>Ga0207657_10006405_pt1 | contig 12216 bp, 12 predicted proteins | sample KBSC33metaG_FD_184316 | JGI IMG/M metagenome (GOLD analysis project Ga0207657, IMG submission 184316) | Corn rhizosphere microbial communities from Kellogg Biological Station, Michigan, USA - KBS C3-3 metaG (SPAdes) (version 2) | ecosystem: Host-associated > Plants > Roots > Rhizosphere > Soil ...
CCGGCCAGCCAGACGAGCGGCCGGAGCGAGGGTTCGGGGCGCGATTGCGGCGTCATGTGACGATCCTCCGAAAGGTCAGATCGGTTCGGCGCGCCGGCGCAGCCACACGCAGGCGGCGATGAAGGCGGCGGCGACGACCAGGCCGATCCAGACGCCCGGAGTGGCGATGAACTTGCCGGGGTCGAGCTGGTCGAGGCCGATCTGCGGGATGCCGCCCGAGGCCTTCAGCGAGGCCTTGGTCGGCACGACGAACGCCACCTCGAAGCCGCCGGTGAGGCGCCCCAGCAGGAGCGAGCTCACGTAGCCTCGGTCGAAGGCCATGTGCTCGAACAGGCCGATGCCCAGCGGCGGCAGCACCGCCCAGAGGAAGGGCGCCCGCTTGGCCCACGCCGAGACCATCAGCACCCAGCCGTAGAGCGGGGCGAGCCACAGGGTCATCGTCACCAGCCCGTAGGCCAGCACCACCAGCCCGCCCAGGACGGCCGCGACCGACCAGGGCGTCGCGGCGCTCACCCCGGCGGTGAGCAGCATGGCGCTGCTCAGCAGGTAGATGAGCGCCTGCGTCGCCAGAACGGCGACGAAGGTCACCGCCGGCAGGATGAGGAACGGAATGGCCGCCTTGGCCAGCACGGTGGTCAGGTTGGAGACCGGCAGGGACTTCCAGAACAGCACCGTGCGGTCGCGCCGCTCGCCGTGCAGCGCCGCCAGGCAGTAGAACAGGCCGACGATCATCATGTTGCCGATCAGCGCCACCGCCCCGACGTCATAAGGCAGGCCGATCAGGGCCGCCTGCCTGTCGGGCGGTAGCGCCAGTGTGGCCAGGCGCCGATGCGGCATGCCGATGGCGCTGATCAGGAAGCCCAGCAATACGACCGCGGCGACGACCGCCGGCGCGACGTAGACGGAGCGGGTTTCCCAAAGCTCGCGGCGGACCGACCAGTAGAACGGCCGGGTTCGCGGCAGCGCCGCGGGCGCGGCGGCGGGCGTTTCGGTGATGGCTTCGCTCGGCGAGGTCATGCGGCGCCCCTTTTCGTTCTGGCGGCGCGCTCGCCCATCACGGCGACGAACAGGTCCGCGATGCTGGCGGTGCGCACTTCACCCAGCGCGGCCAGCCGGTCGCGCGGGACGTTGTCGAAGATCAGGATGCTGCGGCCGAAGACCTGCCGCTCGCTGATCGGCCGCAGGGCCCGGGCCGCCTCGAGCTGGTCAGGCTGGACCATCACCTCGAGGTAGCGGACCTCGAAGTCCTCCATGCTGGATTCCAGAACCAGGCGGCCGCAGTCGATGAACACCAGGTCGGTGAGGATGTGCTGCACTTCCTCGACCTGGTGGGTGGTCACGATGATCGTGCGGCTCTTGTCGAAATAGTCGTTCAGCAGGGTGTCGTAGAACGCCTTGCGGTAGAGCAGGTCGAGGCCGAGCGTCGGCTCGTCCAGCACCAGCAGCCGCGCGTCGATGGCCATCACCAGGGCCAGGTGAAGCTGGGTCACCATGCCCTTGGAGAGCTCGCGCACCTTGCTCGTGCGCTTGATGGTGGTCTTGGCGAGGAAGGCCTCGGCCTTCGCGCGGTCGAACCTCGGGTGGACGCCGGCCACGTAGTCCAGCGCCTGCGACACCCGCATCCAGCGGGGCAGCACCGCCACGTCGGCGATGAAGCAGACATCGCGCATCAGCACGTCGCGCTCGGTCCAGGGATCACGGCCGAGCACCTTCAGCTCGCCGTCATAGGGCGTGAGCCCCAGGATGGCGTTCAGCGCCGTGCTCTTGCCTGCGCCGTTGGGGCCGATCAGGCCCAGGATGCGGCCCTCCTCCACGCGCAGGTCGACGCCGTCGAGGGCGACCGTCGTCTTGTAAGCCTTGCGCAGGCCGCGGGCTTCTATGCAGGCCACCGGCTCAACCCTCCCCGCTCGTCTTGCCGCCGGCCGCGGCCAGCAGCTCCTGCGGCGTCAGGCCCAGGCGCTGGATGGTGGCGGCGATCTGCGGCCACTGCTCGGCCAGGAACCGCTGCCGCTCGCCCTGCAGCAGCAGGTCGCGCGCGCCCTTGTTGATGAACAGGCCCAGCCCGCGGCGTTTCTCCACCAGCCCATCGTCGGCCAGGCTGTCGTAGGCCTTCAGCACGGTCAGCGGATTGACCCGGGACTCCGCCGCCACGTTGCGGACGGACGGCAGGGGATCGCCCTCGCCCAGCACGCCGTCGAGGATCATCGCGACCACCCGGTCGCGAAGCTGACGGTAAATCGGCTGGCTGTCGTTCCACTCATCCATTGCGTCTTGACCATTGCGCCCCTGGGGTTTCGTCGCACCGCACGCCGCCGTCCTCGTCCGATTTGGTGTTTTACATAACTATAACACCAAAGCGAGCGCAACCCCTTTCTGAGATGCGGAGCCGCGCGATGTGAATTATGGGGTCGCTGAGGCGGTCCTGAGGGCGGCCGCCACCGCCTGGAGTTCGCCTTGGCCGACGTCGCCGTCTTCTATGAGCACCCGCAGTGGTTCGAGGCGCTGTTCGCGGCGCTCGACCGGCGCGGCGTCGCCTGGACGCCCATCGAGATCCAGAGCCACACCTTCGATCCCGGCGACGCCGTCCTGCCCGCGCCGGTGATCCTCAACCGCCTCGCCATGTCCTCCTTCCTGCGCCAGGAGGAGCACGCGCTGTTCTATTCCATGGCCGTGCTCGACCACTGGCAGTCGCTGGGCGCCCGCGTCATCAACGGCCCGGGCGTGCTGGCCTACGACACCAACAAGGCCCGCCAGCTCAGCCTCTTCCGCAAGGCCGGCCTCGACATCCCGAAGACCCGCGTCGCGCACCGCCGCCAGGACGTCGCGCGCCTCGCCGCGGAGATCGGCTATCCGGTGATGGTCAAGGTCAACGTCGGCGGCTCGGGGACCGGCATGATCCGCTACGACTCCGCCGAGGAGCTGGCGGCGGCGGTCGCCGACAAGCTGACCCCGGTCGGCGTCGACGGCGTGGCCCTGGTGCAGGAATACGTGCCGGCCCGCGACGCGCGGGTGCTGCGCTGCGAGGTGCTGGACGGCAAGCTGCTCTACGCCCTGGCGCTGGACGGCGCGGGCTCCACCTTCGACCTCTGCCCGGCCGACGTCTGCATGGTCGACAAGCCCACCATCACCCTCAGCGAGTTCAAGCCGCCGCCGGAGATCGCCCGCGCCGTCGAGCGCGTGGCGGCCATGAGCGGCCTGGACGTGGGCGGCGTCGAATACATGGTCGACGACCGCGACGGCCGCGCGCGGTTCTACGACCTCAACGCCATGTCGAACTTCGTCGCCAGGCCGCTCGAAGTGCTGGGCTGGGACCCGCACGACCGGCTGGTCGACTATCTGTTGGCGCAGGTCGCCGCCCGTTCGAAGGCCGCGGCATGAGGTACGGTTTCTGGACCCCCGTCTTCGGCGGCTGGCTGCGCAACATCCCCGACGAGCACATGGCGGCGACCTGGGACTACACCAAGCGCCTGTGCCAGCGCGCCGAGCAGATCGGCTACGACCTGACGCTGGTGGCGGAGCTCAACCTCAACGACATCAAGGGGACGGACCAGCCGGCGCTCGACGCCTGGTCGACGGCCGCGGCGCTGGCCGCGGTGACGGAGAAGCTGGAGCTGATGGTCGCGGTGCGGCCGAACTTCCACCACCCGGCCCTGCTCGCCAAGCAGGCGGCCAACATCGACAACATCGCGGGCGGGCGGCTGGCGCTGAACGTGGTCTCGTCCTGGTGGGCCGAGGAAGCCACCAGCTATGGCCTGCAATTCGACCAGCACGACGACCGCTATGGCCGCACCTCCGAATGGCTGCACGTCGTCGATGGCCTGTGGCGCGAGCCGAGGTTCACCCACGAGGGCGCCCGCTACCAGCTCAAGGACGCGATCTGCGAGCCCAAGCCGGTGAGGAAACCCGTGATCTACGCCGGCGGCGAGTCTGAGGCCGCCAAGGCCATGATCGCGGGCCAGTGCGACGCCTACGTCATGCACGGCGACACCGTGGACGTGATCGCCGGGAAGATCGCCGACATGCGCGCCCGCCGCGCCGCGACCGGCAAGCCGCCCATGACCTTCGGCATGGCCGCCTACGCCATCGTCCGCGACACCGAGGAAGCGGCCCGCGCCGAGGTGGCGCGGATCACCACGCTCGACCCGGGCGCGCCGGGCTTCGGCAACTACGGCCAGTGGCTGTCCGGGACCCAGCTCGAGCGCGAGATGAAGATCGCCGAATACTCGGTCTCCAACCGCGGCCTGCGGCCCAACCTGATCGGCACGCCGGCGCAGGTCCGCGAGCGGATCGCGGCCTACGAAGCGGCCGGCCTCGACCTCCTACTGCTGCAGATGAGCCCGCAGTACGAGGAGATGGACCGCTTCGCCGCCGAGGTGATCAACTAGGGCGGATCGACATTCACCGGCGGCGGTGACGTTGCCGGCTCCTCTCCCCCTTGCGGGGAGAGGTCGGGTGTGGGGGTGTCAGCTCCGTGCTTCGGGGGCAGAAGCGTCAGCCTCACAGCCGGCGCCCCCACCCCTAAGCCCCTCCCCGCGAGGGGGAGGGGAAAGCGCAAGGTCGCCCACCGTTGCTGAATGTCGATACGCTCTACCGCGACCTCAGGGCGTCTCGGATCTCGGTCAGCAGGGTCTCGGTGGGCGTCGGCGCCGCCGGGGCCGCCGGATCGGCCGCCTCCTGGCGCTTCAGGCTGTTCACCCCCTTGACCACCAGGAAGATCACCACGGCGATGATCAGGAAATTGATCAGCGTGTTGATGAAGGCGCCGTATGAGATCGCGACTTCCGCCGTCTTGGTCGCCACGTCCGCCGGCTTCAGCACATATTTGAGCTGCGAGAAGTCGAGGCCGCCCGTGACCAGGCCGATCGGCGGCATGATCACCTGTTCCACCAGGCTCTTGACGATCGCCCCGAAGGCCGCGCCGATGATCACGCCGACGGCCAGGTCGACCACGTTGCCGCGTGCGATGAATTCCCGGAATTCCTTGAACATCTGACTGTCCCTCATGGATGGAGGGCTCAGGTTCGCCTTTCAGGTCATCGAGGTCAACGAACGGCGACCTGCGAGAGGCCGCCAAGGGCTCAGCCGCCCTTGGCCACCTTTCCGCCGGGCGCGGCGACCATCATCTTGACGATCGCCTCGGTCACGTGCGGCTCCAGGCCCTCGGTGTGGCCCTTGTCCATGCGTTCGACGTCGGCCACCAGCCGGCCGTTCCGGCACTTGGGATAGACGAAGGCCTTCGCCGTTCCCGGGCGCGCCTTCATGCCCCACACCGGATAGCCCTGGCGCGCATAGTCCCAGACGTAGCCCGGCTGGTCGTCCGTCACGTCCGTCTCCACGCGCGCGGCGCAGCCGAATTTCTCGGCGAGCGCGGAGGTTTCGGGCAGGCTGACGATCTCATGCTCGCCCGTCTCGTAGATGTGGCTGAACTCGCAGGCCGGCAGGCCCGGCGCAGACATGCCGCCCGGTCGCGGACGCGGGTCGGGGGGCGAGCCGTCCGCCTTGGGCGGGCCGAAGCGCGGGTTCATCTGCACGCCGCCCACGCGGCCGCCGGAGAGGCTGAGGAAGCCATCCACCTTGTCCTTGAAGAAGTCGCTGCAGACGATGCGGTTCGAGGTGATGCCGCCCTGGCTGTGGCCGGCCAGCCAGAAGGACTTGATGTTCTTCCGCCCGAAGGCGTCGAAGACCAGGTCCGAGATGTTCTGCAGGTGCGCGTCGTCGGCGTCGGCCACCCAGACCCGCACGCCGGGCTGGCCGGGGACCCGCACCGGCAGGGTGGCCGCCGTCGGCGTCGCCACGACCAGCTTGTACTTGTCCTTGTAGTCAAAGGCCGGGAAGTAGTGGCGCTGCCACTGCCCGATCGAGCCCGCGCCATGGATGTTGAGGATGAAGACGACCTTGTCGCCGGGCTTCAGGTTGCAGGGATAGTCGAGCCAGAACTTGCGGCCGGTCTTCGGATCGGTCGCGTTGCCCGGATCGTTGAGCAGCGGCACGCAGGCCTCGCCCGAACAGTGCGCCGGCGGCGGGCTCTTGCAGGCCACGCCCAGCACGTCCTTGGCGGCCGCCGCGCCGCCGGCGAACAGCGCCGTCCCCAGCGCCAGACCGGCCAGCCAGCCGCTTGTCCTGATCGTCATCCCGTTTCCTCCCAGCGCCTTTGGCGTCTCTTAGGCACGACCCTAGCAAGACCTCCGCCGGGTGGCGAGACGGCCCGGCCTGGCGCGTCGGCGACGCAGAACGCGGATATCTCGACACGCGAGCTTTTCTGCCCTCTACCGGTGATTGAGAAATAATATCTGTATAAAGAGGAACTCGGAGTCTATCCTGACCAACTGTTAAGTTCTCGCTTGAAACGAGAATCTGATTTGATTGACTTATGTTTGGACGTTAATCCTTCTATCCATGCGGATTTCTCTGAATTCTCGAGACCGCGGAAATTTAGGGGGACCTATGCGTTCGAAGATTTTGGCCCTGGCGGCCGGCGTGGCGCTCACCACCGCATCCGTGGGGACGGCCAGCGCGGCCATCGTCGATATCAGCGCCACAAGCATGGCGGGTGCGGACTTCACGTTCGCGGGCGGGACGAATTATGAGATCCAATGGATCGGGACCGCCGACGGCGGCGCCTTCAACGCCTGGAACGGAAACTGCCCGGGTGGGGTCTGCCCGGCGTCTGGCTGGAACGACACCTTCACAGTCACCCTGGCGGGCGACCCCAACCTCGAGGTCTTCACGATCCAGGGCGGGCCGTTCGCCTCGCCGCTGGCCTCGCTGGCGGCGTTCCAGGGCGCGGCCAACGTCCTGCACCTTACGCTGAATCCGGCGAACAGCTTCGCGCTGGTGGGTTCGGAACTGACGCCGCAGCCGTTGATCGCCTCCTTCGACCAGACGACCACCCTGCACCTGCACGCTGGCGACGGCTCGCCGATCGACAATGTGGGCGGCGTCTCGCTGCGCATCACCGCGGTTCCGGAGCCGGCCTCCTGGGCGCTGATGATCGTGGGCTTCGGCGCCGTCGGCGCGGCGCTGAGGTCGCGCCGGGTCCGCCGCCCGGCGATCGCCTGACGCCGACAATTCCTTTCCCGCTCGCCTGCGCCTGCGTCTAGAACGAGGGCCAGGTCGAGCGGGAGGAAGATCATGGCGCCCATTCCGAAGCGCGGCACGGTGGCCGTGACGGGGGCCGCGGGCTTCCTCGGCGGCTGGGTCGTGCGGCTGTTGCTGGACAAGGGCTACCGCGTGCGGGCCTGCGTGCGTGACGCGAACGATCCGAAGCGCACGGATTTCCTGAAGGCCATGCCGGGCTACGCCTCCGGCCGCCTGACCCTGCACGCCGCCGACCTCGACAACCCCGGCTGCTTCGACGAGATCTTCAAGGGCTGCCACGGGGTCGCCCACATCAGCCACGTCAGCGGCTACAACGATCCCGACTACATCGCCCGCACCTGCGCGCACATCATCGAAAGCGTGAACGGCTCGGGCAGCGTCACTCGCGTGGTGGTCACGTCCTCCATCGCCGCGGTGATCTCCGAGATGGACCTGCAGGAAATCGTCCGCCGCCCGGTCTTCTACGAGGACCGCTATCCCGACGAGATGAACCCCAAGCGGACGCCCGAGCGCGGCCAGGGCTATTCCATGGGCAAGCTCGCCGCCGAGCGCGCCTTCACCGAGGCCGCCGAGGCCAGCGGCGCGCAGGGCCTCTCCTGGGACGCCATCACCTGCTGCCCCGGCGACAACCTCGGGCCGATCCAGTCGGCGCATCAGAAGGACATGGGGCCCTGGCAGCACAACGTCGAGACCATGCTGCTGGGCGACTGTCGCCAGAACGACGTCTACCGCCCCTGGATGACCGTCGACGTGCGCGACGACGCCGAGTGCCACATCCGCCTCCTGGAAAGCAGCGAGGTGAAGAACGGCGAGCGCTACATCGCCTGGTCGACGGACACGCGCAACGTCGAGGACATCTGCGCCGACATCGACCGCCTGCTGCCAGAGCTCAACCACGACACGCCGAGCGTCGTCGACCCCTTCCCCGAGCGTATCCAGGCGCGCGAGGCGGAATTCCGCGCCATCTGGGCCAAGGCCGAACTGCGCAACGACCGCATCCGCGCGGTGACCGGCGTCACCTTCCGCCCGCTGGACGACTCCATCCGCGACTGCGTGGAGTCGCTGATCGCGGTCGCAGGCGTCCAGCCGCGGCGGCGATCCGCCGAGGCCTGACCGATGACTTTGCTGAGCCTGCGCGGTTGAAGCAGCTGCACCGCCGAACGCCCTAAGCCTTCAGCGCCGCCAACTCCGCCCGGTCGGGCTCGTCCTTCACCGTGCAGACGGCGTCGAACAGCATGTTCGGCGTCGCCGTCGCGCTGACCGGCGGCCAGTGCGGCAGGCCCTTGTGGTTCGGGTCTCCCGTGCGGGCGAAGGCGATCCAGGCGTCGGCCATCTTCGCCGAGAGCGCGCGGGCCTGGGCCGTGCCGCCGGTGGCGTTCAGGCAGCGGTCGACGTTGTCGAAAGCGTAGGCCATTTCGGCGCAGTGGAACGCTCGCACCCGCCCGTCGAGCACCGTCTTCGGATTGTAGTCGAAGCGATAGAGATAAGCGCCCGCCCCGCCCTGCCGGGCCTTGGCCTGCGCCTGCGCCACCGCCGGCGCGCGGAACTGCGCCGAGACGACCCGCGACAGGATCTCCACGGGCTTGGCCTTGGGATCGGCGGCCCGGAACGCCGCCCAGGCCGCCGGCGAGGCGCCGCCGATCGCCTTGGCCATGGCCTGGGCCCGGGCCGCGTCGACCTGTTCCAGCGCCGCGTTGCCGAGGCTCGGCGAATATTCGTTGAGGTTGGTCCCGATGATCATCGGGACGCCCTTCGAGAGCGCGGGTGCGCCGCTCGCCCAGGTGGCCGTCGGGATCGCCTGGCCGTCGACCACGGGCGCCCAGCCGAGGTTGATGGTCCCGGGCGGCGGCTTGGGCATGGCGGCCTTGGCCTTGTCGGCCGCGGCGACCAGGGCCGTCGGCGGCACGGAGGCGAGCTTGCCCACGTCGCCCGGCGCGATCTCCAGGGCCTTCAGCACCGCCTCGGCGAGCCGTTTCGTGTAGCCGGTGTCGCCGACGTTGAGCAGCGAGCCGCTCTCGACGATCGCCTTGTGGAACAGGCCCTTGGCGGACGGCATGGCCATCAGCGTCGAGACCTTCGCCCCGCCGCCCGACTGGCCAAAGATCGTCACGTTGCCCGGATCGCCGCCGAACGCTGCGATGTTGTCGCGCACCCATTCCAGCGCCGTCACCAGGTCAAGCTGGCCGGCGTTGCCCGACAGGGCGTACTTCGCGCCGCCGAACTGCGAGAGGTCGAGGAAGCCGAACGCCCCCAGGCGATGGTTCACCGAGACGAACACCACGTCGCCGCGCCGCGCCAGCCGCTCGCCGTCGTAGGCCGGGAGCTCCTGCGACGAGCCGGTCTCGTAGCCGCCGCCGTGAATCCAGAACATCACCGGCCGCGCCTTGCCCGTCACGCCGGCCGACCAGACGTTGAGCCGCAGGCAGTCCTCGCCGGGATAGCCGTCGTCCCAGTCGTAGATGAAGGCGCTTTCGTCGCTCTTCCAGCCGCCGCGCACCACCTGCGGGCAGCACGGGCCGTAGGTCAGCGCCGTGCGCACGCCGGTCCAGGGCGCCATCGGCTGGGCCGGCAGGAAACGCTGCGCCCCACCGGTGTCCTTCGCATAGGGGATGCCCTTGAAGACGAAGACCCCGTCGCGGACCACGCCGCGGACCTTGCCGGCCTTTGTCTCGACGATGGCCTCGGGCGGAGTCGCCAGCGAATGCGCCCCGCCGCTGCCGCCGGGCTTCGCCTGGGCCGCGCCGACCGGCGCCGCCGCCAGCAATCCGCCCACCGCGCCCGCCGTCAGCAGGCCGCGCCGCGCCACGCCATGTCCTGAACCTGCCACCACCGCCTCCGCCCCATGTTCGTTGGACGGCATCCGACCACCGCGGCGCGCGACTCGCAACCGCCCGTGAAACCCCAGCTGGTTCCGGCAGTTGTCTGGTCACCGGAAGAGGAGATGACCCCATGCCCGCCAAATCCGCCGCCCAGCAGAAGGCCGCCGGGGCGGCCCTGTCCGCAAAGCGGGGCGACACCCCGAAGTCCAAGCTCCAGGGCGCATCGAAGTCGATGATGTCGATGAGCGAGAAAGAACTCGAGAAAATGGCCCACACCAAGCGCAAGGGCAAACCCGAGCACACCGGCAAATCACACTGAGACATCATTTGTCATCCCGGCCGCAGCGAAGCGGAGCGCCGGGACCCAGGCGCCGCCGCACGGCCGCTCGCCCTGGGTCCCGGATCGGCTCTTCGGCCGTCCGGGATGACATCTTTTTGCGTCCAGGATCCTCCGCCTCCCCCATTGCCTAGCCGGCCCATTCGCGGCCAAGCTGGCGCAAATCGGGGAGAGGCAAGATGTCGAGGATCACCCGCCGCGCTCTGGCGGCTGCGCCGCTCGCGCTCGCAGCCGGCAATGCGCTCGCCGCGCGGAAGGCCGCGCTTGCGCCCGCCGCCGCTTCGCCCTGGCCCGACGCCACCGAGATGGCGGCGCGCATCCGGCGCGGCGAGCTCACCGCCGCCGAGGCCGTCGAGACCGCGATCCGCCGCGCCGAGGCCCTGCAGGGGACCCTGAACATCATCGTCAACTCGGATTTCGACCGCGCGCTCGCCAAGGTGAAGGCCGGCGCGCCCGCCGGGCCGTTCGGCGGCGTGCCGTTCCTGATCAAGGACCTGAACGACTACGTTGGCCTGCCGACCCGCCAGGGGTCGCAGTCGATGCGGCTGGCGCCGCCGGCCACGCACCAGGATCCCTATGTCGACGCCTTCGACCGCGCGGGCCTCGTGGTCATCGGCAAGTCGGCGACGCCCGAGTACGGCTTCCTGCCGACCACCGAGCCGGTCTCGACTGGGCTTACGCACAATCCCTGGGACCTGACGCGCTCCTCCGGCGGCTCGTCAGGCGGCTCGTCGGCCGCGGTCGCGGCCGGCGTCGTGCCCGTGGCCCACGCCAACGACGGCGGCGGCTCGATCCGCATCCCGGCGTCCAACTGCGGCCTGTTCGGCCTGAAGCCGTCGCGCGGCCGGATGATCGGCACCGAAAACGAAACCCGGATCAGCGACCTTGGCGTCGAGCACGTGGTCTCGCGCAGCGTTCGCGACAGCGCCGCCCTCTTCGCGCTCACCGAGGACGCCTCGGCGCGCGCTCGCTATCCGGCCGTCGGCGTCGTCACCGGGGCGGGCAAGCGGCGGTTGCGGGTCGGCGTCCTGACGGAGAACGGCCTGGGCCATCAGCCGAACCCCGACGTGGTCGCCGCCACCGACAGCGCCGCCAAGCTGGTCGCGAGCCTAGGCCACCATGTCGAGCCGACCCACCTGCCCTACGACGGCGGCCAGTTCATCCAGGACTTCCTGCTGCTCTGGGCGAATGGCGCGAAGGACCTGGCCGACCAGCTCACCAAGGCGCTCGGCCGCGCGCCCGACACCCGCGACCTGGAGCCCTTCACCCTGGGCATGGTCGAGATGGCGAGGAAGGCTCCGGCCGACGCCCTGGCCGCCGCCGTGGGCCGCCTGACCGCCAACGCGCTCGCCTACGACACCTGGTTCCCGTCGCATCAGTTCGACGTGGTGCTCTCGCCGGTGCTGTCCTCCCCCGCGCCGCTGCTGGGCGAGGTCGGCCCGCTGGTGCCCTTCGACACCCTGGTGCCGCGCCTGACCGAGTACGTGGGCTACACCCCGATCCACAACATCGCCGGCGCGCCCGCCATGAGCGTGCCGCTGCACTGGACCGAAGCCGGCCTACCCGTGGGGACCATGTTCGCCGCGCGCGCCGGGAACGAGCGCACCCTCTTCGAACTCGCCTACGAACTCGAAGCCGCCCGCCCCTGGGCCCAGCGCATCCCGCCGACGCACGTCTAGCCCCCTCCCTTTCCCATTCATGGGAAAGGGGGACCGTCGGCCGACCCCGGCCTGAAGCCGGGGGAAGAGCCGATGGTGGAAAGGGTAAGCTGCCCGACCGACGCCTGAGTCTTTCCCTCTCCACCCCTCGCTCTTCGGCGAGCGGTTCCGCTCTCCCGCTGCGCGGGAAAGGAAGTCAGGCCGCCAGCCCCTGCAGGCGCGCCGCGATCTCGCGCACCCGCTCCGGGCCGCCGAGCAGTTGGCGGTTGAGCCCGATGCGCTTGAACCAGAAGTGCAGGCCCAG
>Ga0207657_10006406_pt1 | contig 12215 bp, 12 predicted proteins | sample KBSC33metaG_FD_184316 | JGI IMG/M metagenome (GOLD analysis project Ga0207657, IMG submission 184316) | Corn rhizosphere microbial communities from Kellogg Biological Station, Michigan, USA - KBS C3-3 metaG (SPAdes) (version 2) | ecosystem: Host-associated > Plants > Roots > Rhizosphere > Soil ...
GAGCCGTTGGACGAGCATTACTTCCCCCTGCCCGACCACCGTTACGAGATCGACCCGGAGAAGGCCGCGTTCGTCCGCAAGCTGGCGGCGGCGCGCACCGGTGTCGCAAATCCGTTTCTGGCCTACGGGACCATGCTCCCGCCGCTCGAGTTCGAGAGCCCCACGATCGAGCTGCCGTGGTTGCACTACAACTCGCCGCCCGCATGGCCCGCGTTCGGCGACTCGGGTGTCCACGCGATCAGCGCGGTCGTCCATTGCACCTGGCGTCACGGCGATGCGGCAGCAGTCGTGCTCATCAACGTCGATCGCGTCGAGCACCAGGTGAACGTCCCGGCGAATGCCGAAACACTGCGGCTTGCGGGCGAACGCCCCTACGAGCTCACGCGGATCGACGATGTCGACCGGACGCCACTCGGCCCTCTGAGCGCCGCCGGCTCGTCGGCGGTAGTGCTGCCACCGCGCACCGTGGTGATCCTCGAAGCCGCGCCTGCTTCCGAACGACGCTGACACCGTAAGCGCGCGGGGTACCGTGCGGACATGCCCGAGCTACCCGAGGTCGAGACCGTCCGCCGTGGGCTTGCGCCTGCGCTGGAAGGCCGTCGCTTCGAGCACGTCGAGATCACCGATCCACGCCTCACGCGTCCGCATGATCCGCTCGAGGTCGCGCTGGAGCTCGAGGGCGAGCGCGTGACGAAGGTCGATCGGCGCGGCAAGTATTTGATTGTTCGGTTCGAGTCGGGTCGCGCGCTTCTGATCCACCTCCGGATGACGGGGTCGCTGCGGCACGCGAAGGCTGAAGAACACGGTCTTGAGCAACTGCCCGCGGATCCCCACCGGCATGCCGTTGTCACGCTAGACGACGGCTCGGATGTCGCCTACCGTGACGTGCGCCGTTTCGGCACGTGGCTGCTGCTCGAACCGTCAGACGTGGACACCTACATCGACACAAGAGTGGGAAAAGAACCGCTCGAGGCCGCGTACAAGGCGAAGCACCTCGCGGAGAAGCTCGCAACGCGGCGGGCCCCGATCAAGGCGGCGATCCTGGATCAGCGCACGGTGGCGGGCGTGGGGAACATCTACGCCGACGAGGCGCTCTGGCGCGCGCAGGTGCATCCACTGACGCCGGCGAACGAGCTCACCGCCGACGAGGTGAAGGCCGTGCATAAAGGGATCCGGGCGTCACTGCAGGCGGGAGTGCGGCGGCAGGGGTCGACGCTCCGCGACTACCAGCTTCCCGACGGCTCGAGCGGAAGTGCGCAGGATCGGTTCAAGGTCTATGGACGAGGCGGGCTTCCCTGTGAGCGCTGTGGCACGCCGATCGACAAGATCCGCGTTGCAGGGCGCGGCACCTGGTACTGCCCGAACTGCCAGGCCTATCGAGACGCCGGCGCCGGCTCGACGAAGCGGGGACAGCGCCGCTACGCGGCGAGCAATTCGTCCAAGCGGCCCTCGCGCTCGAGGCGCCAGAGCTCGGTGTAGCCGCCGATCGAGCGCCCGTCGATCAGGATCTGCGGCACGGTCCAGCCGCCGGTGAGGTCGTGGAGCGTCGCGCGGAACCCCGCCTCGTCGTCGAGGTGGATCTCCTCGTACTCGAGGCCGAGCGAGTCGAGCAAGGTCTTTGCTCGCACGCAGTAGCCGCACCAGGTTGTCGTATAGATCTCAATCTTGGCCATCACGTCTTACAACGCAGATAGCCGAATCGAGATTCCCCGGAGGCGTATCTAGACTGGCCCGAATGGCCGGGAAGACGTACAAGACAGAGGCGATCGTGCTCCGCTCGATGCGGTTTTCGGAGGCCGACCGGATCCTCCACCTCTACACGGCGAACCGCGGCCGGATCGGCGCGATCGCGAAGGGTGTCCGCAAGACGAAATCGCGGTTCGGCGCGCGGCTCGAGCCCCTGTCACACGTCGAGCTGATGCTGCACGAGGGTGGCGGCGAGCTGCAGACGATCACCGGCGTCGAGCTCCTGCGCTCCCATCACGTGAGCCGTGAGGACACCTATCGCCTGAACGTGGGGATGATCGGCGCCGAGGCGATGCTGCGGCTCTTCGGCGAGCCGGAGGCGAACGAGCGGGCGTTCGGCGCGCTCGCGCGCTTCCTCGACTTGCTCGACGAGACGCCGCGCGCCGAGTCGCGGCCGGCCGTCGATCCGCTCGTCCTGAGCTTCCAGCTGAAGCTCCTCTGGCTCGCCGGTTACCTTCCGCACCTGACGAGCTGCGTCGAGTGCGGCTCGAACGAGGCGCTCGTCGGTTACTCGGCCCGTTCCGGCGGCGCGGTGTGCGGCGTGCACGCCGCGGGTGCACTGCGGCTCGCGCCTGAGGGTGTTGCCGGCATCGAGCGGCTGCTCTCGACGCCGCTCGCCGACGCGCCCACCGCCGATCTGTCGGATCGCGCGCGCCGCGACGCGCTGTCCGTCGTCACCTCCTCCTACGAAGAGCATGGAGGCTTTCGTCTGAGGACTCTCTCGGCGTGAGTGACGTCACTGACCGTGTGCTCGTGGCGCTGAGCGCACACGACCTGGAGGCGTTCGTTGACTGCTACGCCGAAGACGCGACGATCGAGGACGGTTACGACCGAGTCGCTGCGCGCGGCCAAGACGAATTGCGCGCGCGCTTCGGACAGCAATTCGCGGAGTACCCGGAGCTTCGAGTCGAGTTGATCTCCCGGACTGTCGTCGGCGAATTCGTGGTTCAAGAAGAAGAGGTGACGGGCCGCGGTGACCACCATCGCCACGTCGCGGTGTACCTGATCGAAGACGGCCTGATCAAGCGGGAGCGGCTGTTCGCGTGACACGGGATCTCGGCGACGGGATCGAAGTCGACGACTCGAAGGACCGCATCGACCGCGCGGAGGTGCACCGCTTCCTGAGCGAGGGTGCCTACTGGGCGCTCGGCCGTCCGCGTGAGCTGCAGGACCGCCTGATCGATACGGCCGCGCGCGTCGTCGGCATCTACGACGGCGATCGCCAAATCGGGTTCGCACGGGCGGCCACGGATGGGAACTCGTTCGTTTATCTCGCGGACGTCTACGTGCTCGAGCAGTACCGCGGTCGCGGCCTCGGCGAGGAGCTGGTGCGCGAGATGGTCGAGAACGGCGACCTCGGCGGACTTCCCTGGCTGCTGCACACCGAGAACATGCACCCGCTCTACCGCAAGTTCGGCTTCGAGGAGCCGAACTACAAGGTCATGGAAAGGCGGCCGACGAGGAACGCGAGCGAGAGCGGGTAGCGCCAGGTCAATCCTCGGTGCGTGCCGGCGAAGAGCTCGAAGTGGATGCGCTCGGGCGGCGTCCCCGCCGTGACGACCTCGCGATGGAACGCAACGGCGCCGAGGTCGAGGAGGTATTCGTCATCGCGCCCGGAGTCGATCCAGATCGCCTGCATGTTTTGCAGTGTCGCGGCGTGCTCGGGCCGGCGCGCAAGCAGCACCGGGTCGAATTCGAGCCAGCGGTCCCAGACCTCCGGGATTCGCTCGCCGGTCTCGAGGTCGAACGGGAGGTCGACGGTGCCGTCCTCGCGAGGCGAGTACGCGGCGCACATTGCGTAGGTGTTCACGAGCAGCTCGTCGTGCGGTGACGAGAGCACGGGGCGTCCCGAGCGGAAGTCCTCCCAGAATGCGTCGAACGATCCGCCGTAGCCCTCGCGCAGCGCGCGCGCTGCGGGCGCGAAATCGCGCGCGTAACAGACCTCGAACAGCGCGTCGCCGGCATGCGTCGCGAGCCCACCGAACAGGTCGGGGCGGAGCAGCGGCGTGATCATCGAGCCGTAGCCACCGGACGACTTGCCCTGGATGCCGCGGTGCCGAGCCTCGGGCAGCGTGGGGAAGTTGGCGTCGACGTACGGGACGAGCTCGTCGCAGAGATAGGTGTGGTAGTTGCCGATTGCGGGCGAGTCGAGGAACTGCGACCCACCGACCGCGGTGAAGGCGTCGACCAGCACGACGACCGCCTCAGGAGCAAGCGCCGAGATCCGGTCCGGATACGACGGGCTCCATGGCTCGACGTTGAACCAGGCGTCCACCATCCCCGCCATGCCCTGGATCACGTACACCGACGGGTAACGCCGCGACGTGTCGTTGGGCACGTAGACGTGCAGCGGCCGGACGTGCGGATCGCCGAGCGCGTTCCCGCGCAGCGCTTCCGACGTGAACGACGTTGTCTGCCAGCGGTCCGTACGATGAACGTTCATGGCGCGGCGAACCTACCAGGACATCATTCTCGCCCTCGAGCGGTACTGGGCCGACTACGGCTGCACGCTGCTGACGCCGTACCACACCGAAGTCGCGGCGGGGACCATGAACCCGGCGACACTCCTCCGCAGCCTTGGCCCGAAGCCGTGGCAGACCGGCTACCTCGAGCCGGTGATCCGTCCGCTGGACGGTCGCTACGGCGAGAATCCGATGCGGTTCCAGCACTACTTCCAGTACCAGGTGCTGCTCAAGCCGACGCCCGACGACGTGCTTCAGCTCTACGTCGACTCGCTGCGCGCGATGGGCCTCGATACCGAGAAGCACGACATCCGCTTCGTCGAGGACGACTGGGAGCAGCCGACGGTCGGCGCCTGGGGCCTCGGCTGGGAGGTCTGGGCCGACGGGATGGAGATCACCCAGTTCACGTATTTCCAGCAGGTGGCCGGCCTTGAGCTCGACCTGATCCCGGCGGAGATCACCTACGGCCTCGACCGGCTCGCGATGGTGATCCAGGAGAAGCCGACGGTGTTCGACCTCGAATGGGCGCCCGGCATCACCTGGGGCGACGTCTTCAAGGAGAACGAGCGCCAGTGGTCGCACTACAACTTCGAGGAAGCCGACGTCGACATGCTGATGCGCCACTTCGAGGACTACGAGCGCCAAGCACACCATCTCGTCGAGCGCCGACTGCCGCTGCCCGCCTACGACATGGCGCTGAAGGCGAACCATGCCTTCAACCTGCTCGACGCGCGTGGGGCGATCTCGGTCACGGAGCGCGCGGCCTACATCGGTCGCGTGCGGAACATCGTGCGCGGCGTCGCGAAGCTCTACCTCGAGCTCCAGCAGGAACAAGAAGGTGAGCATGCCGCGGCTGCTGTTTGAGATCGGCTGCGAAGAGCTCCCGGCCGCCGCCTGCATGGAGGCGGGACTGCAACTGCCCGAGCTCGCGCGCGAGCATCTCGGTGCGCAGACGCTCGAGCTCTACATCGGTCCGCGGCGGCTCGCATTCCCCGTCGACGTTCCCGAGCGCACGGCGGACGAGTGGATCAAGGGCCCGCCCGAGAACCTGCGGGAGAAAGCGGCGGCCGGCTTCGCGAAAAAGCATGGCATGACCGTCGACGACCTGACAGTGCGCGACGGATTCCTCGGTGTCGAGGTGGCGGGCCGACCGGTCGCCGACGTGCTGCCGGAACGCCTCGCCGCGGTCGTAACCGGGCTTCAGTTCGGCAAGTCGATGAACTGGGGCGCAGGCTTTCGGTTCGCGCGCCCCGTGCGCTGGCTCTGCGCCAAGCTCGAAGACGAGACGATCGACGTTGCGCTCGAGGGCGTCCCGAGCGGCGGCTTCTCATACGGGCATCGTCAGACGCATCCCGGCCGCGTCGAGATCCCGAACGCCCACGCGTATCTCGACGCGCTGCGTGCCGCCGGCGTGGAGCCGGACCGCGCTGTGCGCTACCAGCAGATCTGCGCGGGGCTCGACGCGCTCGGCGGGTGGCGGGACCCGCTCGCCAAGCTCGACGAGGTCGTCTACCTCGTCGAGTCGCCGCGCGCGCAGGAAGGGTCGTTCGACGAGCGCTTCCTGCGGCTGCCGGAGCGCGTGATCGTTCACACCATGCAATCGCACCAGCGCTACTTCCCGCTCGGCGGGAATCGGTTCGCGTTCGTCGCGAACGCCGGCGACCCCGACGTCGTGCGCGCCGGAAACGAGTTCGTCCTCCGCGGGCGCCTCGAGGACGCCGAGTTCACCTTCGAGCGCGACGTGGCGGTCGGGATCGAAGAGCTGGCGAAACGGCTCGAGTCGATCACCTACCTGAAGGGCGCAGGTTCGTACGGCGACAAGACGCAGAGGCTCCAGAAGACCGTGCGCGAGCTGGGCGGCGACGAGCTCGCGGTTGAGGCTGCGCGGCTCGCAAAGGCCGACCAAGCGTCCGAGCTCGTGCGCGAGTTTCCCGAGCTCGAGGGCCACATCGGCGCGACGTACGCGAAACTCGCGGGACAACCCGACGAGGTGACGCGCGCGATCGACGAGCAGTACCTTCCGGATTCCGCCGGGGCGCGCATCCCGACGACGCAGGCCGGTCGCATACTTGCGGCGGCCGACAAGCTCGATCACCTTGTGACCGCGTTCGACCTCGGGCACGCGCCGACCGGCTCACGCGATCCCTACGCATTGCGCCGCGCCGCGATCGGCCTCAACAGGCTCGCACTGGAAGGCGACGTCACGGTCCAACGCGACCAGCTCGGTGCTGCGCAGGAGTTTGTCGAGGACCGGCTGGAGGCCCTGCTCGATGTTCCGGTGGAGTTCGTGCGCGCCGCGCGCGCGTCCGCTGCGCCCGACCTCGGCGGTGTGGCGCGCCTCGCGCAGTCGCTTCATGCCGCTGAGCGCTCTCCGGAGTTCGAGGCGGTGCACACCGCCTACGAGCGTGCACACAGGCTGGCGGGCAAGGCCGAGCAGGAGGCAGCACCGAAGCTCGACGAGACGCTGCTCGAGGAAGGCGCTGAGCGCGATCTCGCCCAAGCGTTGCAGGGCGCCCAGATCGACGAGTTGGCAGCCGCAGCAAGGCTCGCACCGCATGTGAACCGGTATTTCGACGAGGTGCTCGTGATGGCGGACGATGCGAAGCTGCGCGCCAACCGCCTGCGACTGCTGCTCGACGTGCGCGACGCACTGGGTCGTCTCGGCGATTTTTCGCTGATCCCGCGCTGAATCACGCCGAGGGCGGGGGTCGCGATTTACCTCGGTTTTACGTTCACCTTGCTTTCGGGGGACGCAAGTCGACGATCCTGTGCCTAGATTTCAGATGCGCAAGCATCTGTTTCAGCGAAAAACACGCCCAGCAACAGTGATTTGGAGGCCGCAACGTGAAAAGACTCAGCAGAGGTAGAGGAAGAGTGATGGCGGGGGTCGCAGTGACTGCCGCGCTGCTCGTTCCGCTCTCGATCTTCGGCGGCCCGGCATTTGCCGGGGGTGCCTCGACGGCGTCGTCGCAGTACCAGTACCGCGTGACGATCTGCCATCTCACTGGTTCGAAGAAGCATCCGGCGCGCACGATCACCGTGTCCTCGAGCGCGGTAGCTGCGCACCTGCGTCACGGCGATCATCTCGGCGCCTGCACCGGCACCGAGAAGCCCAAGCCGAAAAAGCACACGACGACCACCACCACGGTCACGACGGCGGCCCCCACGACGCCCGCCCCCCAGCACGGGAAGGGCCACAATAAGTAAGGCTCTTCGTTAGATCGTCGTTCGACTCGAGGCCCCGCTATGCGGGGCCTCGGTCGTGAGCGGGGCCGCGGATGGCTCCGTGCTGCTGCGGGCGCCCGCGATCGCCGCCGCGCCCGCAAGGAGCGCCGCAGCAACCGCTGCGGCCCGGGCCGCAACCGGGAGCGCGGGTGGGGGCGCCTCGTCGCCGCTGTCGGGCTCCGCGAATGCGACAACGGCGGCACAGGAAAGGCCGGCAATGACGACCGCGGGCAGCTCCCAGTCCCAGTCGAGGCTCGCGTGAACGAGGAACGCGACGCCCGCACCGGCGGCAGCCGGGACGAAGGGAAGCGAGCGGTGCTCGATCGTCCGCCGCAGGGGATAGAGCAGGAAGGCCACGAGCAGGCAGAGACCGACCGGGCCGAGCTCCGCGAGCGTCTCGAGGTACAGGGAGTGCGCATCGAGTGCGCCGCCCCAGCGGCCGATGTCGCCCCAGCGCAACCAGTAGTGGCCGAACGTCCCGGCGCCCGAGCCGAGCAGCGGATGAGCCACGAACTCCCGCCAGGCCACGCGGTAATAGAGGCTGCGCGGCTCTGCCACGCCGGCCGAGACGACGGTGATGGCTCCGAGCAAGACGACCACCGCGGCGCCGGTGAGCGTGAGACGCCCGGTCCGAGGGCTCGGGCTCGAATCCCGCCGCGAGACGTTCACGGCGGCGGCGCCGAGGACCGCGCAGCCAACCGTCGCAAGGGCCACGACCAGCCCGCTCAGCCGTGGCGAGGTGAGGGTGCTGACCCCGCTGTATCGGCCGACCAGGATCGCGGCCGCCGCCGCGGCCGCAGGCACGGTCGCGGTTCGCAGAAGCGATTGCGGCCTTCGATGGAGCGCGGTCATCGCAGCGAGTCCGATCGCCAGTGCAAGCCAGGACGCGTGACTTCCGCTCAGGTAGAGCGCAAGTGCGAGGGGAGGGATCACCACACTCGCCAGCGCACGAAGCCGCTGCGATGCGGTGTCGGCCGCCGCGCCGACCGACAGGAGGATGCCGAGCGCGCTCAGGATCCCGACGGCGTTTGCATAGCCGAGCGGCTCGGAGAGCAGGTAGCCCTCGAATTCGACGTAGCTCCGTGACCCGAGGAGATAGCGCGCCAGCGCATAGAGCACGAGCAAGGTGATCCCCGCGTGCGTCCCGGCGAGCAAGAGCCGAAACGAGTGCCGACGTGCGAGCACGACGAGGGCGAGCACGACCGCGGCGTAGACGACCATCCGCCGCGCCTCGAGCACCGACTGGGCGGGCTCTGCCGACCAGAGCCGCGAGGCGAGCGTCCAGACGAGCAGCGCCCCTGCAGCGAGCACCCACCAGCGCTCGCCGCGCAGCCGGTCCGCTCCTTCACCGAGGACGAGCCCAAGCGCCGCCGCCCAGGCGGCAAGCGCTCCCGACCAGACCCAGGCGTCCGGCAGGAACCCACCTTGGTCAACGCCGAGCGCCGGGATCAGGAGGAGCGGGATCGCAGCGACGGCGAGCCCACCCAGGCCATTCGGCCGTGCCCGTGCGCGTGAAGGCCCCCTGGGCACCGAGCTCACGCCGGGATCGTAAGGTGCAAGGCGGATCGAACCGGTGAACTGCGGGTGGGCGGCTCGACGTTCCGAGCCGCCCACCCGCCGCGGGACTCAGAGCGTGTTGCTCGCCGGCGTCAGAGCCGAGCTCGAGCCGTTTGCGTTCTGGGCGGTGACCTGCGCACGCAGGCGGTAGCCCTTGCTCGTCGCGTCGGGCCGATAGCGCGAGTAGACGGCACCCGCAATCGCCGCGCAATTGCCCCCCGATGCGTCGCACCGAAGCCACTGATAGGTGAAGGTGATCGGGCTGCTGCTCGTCCAGAGACCGTTCGAGGTCGAGACCCAGGATCTGAGCGCGGCGGTGCCCGAAAGCGCAGGCGCAACCGTGTTGACCGGCGCAACCGCGAGCGGCGCTGAGACCGTGAGCGAGTAGGTCGAGGCGGGTGTCTGATGGATGCCTGCGGTCGTGTCCCAGGCGTGTCCGAATGTGTGCACGCCGGGCGTCAGAGAGCCCGCGTTGAACGAATAGCTGTACGGGCCGGGACCTGTGACGGAGGCGACGTTCACGCCGTCGACCCAGAAGTACCCCTTTGCTGTCGCAACGCCTGGATCGAACCTCCAGACGAACGGCAGTGTCAGAGTGCTGAGACCGGTAAGCGACGTCGAGAACGTGCCGACCGTCGAGCAGGGGCTTGTCGACACCGTCACTGGAGCACTCGTTGTTGACCGGTTTCCTGCCGCGTCGACCGCGGCGACGGCGAACGCGTACGCCGTGCCGCAGGTCAGGCCCGCCACGCCGAATGACGTGGTGGCCGACGAACCGATCTTCACACCGGCTCGCTGGATCTCGTAGCCGGAGATTCCGACGTTGTCGGTCGCCGCGACCCAGTTCAGAGTCAGCGAGCTAGTCGCGAGATTGGTCGCGTTCAGGCCGCTGGGTGTTGTCGGGGGTGTCGTGTCCGACGGAGCAGTGCTGGTGTCGACTGCGATACCCGGCTGGATGCCCGCGGCAGGCCCGTACCCGACACACGGGCTGCCCGACGGGAGACGGAAGTCCTTCGCCGCCCGGTTGACGTATCCCGGGTTGGCGGTGATGTTGGATGCAGTCGTATAACCGTTGCCGCCGCTGATTCCCCCGTTGGCGTTGTAGCTCGTGTTCGCATTCGACGAAAACGTGCAGTTGTCGTGGAGGACGTTGCCCACGCCTACGGCGCCGGTGCCCCACCAGGACTCGACGTTCCACCGGACTACCGAGTTGGTGATGATGTTCCGGGAGACGTCGTTGTTGTTGGCCGCAAGGTCGCCGAAGATGACGCCCGAGCCGTTGCCGTCGATCACGTTGTGATTCACGGCACCGTTCTGTGAGCCGCGCAGCTGCACGCCTCGGTCAGCGTTGTCGTAGATGTAGTTGTTGGTGATGGTGGTCGAATAACCGCTGACGTAGATGCCGTGATCGTTGTTTGTCGCCGGAAGCCGTCCACAATCATGGATACGGCTGCTGTCGATCGTCGTGTAGTGGGCGGTTCCCCATTGCGAGCTATTGATCAGGTCGAAACAGATAGCCGTGTGATTGTCGGTGATGTCGTCGTGGCTGAACGTCACGTGGTCGCTTCCGATTGTCGGGCTCGGAAGATTGGTGCTGTTCGTCCCATCGAAACGAAGCTGTGCGAATGTCCACCAATCGCCGCCGGGCAGCGTCAGGAACCGGCCCTTGATCGTCGCCGGAGTCGACGGGTCCGTGCTGGTGATGGTGATCGGGGCTGCGGATTGCCCCCCGTGAGAGAGCGAGACGTCGCCGGCGAACGTGCCGGAGGAGAGGCAGCCGGTTTGGCCGGGAGTAAGTGCGTTCGCGAGTCGCTGAACGGTCGAGAACGGTGCCGTCGCGGACCCCGGGTTGGCGTCCGACCCGTTGGTTGCGGCGTAGTACGTGCATGGAGGCGAGGCGCCTGAGCTCTTGGCGATTGGCCCGGTGAGCGCACCCACGAGAACGAGTGCGGCAAGGCAGGGAAGTACGAAAACCTTTGGCGGCGTGAAAAAGTTGGTCATGCTGATGGCTTCGGCAGCCACCCAACCGACCGCCTAGTCCCGCTTAGGGGGTCATGCCTGGCCGTTCCGGGTACGCCGGCGACCACGAACAGGAGCGATGCAGCCGCCGCCCCGAAGTGGTTTGCGACGAGAGCGTCAAGCGCCGGCCGAGCGGCCTGAGGAGGCGGCGGGCGACGCCGAGCGGAGCGTCGTGCTTGCGAGGCTCAGCGCCTCGCGTCAAAAGTCCTGCTCAGAGAGCTTTAGCTCTCCTGCGGTTCGCCGTCCCAGTAGTCGAGTGATTCGATGCGGCCGATCACGCCGAGCCCTCGCCAGAAGATCTTGTTCGATCGGGGGTACCAAACTGCGTCGCCCGGCCGCCTCGTGCCGTAGACCAGCATCGTCAGGCCGTTGGGGCCGGCCTGGAAGGCGTGGGCGATCCGCGTCATCGGCGGCCGCGCGATCACGTGGCCGGCGCGGATCGGGATGTCCTCGCGGGCCACGCCTTGCGACAGCGGCACGGGAGCGGGCCACAGCTCGAGCGTGCCGTCGCCCTCGAGGATCACGAAGATCTCCTCGTCCTCGGAGTGGCAGTGCGGGACCGATCCGTGCGTTCCCGGGTCGAGCCGTTCCCAGTGCAGCCCCGCCTGCTCGGAGCGCTCGTACGTCGCAAGCGATGCGGTGACGACGGTCCTGCGCCTCTTATGCTCGACCTCGTCGATGTTGACGATGTTCGGCGGGCGCGGTGCGGGATCGCCGTAAACGAGCGGCGGCTGCTCGGCCTCGATGTCCCACGGGTCGTCGGTCCGGCCCTCCGCCCAAGGCCAGCCGATGCGGATCGCGTTCGAGCGCGGCAGCCAGCCGAACTCCGTTGGGTAGTTCGTTCCGTAGACGAGATAGTCCAGGCCGTCGTCGCCCGCAATCAGGGTGTGTTCCAGCTCGTTCGCGCGATGAATGACGCAGTCGCCGGGGCGGATTGCGTGCACTTCGTCGTCCTGCCAGGCGAGTCCGGAGCCGCCGAGCATGTAGTAGAGCTCCTCGGAAGCGCCGTGCGAGTGAGGCGGCGTCGGCAACTTCCCCGGTGCAACGCGCACGCGGTTGAGGCCGACGGTCTTCGTGCCGGCCTCGTAGCCGAGCCGCTGCCACGTCGCATCCATCTCGCCCTTCGCGCGATGGTGGCCTTCGACGTCGTCCCAATGCACGAGCCCCACGTTCGGAGTTTAGGGCTATGGCTTCGAGAGGTTCACG
>Ga0207657_10006407_pt1 | contig 12214 bp, 10 predicted proteins | sample KBSC33metaG_FD_184316 | JGI IMG/M metagenome (GOLD analysis project Ga0207657, IMG submission 184316) | Corn rhizosphere microbial communities from Kellogg Biological Station, Michigan, USA - KBS C3-3 metaG (SPAdes) (version 2) | ecosystem: Host-associated > Plants > Roots > Rhizosphere > Soil ...
AGCGCTGGAGTTACTGCCGCAGGCCAAATCGCTGGCGGAAAATGCCCGCAAGATTGTGGCGGAGCGGACGGGCGGGCATCCTCTGAGCCAGTAAGTACAGTAAAGTGTTCATAACGAAGGCCCGAGGAATCGGGCCTTTTTTTTTGTCCGGGGGACAAAGCGGGGGGGCCTTTGCGTCCTTTTGCGGATTTCTTTGCGTCCTTTGCGGTTGAGATTTTTGCGTGATTTACGGCAAGGTCAAACCCTTTACCGCAAAGGACGCAAAGCAAAGGCGCAAAGGGCGCAAAGGCCGGTGAATCAGGACACCATTTGGGCTCCTTCGACCGGCACTTTCTTCTCGTTGACTTGGCCTTGTTTACCGCTCATAATCCGGTTTTGAGGCTGGTTTTGACCCTTGCCGGCCGCCGGTTCCGTACATTCGGATGGCAATCCCCTGGAGCCAAATTCCGGCTGTTTTCGCTCGTCCCCGGGATCACGGGACGAGGTCCGGCCGATGTTGAAACAGTGGGTATGGATGTTGGCGGCGGTTCCCGCAGTGGTTGCGGGCGTCACTGACTGGCGGTGGCGGCGCATTCCCAACTGGCTGACGGTGCCGGCGCTGGTCGCCGGAGTTGCGGTGAATTCGCTGGCTGCGGGCTGGCTGGGAGCGAAAGAGTCGTTGCTGGGTGTTGGACTCGGGTTAGGGCTGTTGTTGCCATTTGTGCTGATAAGAAGTCTGGGCGCCGGAGACTGGAAGCTGGTGGGCGCGCTGGGTGCGTTTCTGGGACCGTCGCGCCTGCTTATGGTATTGCTGGGGACGATCCTGGTGGCAGGTTTGATGGCGGTGGTGCTGGTGATCTGGAAGAAGAGAGTGGGGCGGACAGCCCGCAATATCTTCCACATGGTAGCTGGACTGTTTTCGCTGCACCTGCCAGGCCCGGAGGTTTCGCTGGATAATCCGGAATCTCTGAAGGTACCGTTCGGAGTGGCGGTGGCAGTGACGGTTGTTCTTTATACTGTAGGACAGGCGTGGGGAGCGGTATGAGGCCGACGCAGAACAATGGTTGGTGGAACAGGCTGCTGCACGATGCTTCGGGGGCGGAAATCGCCGAGGCCGCGGTGGTGTTGCCGCTGCTGTTCATGCTTCTGTTCGGGATCATGTGGTTCGCGCGGGCGTTCAATATTTATACGACGGTAAACCGGGCAGCGCGGCAGGGAGCGCTGGCGGAGGCCGCCAACAATTGTGCGACTTGTGGAAATGCCTTTCGGACCAGCAACGACATCCGGGACAATGTTGTGTATCCCATTCTGATCGCCTCTCACCTTGATCCGGCGCAGGTGCAAAACTTTAACGTGCAACGAGACGTGGTCCTGAATCCAGGGTCGCCCATTATCGAACACGGAGCGGTGGTCAGCCTGGACTATCCGTACAACTTCAAATTGAACGGGATTACGTGCTGCCCGCCCCGGCTGTCGCCAATCCTGCAGAACCTCACGGTCCGAGCGCAAGCGCAAGCCAGACAGGAGGAGTAGCAGTGTCACGGGCGGGTAAATTCCGGAGGCGCTGGTCTGGATATGGGTCACTCTTCGCGCGAACATTTTCCGCGATGTGGGCGAACCTGCGCGGGAATGAGGGCGCTGAGATCCTGGAATTTGCCATTTCGCTTCCGCTGCTGATCGTCGTGGCAGTTGGAGTTTTCGATTTCGGATCGGCGTTTACAGTCAAGCAGAAGGTGGGCAACATTGCGCTGCAGGGGGCGCGGGTGGCGTCCAACCAGCCCACGACAGATCTTTCGTTGAACGCAGCTTGTGGCGCTCCGGCCTCGATTTGCTCGGTGCGCGACGTGGTGGAAAGCAATCTGGTGGCCAGCAAGCTGAACGATTGCGGGCTGGGAACCGCACCGGGCGCGGCGAGTGGCTCGCTAAGCTGGACGTTCACTGCCAACACGGGCTGCGGCGGGACCCTGACGCTCAAAATTGAGCGCGGGTATGTCTATACCGCCACGCTGCCCAGTCCGCCGTTTCAGGCGGGGAATTACACCATGGAAGGCACGAGGGTGACGTTGAACTATCCCTATCGCTGGCAATTCAATCGAGTGGCGCCGTTGATTGCGCCGGGGGCGAATTATCCCGCCACGACGCAAATCAACTCGGTGGCGATCATGCAGAACCTGAATTGAAGGATGGCTTTGTGACTGGCGTGAACACGGCACATCGGAAGAACGAGCGCGGCATCACCATCGTGCTGGTGGCGATTTCCCTCTTGTCTTTGTTAGGAATGGCGGCGCTGGCTATCGACGTATCAACTTTGTACATGGCCCACGGGGAAGCGCAACGCGCAGCCGATGCGGCGGCCCTGGCGGGAGCGCGGATGTTTGCTTTATCCGGCTATACCTCGGCTTCGAGTGCGCTGGCCGCATCCGATATTTGCCAGACATCGGCAGTCCCGGGTGCGGCGGCGGCCGCCAACCGGCAGGCGGAAGCGGTGGCGGCGCAGAACCTGGTCGCGGGCCAGCCGGCAGCGGTGCAATCCATCACCTGCACCCTCACGGCGGCGAATCCGCAGATTGCGGTCACGGTGCAGCGTACGGCCTTGCCTACTTTCTTTGGGCGGATCTGGGGAGGAACTGCCAACAGCGTGACCGCAACGGCCGTGGCGGAGGCGTATAACCCGTCAGGCTCGGCAGCGCCGGTTCAGGTGCAGGGGGTCAAACCGTGGCTGATACCTAATTGCGATCCTGACCCCGCCAATGTCACAGGGCCTCATGACTGCGCGGGGGCAGGTTTGTTCGTTGATCCGGTTGATGGAAGCATCAAGAACAACGGGTCGTTCGTAGGGAAAACTATCACCTTGACCCATCTCACGAGTCCTGGCGAGCCCACTGTGAATGCTCCTGGTCGGACCCTCGACTACTACCGCTTAGACGTTCCCATTCGGCCGCCGGAACCGGTCTGCCCTTCCACAAGCGTAGTAGGCTGCTCGCAGGTGGGCGGCGATGATTATCGCGACAACATTGCGTGTACTTCAACCTTTCAATTCAGCTGCGGCCAGACAGTCGGAGCGGGTCAAGCGGTGACAGTGCAACCGGGGGCCGGCTTTCTGGGGCCCCGCACCAACGAAGGAACTCAATGCCTGATCCACGCGAGCGGCCGGGGCCCAACTTTAGGCCAGGACGAATTGCTCCCGACCGGTGGCGCTCCTGACGGCACCCCTCCCATCACGATTAAGGGCGGCGACAATAATCCAAACCCGGCATTGCGAGGGGTTACCAGTATCAGCCGCAGTGATTCGATCATTACAGTGCCGATTTACCATCGAGCCGGAGCTCCGCCGGACGATCTCTGCCCGGCGGGCTGCACTCTGACGGGAACGATTGTCGGTTTCCTGCAGCTGGGAATTCAGGAAAACACTCTGGGACCCAATGGACAGGTCAAGGGTGTGATCATGAATGTTGCAGGCTGTAACCCAGGGGCCGGCAACCCCGTGATCTCCGGTGGCGGAGTGTCTCCTATTCCTGTGCGGCTTATTCACCAGTAAAGCAGCTTCAAGCGTGTTTCCCGCTGCACGAGCGAGGACGCTCGCGCCTACATCTTATTGCGGCGGGGGAACATCCTGCGGTCCTGGCTGGCCGGCGCCTTCCTGGGGCTGCGGCTCCGTGTCGGGCTGCGGGTCCGGCGGGGGCGGTGGTTCGGGTTCCGGTTGGGTGTCGGTGACCGGGGGTTCGGGAGTGGCGATGGCGGGTTGCGATATGCCTCCGGCGCCGCGATAGGTGAGGATGACGCTTTTCAGTTTTCCCGGCTCCCTTTCGGAATCAACCATGATGAAGTTGAAGCGGGAGCCATTGAGCAGGGAGACCAGGGCTTCGCGCAGGGGCAGCGGAGGGATGCCGACCACGATCTGTTCCTGGGCGCCGCCGGGCGGGACGGAGATGTCGGTACCGGTCAGGCGGTGGACCTCGTTGAGAATCTGGGCCAGGCTGACGTGATCGGCAACGACGCTTAACTTTCCATCTTTGAATTCGACGTTCAGTTTGAAAGCGGGCTTGGCCGGCGTCGGGGTGTAGGAAACGTTATCGACGTGGGCGTTGTTAGCGGCCTGCTGCTGGTCGGACATCAGGTTGACGATGACCGTCTTGCCATCGGGAAAAATCTGATAGTGCTGCGGGCTGTTGAGATCGATGACCACGCGGGTGGTGGGTGGGTTTTCACTGTAGCGTGCGACCCGGTAGCCTTTTACGTCGCCTTGATTGAGGAGGGTGGTGTGCAGACCGCCGGCCGGCTGGGAGTTGGGGAAATCCATGATCAGGCGATCGGGATCGGTGATCACCTGGCTGCGTACGGCCACGGACTGGCTGGCTTCAACCACGACAGTGATGCCCTTAGCGGTGCTGGTGACTTTTACGCTTTCGAGCGTGGCCAGCGATTTTGCGGCAGGGGGAGGCGTGGCGTGGAGCAAAAGGGCGGCCCCCACCACGAACATGGCGATCAGCGATAGACGACTGTGCATGACTGCTCTCAAGCCTGATTTTAACAGTCCAGCCAGCGATCGGGAGTGGGATTGGGCCTTCTGAGTAATGAGTTTGGGGCGTCCGCTGGAACAGTTTGGGACAGGTCGAAAGGGGAATACTGCTCTCATCCTGAGCGGAGTGGCTGCTTCGCTTCGCGAAACAGCCGCGGAGTCGAAGGACCCCTGTGGCTATTTCTGCGGCCGGCGGCCGAGTTTTTACTTTCAAATACCGCCAAAACAAATCCCCCTTACGCAATGTGCATTTCAATCTATAGGGGTCCTTCGACTCATCTGATCGTCCGCAAAGCGGACGACAAGATTCGCTCAGGATGACAATCGCTTACTGTTTCTCGTCGGGTGCCGGGTTCGCTGCCGAGGCTGAGAGCCGGGTGATCTCGGCCAACTGTTTTTGCGCCTCTTCGATTTCTGCCGGCTGGGTGGCAATTTTCAGATAGTTCTGGATATGGGTGGCGGCTTCCTGATACTCGCGTTTTTGCAGGAGGATGACGCCCAGGAGGTATTCCAGTTTGGGGACCTGGTGCTGGTCGTCCACTTTCATGCCCTGGCGGGCGCTCTTCTCGGCCTCGGGAAAATTATAGAGATAGTAATTGCCCAAGGCATGGCGCAACCAGGCATCGGGAAAACTCACCGGGTTCAGGGCCAGCAGCTGGCCGGTGACCGTGACCAGCGCCTGCCATTGTTTCTGTTGCAGATCCAACTCCGCCAGACCGCGGTAGGGGTTGACGTACTTGGGGTCCGCGGCGATGGACTGTTCGAAGGAATGGCGCGCCTGGGCGTCGTCGTGCTTGTGGAACTGGACGCGGCCCAGGTCAAACCAGGCGACGGCAAACCGGGGAAAAATCTCGACCGCCTTGGCCAGCAGCGGTTCGGCTTCGTCCCATTTTTCCTGGCTTAGTTTCTTGCTGCCCTTCTCATAAGCTTTCCGCGCATCCTTGGGCGCCATGGCGCTGGTGGCACTGATGGTCAAGCCCTCGACCTGGCCCATGCGGTGCAGCACCAGGCGGCCAATATCGGCGCTTTCGAAAGTGGTGAGGCGGCTGTTCAAGTCGATGGGCTGCGAGGAGAAGCCGGGCAGTGAGGCCAGCAGCTCGCAGTCACGCCAATTGCGCTGTACCCCGCGCCCCATGGCGGGGCCCATGGAATCGACATCGGCGCCACTGAAATCCGCGGTGGCAACGGAGGTCCGGTCGCCCAGCTCGAAACTGAAGCCGCCATGGGAATCGGTATGGGTGACGGTCTGCTTCTGGCCGCGGCATATGGTCTGGATGCTGGCTGATTCCGTAATCTGAGTGCCGTCGTCGAGGACGACTTTGCCGGTAATAAAAGCCCTCTGTCCCCTGGTGGTGTCGGGCGGATTCATGTTTGGCTGCATCGGACCCGGAGTCCGGGTGGGTCCGGTAGTACCACGACCGGGTGCGGGCTTACCGGTCTGGGCAACGGCGGCCACGGTCAATGTCAGGGTGAGGAACACGCGGCAGGTACGGCGGTAGTTCATGGCTAGCCCCCGGTAACAGATTGGGCCGATTATACGTCGGGACGGGGAAAGCGGTAGCCTTATTTTCGGGAGTGGTGATTCAGTTCCTGGTTGTTAGTTCCCGGTTCTCAGTCAGGCTGGGACGGAATCAGTCTGTTATAGTTTTTCGGAATTCGAGGTGTCTCGATGTCACGAATGGTTCGCTGCGGACTGATACAGGCGCGCAATGTGCTGGGTGCGGAACACTCGCTGGGCGAGATACGGGAAGCCATGGTGCGCAAGCACGTGGAGATGATCGAGCAGGCGGCCCGGGAGAAGGTTCAGATCCTGTGCCTGCAGGAGTTATTTTATGGGCCGTATTTCTGCGCAGAGCAGGACCCGCGCTGGTATGAACTGGCGGAGGCGGTCCCGGATGGGCCCAGCGTGCGGTTGATGCAGGAACTGGCGGCGAAACATCACATGGTGATCATCGTTCCGGTGTACGAGCAGGAGCTGCCCGGGCTGTATTTCAATACGGCGGCGGTGATCGACGAGGACGGACGCTACCTGGGAAAATATCGCAAACATCACATTCCGCACTGCCATCCGGGGTTCTGGGAGAAATTTTATTTCACGCCCGGCGACCTGGGCTACCCGGTGTTTGCCACAAAATACGCGAAGGTGGGCGTGTACATTTGCTATGACCGGCACTTTCCCGAAGGCGCGCGCGCGCTGGGATTGAATGGCGCGGAAATTGTTTTTAATCCTTCGGCCACCGTGGCCGGGCTTTCGGAATATTTGTGGGAACTGGAGCAGCCGGCCCATGCCGTGGCCAACGGTTACTTTGTCGGAGCCATCAACCGGGTGGGTGAGGAGAAGCCGTGGAGCATTGGAGAGTTTTACGGCAAGAGTTATTTCTGCAATCCGCGAGGCAAGATCATCGCCCAGGCCAGCCGCGACAAGGATGAGGTGCTGGTGGCGGACCTGGACTTGGACGTGATCCTGGAAGTGCGCAAGGTGTGGCAGTTCTTCCGCGACCGGCGTCCGGAAACCTACGGCATTTTGACCACGCAGAGCGGGAAGGCCGGCTCGGGGGACTGAGAGCGCCGGTTACCTGCACACTCGTTTGCCGCTGTTAAACGATGCCGCTCCAGCCCGGCGTGCCGGGGCGATAACAGCCAGGCCTCCTTCCCGGCCAGGACTGACGGCCCGTGTACAGGAATAGTTCCAGAATGTCGATGCCACCTCAAACTGCGCGCGCCGATATCGAATCCAGTCCGCTGTACAACCCTGATCTTGCACCAACGGTTCTGCCCGGCGAGGCGGCCTCGGGGGACCGCGGGGCGAGGACCTGGGGCACCTACAACTTTGCGGCACTCTGGGTCTCGATGTCGGTCAACATCCTGACCTACATGCTGGCGGCCAGCCTGATCCAGGGCGGGATGAACTGGAAGCAGGCGGTGTTTACGGTTTTTCTGGGGAACTGCATCGTGCTGGCGCCGATGCTGCTGAATTCGCACCCCGGGGCGCAGTACGGAATTCCCTTCCCCGTGCTGGCGCGGGCTTCGTTCGGCGTGCTGGGCGCGAACGTGGCGGCGGTATTGCGTGCCCTGGTGGCGTGCGGATGGTTTGGCATCCAGACCTGGATAGGTGGCGAGGCCATCAATGTGCTGCTGGCTACTGTGTGGCCGGCATGGAAAGCGGTGCCGCACGGAGCGGGCATATGTTTTATGGCATTCTGGCTGATTAACCTGGCGGTGATCCTTAAAGGAATAGAGTACATACGATTTCTGCAGGGTATCAGCGCGCCCGTCCTGCTGGGAGTGGGTTTGCTGTTGCTGGGTTGGGCCTATGTGCAGGCGGGGGGCTTTGGACCGATGCTTTCCGCACCGTCGCGCTTCACCAGCTTTTCGGAATTTCTGAAGTTTCTGGTTCCCGCCTTGAACGCGACCGTGGGATTCTGGGCAACGGTTTCGCTGAATATTCCGGATTTTTCGCGCTTTGCCCGCAGCCAGAGGGCGCAGGTGATCGGTCAGGCGCTGGCGCTGCCCACCACCATGACGCTCTATTCACTGGTGGGAGTGCTGGTGACTTCCGCCACCGTGGTGATTTACGGATCGGCGATCTGGGACCCGGTACAGCTTTTGAGCCGGTTTCATTCGCGGCTGGCGATTGTAGTATCGCTGATTGCGATCCTGCTGGCGACCTTGAACGTGAACATTGGCGCCAACGTGGTTTCTCCGGCCAATGATTTTTCCAACCTGTGGCCGCGCCAGATAAGTTTCAAGATGGGGGGCGTGATCACCTGCTTCATGGGCATCGCCATCATGCCCTGGAAGTTGCTGGACAACTACAAAACGTTCATCTTCGGATGGCTGGGGGGATATGCGGCGTTCCTGGGGCCGGTGGCGGGCATCATGATTTGCGACTACTGGATCATACGGAAACGGTGGTTGCTGGTGAATGATCTTTATCTTCGGGGCGGAGCGTACGAATATTCCCGCGGATTCAACTGGAAGGCCGTGGGCGCGCTGTTTCTCGGGGCGGCCGTGGCGCTGGTAGGGTTGGTGGTCCCAGCTTTGCGCTTCGCTTACGACTACTCCTGGTTTGTGGGTTTTGTGGTTTCGTTTGCCGCTTACTACGGGATGATGAGGAACGGGGCGGAATGAAAAAACCAGTTGGCAGTGATCAGTTCCCGGTTCTCAGTCAGGACGCAAGTTTTCGAGACTCTGGGGGGCCTGGCGGAATCTTATAAGTATGGATACTAAATCCAAAGTGCGGGTGGTGATTGTTGGAGGCGGCTTTGGCGGACTGCTGACGGCACGCACGATAGCCGGAAACCCGGTTCAGGTTACGCTCATCGATCGCCAGAACTTTCATACTTTTCAGCCGCTGCTTTACCAGGTGGCAACCGCCGGATTGTCTCCGGGAGAAATTGCCGCGCCGATTCGCTGGATTCTGCGCCGCCGGCGGAACGTCGAAGTGCTGATGTCGGAAGTACAGGACTTCGATCTGTCGCGGAAAGTGGTGAAGTTGCCGGATGGCGAAGTGGCGTACGACTACCTGATTGTGGCCTCGGGGGCGAGCCATGCCTACTTTGGACACGATGAGTGGGAGCCCTTTGCGCCCGGCCTGAAAACGATCGAGGATGCTCTGGAAATCCGGCGGCGGGTGCTGCTTGCGTTTGAGCTGGCGGAGCACCAGGCGGCCGGCGGGAAAGAGCAGGTGCAGCTGAATTTCGTGGTGGTCGGCGGCGGTCCCACGGGAGTGGAACTGGCGGGGACGCTGGCCGAGATTGCGCGCCGGGCGCTGGCCAATGAATTTCGCAGCATCGATCCGCGAAAAACCAGGATTGTGCTTCTGGAAGGTGGCCCCCGTATTCTGCCCGCCTATCCCGAAGATCTTTCGCGCAGCGCCGAAGAACAGCTGCGGAGGCTGGGCGTGGAGGTGCATACCTCGGCCATGGTGACGGAAATAGCGCCGGGCGCGGTGCAGATGGGGAAAACGCGCTGGCCGGCCGCGGTCATTCTCTGGGCGGCGGGAGTTGCGGCCTCGCCGCTGGGGAAAAAGCTGGGAGCGCCGGTGGACCGGGCCGGACGGGTGCTGGTGAATCCCGACCTCAGCCTGCCGGGACATCCGGAAGTTTTCGTGATTGGCGATCTTGCCGCACTCCAGGACGAACAGGGAAAGTGGCTGCCGGGGGTTGCGCCCGTCGCCATGCAGGAGGGCAAGGCCACGGCGCACAACATCGCGGCTGAATTGCGGGGCGAGCCACGCAAGAACTTTCATTACTTCAACAAGGGCAACCTGGCGACTATCGGGCGTGCGGCGGCGATCGCCGAGTTTGGAAAAATTCATATTTCAGGGTTCGTGGCCTGGCTGGCGTGGCTCTTCATTCACATCTTCTTTTTAATCGGATTCCGCAATCGCATTATCGTGCTGGTGCAGTGGGCATGGTCTTATTTCACCTACGAGCGTGGGGCACGCTTGATTACCGGGGACAAGCGCCTGCCGGGATGGGATGAATTGCGCGGGGAGGAAGCGGAAAAGAGCACCGCTGCGGATTGATAGGGCACCGGTGCCGGGTCGCGTTCCGCCCACCTTGAGGTAATGTGTGCCTGCGGGGGCAGGATGCCCCCGCGACAGCCGGCGGGACGCCGGCGCTACAATGGGCTTGACGGGTGTAGCGATGAGAATGCTTTCCGGTTGGCGAATGCTGTTGGTCGCAGTTTTGTTGTGCTTCCCCATTCCCTCTTCCGCCGAAGTGCTGAAGATTGTTGTTAACGACACGATTCATCCCATCACAGACGAGTACATCGGGCGGGCCCTGGCTGAGGCCGAACGCAATAAGGACCAGGCGTTGCTGATCGAGCTGAATACGCCGGGCGGACTGGTCGATTCAACGCGCGACATCATTGAGAAGATTCTGGCTTCGCCGGTGCCGGTGATCGTGTATGTGACCCCGAGCGGCAGCCGGGCGGCGTCGGCCGGATTCTTTATTCTGGAAAGCGCGGATGTCGCGGTAATGGCTCCCGGGACCAATACCGGCGCCGCCCATCCGGTCACGCTCGGCGGCGGCAAAGTGGATGACGTGATGAAGGAGAAGATGGAGAACGACGCCGCCGCGCTGATGCGTTCCGTGGTTTCCAAGCGCGGGCGCAACGTCGAGGTGGCCGAGAGCACGGTACGCCAGTCGAAGTCCTTTACGGATCAGGAGGCGCTTTCCCAGAAGTTGATCGATTACGTGGCGACCAGCGACCAGAACCTGCTGCAGCAGATGCAGGGGAAGACCATCAAGCGCTTCGACGGAAAGACTGTGACACTCAACCTGGAAGGCGAACAGATCCGGCGGTTTGATATGACGCTGAAGCAGCGCATCCTCGCCTTCATCATGGATCCGAACATTGCGTTCATTCTACTGGCGGTGGGCGCGCTGGCGCTCTATGCGGAGTTTAACCATCCGGGGGCCGTGGTGCCGGGGACGGTGGGCATCGTGTTCATCCTGCTGGCAGTTTTCGCGCTCAATCTCTTGCCTACACGTTTTGCGGCGGTGGTGCTGATCCTGGCGTCGTTTGCGCTGTTCGCGCTGGAAGCCAAATTTGCCACCCATGGAGTTCTGGCGATCGGCGGGATGGCCATCATGATTCTGGGTGGACTGCTGCTGGTGGACGCCCCTATTCCGGAGATGCGCGTTCACCTGCTGACCGCTCTGGCGGTGAGTATTCCGCTGGGCGGGATTACGGTGTTCCTCATGAGCATTGCTCTGAAGGCGCGAGCGAACAAGGTGACGACCGGAGCGCAGGGCCTGGTAGGAGAGGTGGGTATCGCGCAGACTTCTCTCTCGCCGCGCGGAAAGGTGTTCGTCCACGGCGAAATATGGGATGCCATGTCTGCCAGCGGCGTGCCGGCCGGACAGGCTGTAGTAGTCGTGGCGGTGGACGGATTGCAGTTGCGCGTGGAGCCGTCTGCGACAGTGGAGCGTACTCCGGCTGCAAGCATGGCCTGAGCTTATTCGGGAAACGCGCCTGAGTGAGGCCCTGAGAGCGATGTGAGAGCAAGTCCAAAGCCCCTGCTACCCGGCTGCGGATCGGCAACAGGGGTCCTTCGACTTCGCCGGATGTTTCGCAAGCGAAACCTCTGGCTTCGCTCGGATGACAGGTTTCCGGGAGCGGAGACTCTCAAATGTTGGCATCATATGAGGCACTCCCCTCTCCGGCGAGATGCCGTATGCTTAAAGAGGTTGCGGTATCACAGAGCATTCCTGAGGTTCAGGCACGGAGGCTTTTCCCATGGGTCTTTCGTTCTCGGCCATCGTTACTATTGTTGTCGTTCTCTATCTCTTCAGCTCGATCAAGATCCTGGCCGAATACGAACGGGGCGTGATCTTCCGTCTGGGCCGCCTGCTGGGGCACGAAAAAGGGCCGGGCGTGATACTGGTGTTTGCTCCCATCGATCGCATGGTGCGCATTTCACTGCGTCAGGAAGCGATGGAAGTCCCGCCCCAGGACATCATTACGCGGGACAACGTCACTCTGAAGGTAAATGCCGTTATCTTTCTGCGGGTGATCGATCCCCGCAAGGCGGTGGTTGAAGTCTCCAACTACGTGTACCAGACCTCGCAGTTCGCGCAAACTACGTTGCGTTCCGTGCTGGGGGAACAGGAACTGGACGAACTGCTGGCCCACCGCGAAAAGATCAATTTGCGGTTGCAGAGCATCCTGGACACGCACACTGCGCCCTGGGGAGTGAAGGTG
>Ga0207657_10006408_pt1 | contig 12211 bp, 13 predicted proteins | sample KBSC33metaG_FD_184316 | JGI IMG/M metagenome (GOLD analysis project Ga0207657, IMG submission 184316) | Corn rhizosphere microbial communities from Kellogg Biological Station, Michigan, USA - KBS C3-3 metaG (SPAdes) (version 2) | ecosystem: Host-associated > Plants > Roots > Rhizosphere > Soil ...
ACAATCATGCCCGTCGTCTTGCCGGCATTCCAGCCCGCCGTATCGCCGGTGGTCGGCCCTTCGCGATGCGGCTCGTCGATGATCACCACCATGGCGTATTTGGGATCGTCCATCGGGAATGCCGAGGCGAAGACGTTGAAATCCTTGCTTGCCGAATAACGCCCGTTCACCACCTTTTCGGCCGTGCCGGTCTTGCCGCCGACGCGATAGCCCTGCGCCTGCCGGTCCATCACCGTGCCGGAACCTTCAAGCGCATTGAGGCGCATCAGCTCGCGGATTTCGAGGCTGGTCTGGGGCGAGATGAAGCGCTTGCCCAGCGCCACTACCTCTTCCGGGCTACGCGCATAGAGCGTCGGGGGTTCGTAGACGCCGTTGTTGACGAACGCCGCCATCGCCGCCGCCATGTGCAGCGGCGTGATCGAAATGCCGTGCCCGAACGACGCCGTCGCCGCCGTCACATCGGCGAATTTCTTCGGAATGTACGAGGTGGTCTTTTCCGGCAGCTCGATCGGCAGCGGATCGTCGAATCCGACCTTCGTCATGAAAGCACGGAAATTGTCCTTGCCCCATTGCTGCATGATGTGGATGGCGCCGACATTGGACGAATACTTGTAGACCTCGGGCACCGACAGGATGCGGTTCTGGCCGTGGAAATCGGTGATGGTGAAGCGACCGAACCGTACCCCGAAGCGCGCATCGAACCGGTCGGTCATCTTCACCGCCCCGCTGTCGAGCGCGCCCGCGATGGTAATGGTCTTGAACGTCGAGCCCAGCTCGTACTTACCGGCCGTGATGCGGTTGAAGCGCATGCGCGGCTCCCCATCATAGGGGGCGATCATCGACGACGGATTGTTGGGATCAAAATCGGGCAGCGAAACCAGTCCGATCACCTCGCCGGTCTTGACGTCGATCATCACCGCCGCCGCGGCCTTGGCCTTGTAGCGGGTAAGCGCGTCGAGCAGCTTTTCGCGCATGACGTGCTGCACCCGCATATCGATGGTGAGGTGCACCGGCTTGAGGTTCTGCCCGTTGGCAATGCCGACCGACTGCAGCAGCGCCAGCCCGTCCTTGTCGATATGTTCCTCGATGCCGCCAATGCCCTGATTGTCGACGTTGACCGAGCCGAGCACGTGGGAGGCTTCCGGCCCGCCCGGGTAGAAGCGCTTGCTCTCGGTCAGGAAATCGAGCCCCGGGATGCCGAGCTGGTAGATGCGGTCCTCGATCTCGGGTGTCAGCTCGCGCTTGATCCAGACAAACCCCTTGTCGCCCGACAGCTTGTTGCGCAACCATTTGGGGTCGAGGTCAGGCAGCACGGTGCGCAGCTTTTCCACCGCATCGTCGACGTCGATGATGCGGCGCGGCTCGGCAAACAGCGACGGCACGCGGATATCGACGGCCATCTCCAGCCCGTTGCGGTCGAGGATGGCCGGCCGCGAGGCGGTGATCGCCTCGCGCGACTGCCCCTCGATGCTGGTATCGGTCACCACCATACCAAGCTGGACGAGCCGCCCGCCGACCACGGCAAAGATCAGCACCAGCCCGACGATCACCCAGCGAATGCGGGTGCGAGTCAGGTCGCCGCGATATTTTCGCGCTCCGGTAAGCGAGATCGGGGGCGCTTCGGAGCCGGTCATCACCGCCATCGGCTACTTTCCCCCGATCGGCTTGTCGGCCGGATCGACACCGGACTCGAGCGATTTGAACAATTGCGTCATGGCGGCGGTATCCGGCGCCACCGGCCGCATCGGCAGGTCCTCGAGCGAGCCGAACTGCGCCTGCGTGATCGGCGCCAGGTTAAGGGCATCGGCATGGCGTTCGACGATCGGCTGGATATAGCCGGGTTGGTTGAGGTAGCTCCAGTCGGCCTCGAGCAGCGACAACTGCCCCTTCTGGTGCTCGATCTGGCGCTCCAGCATGGTCTTGGACTTGGCGATTTCCTCCACCGAATATTTGAGGCCGTAGACGGCGACGAACGCCACCGCGCTGGTCAGCATCAGAAAGATGTTGAGCTTGCGGATCATGCCGCACCCCCGATGACTGGCACGCCAAGTCCCGCCCGCGACACCGGCCGCGCCGCTTCGGCCGAGCGCCGGGCGCTGCGCAGCACGGCCGAACGGGCCCGCGGATTGCGCTCCGTCTCGGCAGCGCCGGCCTTGCGCGCCTTGGCGATATCGACCCACCGACGGGCCTCCGCCACCACTTGCGGCAGGTGCCGCGACTGGGCCGGTCCGCCCCGCTCAGGCTCGAAGAAGCGCTTGACGATGCGGTCCTCCAGCGAATGGAACGCCACCACCGCCAGTCGCCCACCTGCCGGCAGCAGCCGCTCGGCGGCGAACAGCCCCTCGACCAGTTCGCCCAGCTCGTCATTGACCGCGATGCGCAGCGCCTGGAAACTGCGCGTCGCCGGGTGGGCGTCGCCGGGCTTGCGGCCGATCGCCTTTTCGATCAGGCGCGCCAGTTCGGTGGTCGTGGTGATGGGCGCTGCGGCACGTGCCGCCACGATGGTGTGAGCAATGCGCCGCGACTTCCGCTCCTCGCCGAAGGCATAGAGCAGATTGGCAAGCTCGGACTCCTCGAGCCCGTTGACCAGGTCGGCGGCGCTGTCCCCCTCGCCCGCCATCCGCATATCGAGCGGCCCCTCGCGCATGAAGGAAAACCCGCGCGCCGGTTCATCGAGCTGCATCGAGGAGACCCCGATATCGAGCACCACGCCATCAACCGGCGTTTCGCCAACCAGCGTGTCGAGGGCCGAAAACGTGCCGCGCACGAAGCTGAAGCGATCGGGGAAACCTGCCGCCAGGGCATCGGCATACGGGACTACGCGCGGATCCCGGTCGATGGCGACAACGTGGGCACCCGCCTCGAGCAGCGCCCGGGAATAACCGCCGGCGCCAAACGTGCCATCGACGACGCGCATCCCCTCGAGCGGAGCCAGCGCTTCGAGCACTTCCGCCAGCAGCACCGGCAGATGCGGGCCAGCCGGATCGGAATGCTGCGGCCCGCGAGGCTGACGCATGGTGACGAGAACTCCACTTCGGCCCCGGCCGAAACGCTTGGCCCGCAATACGGGTCATTGCGGCATCTTTGACGAAGGGAGTTTAAGAATTTGTTGCCCATAGCGCGGGGCGCGCAAGGAATTGGGTTCTACACCCAGTTCTCGACCCGAAGCCCGGGCATGCGGTCGAATTCCCGCCGGTTATTGGCGACCAGCGTCAATCCTAGCGAGCGGGCGTGAGCGCCAATCATGAGGTCGTACGCCCCGCAGGGTGTACCGGCTCGCTCAAGGCTGGCCCTGATGTCGCCAAAGTCGGCGGCAGCACGATAGTCGAACGGCAGAACCTGCAACCGGGACGTCAGGCGCCCGAGTCCCGCAACGTTGAATTGGCGTCGTGTCGACGCAGATTTCTCAATGCCATACCAAAGCTCGCCCAACGTAATGCTCGAAATGCAGAGGCCTGCCGCTTCGGCACTGAAACGGTCGACCAGGCCTGGACGGGCGCCATTGAGGACGTAGACGCAGATATTGGTGTCAAGCATGTACAGGAGGGTCAAGGAATTCGCGCTCCTGGGGTTCGGGCTGGTTGCGCTCCTTCATGAAGTCCTCTGAAACATGGGGACCACTCTCAAGGAAAGCCTTCCAACTCTCTTCCGCCGGAACCACTATCAGAGAGTTCCCGTCACGGATGATCTCGACCTCACGCACATCATCGGGAAACGCCAGCTCCTTCGGAATTCGCACCGCCTGAGTCCGGTTGGTCTTGAATACGGTGGACTTCGTCATGGCCGCCTCCTATGTATATCCCAACGGTATATACATACGCCTTTCGACCCTTCCGGACAAGCAGGTGAACGCCAGTTGACCTGTAAGCCGGGTTCTGTAGGGCCGGACAGCCTGCCGGCCGAAGCCGATCGGCCGCCCGACGTGGTGACCATTCATCTGGGACGCCTGTTGCCAGCCGCCTCCTGCAACCAACCCGGGTGACTGGCCTCGAAAGCGGCCGGGCCGAAACCCGCGTCACCCCTATTTGGTCTTGCTCCCGGTGGGGTTTGCCATGCCGTCCCCGTTGCCGGGGCCGCGGTGCGCTCTTGCCGCACCCTTTCACCCTTGCCGCGACCGGGGCCGCGGCGGTTTGCTTTCTGTGGCACTTTCCCTGGGGTCGCCCCCGCCGGCCGTTAGCCGGCACCGTCTTCCGATGGAGCCCGGACTTTCCTCCCCGCTGCGGTTACCCGCAACGGCGCGGCCACCCGGTCAACTGGCGTGGGTCTGCCTTAAAGGTCGGCGGGACGGCTCGTCAAGCGGCGCCTTCCGGCCGCGCCAGCACGCGCGGCTTCATGATTTGCGCATAGGCATGGTTGATCGCCGCCATGCGGGCGGTTGCCACCCCGATCAGTTCCTCCGGCACACCCTTGGCGATCAACCGGTCGGGATGGTGCTCCGCTACCAGCCGACGATATACCCGCCTCACCTCGTCGCGGCTGGCGCCCGGCATCAGCCCCAGCACCATGTAGGGATCGACACCTTCGTCGAGATAGACGTGCTGGGCCGCGATCTGTTCGAACCGTGCTTCATCAAAGCCGAAGATGTCGCTGACATGCTTCAGGTAAGCGAGTTCGGCCTCGTGGATCATGCCGTCCGCCGCCGCGATCGAGAACAGCCCGTCGAGCACGTGCTCGAGCGTATCGGGGGAGCCGAGGAAGAACCGCCCGATCTTGCGGGCATAGGCCTCGTAGCCCGCCACATCGCGCTGCGCGAGGCCGAACAGCCGGTCCACCTGCGCCTCGACGCCCTCCGGGATGATCACCGTCTTCTTGAAGGCCCGCACCTCGGAGGCCGTCACCACCCCGTCCGACACCGCCATCTTGGCCGACAGCGCGATCAGCGCCAGCGTGAACGCGGCATCGCGCCCCCCCGGCAGCCAGGTGTCGGGATCGAGCGCATTGGCCAGCGATCCCGCAACGCCGGTGCGGTGGGAAAACGAGCCCATCTTCTCGGCTATGCGCTGCCAGATCGACAAAGAACGCCTCCGTCTCGTCACCGGCACCATTGCCGGCTCGGCGCCAACTGGAGGGGTGGCCAAACGCCCGTCCGCCGGGCCGCACCCCGCGACCAATATTTGAACGATTCCGCGCCGTGAAGTTCCCGGCGGGGTCCTGGTGGCCTAGTTGTTGGCCGCCGGCTCACCGGACAGCAAGCCCCGCTGCTTCAGGTAGTCCTCGAGCGATCCCGATTTCCAGCCCTTGAAATCGTCCTCGGTGACCGTCGGTGCGACGACCGGCTTCGGCCGCGCCTTGGCCGGCAAGGGCACGGGAACCACCGGCGGCGCCGAGGCAACCACCGGGGTCTCGCTCGCAGGCGCCGCATTGTCGAGCGACGCCGCCGCATCAGGCTGCGGCCGGTCTGCATTCGTCGCGGACGGCTCTATCGACGCAGCAGCCGTGTCCGCCGGCGCCACGGGTGGCGTCGCGGCGGTGTCGTTCACCGGTGCTGCCGGCGCTTCGGTGGCCGGCGCGGCACTCCCGGGAGCCCCCTTGGCTTTGCCCGCAGTAAGGTAATCGGGCAATTTCCGGCCGCTCGACAGATACTCGTCCAGCGCTGTGTCGTTGCTGTCGTGCGGCCTGTCTGCTGGCTTCGCCGAGACCGCCTCAGGCTTCGGCACGGCCGCGGCAGGCGCAACAGCAGCCGGCGTAGGCTCGGCTGTTGCGGCTTCACCCTTTGCGGTCTCAGCGGGGGCCGTGGCGACCGCTTCGGCGGGGCTGTCGACCTTGGCCGCCGACGCCCCGGTCAGCATGGGAATGAGGCGCGAACTCACCAGTTCCGCCGCCGGGACGGCGATGACAATGACCAGCCCTACCCAGGCGAGGGCGCCCGTGACCTTCCCGCGCATGCTCATGATGTAGGATTCCTAAGTCCGCGAGGCCCCTCGATCATCACAGTCGATCAAGATGGCCGTTTTGTGATTCGTCTTAAGCCGCCAGGGCGTTTCCAGGAAAAGTGTGAAGCGGTTTGCCGGTTCGGAAACGCGACTATTCAAAGAGCTAGTATCCTATTTTGATCCAATCAAAATAGGATACTAGCCGGGACGCCGCCCCAGCACCCGGGCCAGCGCCAGCACCAGATTGGACCGGTTGAGCGTGTAGAAATGGAACTCGGTGACCCCCTCGTCGACCAGTTCGAGCACCTGCTCGGCGGCCACCGCTGACGCCACCAGCGCGTGGGTTTCCGGATCATCCTCGAGCCCGGCGAAGCGCTCGGCCATCCAGTCCGGGATCATCGCCCCGCAACGCCTGGCGAAGCCGGCGATCTGGGTGAAATTGTGGATCGGCTGGATGCCCGGCACGATCGGCGCGGTGATTCCGGCCTTGCGGGCGCGCTCGACGAAATCGAGGTAGTCGCCATTGTCGAAGAACATCTGCGTGATCGCCCGCTGCGCGCCCGCGTCGAGCTTGCGTTTGAGGTTGTCGATGTCGGCTTCCCGGCTCGGGCTCTGCGGATGTTTTTCCGGATAGGCGGCCACCGAAATATCGAAATCGCCGATTCGCCGGATGCCGGCGACCAGTTCGGCGGCGTTGCTGTAGCCCTCGGGATGCGGCAGGAAGGGCTGGCCCACCCCCTCCGGCGGGTCGCCGCGCAGCGCCACGATGCGGTTGATGCCGGCCGCCTGATAGCCGCGCACCACCTCGTCGACCATCTCCCGCGACGCGCCGACGCAGGTGAGATGCGCCGCCGCTTCGACGCCGGTGTCGGTCTTGATCTGATGCACCATGCGCATGGTGCGTTCGCGCGTCGACCCGCCCGCCCCATAGGTAACCGACACAAAGCTCGGATGGAGGGGCGCCAGCCGATGCAGGCTCTCCCAGAATCGCGCCTCCATGGCGTCGGTCTTGGGCGGAAAGAACTCGAACGACAGATCGAGGTCCGGCCGGCGTTCCGGGGCCAGCCGGCTAGGACGCTCGGCGGTCATGTCGAAAGTCATGTCTCGATCCTTTGGGCATCGGCATCCGCGAGGCGCCACAGGCACACCGTCAGCCCATCCGCCTCGGTCTTGGGAAATTGTGTCACCGCCGCGACCTGGAGCCCTGCGCCGCGCGCCCAGCCGGCCATTTGCGTGCCCGACAGCCCGAGCCGCCGGTGGGCGTGATGCGCCCGCAGGAATTCAAGTTCGTGGGGGGCGAAATCGACGACGATCATCTCGCCGCCGCGCTTCAGCAACGGCCGCACTTCGGTGATCAGCCGGCCGGGATCGTCAAAATAGTGCAGTACCTGGTGCAGGATCACCAGGTCGGCGGCGCCCACGCCATGATCGAGGTTGGCGATATCGCCGAGCCGTACCTGCGCGTTGGCGAGCCCCGCCGCGGCGAGCTTGGCCCGCGCCACGGCCAGCATTTCGCGACTCGCATCGATCCCCACCCCGCGGCGATAGTGACCGTCGAGCAGTTCGAGCATGCGCCCGGTGCCCGTGCCGAGATCAAGCAGCAACTCGACCCGCCGGTCGCCGACGGCCTCGAGAATCGCCGCCTCCACCGCCGAGTCGGGCACGTGCAGCCGTCGCAGCACGTCCCAGCTTTCCGCCACCTTGGCGAAATAGGCCGCGGCCTTCTCGGCCTGCCCGGCATGCACCGCGGCAAGCCGCGTGCGGTCGCGCAGATAGTCCGGATCGTCGGCATCGATGCGTCCGACCACTTCGCGTGCAAGCTCCGCCGCTGGCCCCTCCGCCAGGCGAAAATACGCCCACGCCCCCTCGGCATGGCGCTCCACCAGCCCGACATCGGCCAACAGCTTGAGATGCCGCGAAATGCGCGGCTGGCTCTGCCCGAGGATTTCGGTAAGGTCCTTGACCGAGTGTTCGCCATCGGCCAGCAAGGCCAGGAGGCGCAGCCGGGTACCCTCGCCCGCTGCGCGCAAAACGCCCACCACCGCCGCCAGCTCCGCCACCCTGCCCCTCACGTCTAATATAAAGATATCTTTATATGTAGTTGCAGACGGCGTCCAGCACCAGACGCGAGAAACGGGCCGCGGTTTCCCGCAGCCCGTTCAAACCTCTCAGCCGGTGGAGCCTCTGGCGGCTAGGCCGCACCCATCGCCGCCTGCCCGTCCATCGGGGCCGCCCGCTTGCGGAACGCATGGGCTCGCCACAACTCGAAGATATCGGTGGCTTCTTCCTGTGTCAGCGCCTCGTAGCGGCGACGGACATTGCTGCGGTCCGCGTCGCTCGGCAGGTCGCGCCACGGCAGGCACGCCACCATCGCCTCGAACAGATCGGGCGCGATGCCCAGCGCCTTCACCGCCACGGTGATCGCCACGTAGTCCTGCATCGCCAGCCACTTGACCAGCACTTCCGGCGCAATACGCAGATTCACGGTGAGCGCCGCAGCGGTGTGATGGCCGTAGCCGAAGCGGGCGAAGCGCAGCAAGGCGCGCTCGTCGAGCTGCTTGCGATCCGACAGCGCCTTGACCTGGTTGTAGGCGACCTTCCATTCCTGGCTGGAAAAGCCGGCCCGGTTGCGCATGCGATTGTAGACCACGGCATGCACCTTCCCGGCCGTTACCGGGTCGACCCGGTTGGTCGCCTGGCCGAGCGCTTCGAGCACCCGCCCCGCGACGCTGTCGAGCTCGCCCTTCAGCGACGGCCAGTCGATATCCGAGCGGCCCCGCAGATCGGCCGCGATCGCCGGATCATCGCCCGCCCGGACGACGAGCCGCTCCAGCGTGCCCTGGCTGATCTCGGCGTTGACGTTGCGCACCAGGCGCGACACCGAAGGCGCCCCGCCATGCTCGACGATGGCGTCGCCGACCCGCTCGGGCACCGTCTGCCGCCCGGCGATGGCGGTACGATGCTCCTCGCCCTGCCGGCCGATGATATCGATGAGATCGTCGTCGGAGAGCACATTGGAGAATTCGAGCAGCGGCTTGGCCACCGTGATGTCGTCGTTGGCGAGCTTCACCACCACCATGCCCGGGGCGCGCTCGAGCGGCGCGAGGAGCTGGGCCACATGGGCCCGCGCCTCGGTCTCCACCAGTTCGGCCAATTGGCACAGCACCTCGTCGTACTGGGCGACCTGCTCGTCGTCGCAGCGATCAGAGACGTAGGAATAGAGCTGCGCCATGTTGCGGAACAACTGGTCGCGCTCGACCAAATTGGCGTCGCCGTTCAGCACCCGGAAGGTGGAGAAGGCCCGCTGCCCGTCGTCAGCTTCTTGCATTTCAATCCCCTGGCGGCAATTGCCGGTATCGGGAACCATCGCAGACGACTTTCGCCATGCCTTGAAGCGGAAGCCGGGGATTTAGTTCAAATCTTATCGAAAGGGCTGGGGACGTTGCCCTAGGGGACAGGACCGGATCAACGGCCTGCCGGCTCAACCTTTCGCGGCGTCGGACGTTGTTCGATCGGCCAAAACCTTACGGGAGAGCAGAATGAAGCCCACTATCACCTGGATCGTTGCGGCCGACGGTGGCCGGGCTCGCATCTTCGAGCATCGCGGGCCCGGCAAGGGACTCGTGCCGATACCCGGGTTGAGCTTCGAGGACGCGCATCTGCGCACCCAGGACATCAATACCGACCGGCCCGGCCGTACCAATTCGTCGGAGGGCCGCGGCAGCGCCATGGATCCCCAGACCGATGCCGCCGAGCAACGCGAACTCGCCTTCGCTTCGCTGGTCGCCGCCACGCTCAAGGCCAAATTCGGCGAGCACGCCTTCGAACGGCTGATCATTGCCGCCGATCCGACGACCTTGGGCAGTCTCCGCCGGGCGCTCGGAGCAGCGCTCGACAGCAGCATCGTTGCCGAGGTGCCGAAGGACCTGACCAAAGTGCCGCTCGCCGCTCTTGGCCAGCATTTCGACAAGCTGCTCGCAGTCTAGAGTTGGACGGGTTCGGCTCGACCCACCCAACGGGCACCGGCCATTCCGCGAAGGCGGGAATCTCTGCTGTGGCGCCGGGAGTCAAGGCAAACGGAGATACCCGCGTTCGCGGGTATGACGCCGGAGATTGAGGCAGGGAGCGAACGAGCCTGAACGCCTCGCACTCTGACTAAGCCCATGCAGCCCAGCGGCCTTCAGTCGTCCCCGGGGTCGCCGACGCCCGAGATGGCGTCGAGGAATTCCAGCAGCAGCGGATCGAACAGATCCGGCCGTTCGAGGCTCGGCAGGTGCGCCGTGTCCTCGAGCAGCACCGCGAAGGCGTTGTCCAGGTCCTCGTCCAGTTCCTCATGGCGCTCGACGATATGCGGAAAATCTAGATCGCCCACCACCAGCAGCACCGGCGCGGTAACGGCGGCAAGATTGTCGGCCGCCGTATCGGTCGCTTCCTCCTGCGTCAGCGCGGGCACTTCGAGCCGCTTGCCGTTCATCGCGAGAAACAGCTCGCGCGCCTCCCCTTCCACCCGCCCGCTCTGGCTGGTGGGACCATCGAGCCAGAGATGCGCGTCGATGCGGTTGACGCTTTGCCACTGGCCCCGTTCCTCGGCATAGGATCGCGCATCGAACAGCGCTTCTGCCTCTTCCGGCAATTCCGGCTCGGGCGCGCCCCCGAGCGCGGTCGCGACCAGCACCAGGCCTACCGTGCGCTCCGGATTCTCGATCGCGAAGTCGAGCGCCAGCCCGCCGCCCGTCGAGCTGCCGACCAGCACGGCGGCATGGATGGAGAGACCGTCCAGCACTGCCTCGAGATCGGCTACAGGACTGAACGGCACGTCCGCCGAGTTCGTCTCGCCAACGCCGCGGCGGTCATAGGCGATGACGTGGTAGCCAGCCTCCGCCACCACCTGCATCTGCTCGGCCCACATGCGGCGGTCGGCGACGCCGGCGTGCAGGAACACCACGGGCAAGCCGAACCCGTCGGACTCCCCCACCAGGGTAGCGCCATCGAAGGGGATTTCGAACCGGGCAGTGGTCATGGCCGGCTCTCCTTCAGCGCTGCGCGACAATGAACAGGCGCGGAAACCGCAACAGCACCTTGCCGTCGGCGGTAATCGGATAGGCTGCCGTGACTTTGGCGAGATAGGTGTCGAGGAACGCCCGGCGCTCGCCTTCGTCCAGCGGCTCGAGGAAGGGCCGCAACCCGGTCGAGCTGATCCAGGCGACGATCGCCGCCGCGTCGGCGAGCACGTGATTGTAGATGCTGTGCCAGATATCGAGCCGCTCCGCATACGGGCGCAGCGCATCATAATACTGGCGCACCTCGGGCAGCGGCGCGCGCGCCGCCTGCGCCAGCCGGTTCGCCCAGGGGCCCGACGCCGCCACCTCCCGCATCAGCCGATGCGTGGGTTCACCGAGATTGTCGGGCATCTGTACGGCCAGCACCGCGCCGGACCGCAGCGCCGCGAGCACGCGCGGCAATTGCTCGAGGTGCCCGGCAATCCATTGATACGAGGCGTTGGCGAACACCAGGTCGGCATCCGGCTTCGGCACCCAGCTGTTGGCATCGGCCGGCTCGAACCGCACCCCCGGCACGCGCTGGCGCGCCTGGTCGAGCATGGCCGGCGAACTGTCGATGCCGACAATCTCCGCTCCCGGGTAGCGCGCCACGATCAGCTCGGTCGAATTGCCCGGCCCGCACCCGACATCGACCGCCTTGCGCACCTGCTGCAGCGGCACCTGCGCCAACAGGTCGCGCGCCGGCCGCGTCCGCTCATCTTCGAATTTCAGATACGCGGCGGGCGACCAGTCAGTCATGGCGAGGCCTTTCGGTGAACGCGGGCGGCGAGATAGCATCGGCAGCCCGCCAAGGCCAGCCGGCGAATGCGTTTTCGGGCGCCCATCGGCGCCGCCCGATTCTGCTTGATTGGCCCACCGCACCCCGATCTGCCCTTGCTTGACGCTGGCGGCGCCAAAATATCTTATGCCTTGATCGCTCCGACGGAGGACGGAAATGGAAGTCGACAAGGCAGTCGCCCTGATCACCGCCGCAGGTATTGAACTCACCGATCGTCGCCGCACCCCCAACGACAATGGCTGGCGCCTGAGCTTTTCGAGCGGTGCCGTGCTCGACGTCTTCGATAGCGGCCGCACCGCCAGCTCGGGCAAGGGCATCGACGCCATGCGCCGCGCCCTCGGCCTGCCGCCCACCGCGGCGACGCCCGCCAAGGCAGCACGAGCTACCAAGGCGAGCAGGGCAAAGCCGGCCAGGGCCAAGGTCCGCTAAGCCGCACGCAACGGTTTTCGGATCGCTGCCAAGGCCCCCTCACCCGCCGCTTCGCGTCGACCTCTCCCCCA
>Ga0207657_10006410_pt1 | contig 12208 bp, 5 predicted proteins | sample KBSC33metaG_FD_184316 | JGI IMG/M metagenome (GOLD analysis project Ga0207657, IMG submission 184316) | Corn rhizosphere microbial communities from Kellogg Biological Station, Michigan, USA - KBS C3-3 metaG (SPAdes) (version 2) | ecosystem: Host-associated > Plants > Roots > Rhizosphere > Soil ...
AAAGAGCCGCCACGATCAGAAAGCCTATGCGCCCGTCCCCGGGCAGCGAAAACGTGAGACCGAGCAACGGCGTGCCGACGAGGATCGTCACCGCGGCGATCATGTTGACGAAGCCCACCGCGGCACCCGGCGCATCGGGACGCAAGCGTTGCGCACCGGCGAACGCAGGAGCGAAGGGAATGCCGACGGCGATGCCGACGACCGCCGCGGCGGCGATTGCGAGCGGCAAGGGGTGCGCAATCGCCAGCACTGCAATCCCGACGCCCGAGACGACGAAGCTGGCGCGGATGACGTTGGGACGATCGATCAGCCGTCCACCGAGCGGCCGGGAGATCACGCCGAGGAAGAGCACGAGCCCACCCGCGAGACCGGCCACCCGCTCCGGCTCTCCGCCTGCTCGGTGCAGCAGGGTCACGACCCAGTTGCCGATCACGACGGACAGCCCGAACGACGCGGCGTGCATCGCGGCGAGCGGCAGGAGCCGCCGGTCGACGACGGTCGGCCTCCCGCGAGCGACGGGTGCCCGCGCAGGCTCGGTGGGCGCCAGCAGGACCAGGACAGCGCCGGCCGCAGCGACGATCGCGGCCGTCGTGAACGGCGCCTGCCAACTGCCCCACAACGGCACCAGCGCCAGGGCCAACCCGCCCGCCCCCATGCTCACCGCGCCGTAGACCCCCTGCGCAACTGCCGAGCCGATCGTGGCGCGCGTGTAGTCGGCGCCCGCGACGAAGGACGCCGCGGTGCCGACACCGGCCACGAGGCGCATCCCGATCGCGAACCACGCTTCCTTCCAACCGAGGGCGGCCGCGGACGCGGACGCGACGATCACGAGCCCGGTGCCGCCGACGACGCGCGCGCCGAATCGATCACAGAGCCGGCCCATCGGCACCTGCAGCGCCGCGTGCGTGACGAACAGGCCCGTCGTGAAGAGCCCCACGACCGCGAGGCCGACACCGTAGGCGTGCGCGACCTGGTCGGCGACGGCACCGACGTTGGCGACGTTGAAGCCGGGCGTGAACGCCAGCGCGAATCCGCCCAGAACCGCCCGCATTTTCATCGCGCGACCCTACATAGAGGCTTGGGCTGAGTCGCGTCTGCGACTGCGGTATGCGCGCGTCTTGGTGCGGTTGCCGCAGAGCTGCATCGAGCACCAGGTCGCCGAGCGGTTCGGCGAGTAGTCGTAGAACGACCAGCAGCAATTCCGGCATGCCTTTAGCCGCACCCACGAGCCGTCGAGCATCGCCCCGAGGGCGACCGCCACCACGCCGTCGAGTGCGTCGCGCGCCGCACCAATACGCAGGCTGCCGTCGGTTGCGAGCTGCAACGGCAGGCGCGCGGCCGCGGCATTCACGAGCTCGAGCGCAGGCGGGTTGATCGTCGCGCCGTTGTTCGCAAGCACGAGCGCGCGCAGCGCCTCGCGCAGAGCGCGCGCGCGGTCGAGCTCACCTACCAGCCCCCGTTCCTCGAGCCACTCGGGCAGCCAGTCGAGCTCGTGCTCGAGATCGACGCTGTTGATGAACTGCTGGACCTCCCGCAGGGGCTCGGGCGCGGCCTTTGGCACGTCGTAGCGGGGGCTCATCGTTGCCCCGGAGTCTAGACACCAGTAGAGTGCCACTACCGGTGTTCCTGCGTCGCATCGCCTATCCCCTCGGGCTCGTCGCCGCCCGGCTGCGCGGCGGCGGCAGCCGGCTCGCGCTCGTGGCGGTCGGCGTCGTTGCCGGGGCCGCGGTGCTCGCCGCCGTGCTGGCGGGCCGCCTGGTCATGCAGGACCGGGCACTCGCGCAAGCGACCGCGCAGCTCGCTCCCGGCGACCGTCAGGTGCAGGTGACCTGGAGTGGCGCGACGAACGACTTCGTCCGGCTCGACAGGTTCGTCGCCCCGACGATCCGCTCGCTGACCGGCGACCGCCCTGAAGCAGCGATGCTCTTCCGCGAGGCGTCGATCCAACAGCGCCTCGTCAACCTGCGCGCGGCCGACGACCTCGGGCGCTGGGTGAAGCTCGTGTCGGGCCGCCTGCCCGCAGTCTGCGTTCCGTCGCACTGCGAGGTTCTCCGCTTGGAAGGGCGCGGCCCGATCCCGTCCACGAAGGTGCTCAACCTGATCGAGGTCGGGCGTGCGGTGCTGAAGCCCGGTACGCCGTTCGCGCCATTTGTGCTCCCAACTCCGCCCACCGAGATGGTCGCCCACGCGGTCCGCTACCACACGCCGCAGCCGTCGCCGGTCGTGATCGCAAACGGGGTTGCCGGGCTCTCGAACACGCCGGAGCTCGAGACGTTCTACCGCTCCTATGCGTGGTTCCTGCCGATCAAGAGCGGCGACGTGCATCCCTGGGAGATCGGCGCTTTTCAGTCGCGGGTGCAACGGCTGTCTGCACAGATCGAAGCGAGCTCCGACGGGTTCGAGGTCACGGCGCCGACCGATGCGCTGACACGGGCAGCCGACTCTTCCCATGTCGCAGCGCGCCGGCTCCTGCTTCTCGGAGGCGAGGGCGGAGCGCTGCTGCTGGCGTTCACGATCCTGGCGGCCTCAGCGCTTCGCCGCGACGCAACCGACGCGCGGCGGCGACTCACGTGGTTCGGCGCGCGGCGCTGGCAGGTGGAGCTGTTCACGCTCGCCGAATCGACTCTGCTCGCCGCGCTTGGGACCCTCGTCGGGTGGGTGGTCGGTGGGGTGGTGGCCGCCTTCGTCGCGAAGCAGGCGGGCTCCCCGGCGTGGGACGTCGTCTCCCACGCGCTGCTCTCCCGGGGCGGGATCCTCGGTGCGCTCGCCGTGGCGCTCGTGGCGGGGCTGCTCCTCTTCGCGACCGTGCGCGCTCCGGCAGTGCAGGTCGGGCGGCTCGCATTCACCCCGCTCGATGCCGCCGCCGTCGGCGCGGTCGCGGTCGTGCTCGTCGGGTGGGCGCGCGGCTCGGTGGACGCGCAGCAACTCGCAGCGGGCGGCGGCACAAGTGCGTTCCTGCTCCTCGTGCCGGCGCTGATCGTGTTCGCGGCCGCGGTCGTTGCCGCGCGCCTGCTCGCGCCGACGTTGCGGGCCCTCGGCCGTGCCGGGCGCCGCGGACCGATCGCACTGCGCCTTGCCGCAGCCTCGCTCGCGCGCAATCCGGGCCACGCGGCGATCGCGGCGACCTTCCTCGTCGCGAGCCTCGGCCTCGCGCTCTTCGCGGTCGCCTACCGCTCGACGCTCGTGCGCGGCCAGCACGACGAAGCGGCGTACGCGGTGCCGGCGTCGTATGTCCTCAGCGAGGATCTTGCGCAGCTCGTGCCGGTGCTGCACGGACCGCCGCCCGCGGGGTCGACCCAGGTGCTGCGGCTCTCCGGCAACGTCGCGTCGGGCACGACCTTCTCGTTCCTCGGACTGGAGAGCCTGAAGAATGTGGGCGGCTGGCGCAGCGACTTCGCGGCGCAGTCGGTGCAGGAGCTCGGGGCAGCGATCGCGCCCCACAAGGACACCGCGCTCCGCACGACGACGCTGCAGCGCGGCCGGCGATTCACCCTCCCGGTGACCGCCAAGGGCGACGACGTCTCCGTGCGCGCGATCTTCCGGTCATCTCTCGGCGACTACGAGAGCATCCCGCTCGGGCACACGAGCAGTGGGCGAACCGTCGTGCTGCACGGGCGGATCCCCTTCGAACGTGCAGCGCTCGCGCAGGTCGAGCTCGACCTGCGAAACGGCGGCCGCAACTCCGCCAACGGCGGCACAGGGATCCAGCCAGCGGCGAAAGGCGTGCTCAGGTTCGGGACACCGCGTGTCGACGGCCGGCCCGTTTCGGCTGCGTTCGCAGCCTGGATCGGCACCGGCGGGATCAGCGGCGCCTCGACGAGGCTCGGGTATGTGCTGACGCCGGACCGCACTAGCCGGTTCCGGCCGCGGCAGCCGACCGACGGCTCGGTGCTGCGCGTGCTCGCAACCCCCCACGTCGCGGCCGCCGCCGGGCCGCGTGGGATCATCCCGTTGCAGATCGAAGGCGAGCTGGTTGCGGCGCGCGTCGTCGGCGTCGTTCGACGATTCCCGTCGATTGTCGGCGACGCCGTGATCGCCGACCGCGTCACGGCGGCGACCACGCTCGACACTCGTTCGCCGGGGCTCGGGACGACCGACGAGCTCTGGCTGAACACCGAACGCCGCCCGTCGGTCCCGCAGCTCACGTTGCAGTCCCGCGCCGACACGCTCGCAGAGTTGCGCGCCGACCCGCTCGCCCGTGGTGCGCTGCTCACACTCGCCGGAACCGCGGCCGTCGCACTGCTGCTCGCACTGCTCGGCCTGCTGCTCACCGTGGTCGGGGACATGCGGGACGACCGGGGCGAGCTGTTCGACCTCGAGGCGCAAGGCGCGTCGCCCGCGACGATCCGTAGCCACTTGCGCCTGCGCGCCCTGCTCGTCGCCGTCTTCGGGATCCTTGGTGGCCTCGCGCTCGGCGCGATCCTTTCGGCCCTCGTCATCTCGCTCGTCTCCGTGACCGCGGGCTCCGCGGAACCGGAGCCGCCGCTGCTCCTCTCGCTCGACGTCCCGCTGCTCGTGGCGGCTGCGGTGGCCTACGTCCTGCTGGCCGCGCTGCTCGTGGCGGCCGCGACCGCGCTGCGTGGGCGCGCCCCTGCCCGCGCGGCCGAGGTGGCCGCGTGAGCACCGCCATCGAGCTGCGCGACGTGTTCCGCGTCCACTCGACCCCCGAGGGCGACGCGGCGGCGCTGCAGGGACTGTCGCTCCAGGTCGCAGACGGTGAGGTGCTGACCGTCCTCGGGCCGAGCGGCTCCGGCAAGTCGACCTTGCTGCGCCTGTTGGCCGGGCTCGACCGTCCGTCCGCAGGCGTGGTGCGCGTCTACGGCGAAGACGTCGGCAAGTTGCCGTCGCGCCGGCTCGCCCGCTACCGCTCGAGCCTCCTCGGGTACGCGGACCAGCACTACACGCGCGCGCTCGCGCCGGAGTTGAGCGCACGTGATCTGGTCGCATTGCAGCTCGGGCTGCGCGGCATCTCGCGCACCGAGCGGCTCGCGCGCGCCGACGAGCTGTTGGAACGGGTCGGGCTCGCGGCGAAGCGTGACCGCCGGCCGACCGAGCTCTCGGGCGGCGAGCAGCAGCGCGTCGCACTGTGCGCAGCGCTCGCGCACCGGCCGAAGGTGTTCCTCGCCGACGAGCCGACCGGCGAGCTCGATGCGGCGACCGCCGACCAGGTCTACGAGATGTTGAACGAGCTCGTTCGCGAGCATCGCTGCACGACGGTGATCGTCAGCCACGACCCGGAGTCCGCCCGGATCGCCGACCGCATCGTGCGCATCCGCGACGGCCGCGTCTCCGAGGAGTGGGCGCGCGACGACGCAGCGAGCGGCGACACGATCGTCGTCGGCCGGGGCGGCTGGCTGCGCCTGCCGGAGGAGCTGCTGCTCCGCGCGGGCATCGGCGGGAAAGCGACGGCGCGCTTCGAGGCAGGCGAGGTGATCGTGGCGAGCGCCGGAGAACCGGCAAATACCAGTCTGGTACAAGCGTCGACCGGCCCAGCCCAGGCGAGGCAGGCCAGTGAGCCGGGGAGCAACAGTCTGTTACGAGCTCCCGTCGCGACCGCTCACGGAGTGACGCGGCGGTACGGCGCGACGATCGCATTGCGCCCCGTCGACGTCCAGCTGCAGGCGGGCCGCCTGCACGCGATCACCGGGCCGTCGGGCTCCGGCAAAACGACGCTCCTGCACCTGCTCGCCGGGCTCGAGCTCCCGGACGCAGGGACGATCACGATCGATGGCGTCGAACTGACGACGCTCGACCGGACCGGACGCGCGGCCCTCCGGCGAGAGAAGATCGCCTACGTCGGCCAGCAGTCGGGGCTCGTCCCCCACCTCTCCGCGCTCGAGAACGTCGAGCTCGTGCTGGCGCTGCGCGGTCTCAACGACGACCGGGACGGCGGCCGCCTGGCTGCGCTCGCCGCACTCGATTCGGTCGGTCTCGGTGAGCGCGCGACGCAGCGCGTGGCGCGGCTCTCACAGGGCGAGCGGGCTCGCGTGGCGATCGCCCGCGCGATCGTCTCGAAGCCCGCGCTCCTGCTCGCCGACGAGCCCACATCCCGCCTCGACGGTGCGAACGCGATCTCCGTCGCGATCCTCCTCGCCCGGTTGGCGCACGACACGGGTGCCGCAGTCGCCTGTGCGACCCACGATCCGCTGGTGATCGAGCAGGCGCAGAGCCAAATCTCGCTTTCCTAGCTCCCCCGATTGGGGGAGTGCCGCTACCCAGAGTCAACCGATCTCTGTAGTGCAGTGGCGACTCTGGACGTGCGTCAATCCACGATCTTTTCGCGGCTGCGAGGCCTCCTCGAAGTCACACGCCTTGTGCGCACCGGAGAAGAGCTTCCCGAGCTCCTCGCGGCGATCGCGCGGACCGTCTCGGACTCGCTCGCGTTCCGCACGGTCGTGATCAATCTCTACCGCCAGGAGTGGGACGACTTCATCGTCAGCACGGTCTACGGCCGGGACGAAGCGCGCGAGGCGCTGCTCGGCCAGGTGCGCCAGGTGAGCGACTGGGACCCGCTGCTCGACCAGCGCTTCCTGCAGCGCGGCGCGTACCTCGTGCCCTACGGCGAGTTCAACTGGGAAGCCCTCGCGACGTACACCCCGGACATTCCGGTCAGCGACGACCCGAATGCCTGGCATCCGGATGACGCCTTGTTCGCACCGATGCGCGGCGCCGACGGCCGCCTGCTGGGGATCCTCTCCGTCGACGAGCCGATCTCCGGCCGCAAGCCGAGCGGCGACGAGATCGACGTGCTCGTCGCGGTCTCCGAGCACGCAGCGCTCGCCGTTCAGACCGCGCAGGAAGCAACGCGCGCCAAGGCAAACCGCGACGCGCTCGAGCGCCTGCTCGCGGTCTCTTCCTCCTTGAACGAGACCTCGGACACGAAGGAGCTCCTACAGCATGTGTGCGCGGCGATCTCGGAGGCCCTCGGTTTCGAAAAGGTCTCGGTGCAACTGCTCGGCGAGGAAGGAATGCACGAGATGGCGGCCGCCGTCGGCTTCGCCTCTGGCGAGAACATCGGTACAGCGCTCAGCGCGGACGAGCTCGAACGGCTTCTGCAACCCGAGTTCGACATCGCCGGTTGCTTCCTGATCCCGCACGAAGCGGCGCGCCGCCTCCTGCCGGACCGGCCCGCCGGCTACCGCTCGCAACGCGACGGCCGCGGTCCGCACGCCTGGCAGAACGACTGGCTGTTCGTGCCGCTGCACGATCGCCGCGCCCGGCGCATCGGGTATCTCTGGGCTGACGACCCTCTCGATCGCCTGCACCCCGATCCCGAGCGGCTGCAGATCCTGCGCGCCTTCGCAAACCAGGCCACGACCGCACTGGAGCAGGCGTCGCAGTTCGAGGAGATCCAGAACGCCTATGAGCACCATCGCGCACTGATCGACGCGTCGCCGGTCGCGATCGTCGACTTCGAGCTCGACGGCCGTGTCCGTGCCTGGAACACGGGAGCGACGGAGATCTTCGGCTTCACTGCAGAGGAAGCGATCGGCCGCATCAACCCGACCGTGTCCGAGGGCGACCTTCCGTTCTTCCTCGAGAACATGGCGCGGATCGGCGCCGGCGAGACGATACGGGACCTCGACGTGCGCCGCCTGCACCGCGACGGCTCACTGATCGACGTCAGCATCTCGGCCGGTCCGGTTCGTGACGCACACGGAAACATCAGCGGCGCGATCGCGCTGTTGATCGACGTGACTGCCCGCAAGCGCTCCGAGCGCGCGCTGCTCGCAAGCGAGGGACGGAAGGACGCCGTGCTCCGTGCGTCGCTCGACTGCGCCGTGATCGTCGACCACGAAGGGGTCGTCACCGAGGTCAACCCGGCGACGGAGGAAACGTTCGGCTGGACGCGCACCGACGCCGTCGGCAAGCGCTTCCTCGAGCTCGTCGTCGCGCCCGAGCACCGCGAGGAGCTCGCTGAGGTGCTGAAGACCGGCACCGGTCCGCTCATCGGTGCACGGCTCGAGATCAAGGCCCTCCGCTCGGATCACCGCACGTTCCCTGCCGAGGTGGCGATCACCCGAGTCGACGTCCCCGGCCCGCTCCTCTTTGCCGTCTCGCTGCGCGACGTGACCAAGCGGCGCGAACGCGAGGAGCGCCTGAAGGAAGCGGAAGCGAAGTACCGCACGCTCGTCGAGCAGATCCCGCTCGCGACGTACATCAACGACACCGGCATGCCCGTGCACACGAAGTACATGAGCCCGCAGATCGAGACGATGCTCGGCTATCCGGTCTCCGACTGGCTCCAGCCGAACTTCTTCGTCACCCGCCTCCACCCGGACGATCACGAACGCGTGCTCGCCGAGGTCGAGCGCACGCACACTGCCGGCCAAGACTTCCGCTGTGAGTACCGCTTGATCGCTGCGGACGGGCGAACCGTGTGGGTGCTCGACGAGACGGTCGCCGTGCGTGACGAGGAGTACCACCCGATCTTCTTGCAGGGCTTCCTCGTGGACGTCACCGACCGCCGAGCCTCCGACGACGCGCTGCGCGAGAGCGAAGAGCTTCATCGACTCGTGGTCGAGGGCTCCCGCGACCTGATCACGCTCCTCGACTCGACGGGCAAGGTTCGCTACGCGTCGCCCGCGATCCGAACGGTCCTCGGCTGGCAGCCGGAGGAGGTGCACGGACGTCGCTGGGCGGAGGACGTGCATCCCGAAGACGTCGACGCCGTCAACACGTACTTCAAGAGTCGCGCGGCGGGCGTGGATGCGCCACCGCTCGGCGTGCGCGTGCAGCACAAGGACGGCTCGTGGGTCGCGCTCGAAGGCTCGTTGTCGCCGACGCGCGCACCGGACGGAACGGTCACGGGCTTCGTCGGCGTCTCTAGGCCACTGCAGCGGCCCGCCCTGCGGCCCGCCGCCAGCTAGACCAGCCGCCTTCGAACGAGCGGACGTCACCGCCCGCGACCTCGACGATGCGGTCTGCGATCCGGTCGAGGAAGTAGCGGTCGTGCGACACGAAGATGGCTGTTCCTTCGAAGCTTTCGAGCGCGCTCTCGAGCATCTCGACGGACTCGATGTCGAGGTGGTTCGTCGGCTCGTCGAGCAGGAGGCAGTTCGCGCCCTGAAGCATCAGCAACAGGAGCTGAAGCCGCGTCCACTCACCGCCCGAAAGAGACTCGAGCGGCCGGCGCACCTGTTCGTAGTTGAAGAGGAACTTCATCAGCCGCGAGACCGCCTCGCCCTCGGAGATCGGCGCCGCGCGGCGGACGAGCTCGAGCGGAGTCGCCTTGGGATCGTCGGGGCGGCGGTCCTGCTCGAGGCGGCCGAAGCGGATGGAAGGCCCTGCCTTGCGGTCCCCCTCTGTCGGAACGAGATCGCCGGCGAGGACACGGAGGAGCACCGATTTGCCTGCGCCGTTGTCGCCCACGACTCCGACGCGCTCGCCGCGCAGCACAGTCAGGTCGACGTCCACGAGGATCGGACGGTCGCCGAGCTCGACGCCGACCGAGCTGAGCTCGACCACGCGCTCGCCGCCGCGCCCATGCGGCCGCAGCTCGAGCGCGATCTTGCGGCGCTCGAGGACGGGACGGTCGACCTTGTCCATGCGGTCGATCTGACGCTGCTTGTTCCGGGCCTGCTTGATATGGCGTTCGTCGACGACGCGACTGGCCCAGTCCTTGAAGCGGCGGATCGCCTCCTCGAGTCGCGCGATCTCCTTCTGCTGGGTCACGTACATCTGCTGCTGCCGCTGCAGCTCGAGCTCGCGCGCAACGGTGTAAGCGGAGTAGTTCCCCGGCCACATGCGCACTTTCCCGCCGGACAGCTCGGCGATCTCGGAGACGGTTTCGTCGAGCAGGTAGCGGTCGTGCGAGACCGCGACGACAGCTCCGTCGAATGAGCGCATCAGGAGCTCCATTCGCTCGCGCGCCTCCACGTCGAGATGCGCTTCCGGTTCATCGAGCAGGAGCACGTCGGGGTCGCGCAGTAGGCACGCGGCGAGCCCGATCAGCTTCCGTTGCCCGCCCGACAACACGCGGGTCTGTTTCGCGAGGTCGTCGTCCTCGAGGCCGACGTCGACGAGCAGCGCGCGAGCGCGCCCCTCGAACCCCGGCCCGCCGGCCGCAGTCCAGCGCTCGAGCAAGGCTTCCTGGCGCTTGAGCAGCTTCGTCAAGCGGTCGAGATCGCCGCCCGTCTCGCCGAGCGCGCGCTCGACCGCGGCGAGCTCGTGTTCAAGCTCGTCGAGGTCGGGACGCGCAGCCCGCAAGGTCTCGAGTGCGTGACGCTCGTCGCCCTCGAGCTGCTGCGGCAGGAACGCGACAGTGAGCCCACGGCGCTGCGTGAGCTCTCCCGCATCGGCGACTTCTTCGCCGGCAAGGATCCGCAGCAGCGTCGATTTCCCGCCGCCGTTCGGCCCGATCACGCCCAGGCGAACGCCCGGCTCGATGTCGAAGTCGAGCCCGTCGAGAATCAGCCGCGAGCCGAAGCTCTTGGCAATGCCGCGTGCCTGCAGCAGGGACATGCGCCCAGGCTAGATGAGAGCTACTTGAACTTGAAGTTCGCTACGTGCTGCGAGCCGTCGGTCAGGACGAGGATGAACTGCCTGCAGGTCCCGGCCCAGGCGCTCTGAGTCTTCCAGACGTAGTTGTACGTGTTCGAGCCTGCGTCGTAGGAGAGGCTGCTCGTATTGGCCGTCACAGTTTGCTCGATCGTGTCGAGGGGGTCGTTCGAGCCGCACGCGACCTGCTGGACGATCGGGTAACCGACCTGGATCACGTTGAGGCCCGCGTTGACGCCGAGGCTGAACTTGACCGGGATCGAGCTCCCCCCGGACGCGACGTTGACGATCGGCACATTGTCGACCGGCTGCAAGAAGCCGGTGAACTTGTCGACGAAGTAGGTCTTGTCGACGTCGGTCACGTTGCCAACCTTGTCGACGGCGTGGACGTGCACCGTGTGGGTTCCAAGCGTGGTCGTGTCCAACGCGCCGGGCGTGCAGGCAGCGACGCCAGAACCGGCGTCGTTGCAGCTGACGACCGGTGGCGTGCCCTGCGTCGTGATGCCGGTGATGGAGACCGTCGGCGGCGTGACGTCGATCGGAACGATCGCCGTCGCCTGTGCGCCGTCGCTGTTCTGCGCGTCCAGCAGATGGACGCCGGTGCCGGAGATCGTGGTCTGCGTTCCGGCCGTGAATGCCGCGCCGTCGAGGCTGTAGGTGATTCCCGTGCCGCCGGCGATCGTCGCGTTGACGCTCCCGTTGAACCAGCCGCTACCAGTCGGCGCTGTCGGGTTGAGCGTCACCGTCAGCGACCCGGTGTGCGACGGGGCGATCGGCGTCTCGAGGTCCGCCTTGTTGCTCGTCACGCCGACGTTCCCACTGCCGTCGGCCGCCTGGATGTACCACTCGACCTGGCCGCCGTCGAACGCTCCGGTCCCGCTCCAGCGCGTCGTCGTGCCGTTGCGTGCAAGATCGATCGAGCGCCAGGTGTTACTGCTGTCGCGGTACAGAGCAACCACGCGCTTCACGTTGTCCGGGCCGAGGTTGTCGGTGACATCGACGGCGAACGCGACGGAGCTGAGCGTGGGCGAAGTCGCCGCGACTGGCCCGAACGTCGGCGCCTCGAAATCGTTGACGTTCAGGCCGCTGTAGAGGACAAGGCCGCCGAACGAGTTGAAGAGTCGCTGCGTGCCGATACCGACGGGGGTATTGGTTCCGGCCGTCAACGCCGACCCGCGGAACTGACCGCCGAAGAGAAGCAGCCGCTGCCGCGTCCCGGTGGGGGCCGCGAACGTCGTGATCGACTGCAGCTTCGACGGGTAGATGACGTCGCCGCCGAGCTCGGGCGCGAGCGAGGTCAGGTCGTCGACCACCCGGCTGAATGCGGCATTGATCGGCGTCGTCGAATCCGACGAGGTGAGGGCGGTCAGCAGCGCGCCGTGTGCAACGAGGTTGGGCTGCGTCACGTCGATCTTGACGAGCGGCTCGATCGGCCGGCGATTCTCGTACGCCGCTGCACCCTGCGAGGTGTAGTAGGTGCCCGTCGAGGCAGTGTTCGGCGAGTACGACGGCGACGACGTGAACGACGAGGACGCGAGGCCGCTGACCGGGTCGGTGGTGATCGGCTGCGGCGTCCCGCTCGCCGAGGAGCCCGGGGGCGGGGTGCCTGTGGTCAGCCGGTACATCGGCAAGCCGTAGAGCGACGCCTCGTTGATCACCTTCAGCTGGTAACCGCTCGTCGTCGGAACGGAGCCTGCGTACTCCTGCT
>Ga0207657_10006412_pt1 | contig 12207 bp, 5 predicted proteins | sample KBSC33metaG_FD_184316 | JGI IMG/M metagenome (GOLD analysis project Ga0207657, IMG submission 184316) | Corn rhizosphere microbial communities from Kellogg Biological Station, Michigan, USA - KBS C3-3 metaG (SPAdes) (version 2) | ecosystem: Host-associated > Plants > Roots > Rhizosphere > Soil ...
TTCCATCTCGACATCGAGGTGCATGACCTCGCGCACTTGCACGCGATCGTCGCCGCGTTGCGCGAGGCAGATCCGGTGTCGAGCGTCGAACGCATCTAGGCGCAACCTTTACTTTCGATCGGTGGCGGCCCAGCGTTCGCGCTCAACCGCAGGGAAAGCGATCATGACGACGCTGCGAACGAGCTTCGCATTGCTCTTGGTCGCTCTCGCCACGTCGGCGGCCCAGGCGAAGCATGCGCCGCGATCATTCCGCGATTGCCGCGGATGCCCGGAGATGATCGTGATTCCAGGCGGCCGGTTCTTGATCGGCTCGCCGGAATCCGAGAAGGGGCGGGACGTCATAGAGGGGCCGCGGCACGCCGTGGCGATACCGCGCTTCGCCGCCGGCAAATATGACGTGAGCCGCGGCGAATGGCGCGCCTTCGCCGCCGCGACGCACCGGCCGACGATTAGCGGATGTCAGTGGATCGGACCCACTCGCGAGCATGAAGCTTCAGCCAATTGGGACAAAGTCGACTTCCCGCAAACTGACGCTCATCCAGTGGTTTGTGTCACTTGGAAGGACGCGCACGACTATGCCGCGTGGTTAACCGCGAAGACGCGCCACCGCTACCGCCTCCTCAGCGAAGCGGAATGGGAATATGCGGCGCGAGGCGGCACCGTGACGGCCTACTCGTGGAGATCGGGCAATAGCCATGCCTTCGCAAATCACGGAACGGCGACTTGCTGCGGCGGCCTTGTCCAAGGTCGCGACAAGTGGCTGTTCACCTCTCCAGTTGGGGCATTCCCGCCAAACCCGTTCGGCCTGCACGACATGAGCGGGAACGTCCTTCAGTTCGTCGAGGACTGTTTCACTCCCGCTTACGATCTGAACGCCCGCAGCGAAAAGGCGAACGTGGTCCCCGTGACGCTCAGCACGAAGGGCGACCTTGCGGAGCTGAACGGCGCCAACAGCTGCGGCTATCGAGTCGTTCGCGGCGGCGATTGGGGCGATCAGGCAGCGTGGATTCGTTCGGCCGCGCGCAGCTTCGCTCCGCCTCCGGGACCCGGGGAGACTCTCGCCACCTATCGCAGTGGAGGAGTTGGCTTCCGCGTGGCGCGCGACCTGCCCTGATCTAGCCTAAACCCGCGCCGCCTCGCGCTGCTGGCGCGCATGGGCGTCTCCGCCGGCGAGAATTGCGAGCATCACCAGGTCCGACGCGCTCGCCGTCATCGGCGCGATCTGAACCGGAAGCTCGAGCCCGAGGATGTAGGGCCCGAGCACGCTTTCACCGCCCACGGCCCGAAGCAGCTTCGCGGACAGGCTGGCCGACTGAAGCCCCGGCATCACGAGGATGTTCGCCGGCCCCGAAAGCCGGCTGAACGGATAATATTGGCGCTGCATCTCGTAGTTGAGCGCGACGTCGGGCGCCATTTCGCCTTCATATTCGAAATCGGCGTGGAAGCCGTCGAGCAGCTTCACCGCTTCGCGCAGGCCCTCGACGTGCATGCCCGGCGGATTGCCGAACGTGGTGTAGCTGGTGAATGCGACGCGCGGCTCCAGCCCCATACGCCGCGCGAAGGACGAGGCGCGCATCGCAATGGCCGCATATTGCTCGGCGGTCGGGCGCTCGGTCACGGCGGTGTCGGCGATCAGAACCGTGTGGCTTCGGCTCACGATCACGTTGATCCCGAACGGCGTCGCGCCCGGCTCGTCGTCGATCACCGTGCGCACCTGCTTCAGCGACTGGCTGAAGGGGCGCGTCGTCCCCGTGATCATCGCGTCCGCTTCGCCAAGCGACAGCATCGCCGCGGCGAAATAATTGCGGTCCTGGTTGACGAGCCGCTCGACCTCGCGCCGGAGCATGCCGTGGCGCTGGTGCTTCTCGTAGATGTAATCCACCGCGCGTCCGACGAGCGGCGAGTTGCGGCTGTTGAGAACCTCGTACTCCTTCGGATTCTCGACGCCCATTTCCTTCAGGAGATTGTAGACGTCCTCGCGGCCGACGAGGACCGGCGTTCCGTAGCCGCCTTCCTTGAAGGCGATCGCGGCGCGCAGCACGTTGGGCTCCTCGCCTTCCGCGAACAGCACGCGCTTGGGGTTGGTCCGCGCATTCTCGTAGGCCAGGCTCATCACCGACACGGTCGGATTGAGCCGCGCCCGGAGCTCCTGCCGGTACGCTTCCATGTTGGCGATCGGCTTCTGCGCGACCCCGCTTTGCACCGCCGCTTCGGCGACGGCGGAGGCGACCACTTCCATCAGGCGCGGATCGAACGGGGCGGGGATGATGTAATCGCGCCCGAAGCTCTGCGAGCGGCCACCATAGGCCGCCGCCACTTCCTCCGGCACCGGCTCGCGCGCCAGCTCCGCCAGCGCTTCGGCCGCGGCGATCTTCATCGCGTCATTGATCGCGGTCGCATGAACGTCGAGCGCTCCGCGGAAGATGAACGGAAATCCGAGGACGTTGTTGACCTGGTTCGGGAAGTCCGAGCGACCCGTGGCGATGATCGCGTCGGGGCGGACCGCGGTCGCGTCGGGCGGCCAGATTTCGGGATCGGGATTGGCCATGGCGAAGATGATCGGCTCCTTCGCCATGGTCTTCACCATGTCCGGCTTGAGCGCGCCCGCCGCCGAAAGCCCGAGGAACACGTCGGCGCCTTCAAGGGCCTCGGCCAACAGCTTCTTGTCGGTCTCGACCGCATGCGCCGACTTCCATTGGTCGAGGTCGGTGCGGTGCTTCGAGATGACGCCCTTGCGATCGCACATGATGACGTGGTCGCCCTTGACCCCCAAGGCCTTGATGAGCTCCGTGCACGCGATGGCGGCCGCGCCCGCGCCGTTCACCACGACCCGGATGTCACCCAGCTTCCGGTTGGTGAGCAGGCAGGCGTTGATCAGCCCCGCCGCGGTGATGATCGCGGTGCCGTGCTGGTCGTCGTGGAAGACAGGAATGTTCATCCGCTCGCGAAGCGTCTGCTCGATGATGAAGCAGTCGGGCGCGGCGATGTCCTCGAGGTTGATCCCGCCGAAGCTCGGCTCGAGCAGCTCGACGCACTCGATGAAGCGCTGCGCGTCCTCGGTCTTCACCTCGATGTCGATCGCGTCGACGTCGGCGAAGCGCTTGAACAGCACCGCCTTGCCTTCCATCACCGGCTTGGCGGCAAGCGCGCCGAGATTGCCCAGCCCCAGGATCGCCGTCCCGTTGGAGATGACCGCGACGAGATTGCCCTTGGTCGTGTAATCGTAGGCGCAGGCGGGATTCTCCGCGATCGCGCGGACGGGTACCGCGACCCCGGGCGAATAAGCGAGGCTGAGGTCGCGCTGCGTCGCCATCGGTTTCGAGGCGATGATCTCCAGCTTCCCCGGCCGCCCGTGCGAGTGGAAGTCGAGCGCTTCGGCTTCGGTATATTTGACGTTGGATTCAGACATGGTCGCGGGCCTTAGTCCATTTCCCGGCGGTCGCGAAACCGCTAGGCCAAGCAGATGGCCCGAGCCGACGCTCCCACCCCGATGATGGCCCAATACCGCCGCCTCAAGGACGAAGCGGGCGAGGCCTTGCTGTTCTACCGGATGGGCGACTTCTTCGAGCTGTTCTTCGACGATGCGAAGGTGGCGTCGGCGTGCCTCGACATCGCGCTGACCAAGCGCGGCGCGGACGCGGGCGAGCCGATCCCGATGTGCGGGGTGCCGGTCCATTCGGCGGAATCCTATCTCGCGCGGCTGATCAAGGCCGGGAATCGCGTCGCCATCGCCGAGCAGACCGAAAGCCCCGCCGAAGCGCGCAAGGCGCGCGGCTCCAAGGCGCTGGTCGACCGGGCGATCGTCCGGCTGGTCACGCCTGGGACGCTGACCGAGGAGACGTTGCTCGAATCCGCGTCCGCGAACTGGCTGGCGGCGGTCGGTCGGGCCGGTGACGATTGGGCGATTGCCGCCGCCGATATCTCGACCGGCCGGTTCGAGCTGGTGAGCTGCGGCCCGGGCGAGCTTGCCGCCGAACTTGCGCGCCTGTCGCCGGTGGAGACCATCGCCGATGGCTCGGTGCGCGGCACGCGGACATCGGCCGGGAAGGGCGGGTTCGACAGCATCGCCGGCGAGCGCGCGCTCAAGGCGCGGTTCGGGCTCGCGACGCTCGACGGGCTCGGCTCCCCGTCGCGCGCGGAGCTTGCGGCGGCAGGCGGGCTGCTCGCTTATCTCGACGCGACTCAGAAAGGCGCGGGAATCCTGCTTGACGCGCCGCGGCGGGTCAGCCGGGCGGCGCACATGGCGATCGACGCAGCGACCCGCGACAGCCTCGAACTGACCCGCTCGATCGGCGGGAGCGTGGCGGGGAGCCTTCTCGGCGAGGTCGACCGCTGCCAGACCGCCGCCGGACGCCGCCTGCTGTGCGAGGACGTCTCCGCGCCCCTCACCGACCGCGGCGCGATCGAAAGGCGGCTCGCGCTCGTCGCCTGGCTCAACGAAGATGCGATCCGCCGGGAGCGGGTGCGTTCCGCGCTGAAAGCGATGCCGGACTTCGCGCGCGCGCTTGCGCGGCTCGCGGCGGGACGCGGCAGCCCCCGCGATCTCGCGATCCTGCGCGACGGGCTCGCGGGCGCGGCGACACTGCGCGCCGAGTTGGAGATGGAAGCCGAGCGCCCAAAACTGCTCGACGAGCTTCTTCCCCGCCTCGGCGGGCACGCCGCGCTGGTCGACCGCCTGCGGATCGCGATCATCGAATCGCCGCCGATCGACGCGTCCAAGGGCGGCTATATCGCCGAAGGCTATGACGCCGCGCTCGACGCCCTCCGCGAAGCCGCGTCCAACGGCCGCCGGGCGATCGCCGCGCTCGAGGCGCGCTACCGCGATTCGACCGGGATCAGCTCGCTCAAGATCCGGCACAATGCGGTGCTCGGCTATCATGTCGAAGTCTCGGCCAAGCATGCCGACCGGCTGATGGCGCCCGAAAGCGGATTCACCCATCGCCAGACGCTCGCTGGCGTCGTGCGCTTCAACTCGCCGGACCTTCACGAGGAAGCTGGTCGGGTCGTCGAAGCCGGCGCGCACGCGCTTGCGGCCGAAGCCGCCCATGCCGAGGAGCTGACCGCGCTTGCCGTCGCGGTAGCTCCACAGATCACCGCGACAGCCGAAGCCATCGCCCGGATCGACGTTGCGGCGAGCCATGCGCATCGCGCGGCCGAGGGCGGCTGGGTGCTTCCACATCTGACCGACGAGCCCTGCATCGAAGTCGAGGCGGGCCGCCACCCGGTCGTCGAAGCCGCCCTGCAGCAGACCGGCGAGCGTTTCGTCGCCAACGACCTCGCGATGGGCCCGAACGACCGCCTGTGGCTGATCACCGGCCCCAACATGGGCGGCAAATCGACCTTCCTGCGCCAGGCGGCGCTGATCGCCGTGCTCGCCCAGTCGGGCAGCTTCGTTCCCGCGGCGCGCGCGAAGGTCGGCATCGTCGACCGGCTGTTCAGCCGCGTCGGCGCCTCGGACAATCTCGCGCGGGGCCGCTCGACCTTCATGGTCGAGATGGTCGAGACCGCCGCCATCCTCGCGCAGGCGACCCCGAGGAGCCTCGTCATCCTCGACGAGATCGGGCGCGGCACCTCGACCTACGACGGGCTCGCAATCGCCTGGGCGGTGGTCGAGGCGATGCACGACCAGGTGCAATGCCGGACCCTGTTCGCGACCCATTATCACGAGCTGACGCGGCTCGCGGGAAGGCTCGACTCGCTGTCGCTCCATCATGTGCGCGCGCGCGAATGGAAGGGCGACCTCGTCCTCCTGCATGAAGTCGCCGGCGGCGCCGCCGATCGCAGCTATGGTATCGCTGTCGCCAAGCTCGCCGGCCTGCCCCCGGCCGTCGTTGTCCGCGCGAAATCGGTCCTCGCCAAGCTGGAGGCGGGTCGGGATGCGACCGGCGGGATCGCCGCGGGGCTGGACGACTTGCCGCTTTTCGCAGCGACCGCCGAGCCGGATCAGGGACCCGACCCGCTCACCGCCGCGCTTAGCGAAATCGACCCCGACGCCCTGACTCCGCGCGAGGCCCTCGAGCATCTATATCGCTTGAAGAGACTGGCAGCCGAGCAGAGTTCATGAGCGTCCACGAGATCGACAACCAGCGCGCGATCGTCGATCGCCGCCGGGTTGCGGATGCCCTCGCGGCACTGAAGCCGGGGAAGAAGCTGACCGGCGAAGCGACGTCGATCCTGCGTGGCGTGCTCGAAGAGGGCCGCGCCGAGATCGCGAAGCGGCTCGGCGAGGAGCCCGGCAACGGCCGCGCCGCCGCTCAGGCGACCGCCTTCCTCCACGACCAGCTTGTCCGGCTGACGTACGATTTCGTCAGCGGGAGGCTCGTCGACGATCCCGTGGAAGGACTTTCGCTCGTCGGCCTGGGCGGCACCGGTCGCGGCGAGATGGCGCCGTTCAGCGACCTCGACTTGATGCTCCTCACCGCCAAAGCGCCGAGCGCCGAGCAGGAGCGCGCCGCCGAGGCGATGCTTCACCTGCTTTGGGACCTGAAGCTGAAGGTCGGCCATTCGATCCGCTCGACCTCGCAGCTGATCGCGCTCGCCAGGACCGACATGACGGTGCGCACCGCCTTCCTCGAGGCGCGCTGGCTGTGGGGAGACGGGACGCTCTTCGACTCCGCGATGCGCCGCTTCCGCAAGGAGGTGGTCGCCGGAACCGCCGCCGAGTTCGTCGCCGCCAAGCTCGCCGAGCGCGACGAGCGTCACGTGAAGATGGGCGACAGCCGCTATGTCGTCGAGCCCAACGTCAAGGACGGCAAGGGCGGCCTTCGCGATCTCCACACGCTTTACTGGATCGGCAAGTATGTCCATCGTGTCGAGCGCCCCGGCGACCTCGTCGGAGCGGGGCTTCTCACCGCCGCAGAGTTTCGCCGGTTCGACCGCGCCGAGCGCTTCTTCTGGTCGGTGCGCTGCCATTTGCACCTGCTCGCCGGCAGGCCCGAGGAACGGCTCAGCTTCGAATATCAGCCGCGCATCGCGGGGATCATGAACTACGCCGACCGCCCCGGGAAGTCGGCGGTCGAGCGCTTCATGCAATTCTATTTCCTCAACGCGAAGACGGTTGGCGACTTGACCGGCCTGTTCCTCGCGCAGCTCGACGAGCAGCTCGGCAAGAAGGGCTTCCGTTTCGCGCTTCCGACGATCCGGCGCAGGCCGAAGCGGCTCGGCGGGTTCGTGCTCGATCGGGGACGTATCTCGATCCCGTCGGACGATTTCTTCCGCGCCGATCCCGTGCGTCTGCTCGAGCTGTTCGCGCTCGCTGCGCGCGAGCAAATGGAGATCCATCCGGCGGCGATGCGCGCGGCGACGCGCGACGCCGTCCTGATCGACCGCGGCGTTCGCCACGATGCCCGCGCCAACGGGCTGTTCATGGAGGTGCTGACCTGCGTTCACCGGCCCGAGACGGTGCTGCGCTGGATGAACGAGGCGGGGGTCTTCGGGCGCTTCGTTCCCGACTTCGGCCGCGTCGTCGCGCAGATGCAGTTCGACATGTACCATCACTATACGGTGGACGAGCATTCGATCCGCGCGATCGGCCTGGTCGCGGCGATCGAGCGCGGCGATCTCAAGCAGGACCATCCGATCTCGACCGCGATCTTCCGCCAGATCGCCTCGCGCCGCGTGCTCTATGTCGCGGTCCTGCTCCACGACATCGCCAAGGGCCGCGGCGGCGACCATAGCGAGATCGGGGCGGAGATCGCGCTCAAGCTGTGCCCCCGGTTCGGGCTCGACCCTGCGGAAACCGAGACCGTGTCGTGGCTCGTCCGCTACCATCTCCTGATGTCGTCGACCGCGTTCAAGCGCGACCTCGCCGACCCCAAGACGATCGAGGATTTCGCGCGGCAGGTGCAGAGCCCGGAGAGGCTGCGGCTGCTCCTGATCCTCACCGTGGTCGATATCCGCGCGGTCGGCCCGGGCATCTGGAACGAATGGAAGCGGACGCTGCTTCGCACCTTGTTCGAAGCGGCCGAGGAGCGGCTTCGGCTCGGCCACAAGCAGCATGGCCGGACCGAGATCGTCCGCGACCGGCAGAAGGAACTCGCGCGCGCGCTCGGCTGGAAGGCGAGCGCGGCGAAGGCACATGCGCGGCGGCTTCCGGACAGCTATTGGCTTGCCGAGCCGCTCCCGTGGCAGACCGCCAACGCCCGCCAGGTCGCCGAGGCCGAGGCCTGCATCGGCGACAAGCGGCCGAGCGTCGTCGCCGAGGACGATCCGGAGAGCGGGGCCACGCGCGTGAGCGTCTTCACGCCGGATCGCGAAGGGCTTTTCTACCGGATCTGCGCGGGCCTCGCGTCGGCCGGCGCGAACATCATCGACGCGCGAATCCACACGACGCGCGACGGAATGGCGCTCGACAACCTCCTCGTGCTCGACGGACGCGGCCAGCCCTATCGCGACCGGCGTCAACGCGCCCGGCTCGCCAAGGCAGTCGATTCCGCGCTGACGAGCGCGGAGCCGCCGCCCTTGCCGTCAGGCGAGCCGCCCCGGCGGACCACCGCGTTCGAGGTCGCTCCATCGGCCGCGATTGCGGAGCGCGCCTCGACCCGCACCACCGTGGTCGAAGTGAACGCGCGCGACCGTCCCGCGCTGCTCGCGGCGCTGACCGCGGCGATTCACCGCTGCGGGCATACGATCCACTCGGCGCACATCGCCACCTACGGCGAGCGCGCGGTCGACGTTTTCTATCTGACCGCGCCCGGCGGGACCAAGCTCGGCGGCGAAGAGATCGATGCCTTGCGCTCGGCGCTGCTCGACGCAGCGCGCGAACGCTCGGCCGCCAAGGCCGCTTAGAGGCCGCGCTCTCCCCGTTCCACCGGCGCTGGAGGCGGCGGAGGAGGCGGAGGCGGAGGCGGCGGTGGGGGCGGCGGAGCAGCCTCAGGCGGAGGCGGCGGCGGGGCTGGCGGCGCGACGTAAGGGGGCGGCGCCGGTTGCGCGAAACCGAGCTTGCCGCGCAACGTCACTCCGAACGTCCGCGGCTCGCCGAGGAACGCGCCGTAGATCTGCGTCGCCCGCGGGAAGAAGCCCGCTTCGACCGCTCGCGTGGTCGTTCCCGGCGTGCCCTGGATCGGCGCGTCGAACGCGACCTGCTTGTAGGTCTTGTCGAACAGGTTCTGCGCCCAGAGCTCGATGCCCCAGCGGTCGCCCGGCCCCTCGATCCCGATGCGGCCGTTCACAACCGTGAACGAATCCTGCGTCTTTTCGATGTCGAGGTCCGAGCCGGTGTTGAACTGGCTCATGTAGCGCGCATCGGCATAGACGAGCCCGTGCAGCCCGCCGTCGCCGATCGGCGGGGTCCAGGCGGCGGAGCCGGTCACCGTCCATTTCGGCGCGTTGGAGATCTGTCGGCCCGGCAGCTGCCAAAGCGCGTTCGACAGCGGCTTGCCGTCCGCACCGACGAGATTGTCGCGATAGCGCACGTTCGAATATGTGACGCCCGCGTTGATCGCGAGGTCGGGCATCGGGCGCGTGAAAGCCTCGATCTCGAAGCCGGTGTTCTTCACGCCCGCGCGGGTGTCGCCGGTGCACTCGCCCGTGCGCGGGTCGTTGTCGGTGTCTGCGCCGTTCAGGTCCTCATCGCAGCTGTTGATGTTCTCGACGATGAAGTTGAGGCCGTTGAACGTGTTGAGCTGGAAGTTGCTGAACAGCTGCCGGAACACGGCGACGTTGAGGTCGATCCAAGCGCCATTGTACTTGGCGCCGACCTCGATCGAATCATTGGTTTCGGGCTTGAACTGGAGGTCCGCGCCCGATGCGATCACGCCGGCGCAGCCGGGCTGCGCCGCGCTCACGCAAACCGATCCGCTGCCCGAGAGGGGCGGCGTGCCTTGCGGGCTGGCGGACCTGAACAGCGCCGACCGGTCGAGGTTAAACCCGCCCGCCTTGTAGCCGTGCGAATAGCTCGCATAGGTGAGCAGGCGATCGGTCGGCTTGTAGCTCAGCACCGCGGTGCCCGAGAGCTTGTTCTCGGTCCGCGCGTCCTTGATGTTGAGGTTTCCGCCCGGGATGCTGGCGAGCACGCACGGCAATTGCTGCAGCGCCGCGAAGGGCGATGCCGAGATGATCGTGCAGATCCCCATATTGTCGCTGAGGTCCGCGTCCAGCGTCTTGCGCTCGTGCGTGTAGCGCGCGCCGAGAGTCAGCTTCAGGCGATCGGTGATCGACACGATATTGTGGGTGAAGAGCGCCCAGTTATTGGATGACTGGTTGTAGAGGTCGTCGAGCCCGGTTCCCCCCAGCTTGAGCCCGGGGTGCCCGAGCAATGTTGCGACGTTCGAGAAGCCGCTGTTCGTGAACGGCGGCGCGCCGAAGTTCACGACTCCGAACGGGGGACCGAGGTTGATCGGGAGCCCGGCAAAGGCGGCAAGGGCCGGTGCATTCGCGCCGACCAGCGGCAGCAGCGCATTGGCGATGACCGGGTTGAAACAGGTCGGTGTGCCGGGCGCGAGAAGCGCCGACTGGCCCGTGGCGGCCGCGAAATTGTCCGCGACGAGGCAGTTGGCGTAGCGATCGTAGTCGTTGCCGTAGGAGAGGTTGTCCGCGACCTGCAGCTTCTCGTTCGCGTAATAGCCGCCGACCAGCCAGTCGAGATGGTTGCCGAACGCGTTGCCCTGGAGCCGGAGCTCCTCGCTGAACGTCTTGAAACGGTTGTAGGAGCCGCCATCGTCGTCGCGGAACAGGATGTCGAGATCGTTGAAGTCGGCATCCATGCCGCGCGTGTATTTGTTGTAGCGATAGGCGGTGATCGAGGTCAGCTCGGCCCAGCCGAAGTCGTAGACTCCCTCGCCCGAAACGCCCCAGTCGGTGACCTTGCTGCTATAATTGCGGCCGGGCGTGATCGACATCTTCCGTTCCGACGGGTCGTCGATGATGGTCGCCCCGAGGCCGGTCAGGATGCCCTTGATCGTGGACGGCCCGGTCGTGATCCCGCCGCCCGGCGCGGCGAAGACGTTCTGCGTCGGCAAATAGACCGCTCCGCAGCATTCCTCGTCCTTCTTCGAATAATCGCCGATCAGGCGGAACGAAAAGTCGGCGTTGGGCTGGAACAGCAGCTGGCCGCGGGTCATCCAGCGGTCGCGGTCGTTGATCCGGCGGCCGGAGATGACGTCCTTGAGGAAGCCGTCGCGCTTCACCCACACTGCGTCGAGCCGCGCCGCGATCGTCTCGCCGAGCGGGCCGGTGACGCTCGCCTGCGCGCGCCGGTAATCGAAATTGCCGACGTCGAGCTGGCCGCTCACTTCCGGAGTGAAGCGCGGCTTGGCGGTGATGATCGAAATCAAGCCCGCCGAGGTGTTGCGGCCGAACAATGTGCCTTGCGGACCGCGAAGCACCTCGATCCGGTCGAGCGGGCCGAGGTCGGTCAGGGCCATTCCGGCCCGGGCCCGGTAAACGCCGTCGATGAATACGCCGACCGAGCCTTCGAGGCCCGGGTTGTCGCCGACCGTCCCGATGCCGCGGATTCGGGCGACGGCACCGCCGGCTTCCGAGGTAGTCGAGGAAACGAGGAGCGACGGGGAAACCTGGTCCAGCTGCCGGATATCGGTCGCGCCCGTATATTGAAGCTGCTGGGCCGTCACGGCGCTGACCGCCATCGGCACGTCCGACAGCGCCTGGTTGCGGCGGGTCGCGGTGATGACAATGTCGCTGGTGTCGACGGGCTGCTGCTCGCGGGCCCGGTCCTGCGCCGCCGCGCCCTCGGTTGCGCCGGGGGTGGGCTGGGCGGTCTGCTTGTCGGTATCGGTGTTGGAAACGGCTGTCTGGCCGAATGCCGGAGTCGCAACTGCGACCAGTCCGGCCGAAAGCAGCCACGCGGACTTGCGGATCATGTCTGTCTCTCCCCTGCGGCGCGAGCGCCGTCCGCAGGGAGGCTAATCCCGAAACAAGGGTCAAGGGAAGCGATTGCGACGGCGGAACGACAACAATGCAGCTCCGCTGAAGCAATTTGGCAACAGCAATGTCAGTAACGGCTGCAGGTTCTACTTGGGCGCGAGCACCATCAGCATCTGCCGGCCTTCCATGCGCGGGTGCGCCTCGATCTTGGCCATGTCCGCGGTCTGCTCCTGAACCCTGCGAAGCACCGCCATCCCGAGCTCGCCATGCGCCATCTCGCGGCCACGGAAGCGCATCGTGACCTTCACCTTGTCCCCCTCCTCGAGGAACTCGAACACCTTCTTCATCTTGGTGTCATAGTCGTGGTCGTCGATGTTCGGACGC
>Ga0207657_10006413_pt1 | contig 12204 bp, 11 predicted proteins | sample KBSC33metaG_FD_184316 | JGI IMG/M metagenome (GOLD analysis project Ga0207657, IMG submission 184316) | Corn rhizosphere microbial communities from Kellogg Biological Station, Michigan, USA - KBS C3-3 metaG (SPAdes) (version 2) | ecosystem: Host-associated > Plants > Roots > Rhizosphere > Soil ...
CCTCGTGATGGTGGCCAGAGGCAAGTCGAGCGCCGCCATCGGCGAAGAACTGCACCTGTCGCCCAAGACCGTGGACACCTACCGCAGCCGCCTGATGGCCAAGCTCGAGCTGGCCGACGTGCCGGCGCTCGTGCGCTGGGCCATCCGCGAGAAGTTGATCGACCTCTGACTGACGGCGGCAGCCGCTAGTCGGCGACGGCGCGAGAGCGCACGACGATGGCGTGGGCCAGGGCCGCGTAGAGCGGGCGCGCGATCCAGCGCGAAACCAGGCTCGCGCCGAGCGCGGCGGCCATCAGGCTCAGCACCATCGAGTGGCCGCCGACCATCTCCATCACGATGATGAACGACGTCATCGGCGCCTGCGTCACCGCCGCCAGGAAGGCCGCCATGCCGATGGCGATCAGCGCGGCGGCGTCGGCCTGCGCGCCGGTGAACACCGCGATGTCGTGGCCCACGCCCGCGCCGATCGCCAGGCACGGCGCGAAGATGCCGCCCGGCACGCCGGACCACACCGCCAGCCACGTGGCCACCACGCGCAGCGTGACGTACAGCAGCGGCACGTCGACATGCCCTTGCAACAGGCCGCGGGTGTAGCTGTAGCCGCTGCCGAAGGTCGCGCCGTGGCTGGCGATGCCGATCGCGCCGGCCGCCAGTCCGCACGCGCCCGCGAAGGCGACCGGGTGCGCGGCGCGCCAGCGCCCGAGCCGGTCGCCCTGCCCCGTGATGGACGCATGCAGCAGGCGCGCGAACACGCCGCCCAGGCCGCCGGTGGCCAGCACCAGCAGCAGCGCGGGCCACCACATCGAATAGCGCAGCGGGGGCACCTCGATGGTGCCGAAGTAGGTCGCGTTGCCGAAGAAGGACACGCCCATCAGGCCGGACAGCACGATGGCCGCGATGATCAGGCCGCTGCTGCGCTGCTCCAGGCGCGAGGCCAGCTCCTCGATGGCGAACATCACGCCCGCCAGCGGTGCGTTGAACGCCGCGGCGATGCCGGCCGCGCCCCCTGCAACGAGCAGGCCGTGCTCCGATATTCCGGGATGCTCCGGCAGCCAACGGCGCGCGTGCTGCATCACGCCGGCGGCGATCTGCACCGACGGGCCCTCGCGACCGCTGGCCAGCCCGCCCAGCAGCGAGCCGGCGGTCAGCACCGCCTTGGCCACGCTCAGGCGCAGCGACACGAACTGCGGGCGCAGCGTGGGCGCCACGGCCGGATCCAGCGTGGCCATCACCTGCGGGATGCCCGAGCCGGCGGCACCCGGCGCGAAGCGCCGCGTCAGCCACACGACGCCGGCGGTGCAGGCGGTCGTCCACAGCAGCGGCGTCAGCGGATGCAGCGCCAGGATGCGCGCGAACGCCAGCTGCGCGACATCGCAAAGCCTGGAGAACGCGACCACCGACAGACCTGCGGCTGCCGCATAGGCCAGCACGATCAGGCGCGCGAGCCACTGGCGCCAGTCCGCCAGGTCGTCCCGCATCGAGCTGATGACGTCGGGCTGGGACGGGCCGGAATGCTCAGGCGGGCTCATTCGGAGGTCGATGCATATTTGTGCAAATGTACCTCACGGCCACGCGCCGCTGCACTCAGTAGTGCGGCGGCATCTCGTCGCGCGGGTCGGCGCTTGCGCCGCGACCGGTGTCGGGCGCCCGGTCCTTGAGCTTGCCCACTTCGCGGATCAACAGCTCGATCTGCTGCTGCTGGCGCGCGACCAGGTCGTTGAGGTGATCGAGCAGGTCCTCGGTGAAGCTGGCCTTGACCTCGAGGTCGGTCAGGCGCTTGTCGATGTCGTCATGGGGCATGGCCGCATTGTGAAACAGCATGCGCGGCGCGCAGCAACATCTCATTGCCGTGTTGCTGGCAGGTCAAGGCCGTGCATCTGCAGGTGATGTTGGGCCGTCGGGGTCAACTGGCCCGTTCGCGGCCTCGTTGAACCGGCACGAACGACACACTCAGTTCGCGACCGCAAGACAATACACACACCACGGAGCAAGACCATGAACCGACATCTCCTCGTGACCGCCCTGATCGCCACCGCCGCCTTCGGCAGCAGCTTCGCGGCCTCGGCCCAGACCAACGCCGCCAGCACCACGCAGCGCGACGTCAAGCAGGAACAGCGCATCGAAAGCGGGCTGCAGAACGGCTCGATCACGACGCGCGAGAACGCTGAGCTGCAACGCGACGAAGCGCATGTCGACCGCCTGCAGGCCAGGGACATGAAGGATGGCTCGCTGTCGCCGGCCGAGAAGGCGCAGCTGACCGCAGCGCAGAACAAGGCCAGCCGCGACATCCGCCAGGCCAGGACCAACGGCATCAACGGCAATCCGCTGTCGGCGTCCTCGCAGCGTGCGCAGGCCGACACGCAGCGCAACATCGACCAGCAGCAACGCATCGCCAATGGCGTCAGGAACGGCAGCCTGACCAACTATGAAGCGGCCAGCCTGGAGCGCGGCCAGTCCCATGTGGACCGGCGCGAAGCGCGCGCCGGTGCGGACGGCCACGTGGGTGTGGCGGAACAACACGCCATCGCGCGCGCCGACAACCGCCAGAGCGCGCGCATCTACAACAAGAAGCACAACGCGCGCGTGAAGGGCTGAGTCGGCTCACCCGCGCAAGGTTCGGACGAAAAAAGGGCCGCTAGATGCGGCCCCTAAAATTTCACCCCGGAACATCACCTCAGGAAGTACTTCGAGCATCTGGCGTCGTGAGACGTCCGGTGCTCGATCGCATCCGACCCTGCCCTCCAGCGCGTCGGAAAGCGAATGTTCCAGCAACGATTGTTCACGAGGACGGCCGCCGCGCAATCCAGTGTTTTCCCTTTGTGTCGGTTCCGTGACGGCGGATTGATCGGTTCGGGATCCGGGACACGGCCGCGCATGCGATTTGCCCGGCAGCGGCACCCGCAAGAGGAGCCCGCATGCCGTCCCCCGGCCGACGCCCGCACGAGGGCGCGCCAGCGCATCGTTGCCGCAACATGTTCAGCGCCGCGCGCCCGCGCGCGAGGCGATGAGCGCGGTCTTCTCGGCGCGCGCCGTGCTGGTCGTCCGGCTGGCGGTATTGGCCCTGCTGGCATTGACCCTGACCACGGTGCTGCTGTTCGTCTGGCGCGCACGCGCCTACGAGCAACTGGGCGAGCCGATCGCGCAGCCCATCCCGTTCAGCCACAAGCACCACGTGGGCGACGACGGCATCGACTGCCGCTACTGCCACACCACGGTCGAGACCGACGCCCATGCCGGCTTGCCGTCCACCGCGGTGTGCCTGAGCTGCCACTCGCAGCTCTACCGTGACCAGCCGCTGCTGGCCCTGCTGCACCAGAGCGCGGCCAGCAACCAGCCGATCGCCTGGCGGCGCGTGCACGTGCTGCCCGACTTCGTCTACTTCAATCACGGCGTGCATGTGGCCAAGGGCGTGGCCTGCGTCGAGTGCCACGGGCGCGTCGACCAGATGCCGCTCGAATGGCGCGCCAAACCGATGCAGATGCAGTGGTGCCTGGAGTGCCACCGCAATCCGGCGCCGCATCTGCGGCCACCGTCGCAGGTGTTCGCCATGGACGCGCCGCTGCCATCGCCCGCCCAGGCCGGCGCGCTCGCCCGCGCCGCCCATCTCGAGAGCCAGCGCCGCATGACCGATTGTTCCACCTGCCATCGCTGACGGCATGTGGCTTGCCAACGCGCCTCGAACCCACCATGCCCCACGCCCGCCATCTGCACCCCGAGGATCCGATCGACCAGGTGATCCGGCTCGATCGCGGCGCGGGCGTCAACCGGCGCCAGGCGTTGGCGGCGATGGCCGCCTCGATGGCACTGGCCAACACGGCGTGCTCGCCCCCACCCAAGCTGCAGGCACATCCTTACGTCAACCTGCCCGAGGCGCGCGGCGGTGGCCTGCCGCTGTACTACGCCAGCGCCTTCGTCCGCGACGGCTTCGCGCTGGGCGTGCTGGTGGGCACGCAGCAAGGCCGGCCCATCAAGATCGAGGGCAACGCGGCGCACCCATCGAGCCTGGGCGCCACCGACATCCACGCTCAAGCCTCGGTGCTGCAGCTGTGGGATCCGGATCGCTCGGCCGTGGTGCGCCAGCGCATCGCGCGCAACGGCGACACGCGCACGGCGCCGCGGCTGGGCTCGTCGAGCTGGAGCGCGTTCGAGGGGGCCTGGCGCGCGCGTGCGGCCGCGCGCAAGGAATCGCCGGAGCGCGCGACGCTGCGCGTGCTCACCGGGCCGCTCACCTCGCCCACCGAGCGTGCCCTGATCGCCAAGCTGATCGCCGGCGAGCGGGGCGCTCGCTGGCACGTGCACGCGCCGCTGAAGGACACGGCGGCCGAGGACGGCGCCCGCCTGGCCTGCGGCCGCGCCGCGACGCCGCTGCTGCACTTGGACCAGGCGCGTTGCATTTTCGCGCTTGCGGCCGATCCTTTCAGCGATGGCCCCGGCGCGGTGCGCCATGCGATGGACTGGTCCTCGACGCGCGCCGCAACGCGCGACGCGGCGAACGGCCGCCCGGCGACGCTGTTCGCGGCCGAGGCCACGCCGGGCCTGTTCGGGGCGCGCGCCGATCACCGCATCGCGCTGTCGCCCGCCCGCATCGAGGACTTGCTGTGGCGCGTCGCGGCCCATTGGATGCCGCACGTCGGGTCCGCCGACGCGCCCGCGGCCGACGCCCCGGTCGCGGCTTTCGAAGCGCGCGTCGTCGCGGCGTTGCGCGAGGCTGGCGACGCCGCGCTGGTGATCGGCGGCCGCGGGCTGTCCGCCCAGTCCCATGCATTGATCTTCGCGCTCAACGAGCGCCTGGGCGCGATCGGCCGCAGCATGACCTTGATCGCGCCGCCCGACGAGGCCCCGCAGGCGGGCACGCTGGCCGAGCTTGTCGACGACCTGAACGCCGGCCGCGTCGACACGCTGCTGGTGATCGGCAGCAACCCGGCCTACGACGCGTCCCCGTCGCTCGGCATGGCCCACGCCCTGGAACGCGCGCCGCTGCTGGTGCACGCCGGCCTGCACGTCGACGAGACCGCGGCGCTCGCGCACTGGCACCTGCCGCTGTCGCACCCCTACGAGGCCTGGGGCGATGCGCTCGCCCATGACGGCAGTGCGACGCTGCTGCAACCGGCCATCCTGCCGCTGTACGACACGCGCTCCAGCGCCGAACTGCTCGCGCTGCTGGCCGACGACCCCGTGCGCGACGGCCACTCGCTGGTGCAACGCCAGTGGCGCGCGGGCCGCGGCGGCGACTTCGAAGCCTTCTGGCGCGCCAGCCTGCGCACGGGCGTCGTCGCCGACACTTCGTCCCCGGCCCTGACGCCCAGGATCTCGCCGCCGCCGCAGCAGCGCCCTTCGGCGCAGTCGGGCCTGACCGCGCTGTTCGTGCCCGACGCCGCCGCCCACGACGGCACGTTCGCCAACAACGGCTGGCTGCAGGAACTGCCACGCCCGTTCACCAAGCTCACGTGGGACAACGCCGCCCTGCTGAGCCCCGCCACCGCGGCTCGCCTCAGGCTCGTCACCGGCGACATCGTGAAGCTGCAGGTCGAGGGACGCGCCGTCGAAGCGCCCGTGTGGGTGCTCGCGCAGCAGGCCGACGACGTCGTCACGCTGCCGCTGGGCGGCGGCCGCCGCCAGGCCGGCCGCGTCGGCGACGGCGTCGGCTTCGATGCCTTCGCGCTCAAGCCGGTGGCCGCATCGGCGGCGCCCGTCGCGCTGAGCCACACGGGCCGCCAGCACGCGTTCGCCGTCACGCAGCACGAGATCGACCAGCACGGACGCGAGCTGCTGCGCACCGTCGCCCCCGGCGTGGGCCTGCCCAGGCCGAAGGCCCACGCCGAGCTCTATCCGCCCTTCGAGAGCCCCGTGCACGCCTGGGCGATGGTGATCGACCTGGATGCCTGCATCGGCTGCAACGCCTGCACGATCGCGTGCCAGGCCGAGAACAACATCCCCGTGGTCGGCAAGTCGGAGGTCGCCAGGGGACGCGACATGCACTGGATCCGCGTCGACCGCCACGACCTCGAGGAGATCGGCAACAGCGCGTTCCAGCCGGTGCCGTGCATGCACTGCGAGCAGGCGCCGTGCGAGGTGGTGTGCCCGGTGGGCGCGACGGTGCACGACAGCGAGGGGCTCAACGTGCAGGTCTACAACCGCTGCGTCGGCACGCGCTTCTGCTCCAACAACTGTCCGTACAAGGTGCGCCGCTTCAACTTCCTGCAATACGCCGACGAGACCACCGAGACCCTGAAGGCGCAGCGCAATCCCGACGTCACGGTGCGCCAGCGCGGCGTGATGGAGAAGTGCACATACTGCGTGCAGCGCATCGCCCGCGCGCGCCAGCACGCGCAGCGCGAGGACGGCGCGCTGGCCGATGGCGACGTCGTCACGGCCTGCCAGGCGGCCTGCCCGACACGCGCGATCCGCTTCGGCGACAAGAACGACCCCCATTCCGACGTGGTTCAGGCGCGCGCCTCGGCGCGCCACTACGCGATGCTGGACGAGCTCGACACCAAGCCGCGCACGACCTATCTCGCGCGCATCCGGCCCGCGGATTGAGCATGGACGGCAGCCCACCCCTGTCCAAGGAGTCCGGCAGACCATGACGGCCCCCGCTCGCATTCGCTCGCAGCCCCCCGGGGGAGCGGCCGGGCCGGCTCCGGAGCGGCCGAGCGCGGCGCCCGTCCTGCGTCCCGGCTGGGGCTACGCCAGCGTCACCGACAAGATCGCCGGCCTGGTGCTGAGCCGGCCGGTGCGCTGGCCCTGGCTCACGGCCTTCCTGGCGACGCTGGCCGGCACGCTGGTCTACCTGGGCGCGATCAGCTACCTGTTCGTCAAGGGCATCGGCATCTGGGGCGTCAACATCCCCGTCGCCTGGGGCCTGGCCATCACCAACTTCGTCTGGTGGATCGGCATCGGCCATGCGGGCACCTTCATCTCCGCCATCCTGCTGCTGCTGCGCCAGAAGTGGCGCACGTCGATCAACCGGTTCGCCGAGGCCATGACGCTGTTCGCGGCGGGCATGGCGGGGCTGTTCCCCATCCTGCACCTGGGGCGCCCGTGGTTCGCGTACTGGCTGATGCCCTACCCCGACCGCATGGACCTGTGGCCGCAGTGGCGCAGCCCGCTGGTGTGGGACGTGTTCGCGATCTCCACCTACCTGATCGTCTCGGCGCTGTTCTGGTACCTGGGCCTGCTGCCCGACCTGGCGACGATGCGCGACCGCGCGCGCAGCCGCGCCAAGCGGGTGACCTATGGCCTGCTGGCGCTGGGCTGGCGCGGCGAGGCGCGCCACTGGAAACGCCACGAGACGGGCTACCTGCTGCTGGCGGGCCTGGCGACGCCGCTGGTGGTGTCGGTGCACTCGGTGGTCGCGATGGACTTCGCGATCGGCAACACGCCCGGCTACCACTCGACGATCTTTCCGCCCTACTTCGTCGCCGGCGCGCTGTTCTCCGGCTTCGCGATGGTGCTGACACTGGCGATCCCGTTGCGGCGCGCGTTCGACCTGCAGGACTTCATCACCGAGGTGCACCTGGACCACGCAGCCAAGGTGCTGCTGGCCACCGGTTCGCTGCTGGCCTACGGCTACCTGATGGAGAACTTCATGGCCTTCTTCGGCGGCGACCGCTACGAGATCTCGATGACGCTGGATCGCCTGACCGGCTTCTATGCGCCGGTCTACTGGACCATGATCGTGCTCAACGTGCTTGCGCCGCAGGTGCTGTGGTGGCGCGCCGCGCGCCGCAACGCGCTGCTGCTGTTCGCCCTGTCCATCGTCATCAACGTGGGCATGTGGATGGAGCGCTTCATGATCGTCGTGCAGAGCACCAGCCACGACTTCATGCCCTCGGCCTGGGGCCTGTTCGTGCCGACGCGCTGGGACTGGATCATCCTGTTCGGCTCGATCAGCATGTTCGCCTGGTTGTTCCTGCTGTTCATCCGCCTGCTGCCGACGATCTCGATCTCGGAGATGCGCGAGCTGGTGAAGGAGGAAAGCCAATGAGCGACCACCGCTGGGCGTGGATGGCGGAGTACGAGACGGCCGAGGCGCTGGTCGCCGCGGCGCAGGCCGCGCACGACGCCGGCTATCGCCATGCCGAGGCCTACGCCCCGTACCCGGTCGAAGGCCTGGCCGAGGCGGTCGGCTTCGAACACAGCCGGATCCCGGCCCTGGTGCTGATCGGCGGCATCGTCGGCGGGGCCATCGGCTACTTGCTGCAGTGGTACGCCGCGGTGCACTCGTACCCGGAAGACATCGGCGGCCGGCCCTTGCACAGCTGGCCGATGTTCATTCCCGTGACGTTCGAGATGACCGTGCTGGTGGCCGCGCTCACGGCCTTCCTGGCCGTGCTGCTGGGCAACGGCCTGCCGCGCCTCGCGCACCCGATCTTCGACGCGCCGGACTTCGACCTGGCCTCGCGCAATCGCTTCTTCCTGTGCCTGCGCACCGACGACCCGGCGTTCGACGAGGCCGGCGCCATCGCGCTGCTGGAGGCGAGTGCGCCACTGCGCGTCGCGGAGGTGGCGCGATGAGGCGCTGGCTCGCATCGATCGCGGCGGCCTGCGCGCTCGCCGGCTGCGAACGCACGATGAAGGACATGTATACGCAGCCCAAGCTGGGGCCGGACGCACCGAGCCCGCTGTGGGCCGACGGCAAGGGCTCGCGGCCGCCGCCGCCCGGCAGCGTGCCCGTCGCGATGGGCGACCTGGCGCAGACCAGCAGCGGACGCCGCGGCCGCGAGGAGCTCGTCGCGCGCGACGCGGCACAGGCGGCCAGCGCGACGCCCGCGGCCAGTCTCGCGCTGCTGCAACGCGGGAAGGAGCGCTTCGAGATCTATTGCGCCCCTTGCCACAGCATCGTCGGGGACGGCGACGGCATGGTCGCGCGGCGTGGCTTCCCGGCGCCGCCCAGCTTCCACCAGGCGCGCCTGCGCGATGCGCCCGATCGCCATTTCTTCGATGTCATCACGCAGGGCTACGGCGTCATGCCGCCCTACGCGGATCGCGTGGCGCCGCCCGATCGCTGGGCCATCGTGGCCTACATCCGCGCGCTGCAGCAAAGCCAGGGTGCGTCCTTGGCCGGCGCGTCGCCGGCGCCCCGCGCGAGCGCGCCCGTGCCGGCGATCGGCGCCTCCAATCCGGAGACCCGCTGATGCGCACGTGGCTGCGTCCTCCCGTTGCCGACCTCGTGGCGCTGGTCGCACTCGCCGGCGCCCTGCCCGCGCTGTGGATCGCGCCGTCCCTGTTCTTTTCCAGCTGGCTCGCGGCGTGGTGGTTCTGGACCGGCGTCGTGCTGGGCGGCCTGGCCACCACGTGGATCCACGCCTTGACCGGTGGCCGCTGGGGCGACGCCTTGCGGCTGGCGACCTTGCCGCTGGCGCGCGGCCTGCCGTGGCTGCTGCTGCTGTTCCTGCCGCTGGCCGCGGGCATGGCGCGCGTGTTTCCGTGGGCAGGCCGCGACCCGATGTGGACGCACGAGATCGACCAGCCCGGCTTCCAGCTGGCCTGGTTCGCGCCCTGGGCGTTCTGGGTCCGCATGGCCGTCTACGCGCTAATCTGGTGGGCGACGTCGCGGCCGGCGACGCTGGCGCGCAAGGGCCGTGTCGCCGCCGCATTGATCCTGTACCTCGTGCTGGGCACGCTGGCGTCCGTGGACCTCGTGATGTCGCTGGTGCCGGGCTGGCACAGCACCGCCACCGGCTTCGTCAACCTGGCGGGCGGCGCGCTGGGCGGCAGCGCGCTGGCCATAGCCATCGTCGCGCGCCTCGCGCCGCAGCGCTTTCCCACGCCCGCGCCGCGCCCGGCCGTCAAGGTCGACCCGCCGGTCTGGCGCGACCTGGGCAACCTGCTGCTGATGTGGGTGATGCTGTGGGCCTATGTGGCCTTCGTCGAGTTCCTGATCATCTGGGCCGAGGACCTGCCGCACGAGATCGCCTGGTTCGTGCCGCGCCTGGACACCGGCTGGGCCGGGCTCGGCATCGGCCTGGCCGCCCTGCAGTTCGGGCTGCCGCAGCTGACCTTGCTGTGGCGCGCCAACAAGGATGACCCGCGCCGTCTCGCGCGCCAGGCCACGTGGCTGTGCGTCGGACAGCTGGCGAACTGCGCCTGGCTCGTCGTGCCGTCGGTCGACGCGCATGGCTGGCTGGCCTGGTGGCTGGTGCCCGTGCTGGCCATCGCCATGGGGCTGCCCCTGGTCGCCCGCGTGGTGCGTGGGTTCGACCCGGCGCCGGTGGGCGTGCCGCAGGAGCCCGTCCATGCGTGACGACGCCTTGCCCATCGGCCGGCTCGTGCTGGCGGGCGTGGCCGTCGTCGCGACGGTGGCGCTGGCGGTCGCCGTCGTGCTGGCGATGCTCGCGCACCGGCACGTGCCCGTCGGCGGCCTGGCGATCGACAAGCCCGTGCAGCCCGAGGCCGGGCGACCGGCATTGCAGGCGGCCCCGCAGCCGGACCTGGCGGCCTACCGGTCGGCCAAGCGACAGGCGCTGGAGGCCCACGACGCCTCGCACGTCTCGATCGAGACGGCGATGGCACTGCAGGCGGCGAGCGCGGCCAGCTCGGGGAGGTCGCGGTGAAAGCGCTGCTCGTCCTCCTCGTGGCGCTCGCGCACGCGGCCGCGTTCGCGCAGGCGCTCGCCCCCACGCCGAGCGCACCGGCCGCCTCGTTCACGCAGCACCTGGGCGGCGAGCTGCCGCTGGACGCTTCTTTCACCGACAGTGCCGGCCGCGCAGTGCGCCTGGCCGACGAGCTCGCGCGTGCCGACGGTCCGACCTTGCTGATGCTGGGCTATCACCGCTGCCCGCAGCTGTGCGGCCTGGCGACGCAGGGCGTGCTCGAGGCGTTGCGCCAGAGCGGACTGTCGGCGGCGCAGGTCCTGTTCGTCAGCGTCGACCCCACCGAAACCGCCGCCGACGCGGCCGACAAGCGCCGGGCGGACCTCGGCTATGCACGCTTGCTGGCCGGTGCGCAGGCGGCGGAACTGCCCGCCGTCGAGCGCCTGGTCGGACCGCCGGCCAGCATCGCCGCGCTGGCCCGCAGCGTGGGCTTCGTGTACCGGCCGGGCGACGCCACGGCGCGCTTCTCGCATCCTGCCGGCGTCGTCGTCGTCACGCCCGTTGGCCGCATCTCGCGCTACCTGATGGGCGTGCGCTTCGACCCCGCGCAGCTGCGCACCGCGTTGCTCGACGCCCGCGCCGGCGCGGTCGGTCCGCTCAGCGATCGCCTCGCGCTGCTGTGCGCGCATTTCGACCCGCGCGAGGGCGCGCACAGCGGGGCCGTGATGATGGGGATACGCGCGGCCGGCATCGCGGCGCTGGCCTGGGTGGCCGCGTTCGCATGGCGTCGCCGGGAGGTGCGTTGATGGCCGCCGACACCGACGCCGCGCTGTCCTCCGGGTTCCACCTGCTCGCCGCCGCCGCGTCCAGGCAGGCCGACCGCACCGACACGATCTTCCTGGCGATGGTCGGACTGTGCGGCACCGTGGCCGCGATCCTGTGCGTGGTGGTGGTCTTCTTCGCCGTGCGCTATCGCCGCGGAAGCCGGGTGGATCGCACGCCGCCGCGCGAGCTGCGCAGCATCGAGATCGTGTGGACGGTCTCGCCGCTGCTGATCTTCCTGGCCGTCTTCGGCTGGGCCGCGCGCGACTTCATCACCCTGGCCGATCCGCCCGCCGACGCACTGCCGGTGACGGTGGTGGCCAAGCAGTGGATGTGGAAGCTGCAGCAGCGCAACGGCCGGCGCGAGATCAACGAGCTGCACGTGCCGCAGGGCGAGCCCGTGGTGCTGACGATGACCTCGCAGGACGCGATCCACAGCTTCTTCGTGCCGGCCTTCCGCCTCAAGCAGGACGTCGTGCCCGGCCGCTACACGCGCCTGTGGTTCACCGCCACGCAGGTCGGCGAGTTTGCGCTCTTCTGCAGCGAGTACTGCGGCAGCGACCATTCGCAGATGACGGGCCGCGTCGTCGTGATGACGCCCGCCGACTACGCCCGCTGGCTGGCTTCGGGGCCGGCGCAGCCCAGCATGGCGCAGTACGGCTTCGCGCTGTTCCGGCAACTGGGCTGCTCGGGCTGCCACGACGCGCGCTCGACGATCCACGCGCCGCTGCTGGACGGCATCTACGGCCGCACCGTGCACCTGCAGGACGGCCGCAGCGTGGTCGCCGACGCCAACTACCTGCGCGACTCCATCCTGCTGCCGGCCAAGGACATCGTCGCCGGCTTC
>Ga0207657_10006416_pt1 | contig 12199 bp, 8 predicted proteins | sample KBSC33metaG_FD_184316 | JGI IMG/M metagenome (GOLD analysis project Ga0207657, IMG submission 184316) | Corn rhizosphere microbial communities from Kellogg Biological Station, Michigan, USA - KBS C3-3 metaG (SPAdes) (version 2) | ecosystem: Host-associated > Plants > Roots > Rhizosphere > Soil ...
CACGGCAAGGTCCATACAGGGCAACCGGATCCAGCGCGTTCTAGCGCCCTGGATTCCCGGTTCCATGGCGTCCGGGACCAAAGTGCGTCCGGGATCAGATCTCATTCCCACTCGATCGTGGCCGGCGGCTTGCTGGTGACGTCGAGCACCACGCGGTTGATCTCGGGGACCTCGTTGGTGATCCGGGTGGAGATCCGGGCCAGCACGTCGTCCGGCAGCCGGGCCCAGTCCGCGGTCATCGCGTCCTCGCTGGTCACCGGGCGCAGCACGACCGGGTGGCCGTAGCTGCGGCCGTCACCCTGGACTCCGACCGAACGCACGTCGGCCAGCAGCACCACCGGGCACTGCCAGATCAGCGTGTCCAGCCCGGCCGCGGACATCTCCTCGCGGGCGATCGCGTCGGCCTCGCGCAGTACCGCGAGGCGATCGGCGGTCACCTCGCCGATGATCCTGATGGCCAGGCCGGGGCCGGGGAACGGCTGGCGGCGGACGATCGCGGGCGGCAGGCCGAGCTCCTCCCCCACCCGGCGCACCTCGTCCTTGAACAGCCAGCGCAGCGGCTCGACCAGCTGGAACTTCAGGTCATCCGGCAGGCCGCCGACGTTGTGGTGGGACTTGATGTTGGCGGTGCCGGTGCCGCCGCCGGACTCCACCACGTCCGGGTACAGCGTCCCCTGGACCAGGAAGTCGCAGGCCTCGCCGTGCTGGCCGGCCTCGGCGGTGATCTCCCGGGCGGCGCGCTCGAAGGCGCGGATGAACTCGCGGCCGATGATCTTCCGCTTCTGCTCCGGATCGACCGCCCCGGCCAGGGCGGACAAGAACGCCTCGGCCTCGGTCGCCACCGTGAGCTTGACGCCGGTGGCGGCCACGAAGTCCTGCTCGACTTGTTCGGCCTCGCCCTTGCGCAGCAGCCCGTGATCCACGAATACGCAGGTGAGGCGGTCGCCGATGGCCCGCTGCACGAGCGCGGCGGCGACCGCGGAGTCCACCCCGCCGGACAGCCCGCAGATGGCCCGGCCGTCGCCGACCTGCTCGCGGATCGCGGTGACCTGCTCCTCGACGATGTTCAGCATGGTCCAGGACGGGCGGCAGCCGGCCAGCTCGAGGAAGCGGGCCAGGATGCGGGCGCCGTGCTCGGTGTGCAGGACCTCGGGGTGGAACTGGACGCCGAACATGCCGTCCGCCACGTTCTCCACCGCGGCCACCGGGGTGGCTTCGGTCTTGGCGGTCACCGCGAAGCCGGGCGGCGCGGCGGTGGCGGTGTCGCCGTGGGACATCCAGACCCGCTGGCTCTTCGGCGTTCCGGCCAGCAGGGCCCCGCCGGTCGTGGCCTGGAGCGTGGTCGCGCCGTACTCCCGGGCGCCGGTGTGAGCCACGGTGCCGCCGAGGCCGGCCACCATGAGCTGGAAGCCGTAGCAGATGCCGAGGACCGGCACCCCGGCGTCGAACAGGCCCGGCGGGGCGGGCGGCGCTCCGTCGGCGTAGACGGACGAGGGCCCGCCGGACAAGATGATCGCCTTCGGCCGCTTGGCCAGCATCTCCGCCACCGGCATGGTGGACGGCACGATCTCGGAGTAGACGTGGCACTCGCGTACCCGGCGCGCGATCAGCTGCGCGTACTGCGCGCCGAAGTCGACGACGAGGACGGTGTCAAAGCCACCGGGCACGCTGATCACCTTTCACTCGTGCGGGGCCTCCGAGTCTAGCCGGATCTGACCAGCGGAAACCCCGTTCGCGCCGGGGGCCGCGGCGGTCTGGGCCTGCGCGGTCCGGTCCGGGACGGTGGCGGTGACGCGGAGGCGGGAAATGCGGCGGCCGTCGAGTTCGGTCACGGTGATGGTCCGGCCGGCCACCTGGACGGTATCGCCCACCGACGGCAGCGCGCCGAGAGCGGCCAGGACGTAGCCCGCGGCGGTCTCGTACGGGCCCTCGGGCAGCTCGATGCCGGTCTGCTCGCCGAACTCGTCCAGGTTGAGCAGGCCGTCGACCTCCACGTCGCCGGCCGGCAGCCGGGTGGCGTGGTCCTGCTCGATGTCGTACTCGTCCCTGATCTCGCCGATCAGCTCCTCGACCAGGTCCTCCAGCGTGACGATGCCGGCCGTGCCGCCGTACTCGTCGATCACGATGGCCAGGTGGGCGCGCTCGCGGCGCATCTCGGACAGCGAGGAGAGCACGGTCTTGCTGATCGGCAGGTACTTCACCGGCCTGGCGATCTGGCGGACCGGGACCGAGTCCTTGGCCACCCCGGGGCCGAGCAGGTCCCGCACGTGGACGAAGCCGATCACGTTGTCGTAGGTGTCCTGGTAGACGGGCAGCCGCGAGTGCGGCACGCCGGCCGCGATGGCGGCGGCCTCGGCGACCTGCGTCTCCGCGTCCAGGAAGACCACCTCGGTGCGCGGCACCAGCACCTCGCGGATCTGCCGCTTGCCGGCGTCGAAGACCTCGCCGACGATCTGCCGCTCGTCCTGGCTGAGCGTCTGCGCGCCGGTGACCAGGTCACGCAGCTCCTCCTCGGTGATGGCCAGGCGGCCCAGCCGGGGATCACCGCCGAGCAGGGCGACGATCAGGTTGGTGCACTTGGTCAGCAGCCAGACCACCGGCCGGGCCAGCACCGCGATCCGGTCCAGCAGCGGCGCGGCCAGCAGCGCCAGCGTGGGCGCGCGCTGCAGCGCGATCCGCTTGGGCGCGAGCTCGCCCAGGACCAGGCTGAAGAACGTGATGCAGATGGTCACCACGATGAACGCGACCGTGCCCGCCCAGGCCGACGACAGATGATACTCCCGGATCAGCCACGACTTGAGGGCCCCGGCCAGGGTCTCGGCCCCGTAGGCGCCCGAGAACAAGGTGGCCAGGGTCACGCCGATCTGCACGGCGGAGAAGAACCGGTTCGGGTCCTGGGCCAGCCGGGCGGCCCGCTGGCCCCGCCTGCCGCGCTTGGTCAGCGCCTTGACCTGGCCTTCGCGCAGCGAGACCAGGGCCATTTCCGAGCCGGCGAAGAACCCCCCGATGAGGATGATGATGAGGACGACGATGATGTCCAGGACGACCTTGCTCATTTCCCCTGCCGCTCGCCTCCGGGGCGCCCGCCGCACGATGTGTCTGGCCAGTCTAGACGGGATAACGTATGTGTCCCGTGGGCACGCAATCAATCTGGACCATCTGGAAATCCAGCACCCGGCTGGCGGACGGGCGGGAGATCGTCTACTTCGACGAGGAGCCCGGGCTCGGCCGCGACCAGGTCGCGGACACCCGGCCGCTGCCGCCGCGGATGCCAGGCCCGCAGCCACCGTACGGCCGGCCGGAATGGGGGATCCGCTGGGACCGGCTGGCCGGGGAGTGGGTGGTGATCGCGGCGGCGCGCCAGGACCGGACCTTCCTGCCCCCGGCCGACCAGTGCCCGCTCGACCCGTCGGGGCCGGGTCGGCCCACCGAGATACCGGCGGACAACTACGACGTGGTGGTGTTCGAGAACCGCTTCCCCTCGCTGGCCGAACCCCTCGGCCGCTGCGAGGTGGTCTGCTTCACCCCCGACCACGACGCCTCGTTCGCCGCGCTGTCCCCGCGCCGGGTCAGGACCGTGCTCGAGGCCTGGGTCGACCGGACGCGGGCGCTCGGCGCGCTGCCCGAGACCAGGCAGGTGTACTGCTTCGAGAACCGGGGCGAGGAGATCGGCGTCACGCTGCACCACCCGCACGGGCAGATCTACGCGTTCCCGTTCGTGGCGCCGAAGCTGGCCCAGATGGTGACGCAGGCCCGCGAGTACGCGGCCGGGCACGACGGCGCGAACCTGTTCGACGACATGGTCGCGGCCGAAGTGGCGGCCGGGATGCGCGTCGTGACCAGGAACGAGCACTGGGTGGTGTTCGTGCCCGAGGCGGCGCGCTGGCCGTACGAGGTGCGGATATTCCCGCTCGTTCGGGTGCCTGATCTTCCTGCCCTCGATGAGGCGGCCAGGGACTCGTTCGGGCCGCTCTACCTGGACGTGCTGCGCCGGTTCGACGCGCTGTTCGACAAGCCCGCGCCGTACATCGCGGCCTGGCACCAGGCCCCGGTCGGGGACGCGGACGCGCGCGGCCGGTTCGCGGCGCACCTTCAGGTACTGTCGGTCCGGCGCGCCCCGAACAAGCTCAAGTACCTCGCCGGGACCGAATCGGGCATGGGCGTGTGGATCAACGACATCGTCCCTGAAGAGGCGGCGCTACGGCTCAGGGAGGCCTAATCTCATGAGAGTGCTCGTCACCGGCGGGGCCGGTTACATCGGCAGCGTCGTGGCCGGGCAACTGGTCGCGGCCGGGCACGACGTCACGGTGCTCGACGACCTGTCCACCGGGTTCGCCGATGCCGTGCCGCCCGGCGCCACGTTCGTCAGGGGCACGCTGCGCGACTGCGCCGCCGAGGTACTCGCCGACGGCATCGAGGCGGTGCTCCACTTCGCGGCCAAGTCGCTGGTCGGCGAGTCGGTGGCGAACCCGGCCAAGTACTGGTCGAACAACCTGGGCGGGACGATCTCGCTGCTCGAGGCGATGCGCGAGATCGGTGTCCGGACGATCGTCTTCTCCTCCACCGCGGCGGTCTACGGCGAGCCCGAGCGGACACCCATTCTCGAGACCGACCCGACGCGCCCGACCAGCCCCTACGGCGCGTCCAAGATCGCGGTGGACACGACGCTGACCGAGTACTGCCGGCTGCACGGGTTCGGCGCGGTCAGCCTGCGCTACTTCAACGTGGCGGGCGCTTACGAGGGCGCGGAAGACAGGTGGGTGGGCGAGCGGCACCACCCGGAGACCCATCTCATCCCGAACGTGCTGGCCGCGACCGATGCCCGGCCCGTGCAGATCTTCGGCGACGACTACCCCACCCCGGACGGGACCTGCGTCCGGGACTACATCCACGTCACCGACCTAGCCGACGCGCACCTGCGCGCGCTGGGGGCCGCCCGCGCCGGCGAGCACCGCATCTACAACCTGGGCAACGGGACCGGTTTTTCGGTCCGCGAGGTGATCGAGGTGTGCCGCGAGGTCACCGGCATCGACATCGCCGCCGAGGTGGGCCCGCGGCGGCCCGGCGACCCGGCCGTGCTGGTCGCCTCGTCCGCGAAGATCCAGTCCGAGCTGGGCTGGCGGGCGTCGCGCGACCTGAGGACCATGGCCGCCGACGCCTGGCGGTTCACCCAGGCGCGATCGCCCCAGTGAGAGCGGTTTCGCTGTTCCGGGAGCGGTTCGGCGGGGAGCCGGACGGCGTGTGGCTGGCCCCGGGGCGGGCCAACCTGATGGGCGAGCACACCGACTACAACGAGGGGTTCGTGCTGCCGTTCGCGCTCGGCCAGGGGGTCACCGCGGCGGCGTCCCGGAACCCTGACCGGGCTGGCCGCCGGCTCACGGTGTGCTCCCGGCAGGAGCCGGGGGACACCGTGGAGGTCGACCTGGACGGCCTGGCTCCCGGCCGGGTGACCGGCTGGGCCGCCTATCCGGCCGGCGTGGCCTGGGCGCTGGAGGCGGCCGGCCACCGGCTGCCCGGCGCCTGCATCGCGATCGACTCCGACGTGCCGGCCGGCGCCGGGCTGTCCTCTTCGGCCGCCCTCGAGTGCGCGACCGCGCTGGCGCTGACCTCGCTGGCCGGCCTGGACGTGCCCCGCGCCGAGCTGGTCACGATCGCCCGCCGGGCGGAGAACGAGTTCGCCGGGGTGCCGACCGGCATCATGGACCAGTCCGCGTCGCTGCTCTGCCGGGCCGGGCACGCGCTGCTGCTCGACTGCCGCACGCTGGAGACCTCCCAGGTGCCGTTCGACCCGGCCGCGGGGGGCGCGCGGCTGTTGCTCATCAACACCCGGGCGCGGCACGAGCTGGCCGACGGGGAGTACGGCCGGCGGCGGGCCGAGTGCGAGGAGGCCGCCCGCCGTCTCGGGATCCGTTCGCTGCGGGACCTAACGGACCTGGCTGATACCGGCTCCCTGACCGATCCTGTGCTGCGGCGGCGCGTCCGCCACGTGTTCACGGACAATCAGCGCGTGCTGGAGGTCGTCGCGCTGCTGCGCGCGTCTCCGGGGCCGTCTCCTGGGCCGTCCGCGGATACGTACCGCGAGATCGGGCGGCTGCTGACGCAGGCGCACGCCTCGCTGCGCGACGACTTCGAGGTGTCCTGGCCGGAGGCCGATGCGGCGGTGGAGGCGGCCGTGGGGGCGGGGGCCTACGGAGCGCGGATGATCGGCGGGGGGTTCGGCGGCTCGGTGCTCGCACTGGTGCCCGCGGCGGCGGCCGGCCCGGGTTCCGGCTCGGGTTCCGGCCCGGGTTCCGGCCCGGTCAGGGACGCCGTGACCGCGGCCTTCGTCCGGCACGGCTGGACCGCGCCGGAGTTCCTAGATGCCGTGCCGTCCGACAGCGCCCGGCAGCTGAGCGGCTAGCAAGGGGTGTGACGGGGGTGCCGGCTGGGCTGAGTGCGGCGTGGGTGGTGGCGGGCGTTCGGGGGTTGGGTGCCCCTACCCCCGCGCGTTCGGGGGTTGGGTGCCCTCACCTCCGCCTATCGGGGGTTGGGTGCCACAACCCCAGGGTGGGCGGGCGGCCAACCGCGACGATGACACATCGAGACGGTGCCCGCTGGCGCCGCGCTGATATCCGTGCGCTGGCTGGGACTGGAGTGAACGGGAACCGTCTGATCTGGCCGAAACATCTGGCCGAGGGCGGCCCGGTTGGTGCGCGATAGGGTGGCCCGGGGCCCCGAGCTGAGGAGGAACTTCGTGCTGGTACGCGACGAGGCGGCGAAGCTGGCGGGCGAGATCACCGAGCTGCGGCATGCGATCCACTCCGAGCCCGAGATCGGCCTGGACCTGCCGAAGACGCAGCGCAAGGTGCTCGACGCGCTGGCCGGGCTGCCGCTCGAGGTCAGCACGGGGACGGCGGTCAGCTCGGTGACCGCGGTGCTGCGCGGCGGCCGGCGCTCCGGTGCCGGCCCGGTGGTGCTGCTGCGCGGCGACATGGACGCGCTGCCCGTCACCGAGGAGACCGGGCTGCCGTACGCGTCGGCCATACCAGGAACGATGCATGCCTGCGGCCACGACCTGCACACCGCCATGCTGGCCGGCGCGGCCAAGCTGCTCTGCGCCCGGCAGGACGAGGTGCCCGGCACGGTGATCTTCATGTTCCAGCCGGGCGAGGAGGGCTTTGCCGGCGCCCGGCACATGATCAACGAGGGCGTGCTCGACGCGGCGGGCGAGCGCCCGGTCGCGGCCTACGCCCTGCACGTGAGCGCGAACAAGCAGCCCTGCGGGGTGTTCTCCACCCGGCCGGGCCCGATGCTGGCCGCCGCCGACCAGATCACGGTCACCGTGCACGGGCGCGGCGGGCACGCCTCCCAGCCGCACCGGGCGGCCGACCCGATCCCGGCCGCGTGCGAGATGGTGATCGCCCTGCAGACGATGGTGACCAGGAAGTTCGACGTGTTCGACCCGGTCGTGATCACGGTCGGCAGCTTCCACGCCGGCACCACCGACAACGTGATCCCGGACCAGGCCAGGTTCCTGGCCACCGCGCGCTCCTACAGCGCCGATTCCAGGACCGCGCTGGCGGACCTGGTGCCCCGGCTGGTCAGGGACATCGCCGACGCGCACGGGCTGACCGCCGAGGCCGAGTACGCGGGCGAGTACCCGGTCACCGTCAACGACGCGACCGAGGCGGCGTTCACCGGGCAGGTGATCACCGAGGTGTTCGGCCCGGACCGGGGCGAGACGGCCAGGTTCCCGATCACCGGCGCGGAGGACTTCTCGTTCGTGCTCGAGGAGGTGCCCGGCGCGTTCATCTTCCTCGGCGCCTGCCCGCCGGACCGCGACCCGGAGACCGCCCCCACCAACCACTCGGCCATCGCGATGTTCGACGACTCCGTGCTGGCCGACGGCACCGCCCTGTACGCCGAACTGGCGCTGCGCCGGCTAGCGCAGGGCCGGCTGGAGTCGGGCGGGCAAGCTCAGGGCTGACACGGCGTTCACCCGGGGACGGCCGGGTCGGCCCGGGGGTCGGGCACAATCTGAGTGTGGGTACTGGCTTGGTGGCTTCCGGGGTGGGCGTATCCGCCCGTGAGGCTGACGTGCTGGCCGCGCTCGGGGAGCACCTGACCAACGCGGAGATCGCCGCCCGGCTGTTCATCTCGGTCCGCACCGTCGAGAGCCACGTGTCCTCGCTGCTGCGCAAGCTCCAGGTGAACGACCGCCGGGCGCTGGCGGCCGCGGCGTCGACGCTGGGGCCGGCCGAGTCCGCCCCGGCCGCCGTGGCCCTGCCGCTGCCCTCACCGCTGACCTCGTTTGTCGGCCGGGCCGCCGAACGGGCGGCGCTAGCCGCGGCATTGGGGACGCACCGCCTGGTGACCGCGGTCGGCCCGGGCGGGGTCGGCAAGACCCGGCTGGCGCTGAGCGTGGTCACCGAGGTGGCCGGGCGGTACGCCGACGGCGCCTGGTACGTGGATCTCGTGCCGGTCACCGATCCGGCCATGGTCGCGCCGGCCATCGCGGCCGCGCTCGGCCTCGGCGAGCGCCAGGCCCGCTCGGCCGAGGACACCGTCCTCGGCTGGCTGGCACCCCGGGAGGCGCTGCTGGTCCTGGACAACTGCGAGCACCTGCTGGACGGGATGCCGGTGCTGCTCGAGCGGCTGCTCGCGGGCAGCCCGCGGCTGTCGGTGCTGGTCACCAGCCGCGCCAGGCTGCTGGTGCCGTTTGAGTGGGTATTCCCGGTGCCGGGCCTGTGCATCGCGGCCGACGACGGCGCCCCGGGTGACGCGGTAGAGCTGTTCCTGACCCGCGCCGCCGCGGCCGGGAGCGCGCTGACGGAGGCGGATGCCGCCCGGATCGCGGCCATCTGCCGGGGTCTTGACGGCGTGGCGCTGGCGATCGAGCTGACCGCCGCCCGCGTCCCGTCGCTCGGCCTGGACGGGATCGAAGCCGGGCTGGCCGACCGGATGAACCTGCTGGCCGGCGGTCCGCGGGCGGACGACAGGCACCGTTCGCTCCGATCCGCGCTCGACTGGAGCTACGCCCTGCTCGATGAGGCCGACCGCGCGGTGCTGCGCCGGGTCTCGGTGTTCGCGGCCCCGTTCACCGCGACCGCGGCGCAGGCCATGCTGGCGGGCTGGCCGCCGGCGGCCGACGGCGCGATCGGGGCCGCGCTGGCCCGGCTGGCGGACCAGAGCCTGCTGGTCACCGTCGCGGACGCGGACGGCACGCGCTACCGCGCGCTGGAGACCGTCCGCCAGTACGGCGCCGCCCAGCTGGACCGGGCGGGCGAGGCTGACCAGGCTTCGGTCCGCCATCTCGGCTGGTGCCTGGAGGCCGCCACCGCTCTCGGGACGCCGGACGGAGCCGGGCACGCCTGGCGGTCGGCGTTCGATCAGCTGGCCGACGAGCTGCGCGCCGCGCTGCGCTGGGCGGCGGCCCGCGCCGGGCGGCGGCCCGAGGCGTACCGGCTGGCGATCGCGCTGGCCGAGCTGACCTTCGCCCGCGGACTGCCGGGCGAGTCCCAGCGGCGCTACGAGCAGGCCGCGGGATTGGCGGCGGACGACGCCCTCGCCGCCGCGGCGCTGCGCTGCGCCGCGGGCGCGGCCAGGTCCCGGCACATCGGCGACGACGCGTTCCGGCTGCAGCTGGCCGCGGCCGACGCGGCCGTCCGCGCGGGCGACCCGGCCGGGGCGGCCATGGACCTGGCCCAGGCCGCCGAGATGTGCAACCGCATGCCCGGGCTCATGGCCACCAGGCGGCGCGACGGCCAGGCGGACGAGCTGATCGCCCGGGGGGAGGCGCTGGCGGGCGGGGACCTGGCCGCGGCGGCCCGGCTGCTGACGGCCGAGGCGTACAACGGCGACGACACCGACCCGGTCACCGCGGAGCTCACCGAGCGGGCCATCGTGCTGGCCCGCCGGGCCGGTGATCCCCTGACCGAGAGCGCGGCCCTGGACGAGCTCACCTCGGTCCAGCTGGCACGCGGTGAGATCCGCGGCGCGCTGGCCAGCGCGCTGCGCCGGACGCAGGCCCTGGACCCGCTGCCGGTGACGGCATGGTCCGGTCTCGAGCACTCCGACGCGCTGTGCATGGCCGCCGAGTGCGCCACCGCCGCCGGGGACCTGCGGGTGGCCCGCCAGATGGCCGAACGGGTCCGGGACCTGCCGTTCCACCGGGAGGAAGGGCACCTGGCCACGGCGCGGCTGATCGTCGTGACCACCCTGGCGGGTGACTGGGACGAGGCGCTCGCGCTGGCCGGACAGTTCCGCGACGGATGGGAGCAGGCCGGGCGGCCGCGGGCCGGGAACCTCAACCGCGGCGCCTACGCCGCGGCCACCGTGCACGGCCTGCGCGGGGACGAGGCAGCCAGGACGGCCTGGCTGGACGTCGTGGACGCGCTGGCCACGCCGGGCCTGGTCATGTCCACCATGCACTTCAACGAGTTCTTCGACGCGCTGCTGCTGCTGCACCAGGGCCGGGCCGCCGCGGCGATGGAGGTGCTGAGCGCGACGCCCGAGCAGTTCCGCGGCTGGGCCGCCGGCATGTGGCGGCCCTGGTACGCGGCCTTGTGGGCCGAGGCGGCCGTCCTCACCGGGCAGCCGGACGTGGCGAGCCGGATCCGCCGCGCGCGCCTGGCCACGGTGGACAACCCGATCGCCGCCGCCATCGTGGCCCGCGCCGATGCGCTGACCCGGGAGCGCGCCGGGGAGCGGGCCGGGCTGGCCCCGGCGGCCGAGGCCCTGTCGGCCGCCGGGTGCCGTTATCAGTGGGCCCGGACGCTCGTAGCCATGGGCGGGGCCGAACGGGCCCGGGGACAAGCCGAACTGGCCGCGATGGGCGCGACCGTCATGGCCTGGCCTCCAGGATGAGGTTGAACGGGGTCTGGGTCGCGCGGCGCACGCTGCTGAAGCCCGCCTCGGTCAGCAGCGCTGCCAGCCGCCGCTCGCCGGCCTGCGCGCCGAGCCCGAGGCCGACCTCCTGGTCCAGCGATCCCGGCGTGCAGATCACCGTGGACAGGCCGTAGAAGGTCCGCCCGACCGGGTTCAGGTTCTCCTCGAGCCCGTCGCCGGCCATCGGCTCCACCAGCAGCAGCGTGCCGTCCGGCGCCAGGGCCTGGCGGGCGTGCCGGGCGGCCCCGAGCGGGTCGCCCATGTCGTGCAGGCAGTCGAACATGCACACCAGGTCGTAGCCGGTGCCGGGGAACTCGTGCGCGGACGCGGTCTCGAACCTGGTCCGCTGGGCCACGCCCGCCTCGGCCGCGGCCTTGCGCGCGGCGGTGATCGAGGCCTCGTGGTTGTCCACGCCGAAGAAGGTGGACCGCCCGAAGGCCTGCGCCATGATGATCGTGGAGGCACCGAGCCCGCAGCCGACATCGGCCACGCTCGCCCCGGACTGCAGCTTGTCCACCACCCCGTCCAGTGCGGGGAGCCACGCGCTCACCAGGTGCGCGGCGTAACCGGGCCGGAAGAGCCGCAGCACGCCGGAGAACAGCCGGTCGTCGTGCTCGTGCCAGCCGACCCCGGCGCCGGTGCGGAACGCGTCCGTGAACCGGGCATGGTCGGCGTAGCACGACGCGATGACCTCGAACGCGCCGCCCAGGAAGACCGGGCTGTTCTCGTTGGCGACGACCATGGCCTGCTCGGCCGGAAGCTCGTAGGTGCCGTCGGCCGGGTCGTAGGTCACGTAGCCGCCGGCGGCCTGGTTGCCGAGCCACTCGCGGACGTACCGTTCGGCGGTGCCGGTGCGGGCGGCCAGCGTGGCCGACGTGATCGGCCCGGCGCCCGCCATCGCCTTGTAGAGGCCGAGCCGGTCGCCGATGTGCAGCAGTAGCCCCGAGATGGCCGCACCCATGTCGGTGACCGCCTGCCCGACGAAGGCCTCGAGCCTGGCCTGGTCGATCGGGTTCGTTTCTGTCGTCGTCATGTCCTGTCTCCCGTTGGTCGGATTCACAGCGCAAGCCTGCGCGGGAGCGATACGGGGCGGCATCCGTGCCGGATACGGAATCCGCGGAATCCGTGGCGGCCACCGATGCCGCCGCGGCCGCGCGTGCCGCACCGTGGACGGGTACCCGAAGGAGCGATTGACGATGATGATCCATCCGGATATTTACGCCGCGCTGGCGCGCGAGCGAAGCAGGACTTTCCTCGCGGAGGCCGAGGTGGCCCGCCGGAGCCGGCGACTGGGCCGACCACTGGGCCGGCCGTTGCCTCGGCCGTCCGAGGG
>Ga0207657_10006422_pt1 | contig 12193 bp, 15 predicted proteins | sample KBSC33metaG_FD_184316 | JGI IMG/M metagenome (GOLD analysis project Ga0207657, IMG submission 184316) | Corn rhizosphere microbial communities from Kellogg Biological Station, Michigan, USA - KBS C3-3 metaG (SPAdes) (version 2) | ecosystem: Host-associated > Plants > Roots > Rhizosphere > Soil ...
ACCACAGCGCCGCGAGCTTCAGCCGCGGGGCTCGCTGACGGGTTCTCCGGCCGCTGCTGTCGCCGCTGCGTGGCAGGCTGGGGGCATGGAGATCCTGAGCCCGCGTGACGTGCCCCTGGGTGGCGTGCGGGCGATGTCGGTACGCCGCACGCTGCCCCAGCGACAGCGCACCTTCGTCGGGGCGTGGTGCTTCCTCGACCACTACGGTCCCGATGAGGTTGACGCGCAGGGCGGCATGGTTGTGCCGCCGCATCCGCACACCGGGCTGCAGACCGCGAGCTGGTTGTTCTCCGGCGAGATCGAGCACCGCGACTCCGCCGGCCACCACGCCTTCGTCCGGCCGGGCGAACTCAACCTGATGACCGCCGGTCGCGGCATCAGCCACTCCGAGTACTCCACGCCCGGCACCACGGTGCTGCACGGTGCCCAGCTCTGGTTGGCGCTCCCCGACGACGCCCGGCACGTCGACCCGGGCTTCGAGCACTTCACCCCCGATCCGGTGACCGGTGACGGGTGGGAGGCCCGGGTCTTCCTCGGCTCGCTGCTCGGGTCGACCTCCCCGGTGCGCACCTACAGCCCGCTGCTGGGGGCCGAGATCCGGCTCGACGCCGGCACGGTGCTCCACGTGCCCGTCGACCCGGCGTACGAGCACGGCGTGCTGCTGGACTCCGGCGCGCTCACGATCGGCGACGAGGCGCTCAAGGCGCACGAGCTCGGCTACCTCGCCCCGGGGGACGACGCGCTGGAGATCGTCGCCGCCGAGGACTCCCTGCTCCTGCTCCTCGGCGGCCCGCCGTTCGGCGAGCAGATCGTGATGTGGTGGAACTTCATCGGCCGCGACCACGACGAGGTCGCCGGCTACCGCGCCCAGTGGCAGCACCTGCTCGACGAGGGTGCCGACGAGCGGTTCTCGCTCCCCGACGACGACCCGCTGCCGGCCCTCCCCGCCCCCGCGCTGCCGAACGCCCGCATGGTCCTGCGAGGGTGAGCGGCCCGATCGTCGGGGACGACGGACTCGTCCGCTGTCCCTGGGGCAACCTGCCCGCGCTGCGCGACTACCACGACACCGAATGGGGCATGCCGGTCGCCGGCGAGAGCGCGGTCTTCGAGCGGCTGTGCCTCGAGGGCTTCCAGGCCGGGCTGTCGTGGCTCACCATCCTCAACAAGCGGGAGCGCTACCGCGAGGTCTTCCGCGGCTTCGACGCCGACGTCGTCGCGGCGTACACCGACCACGACGTCGAGCGCCTGATGGCCGACCCCGGCATCGTCCGCAACCGCGCGAAGATCGAGGCCGCGCGGCGCAACGCCCGCGCCACCGTCGAGCTGCGGGCCGACGGCGGGCTCGAGGCGTTCATCGATGCCCACGCCCCCGACCGCACGCCGACTCCCGCCGACACCGACGAGCTCCCGGGCTCGTCCCCGGAGTCGGCGGCGCTGTCCAAGGCCCTCAAGAAGCGGGGCTTCGCGTTCGTCGGGCCGACCACCACCTACGCGCTCATGGAGGCGACGGGGATCGTCGACACCCACCTCACCGGGTGCTTCCGGCGCGGGGCCTCCGGCCGCTGGCCCGCCTAGCCCGGTCCTTCGCCCGGCCCACTAACTTTCTCGCCATGACGCAGAGTCCGGCCCGCGCGCGCGTGCACGCGTTCGGCGACGACGCCCTGGGGGAGCACGACGCCGTCGGGCTGGCACTGGAGATCCGTGCCGGACGCGTCTCCCCGGTCGAAGCGGTCGAGGCCGCGATCGCGCGGGTCGAACGGCTCCAGCCCGAGCTCAACGGCATGGCGTGCGCGGACTTCGGCCGGGCCCGCACCCGCGCCCGGTCGGTGAGCCAGGACGAAGGCTTCTTCGCCGGCGTCCCGACGTTCGTCAAGGACAACTCCGACGTCGTCGGGCTGCCGACCCAGCAGGGTTGCCGGGCGTACGTCGCGCGGCCGGCGCGCGAGGACGGCGACTTCGCCCAGATGTTCCTCGGCCAGGGGCTGGTCAACCTCGGCAAGTCACAGCTCTCCGAGTTCGGGTTCAGCGCGAGCGCGGAGTTCCGGTACGGCGACCCGGTCCGCAACCCCTGGCACACCGGTCACTCCTCCGGAGCCTCGTCGGCCGGCGCGGCGGTGTTCGTCGCGGCGGGTGCGGTGCCGATCGCGCACGCCAACGACGGCGGCGGGTCGATCAGGATCCCGGCCGCGTGCAACGGCCTGGTCGGGCTGAAGCCGACCCGCGGTCGGGTGCCGCAGGACAAGGCCTTCCGCGGCATGCCGGTGCGCATCGTCGCCGACGGGGTGGTCACCCGCAGCGTCCGCGACACCGCGGCGTTCCTCCGGGAGGCGGAGAAGCGCCATCGCAACCTGAGGCTCTCGCCGGTCGGCGACGTCACCGGCCCGGGTCGCAAGCGGCTGCGGATCGCGATGGTGATCGACTCCGTCGACGGTCTCCACACCGATCCCGAGGTTGCCACCACCGTGCGCGACACCGCCACGCTCCTCGGGTCGCTGGGCCACCACGTCGAGGAGGTCGACGCTCCGGTGCCCGACTCCTTCGTCGACGACTTCCTCTCCTACTGGAGCCTGCTCGCGACGTACCTCACCGTGACCGGCAAGCGCACCCTGGACCCGTCCTTCGATCGTCGGCTGACCGACAACCTCACGCGCGGCCTGGCCCGGCACGGGGCGCGCAAGCTCTACCGGCTGCCCTGGACCCTCGGGCGGCTCGGCCTGTCGAGCTACGTGTCCGCCCGCTTCTTCCGCCAGTACGACGCCGCCCTCACCCCCGTGCTCGCGCAGCCCACCCCCGAGCTCGGCTGGCTCGACCCGAAGCAGCCCTACGAGGTGGTCATCGACCGGCTGATCCACCTCGCCAGCTTCACCCCGCTGCAGAACGCGACCGGCGACCCGGCGATCTCGCTGCCCCTGGGCATGGACTCCCGCGGCATGCCGATCGGGGTGCAGCTGACCTCCTCGCAGGGGCGGGAGGCTCGCCTGCTCGAGGTCGCCTACGAGCTCGAGGCGGCCAGGCCGTTCCCGCGCATCCAGGAGGCCTGACGCCGATTTCATCTATCGCCCCGGGCCTGTGTATCCTTCACGTCGGCCCGAACGGGCCAAGGCCCCTTTAGCTCAGTCGGCAGAGCGTCTCCATGGTAAGGAGAAGGTCTACGGTTCGATTCCGTAAAGGGGCTCTGGGAATGATCGCGGCAGCGCGGTCGTTGCCGAGGCGGGGTAGCTCAGCTGGTTAGAGCGCACGACTCATAATCGTGAGGTCGCGGGATCGAGCCCCGCCCCCGCTACTCCACGGCCGAGACGGCCAGAGAAACGACACCGAGACAGACGCGCAACGCCCGCAGGCAAGGAAGAAGGCACACCGTGGCCAGCAAGAGCTCCGACGTCCGCCCCAAGATCACCTTGGCGTGCGTGGATTGCAAGGAACGCAACTACATCACCAAGAAGAACCGCCGCAACGACCCCGACCGCATGGAGCTGAAGAAGTTCTGCCCCCGGTGCCGCACCCACACCGCTCACCGCGAGACCCGCTGACGGCCTCGCACCACACGCATCTGCACGAGAGCGGCTCCCGACGGGAGCCGCTCTCGTCGTTTCGGTAGCGTGACGCCCATGCCCGTCGACCCGTCGCTGTCCGGCCGGACCTTCCCGCCGACGCAGGCGCTCGTGGTGACGGAGGAGCGGATCGCCGCGTTCGCGGCAGCCACCGGTACGCCGTACCAGGTGGGCGGTCCTGCCCCCGCCACCTTCCCGATCGTGGTGGCCTTCGACGCGATGCAGGCGCTGATGGGCGACGCCGACGTCGGCATCGAGCTGCACCACGTCGTGCACGGCCAGCAGAAGTTCGTCCACGAGCGGCCCGTGCGAGCCGGCGACTCGCTGCGTGCGGAGCTCTCCGTCACTGGGCTCCGCCAGATCGGTGGCGCCGACATCATCACCACCTCCAGCGCTGTCACCGACGCCGACGGGCAGCTGGTCTGCACCGCCGAGGCGACCCTGGTGCACCGGGCCGGCGGTGCGTGATGGCAGCGTCGTCGCAGTGGCAGGGGCGCACCTACCGCGTCACCCGGGCCGATCTGCGCGCGTACGCCGAGGCGAGCGGCGACCACAACCCGATCCACCAGGACGACGACGTGGCGCGCAGCGTCGGCCTCCCCGGGGTCATCGCGCACGGCATGTACACGCTGGCCCTGGCTGCCCGCTACGTCGACGAGGAGCTGGGGGAGCCCGGCCGGATCGCCACGATCGGCGGGAAGTTCCTCCGCCCGGTCGTCGTACCCGAGGAGGGCACCGAGGTCGTGGTGACGGGTGAGCCGGGCGAGGACGGCGGCATCGCGCTGACGGTGACCTGCGCGGGGCAGAAGGTCCTCGGCGCAGCGTCCGTGAGGCTTCGTGGCTGAGCTCCTCGCCGACCACACCACGCTGCGAGTCGGAGGGGCGGCTGCGGAGTTCGTGGTCGCCACCACCGAGGCGGAGCTGGTCAGCGCGGTGCGCGAGGCCGATGACCACGGCATCCCGGTGCTGGTGCTCGGCGGCGGGAGCAACCTGCTCGTCTCCGACGCGGGCTTCGACGGGCGGGTGGTGGCGGTGGCCACCCGTGGGGTGCACGCCGACGCGGACGCGTGTGGTGGCGCGGTGGTGCGCGTGGCCGCCGGCGAGTCCTGGGACGCCTTCGTGACCCACGCGGTGACTCAGGGCTGGGTCGGCGTCGAGGCACTGGCCGGGATCCCCGGGCTGGTGGGCGCGACCCCGATCCAGAACGTCGGCGCCTACGGACAGGACGTCTCCGAGACGATCGCCTCCGTCCGCTGCTGGGACCGCAGCGACGGCGAGGTCCACACGCTGTTCCACGCCGACTGCGACTTCGGCTACCGCACCAGCAGGCTCAAGCAGGAGCCCGGCCGTTGGGTCGTGCTCGAGGTGGTCCTTCAGCTGGAGCTGGGAGACCTCGGGACACCGGTCGAGTACGCCGAGCTCGGTCGTCGCCTGGGAGTCGACCTCGGCGGTCGCGTACCGCTGACCGACGTACGCGAGGCCGTGCTCGGCCTGCGCCGCGGCAAGGGGATGGTGCTCGACGAGGCGGACCACGACACGTGGAGCGCCGGGTCGTTCTTCACCAACCCGGTGCTGCCCGCCGCCCGGGTTCCCGAGGGAGCCCCGGCCTGGCCGCAGCCGGACGGCTCGGTGAAGACCAGCGCCGCGTGGCTGATCGAGCAGGCCGGGTTCCACCGCGGTCACGGCAACGACAGGGTCGCTCTCTCGGGCAAGCACCCGCTGGCCCTGACCAACCGGGGCGGTGCCACCGCCGCTGACCTCATCGCGCTGGCCCGGGAGGTCCGTGACGGCGTGCGGGAGCGGTTCGGGGTCGAGCTGGTCAACGAGCCGGTGCTCGTCGGCTGCGCGCTCTGACGAGGCGGACCGACTCAGACCCGGGTGTTGCCGTCGAAGGCCGTCGAGTCGTTGACCGCCACGACGACCAGCACCACGACCACGAGGACGGCGAGCACCAGCAACACGCTGCCGATGATGCCGAGCACCATCCCGGCGGTCGCGCGACCCTCGCCGGCCCACTGCTGCGGAGCGCTCCGGATCTCCCGGCGTGCCTGCACGCCCAGCGCCCAGGCGACGGGCGCCGCCAGGACCGGCAGCACGCACGTGAAGGCACCGGCGACCGCGACGATCCCGACCACGAGGGCCGCGGTGGCCTTCGGCAGGTCCGGCACGCCGTAGACCGGGAAGGGTGTCGGACCGGGCGGTGGCACGGCCCACGGCTGCGGCGGGTAGCCGGGTTGCGGCGGCGGGTAGCCGCCGTACGGGTACGCGGGTGCCGGGTAGGGCGGGGGTTGCTGCGCGGGCGGTCCGGCGGGGTGCCCGGGCTGCGGGTCGAGCCGCGGGGCCTGGTCGCCGGGACCGTCCGGTGGCTGCGGCGGCTCGCTCATGACGCGATTGTGTCGCACCAGCGGTCCACCGCGGCGAGCAACCCGGCCTTCGTCGTGTCGTCGGCTCGCGACGACGCGATCGACGAGCGCGCCAGCCCGGCGAGCTGGTCGTCGCTCAGGTCATGGGCGGCCCGCATCGTGGAGTACTGCGCGGCGAGCCGGGAACCGAACAGCAGCGGGTCGTCGGCGCCGAGGGCGATCCGGGCGCCGGCCGCCATCAGCTCGGGAAGCGGCACGGAGGTGAGGTCGGAGTAGACGCCCAGCGCGACGTTGGACACCGGGCACAGCTCGAGGGTGATCCCCTTGTCGACCACGTGTGCGAGCAGGTCCGGGTCCTCAGCGACCCGGACACCGTGGCCGAGCCGGTCGGCGTGCAGCTCCTCGACGGCGACCCGCACCGACTCCGGGCCGAGCAGCTCTCCGGCGTGGGGGGTGAGCAGGAGCCCGGCGCTCCCGGCGATCCGGAAGGCCGGCGCGAAGTCACTGGTGTGGCTGCGGCGCTCGTCGTTGGACAGGCCGAACCCGACGACGCCGCGGCCCGCGTACTGCGCGGCCAGGCGGGCCAGGGTGCGGGCGTCGAGCGGGTGGCGGGTACGGTTCGCGGCGATGACCACGGCGATGCCGAGCCCCACCGTGCGGGCCGCGTCGGCAGCGGCATCGAGCACGAGGTCGGTGAAGGCGGTGATCCCGCCGAAGCGGGCGGCGTACCCGCTGGGATCCACCTGGATCTCGAGCCAGCGGCCGCCGTCGGCCCAGTCGTCCTCGGCCGCCTCGCGAAGGAGTCGACGCACGTCGTCCTCCGTGCGCAGCACCGAGCGGGCGACGTCGTAGAGGCGTTGGAAGCGGAACCAGCCCTTCTCGTCGGCGGCCGACAGCGTCGGTGGCCAGTCGCCGACCAGGGCGTCCGGCAGGGTGATGCCGTCGCGGGCGGCGAGCTCGAGCAGGGTCGCGTGACGCATGGAGCCGGTGAAGTGCAGGTGCAGGTGCGCCTTCGGCAGGGTGAGCAGGTCGCGGCGGACGACCGACGGACCCGCCATCCTCAGGCGGTCAGGTTCTCTGCGGCGGCAAGCAGCACACAGGTCGCCACCGCGTCCATCGCGGCCCTCACCTCGGCCAGCTCGGGGAAGGTGGGCGCCAGCCGGATGTTGCGGTCGTGCGGGTCCTTGCCGCCCGGGAACGACGAGCCCGCGGGGGTGAGGGCGACCCCGGCCTCCCTCGCGAGCGCGACCACTCGGGACGCGGTGCCGTCGGGCACGTCCAGGCTGACGAAGTAGCCGCCGGCAGGGTGCGTCCACGTGGCGATGCCGAGATCGCCGAGCCGGTCGGAGAGCACCTCCTCGACCGCGTCGAACTTCGGCGCGAGGATCTCGCGGTGCCTGGCCATGTGGTCGCGCACGCCCTGGGGCGACCCGAAGAACTGCGCGTGCCGGAGCTGGTTGACCTTGTCCGGGCCGATCGAGCCCTGGCCGAGGTGGCGGACGTACCACCGGACGGTGTCGACCGAGCCCGCCAGGAACCCGACGCCGGCTCCGGCGTAGGTGATCTTCGAGGTCGAGGCGAAGACGATCGGCCGGTGCGGGTGACCGGCGGCCGCCGCGAGGCTGAGGATCTCGGCGCTCTTCGCCTCGTCCTCGGTCAGGTGGTGCAGCGCGTAGGCGTTGTCCCAGAAGATCTTGAAGTCCGGCGCCGCCGTCGGCATCGCGCCCAGGCGGGCCGCCACCTCCTGCGTGGTGACCGAGCCGGTCGGGTTGGAGTAGGTGGGCACCAGCCACATGCCCTTGATGCTCGGGTCGCCGGCTGCGAGCGACGCAACCGCTTCCACGTCGGGTCCGTCGTCGTTCATCGGCACCGTCACGGTCTCGATGCCGAACCAGTCGAGCAGCGCGAAGTGGCGGTCGTACCCGGGGACCGGGCAGATGAAGGTGACCTTCTCCTCCGCGCCCCACGGTCGCTCGCTGTCGACACCGCCCTTGAGCCACAGATCCGCGAGCACCTCGCGCATCATGACCAGGCTGGAGTTCCCGCCGGCGACGATCTGCTCGGTGTCGATGCCGAGCAGGTCGGCGAAGATCGCCCTGAGCTCGACGATCCCCTCCAGCCCGCCGTAGTTGCGGGTGTCGACCCCGGAGGCGTCGGTGACCCGGTCGGGCAGCGACAGCAGTCGGTCGGACAGGTCGAGCTGGGCGCGCGAGGGCTTGCCGCGGGTCAGGTCGAGGCGCAGGCCCCGCTCGCGCAGCTCGTCGTACGCCGCCTGCTGCTCGCCACGGAACGCCGCGATCTCCTCCGCGGTTCGGTCGGCCAGGGGCTTGGTCGTCGTGTTCGACTGGGTCACGCACCCATGTTCCCAGAGTCCGGTTCGACTTGCCCTGCCCGGCCCCGTAGACTCTTCGACTGGTGTCTTCGGGCAATGCTTTGCCATGCCCATCCGACGCCGGAGGGCACTAGCTCAACTGGCAGAGCATCGGTCTCCAAAACCGAAGGTTGGGGGTTCAAGTCCCTCGTGCCCTGCGAAGCGAACCGCGACCATTGCGAAGGAAGAAGGAAGCCGTGACGGACACCCCCTCGGCGCGAACGGCGAGGTCCGAGCGCACGAGCCCGGTCACGTTCTACCGCCAGGTCGTCGCCGAGCTCCGCAAGGTCGTCTGGCCCAGCCAGCAGCAGCTGGTGACCTACTTCGTGGTGGTGATGGCGTTCGTGCTGGTCATGATCGCGATGGTCTCCTTGTTCGACCTCGCCTTCGGCAAGGCCGTGTTCGCCGTGTTCGGCGGGGACACCTCGAAGAAGTAGCCACGGGTCGGAGACCACCCAGCAATGCAGGACAACCAAGCCAAACATGACGGAGTAGACGTGTCGGAGCAGGACGGCGAGGCGCAGGACGCCCCGATCGAGGAGTCGGCCCAGGAGTCGGCCCAGGACTCGACCCGCGAGTGGACCGACGAGGAGACTCTCGCGACCCCCGACCCCGCCTTCGACGAGGGCGCCGAGGGCGTGGAGGACCAGGCCGCGGACGAGCCGGGTGCGGACGAGCCGGACGAGGACGCGGTCGACCCGCTGGCAGAGTTCCGCGCTGCGCTGCACGAGAAGGTCGGCGACTGGTTCGTGGTGCACACCTACTCCGGCATGGAGAACAGGGTCAAGGCCAACCTCGAGAACCGGATCACCTCGCTGAACATGGAGGACTACATCCACGAGATCGTGGTCCCGACCGAGGACGTCGCCGAGATCAAGAACGGCCAGCGCAAGCTGCGCACCAAGCCCGCGCTCCCGGGCTACGTCCTGGTCCGCATGGACCTCACCGACGAGTCGTGGGCTGCGGTCCGGCACACCCCGTCGGTGACCGGCTTCGTGGGCCACAGCCACCAGCCGGTGCCGCTGAGCCTCGACGAGGTCGAGAACATGCTGGCACCCGCGGTCCAGGCCCAGGCCGAGGCCGCGGCGGTCGCGCAGTCCGGCGGCACGGCCCCCAGCAAGTCCGCGTCCCGAGGGCCGGTCGCGGTGGCCGACTTCGACGTCTCCGACTCCGTCATGGTCGTCGAAGGTCCGTTCGCGACGCTGCACGCGACCATCACCGAGATCAACCTCGAGTCGCAGAGGGTCAAGGCCCTCGTCGAGATCTTCGGCCGGGAGACCCCGGTCGAGCTGTCGTTCAGCCAGATCCAGAAGGTCTGAGGACAGCAGCACCAGGTGGCAGAGGCGGTACGACGTACCTCCTCGTCATGACCACGAGAAGAAAGTAGAGAACAGCAATGCCTCCGAAGAAGAAGATCGCTGCCCTGGTCAAGGTGCAGCTGCAGGCCGGTGCGGCCACCCCGGCACCGCCGGTCGGCACCGCGCTCGGCCCGCACGGCGTGAACATCATGGACTTCTGCAAGGCCTACAACGCCCAGACCGAGTCCCTGCGCGGCAACGTGATCCCGGTCGAGATCACGATCTACGAGGATCGCTCCTTCGACTTCATCACCAAGACGCCGCCGGCCGCGGAACTGATCAAGAAGGCCGCCGGCATCTCGAAGGGCTCGGGCGTCCCGCAGACCGACAAGGTCGGCAAGCTCACCAAGGACCAGATCCGCGAGATCGCCGAGACCAAGCTGCCGGACCTCAACGCCAACGACGTCGAGGCCGCGATGAAGATCGTCGAGGGCACCGCGCGTTCGATGGGCGTGACCACCGACTGACCTGAGCAGCAGACCGAGCACCACGTGGAAGGGCCGCGCTGGCCCGCACCACATCTCCTGGAAGTAGGAACCACCATGCAGCGCAGCAAGACCTACCGTGCGGCGGAGGAGCAGTTCGACAAGGACGAGCTCCACGCACCGCTCTCCGCGATCAAGATCGCCAAGAACACCTCGAAGAAGAAGTTCGACGAGACCGTCGACGTCGTCATGCGGCTGGGGGTCGACCCGCGCAAGGCCGACCAGATGGTCCGCGGCACCGTCAACCTTCCCCACGGCACCGGCAAGACCGCGCGGGTGCTCGTGTTCGCGAACGGTGACAAGGCGGACGCCGCTCGTGAGGCCGGCGCCGACATCGTGGGCGGCGACGAGCTCATCGAGAAGGTCAACGGCGGTTGGATCGACTTCGACGCCGTCGTGGCGACGCCCGACATGATGGGCAAGGTCGGCCGGCTCGGCCGGGTGCTCGGCCCCCGTGGCCTGATGCCGAACCCCAAGACGGGCACCGTCACCCCGGACGTCGCGAAGGCCGTCTCGGACATCAAGGGCGGCAAGATCGAGTTCCGCGTCGACCGACACGCCAACTTGCACTTCATCATCGGCAAGGCGTCCTTCAGCGAGGCCCAGCTGGCCGAGAACTACGCCGCCGCGCTCGAGGAGGTCCTGCGCCTCAAGCCGTCGAGCTCCAAGGGCCGCTACATCAAGAAGGTGACCGTGTCCACGACCATGGGCCCCGGCATCCAGGTCGACCCGAACCGCACGAAGAACGTCGCAGCGGAGGACGACGCCTGACGTCGAGACGGCTCGAACGAGCAGCCTGACCGTGCCGAGGCGGCGCAGATGAGCAAGATCTTGATCGTCTGCGCCGCCTCGGCGTCAGGTAGGGATGTTTCAACGGTGGGGGAGCCGGGAGCAAACGGGGGCGTGCCCGCACCTCGCCCGCCCCGATTTGGCCGCACCGCGCCAGCGCCGGTAGAGTTCGCTGCGTAACCGAAGACCGCCGGTTCATCGCACGGGTTCCCCGGGTGATGTGAAGGTTTCGCGAGAGCGGACGGCCTGCGCAGGTGACAGTGACTGACGGCTCCGCCGTACGCCCTGTGCCCTGTGCACGGGGCTTTTTCCGTTCTCCGGTCCGAGGTGCGGGCGGCGTGCAACCCCGTACGGCGCCCGGGCACACACGTGCACCGAAGCTGGAAGGAGTCCCATGGCGCGGCCAGACAAGGCAGCAGCCGTCGCGGAGATCGTCGACTCGTTCAACGAGTCCGCTGGCGCTGTGCTGACCGAGTACCGCGGGCTCACCGTGAAGCAGCTGCAGGAACTGCGGCGAGCGCTCGGCGAGAACGCCAACTATGCCGTGGTCAAGAACACGCTGACCAAGCTCGCTGCCCAGGAGGCAGGCGTCGACGGTTTCGACGACCTGCTGAACGGGCCGACTGCGATCGCCTTCATCAACGGCGACCTGGTCGAGGCGGCCAAGGGTCTGCGTGACTTCGCCAAGGCCAACCCCGCTCTCGTGATCAAGGGTGGGTTCGTCGACGGTGCCCCGATGGACGCCAAGGAGATCGCCAAGCTGGCCGATCTCGAGTCCCGCGAGGTCCTCCTGGGCAAGCTGGCGGGCGCCATGCTCGCGTCGCTCTCCCAGGCCGTCTACCTGCTCAACGCCCCGATTGCCCAGGCTGCCCGGCTCGCCGGCGCGCTGCAGGCAAAGCTCGAGGAAACGGGGCAGGACTCGCTCGAACCCCTCCAGGGTGGTGCCGGCGAGCAACCGGCTGCCGCTGAGACCCCGGCGCAGGCCGAGGTCGCGGAGGAGGTCCCGGCCGACGAGGCTCCGGCGACGGAGTCCGAGACCGTGACCACCGAGGCTTCGCAAGCAGGGCCCGACGCGGCCACTGTCGAGGCCGAGGACAGCCCCGCCGAGACCGCTGCCACCGAGTAGGGCCGGCGACACCACCCACCGATAACCCTGGCGCGCGTCGACACCGACGCCGCCGACGAATGGAAGGAACGCCACCATGGCGAAGCTCAGCACCGACGAGCTGCTCGACGCTTTCAAGGAGATGACCCTCCTCGAGCTCAGCGAGTTCGT
>Ga0207657_10006424_pt1 | contig 12192 bp, 11 predicted proteins | sample KBSC33metaG_FD_184316 | JGI IMG/M metagenome (GOLD analysis project Ga0207657, IMG submission 184316) | Corn rhizosphere microbial communities from Kellogg Biological Station, Michigan, USA - KBS C3-3 metaG (SPAdes) (version 2) | ecosystem: Host-associated > Plants > Roots > Rhizosphere > Soil ...
AGACGGGAGATGTAGGCCTCCGCGTCCGCCGCGTTGGCCACCTTGTGGGCGCTGTCGAGGAAGTCGGGGACCTGCTGGTAGTCGCCCGACTGCTGGCTGATCACATAGGGCCGGAAGTTGCCGCCGGTGTCGCCGAACTTCCACTTGTCGCCGTTGCGGACGCTCTGTTCCTGGCCATAGAGCACCACGTCGAGGTCGACCTTCGAGGCCGCCGAGAGCTTCGTCCGGTCGATGGTGTGGAGTTGCGCCGCGCGGGCGCGGGTGCGCTCCAGCCGCTGGGCGCGGGCCTCGAGCGAATTGTCGTCGAGCTGCGCCTTCAAGGGGGCGCGCCGGCCCTTGTCGAGGCCCAGGGACGTCGCCCGCCGCGGGCTCTCGTCCACCTGCGTCTCGAACATCCGGTCGAGCATGGCGCGAAGCCTGGCGTCCTCGGAAGCGACCTGGGCGAGCGCCGGCGCGGCGGTCAGCAGCGCCGCCCCCGCCGTTGTGGCGAGGAAGTTGCGGCGATCGATTTGGCTCATGTTTTCCGCCCCCTCGGAGATATTTCTCACGCCTTGTGCGCGGCGATGTAGTTATCGACAACATGCTCCAGCACGGTCAGCGGCATGGAGCCGGCCAGCAGCACGGCGTCGTGGAACTGGCGGATATCGAAGCGCGGGCCGAGGGCCGCCTTGGCCTTTTCCCGCAGCCGCAGGATGGTCACCTTGCCCACCATGTAGCTGCAGGCCTGACCCGGATTGACAGCGTAGCGCTCGATCTCCTGGCCGGCGTAGGCGGGCGGGTCGCCCTCGATGCCGCTCAGCGTCTCAACCGCCTTCTCCCGGCTCCAGCGCAGGGCGTGCAGGCCGGTGTCGGTGACCAGGCGTCCCGAGCGCAGCAGGGCGTCGTGGATGTAGCCGAGCTCCCACGCCGGCTCGTCCTTATAGAAGCCCATCTCGTCGGCAAGCTGCTCGGAATAGAGCGCCCAGCCCTCGATGTAGGCGCCGAAGCCGCCGGCCTTGCGGATCATCGGCAGGTCGGCGGCCTGCTGCAGGGTGAGCTGCAGGTGGTGGCCTGGGATGCCTTCGTGGAAGGTGGTGGTCGGCATGTCCCAGAAAGGCGCCTCGCCGGTGTCGCGCAGGTTCAGCCAGTAGATGCCGGGCCGCGTCCCATCGAGGCTGCCGTTGGTGTAGTGCGTCGAGGAGCCGGCCTCGGTGGCGGCGGGGATGCGGCGGATCTCCAGCGGCGTCTTCGGCAGCGCCCCGAAGTACTCCGGCAGGCGCTTCTGCATCCGCTGCACCAGCACGTTGAGGTCGGCGACCTCCTTGGCCTTGCCCTCGTCGGTGTTCGGATAGAGGTACTTCGGGTCCTTGTAGAGCGCCGCATAGCGCTCGCCGACCGTGCCCTGGGTCATGCCGATCCTCTTGAAGAGCACGTCGGCGCGGGCCGAGAGGTCCTTGGTGACGTCGAGCCCGAGCTTGTGCACCTCGGCCGGCGTCATGGTGCTCGTCGTCCGCGCCTGCAGCGCCATCGCGTAGTAGGCCTCGCCATCAGGCAGCTTCCAGACGCCGGCGTCATGGGTCGCCTTGGGCTGCAGGCTGGTCATCAGCGCCATCTGGCGGTCCAGCGCCGGCAGCACCTTCTGCTCGTAGAGGCTGGTCGCCTGGCGGCCCCAGTCGCCATCGATCCCCTTGGCCTTGGCGCGGTCGATCAGGGAGGCGACCAGCGACGACTTGTCGGCCGGCGCATGCAACACCGTCATGCCGGTGAGCGCGCCGGCGATGGCGAAGTCCGGCGGCACGACGCCCAGGCCCACGTCGCGCTTCACACGCTCGCACTCCTCGTCCATCTCGCGGGCGAAGGCGTCCAGGCGCGCCAGATAGGCCTCGCAGTCGGCCTTGGTGGCGATCGTGTGCTGGCTGTCGAGGAAGTCGGGGACCTGGCTCCAGGCGCCGTCGATCTGGCTCAGCACGTAGGGGCTGCCGGCGCCTGTGCCGCCGTAGACGAAACGCTTGGCCGCCCGGTCGGTGGTCTCCAGGTCGTAGAGGACGCAGTCGTAGTTCACCGCCGCCATGCCGGCGAGCGCCTTGCGGTCGACGCCGCGCAGGCGGGCGAGCTGTTCGGCGTTCAGCCGGCGGCTGTGGTCGAGGGCGGCGATCGAGGCGCGCGAGAGCTTGGACTTGTCGGCCGCCCGCGCGCCCACGTCGAGGCCAAGCGAGGTGGAGACCTCCGGGACCTCGTCCAGGAGCTGGGTGAAGAAGTCGTCGAGGGCCTTGTTGAGTTGGGCCTCCGCGCCGGTCGCGGCCCTGGCCGCAGAAGGGGCCGAGGACGTGGCGGCGAGCGCGGCGCTGGCGCCGGCGGCGAGGAGGACGTGGCGGCGGCTCAGCACTGGCGAGGGCTCCGGTAAAGCTCAGGCCGCAAGGCTTAAGAGGTCTCGCGCGGCGCGCCAAGCCGGCGGGGACGAAAATCCGGGGCTGCGGGCGGCCTGCGGGTGAGATATGCCGAGGGCCTTGCCGCCGGGGGTTCGCCGTTCCATGTCTGTCGTTCGTATCGCAACCATTGTTCTCGCAATCATGGCGCTCGGCGCTGCTCCCAAACGGCCCGACGACGCCGACCGCACGGTCCAGAAGATCGTCCAGAGTCCGTCCTTCAAGACTGCCGTCGCCACCCTTGACCGCGAGCACGACCGCATCGTCGGCGACATCGTCACCCTGACCGAGATCCCGGCTCCGCCGTTCAAGGAAGCCGCCAAGGGCAAGGCCTACATGGCCATGCTGAAGGCCGCGGGCCTGAACGACGTGGAGATGGATCCGGAAGGCAACGTCATGGGCCTGCGCCGCGGGACGGGCCCGGCCGGCGCGCCGCTGGTGGTGCTGGCCGCCCACCAGGACACGGTCTTCCCGGAAGGCACAGCGGTGAAGGTCCGCCGCGAAGGGGCCAAGCTGATGGCCCCCGGCGTCGGCGACGACACCCGCAGCCTGGCCGTCCTGCTCGCCTACATCCGTGCGTTGGACGCCGCGAAGATCAAGACCAAGTCCGACATCCTCTTCGTCGGCAATGTCGGCGAGGAAGGCCCGGGCGACCTGCGCGGCATGCGCTACCTGTTCGGCAAGGGGAAGTACAAGGATCGCATCAAGGCCTTCTTCTCCATGGACGGGACGGACGCCGCGCGGGTGACGTTCGGCGCGGTCGGCTCGCGGCGCTACCGCGTGGCCTTCCACGGCCCGGGCGGGCACAGCTACGGCGCCTTCGGCATCGTCAACCCGATGGCCGCCATGGGACGCGCCATCGACCAGCTCTACCTGACCAAGGTCCCCGCCCAGCCGCGCACCACCTACGCCGCCAGCGTGGTCGGCGGCGGCGTCAGCGTGAACTCGATCCCCGCCGACGTCTGGCTGGAGGTCGACATGCGCTCGGAGAGCAAGGACGAACTCGCCAAGCTCGACGCCCACTTCATGGCGATCCTGAAGGAGGCCGCCGAGCACGAGAACGCGTCGCGCGACACCCGCTTCGGCAAGGTCACGGTGACGCCGAAGCTGATCGGCGAGCGGCCGACCGGCGCCACCAGCGAGGACGCCCTCATCGTCCGCACCACGGCGGCCGCCGTCCGCGCGGCGGGCTACACGCCATCGCTCGGCGCGTCGTCCACCGACGCCAACATCCCGATCAGCCTGGGCATCCCGGCCGTGACCATCGGCTCCGGCGGGGCCGGCGGCCGCGCCCACTCGCTCGACGAATGGATCGACGTCGCCAAGCCGGAAAGCGTCAAGGGCATGACCGTGGGCCTGGCCGCCGTCCTGGCGATGGCCGGGGTCTAGGGCTTGCCCCAGGTCGCCGTCATCGGGGCCGGGCCCGCCGGCCTGATGGCGGCCGAGGTGCTGGCGCAGGCCGGCTGCGCCGTCACGGTCTACGACCGCATGCCGTCGGCAGGGCGCAAGCTCCTGATGGCCGGCCGCGGCGGCCTGAACCTCACCCACTCCGAGCCGCTGGAGGCCTTCCTGGCGCGCTACGGCCCCGCCGTCGCGCGGCTCGCCCCGCTGGTCGAGGCCTTCCCGCCCTCAGCCCTGACCGCCTGGGCGGAAGCGCTCGGGCAGGAGACTTTCGTGGGTTCTTCCGGCCGGGTGTTCCCCAAGACGCTGAAGGCGTCTCCCCTGCTCCGCGCCTGGCTCGTGCGGCTGCGGGAACTGGGCGTCGGGATCCGCACTCGCCACGACTGGACCGGCTGGGACGTCAAGGGCCGCCTGACCTTTGCGGCGCCACAGGGCAAGGCGACCGACCAGCCCGACGCGACGATCCTCGCGCTGGGCGGCGCGAGTTGGCCCAGGCTAGGCTCGAACGGCGCCTGGGCGAAGGTGCTGGCCAAGGCCGGCGTCGAGATCGCGCCGCTGAAGCCGGCCAACGTCGGCTTCGACGTCGCCTGGAGCGACCTCATGCGCGACCGCTTCGCCGGCGCGCCGCTGAAGGGCGTCGCCGTCACCTTCGGCCGCACGCGGCTGCGCGGCGAGGCCATGGTGACCCGCCACGGCCTGGAGGGCGGCGTGATCTACGCGCTTTCCGCGCTCATCCGCGACGCCCTCGACAAGGACGGCCCGGCGCGGCTGTGGATCGACCTGCGGCCGGACATGACCGCGGCCCAGCTTCAGACGCGGATCGCCCAGGCGCCCGCCAACCAGTCCGTCGCCAACCGCCTGCGCAAGGCGCTCCACATGACCCCGCTGGAGACCAACCTGCTGCGCGAGGCCCACGGCAAGGAGTTGCCCAGCGACCCCGCCGCGCTGGCGACCGCGATCAAGGGCGCGCCGCTCACCCTGACCGGGGTGCGCCCCATCGACCGCGCGATCTCCACCGCCGGCGGCGTATCGCTGGACGCGGTGGACGGGGACCTGATGCTGAAGGCCCGCCCCGGCGTCTTCGTCGCCGGCGAGATGCTGGACTGGGAAGCGCCGACCGGCGGCTATCTGCTGCAGGCCAGCTTCGCCACCGGGGTGGCGGCGGCGAGGGGCGTGCTGACGTTCTCCGCCCGTCCCCGCGAAGCCGAGGAGGCGAGTTAGCCGACCGCTTCGGTCTTTCGGGCGGAGAGGGTCGCCGCCTCCGCGGGCCATGGGTCCACCGTCACCCGGCGCATGTGCCGCCGCTGCCCGGGATAGTCGTTGAGCGCGAAGTGCCAGACCGAGCGGTTGTCCCAGAAGGCGACCGAGCCTGGCGCCCAGTTGAACCGGCAGGTGAAGCCCTCGTAGCGGCAGTGCTCGAACAGATAGTCCAGCAGGGCCTTGGATTCGCGGGTCTTCCAGCCCTCGATGCGGATCGTGAAGGCCGGGTTGACGTAGAGCGCCTTGCGGCCTGTCTCGGGATGGACCAGCACCATCGGGTGGACGTATTCGCCAACCAGGCCATCGGCCTCGGCGATCGCCATCGACTGCCGCTTCTGCGCCGAATGGCCCTGCGCCGAGTATTCCCGCGCGGCGGAGTGCACGGCGCTCAGGCCTTCCAGCGTCGTCTGCAGGCCAGGCGACAGGGCGTCGAAGGCGGCGGCCTGACTCGAGAACAGGGTGTCACCGCCAAACTCCGGCGTCTCGACGGCGTAGAGTATCGAGCCGATCGCCGGCCGCTCCAGGAAGCTCATGTCGGAGTGCCAGCCGCCGCCGAAGTTGATCCGGTCGCCCGGCTCCTTGACCACCTCCATGACCTCTGGATGCCCGGCCATGCCGGCGACGTAGGGGTGGACGTTCAGCGGCCCGAACCGGGCGCCGAACGCCACCTGCCGCTCAGGGCTCAGCGCCTGGTCGCGGAAGAAGATCACCTGGTGCTCCAGCAGCGCCTGGCGGATCGCCGCGATGGTCGCGTCCGGCAACTCCTGCGCCAGGTCGACGCCGGATATCTCCGCGCCGAGCGCGCCCGCGACGCGGCGGATCTTCAGGGACGAGGTCATGGTCGTGTCTCCGGCCTCGGAAGTTGGCCGTGCTACAATAGGCCCGGGAGGCCGCCATGGACAAACCGACCCACCGCTTCGACGCCGACGCCCACGCCGCGGAGATCCGCGAGCAGGGCTTCACAGTGATCCCGGACTTCATGGACGAGGCGGCGCTGACCGCCTTCCGCGCCGCGCTCGCGCCATTCCTCGGCAGCCACCGCGGCCGCAACGACTTCGAGGGCTTCGAGACCGAGCGTGTCTACACCCTGGTTGCTCGCGCCAAGATCTTCGAGGACCTGGCCTGCGAGCCGCGCCTGATGGCGCTTCTGAGCCGCTTCCTGGAAGGCAGCTTCCTGCTTTCGGCGACCCACGCCATCAACCTGAAGCCCGGCGAGACGGCGCAGTCGATCCACACCGACGACGGCTTCTACCGCCAGCCGCGCCGCGCGCCTGCGGTGGGCTATTCGATGATCGGGGCGATCGACGCCTTCACGGCCGCCAATGGCGCGACCGAGGTGATCCCGGGCAGCCACCTTTGGGACGACGACGAAATCGCCGCCCGCAGCGCGGCGCCCGGCGGCCTGGAGGCCCTGCTGGTTCCGATGGAGGTCCCCGCCGGCGCCTGCTTCGTCTTCCCGGGCAAGCTGCTGCACCGCGGCGGCGCGAACCGCACGGACAAGCCCCGGCTCGCCTTCACCAACCAATATTGCGCGGGCTGGGCGCGGCCGCAGGAGAACTTCTTCCTGTCGGTGCCGAAGGAGGTCGTGCGGACCATGTCGCCCCGCGCCCAGGCGCTCCTGGGCTACGAGCTCTGGCCAAGCTTCATGGGGATGGTGACCGGCTCCCATCCGAAGAAGGCGCTCGCCGAAGACTTTGTCCCGCCGATCGTGGCGCAGCGCCCACGCGCATAGCAAAGCCCCCGCCGCGGTGCGACGGGGGCCTTGGACGTGTCGTCAGCCGCCTAGCGGTTGGCGGCGATCAGCGAGGCGATCAGCCCGGTCGTGATCGCGACCATGGCGAAGTTGTTGTCGTCGGTCTGCACCCAGCGATAGCCGCGCGGCGGGGCGCGCAGGTGATGGGCGCGATAGTCCACATAGTGGCTGCGGTCCTGGTAGTAGGCGCGCGGCAGGCGCTGGCCGCGGGCCCAATGATGGCCGTTGTCATGGCCGTTGCCGTAGCCGCGGCTTTGATCCTGGTTGTAGCCGCCGTGGTCGTTGCGGTTGTCGTGCCGGTCGGGCTGGGCCACCGCCGCGGTGCCGGTCATCAGGGTGAGCGCGAGAGCGCCGGTGAGCAGACGTTTCATGGTTGGACTCCTTATCCACGACCACGAAATTATCGCTCGCGGCCTGAGCCCCTCCTGAACGCCACGGCTCAGCTAAGGTTCATCTTATGTCGGGTATGAAACACAATAGTCAGCCGAGCCGCCGCCGCCACAGCGCGAAGAGCCGCTCCCAGTGCCGTTCGGCCGCCGGCTTGTCGTAGACCGCGCGCTGCGGGAAGGCGAAGCCGTGGTGCACGTCGGGATAGAGCTCCACCTCGGCGTTGAGGTTCTTGGACTTCACCGTCTGGTCCAGGGTCTCCACCATCTCCAGCGGCGCATAGCTGTCGTGCTCGGCGCAGGCGAAATAGAGCTCGCCCTTGGCTTTCTGCGCCGCCAGGTGAGGGCTATCCGCCTTGTCGGTGACGAGCTGCACGCCATAGATCGAGGCCGCCGCCGCCACGCGGTCGGGATAGCGCGCGGCAAAGCAGATCGCGTACTGCCCGCTCATGCAGTAGCCGAGGGTGGCGATCTTGCCGTTGCTGGCCGCAGGGTCGCGGTCGGCGAAGTCCAGCAGGGCGTCGCCGTCGCTCATCACCAGCGGGATGGAGAGCGACCCCATCAGCTCGAACATCCGCGCCCTCGCCTCGGTTTCGGGCGCCGGCGGAAGGTGCGCCAGCTCCATCACGCCCGACCGGTAGTAGAGGTTCGGCAGCATGACGTAGTAGCCCGCCGCGGCGATCCGGCGGGCCATGTCACGCAGCTCCTCGCGGATCGCCGGCGCGTCCATGAAGAACAGCACCACTGGATAGGCCGCGCCCCGTTCGGGATGGGCGATGAACGTGGTCATCGCGCCGTGCTTGGTGGCGATCTCGACGGTCTGTTCGATCATGGCTTGGTCCCTCAGACGAGCTCGGCCGGTTCGACCTTCTGTTCCTTCAGGAACGGCTCGGCGTAGTTGATCGTGCCGGTCAGCGTCTTGGGATCGCCCGACGCCAGCCGGTAGACGGCCTCGGCGATGTACTTGATCGGCTGCACGCGATCCTTGGTGGCCTCGTTGATCAGGCCGTGCACCGCCACGCCGGGAGTGTCGACCAGGCCCGGCGAGACCACGTTGACCGCGATCCCGTCGTCATAGACCTCCGAGGCGAGCCCGGTGGTGAAGCGCTCGAGCGCGGCCTTGCACATGCCGTAGACCGTGCCGCCGCCGCGACGGTTGTAGGGCGGCTTCGGGTGCAGGCCCGCGCCCGAGGAGATGTTGACGATCCAGCCCTGCTTGCGCTCGCGCATCGACGGCAGGACGAGCTGCGACAGGTGGAAGGGCGCGTAGACCTGCACTTCCATCATCAGCTTGAAGCGCTTCTCGGGGAACTCGGCGACCGGCATGAAGTAGGTGATGGCCGCGTTGTTCACCAGGATGTCGACCGGCCCATAGGCGCCGACGGCTTCCTCGACCAGCCGCTCGCGCTCGGCCATCTGGGCCAGGTCGGCCTTGATGAAAGTCGCGTTTCCGCCGGCCTTCTTGATGCGGTCGACCGTTTCGTGGAGCGTGCCGGGCAGCCGGCTCTCGCCGCTTTCGGCGGTGCGGGCGGAAACCACGACATTGGCGCCTTCCATGGCCAGGCGCGCGGCGATGGCCTCGCCGATGCCGCGGCTGGCGCCGGTGACGAGGGCGTTGCGGCCCTTCAATGGGCCATTGGGATTGATGCGGGGCTCAGTCATGACGGTCCCTCCAAAATGGATTTTGTTCTAATGGCTCGACGCTCGCGCGGCTGAAGGCGCAAGGCAAGCCAAGAGAGCCGCGGACCTGGGCGGACCCTAGTCGTCGAGGACGGTCAGCCGCCGCACGGTCAGCTCGTCGATCTCCAGGCGCTTGATCCGTGCGCGGCCGATCGCGAGCGCGCCAATGGAGATCGCACCGATCGCCAGGGCTCCGACCGCGAGCGCGCCGAGCGCGCCCGCGCCCGCGGCGGTCGCGACCCAGGCGGAAAGCGGAGCCTGCCGTCGGACGATCTCATTCATGCGGGCGCTCCAGCTCGTCGCGGGGCCAGCTCGCCAGATCGGCCGCCGCCTCATAGGTCGATTGCAGGAAGGCCATCAGCTCGGCGTCGGGATCGCGCGCCGCCCGCACGGCCTCGTAAGGCAACACGAACTCGCCGAGCGTGGGGTTCCATTCCGCCGCCGCGGGCCGCACCTGCACGTCGGCGAACCCCGGCGGTTCGGGATAGGCGTAGGCGTAGAATAGGGGCGCGATCCCCGGCGCGCCGGGCCAGAAGCCGCAACTCGACACCTCATGCGAATAGGCCTCGACGCTCACCGAGGCCGGCGCCAGGGCCGAGCCCGGGTGCCGCGGCGCGCGCCGGCCGGAGAAGCGGGTCACCGCCAGGTCGAAGCTGCCCCAGAAGAAGTGCACCGGGCTCGCCTTGCCGATGAACCGCCCACGGAAGGCCTTCATCACCCGGTCAGCCTGAATGAGGGCGCGCCAGAACCGCTGCGCCGCCTCAGCGTCGTAGGATATGTGGATCTCGTCGGTCTCAAAGGGGATCGCCCCTTCGATCTCACAGGGCGTCGTCCAGATTTCGACCTCGACGCCCAGCCGGCCCAGCATCGCCATGGTCTCGCGATAGAAGGCCGCCACAGTCATCGGACGGAGCGCCATGACCTCGCGCCGGCCGTCGCTGCAGGTGATCCGCAGCTGGTGGTCCAGGAAGTCGAAGACGATCTCGATGCTGCGGCCGCCCGCCGGGATCGGCGAGGTCGTGAGGCCCCGGGCGCTGACATAGAGCGGCACGTGCCACCAGTGGTTCACCGGCGGCGTGAGCGCCATGCGCACCTTGCCGACCACCTGGGTCCAGAGGTGCAGGGTCTGCGCGGTGTCGGCCCAATCGTCGTAAGCCAGCGCCGGCCACTCGGAGATCTGGGTCCCGGCGGTCATGCGACCCGCGCCTCGAAGGCCTGGACGACGTCGTCCACCACGTGGCCCCAGCCGCCGTTCGCGCCCTGCCGGAACAGGCGCATCGACGGATACCAGGGGCTGTCGTCGCGGTCCCTGAGCCAGCGCCAGTCGCAGCCGATCGACGGCAGCATCAGCCAGGTGGGCTTGCCCATCGAGCCGGCGAGGTGGGCGACCGAGGTGTCGACGGTGATCACCAGCCCGAGTTCGGCGATGAGATCGGCAGTCTGGCGGAAGGTCGTGGCGCCCGTATCCTCCGGATGCAGGCTGACTGCGCCCGGCAGGCCCATCAGGCGCGCGCGGGCCTCGTCGGGGAGCTGACGATAGAGGTCGCGCGGATGCTTCGGCCGCCCGCGCAGCATCAGGCCGACGCCCGGCCCGCCGGAACCGGTCGAAAGCTTGAGCGGCGGCGGGATGGTCTCCAGCGTCGTGCCCATGCGCAGCGGCAGCGAGCAGATGGGCGTCCAGGCCTCGTGGCGCGGCGCCGAGACCTCGCCCTCGGCGGCGACGACCCGGGCGCCCGTCCCGCCATAGAGCCCGGCCAGCGACGGCGGCGCCACGACGGTGGTCTCGACGCCCTGAGCCACCAAGACGGGCAGGTAGCGCGCGAACTGGATCTGGTCGCCGAGGCCCTGGTCCAGCCAGACCATCAGCGAGCCGACCGGCTGCCCCATCCACTCGGGATAGCTCAACGGCGGCGCGCGGAACTCCGAGACCGGCAGGTTGCGCCGCGCCTCATAGAGCGGCCAGCCCTCGGCATAGCGCCCGTCGGCGAGCAGCAGGTCGGCGAGGCGGAACTGCAGCTCCGCCGATTGCGGCGTGACCTCCAGCCACGCGCGGATCAGGGCCTCCATCTCGGCCCAGCGCCGCCCGCTCCGCAGCAGCATCATGAGGTTGTTTCGCGGCGACGGGCTTGCCGGATCGGCCTCGATCGCCGCGCCATAGAGGCGCTCGGCCTCCGCCAGGTCGCCGGCGGCATGCGCCCGGGTGGCCGTCTGGAACAGGGTGTCCGCCTCGCTCATGGGCCTTCATAGCAAAGACCCGGCGGGCGCTGACAGCCCATGAGCGTGGGTCAGGCGGCTTTCTGCAGCTCCTGCTTCACCCGTTCGGCCAGGGTCTTGATGTCGATGGGCTTCGGCAGGAAGGAGACGTTGGTCTCGCCTTCCAGGAGGTCGGAGAACTCGCTCTCCGCATAGCCGGAGATGAACATCACCGGCGCCGAGCCCAGGAAGCCGCGCGCCTGCTTGAGCAGGTCCGGCCCCTGCATGCCCGGCATGACCACGTCGGAGATCATCAGGTCGATTTCGCCGGCGTGGGTCTCGGCCAGCACGAGAGCCTCCTCGCCGCTCGCCGCCTCGATGACCTCGTAACCGCGGGCGCGCAACAGCTTGGCCGCGACGCCGCGCACGGCGTCCTCGTCTTCCACGAAGAGGATGCGTCCGGCGCCCGAGAGGTCGCGCGCCACCGGCCGCTTCGGCGCGGCGGCCACCGGCGTCGGGGCGACATTGGCCACAGGGATGTGCACAGGCAGGAAGATGCGGAAGGCCGCGCCTTCGCCCGGCTTGGAGTCCACCGCGATCCAGCCGTCCGACTGCTTGACGATGCCGTAGACGGTGGCGAGGCCCAGGCCCGTGCCCTCGCCCACCGGCTTGGTGGTGAAGAAGGGGTCGAAGATCTTGTCCATCACCGACGGCGGGATGCCGGGGCCGTCGTCGGAAACCTCGATCAGGGCCTGGTCGCCCTGAGCGCCCGCATAGCCCAGCGCCTGGGCCTGTTCCTGGGTCAGGCGCGCGGTGCGGATGTTCACCGAGCCGCCGCCGTGTGCGCGCACGGAATCGCGGGCGTTTACGGCCAGGTTCATCACCGCGGTCTCGAGCTGGCTGCGGTCGGCGCGCACCTGCGGCAGGTTGCGGCCGTAGTCGGTGGTCAGCTTCACGTCCTCGTAGAGCACGCGGCGCAGCAGCACCTCGAACTCGCTGATCAGTTCGCCCAGGTCGAGGATTTCGCGCTGCACGGTCTGCTTGCGCGAGAAGGCCAAGAGCTTGCGCACCAGGTCCGCGGCGCGCGTCGAGGTCTGCTTGATCTCGTTCAGCC
>Ga0207657_10006427_pt1 | contig 12187 bp, 7 predicted proteins | sample KBSC33metaG_FD_184316 | JGI IMG/M metagenome (GOLD analysis project Ga0207657, IMG submission 184316) | Corn rhizosphere microbial communities from Kellogg Biological Station, Michigan, USA - KBS C3-3 metaG (SPAdes) (version 2) | ecosystem: Host-associated > Plants > Roots > Rhizosphere > Soil ...
GCGGATCTATCCGGAATCGCTATACATACACGCAAAATCCGCATAGCAATGTTACCAATGCTTTCTCGTAACATTGTTTGCGACAACCTTGTCGCACGCGCGGCACGGTTGGGCCCGTTGATACGGGCGTCAGGACCTGCTGGACCCGAACGACATTCCGGTCGGTATGGGAATGCAAATCAGATCGAGCCCGGCAGCACATAAAGGCAATGCCTAAAAATGACTAAAGGGAGACATGAGCTGTGCGAAACGGACATACAAAAACGATCAGAAAGACGGTGTTGGCCCAAGCCTGCGCGCTTGCAATCACAGGGCCAATTGCCGCGCATGCGCAAGACTCCGGCGCTGCCGGTGCAAACCAGGACACGAACGCCCCTAGCACCGTTATCGTCACGGGTCAGCGCGCGGCGTTGAAGTCGGCGCGTGATCTCAAGCAGGACGCCAACCAGATCGTCGACTCGATCCAGGCAACCGATATCGGCAAGCTGCCGGACGTGAATACGGTCGAGTCTTTGCAGCGCGTTGCCGGGGTCCAGATCCAGCGCCGCTATGGCGAGGGTGGCACCGACTACGACCATCGCACCGAGCCCGCGATCACGATCCGCGGCATTACGCAGGTCCGCAACTTGATCGATGGACGCGACTTTTTTACGGCCAACGGTGGTCGCGCACCGGACCTGGAAGGCCTCCCCTCCGAACTGATGGCCGGCGTCGATGTGTACAAGAACGCGGCGTCCAACCTGATCGAAGGCGGTATCGGCGGCGTGGTCAACATTCGGACGCGGCTGCCATTCGACTCGAAAGACGACATCAACGTCATTGCGATAAAAGGCAATTACTACGACCGCATTCGCAAGTCGTCACCGTCGGGTTCCGGCCTCCTGAGCCGCCAATTCAAGACGGATTTCGGCCGCATGGGCTTCCTGGTGAATGCCACGGCGAGCGAAACGTATTATCGCCAAGACGCCGTTCTTCAACAGCAGCAGCACTGCCTGACCGCAACGGTTGGAAAATGTTCGAACGACCCGACGCAAGCCCCCTCCGCGGCTAAAGTTGCCGCCTACAACTCGATGCCGAACAAGGGGTCGCTCTCGGAACTCTATGTGCCGACTTCCTTCGAGATGTACCAGGACTCGGGTAACCGCAAGCGCCAGGGCCTGGCACTGGCCTACCAATGGCAGGTGAATAACGACGTTCTTCTCACGGCGCAGAATCTCTATTCGAACTACCGGTTCATCCGTCGCGGCGAATACATCTACGGCGACGACAAGAACACCGACCCGCGCGCAGCGGCGGGTTCCACATGGACCTGGGGCGCCGATGGCAGTGCAACGAGCGGCGTGTTGTCGCCGCAAATTTTTTCGACCTCCCGATTCGACCAGGACGTTCGCAATCGCACGAACTTGTCCGCCGTGAACGTCAAATGGCGCATCTCGGACAAGCTCAAGTCGAAGACCGACTTCGCTTATGAACGTGCCAGCTACGACGCCGACCGCAATGGCGACTCCATCAAGCTTTACGATAACGAAAGCAGGAGCGTTGCCAATATTCCGAATCTGAATCTCGCGTTCGACGTGCGCGGCAAGATCCCCGTATTTTCGATCGTCGATCCGGCCAACCCGAGCAACCCCTACGCCTATTTCGGCAATCCGAACAATTGGTATTACGAGTGGCTTGCCAACGCGGTCGACCGCCACAAGCTGAGAATGACGACATTCAGCCAGGATTTCGACTACGACCTCGGCGATCACTTCTTCACCAAGCTGCACGTCGGCCTGCGCGCAGCCGATACGAAGGTGCTGTTGCGGGGCAACTGGAACAATACCGGTGTCTGTAACGATACGGGTACCAATCCCAGCTGGGGCGCGTGCCCGCTTATTCCAGTGTCCCAACATCCGGGTCTCGCCTACGCCGGACCTGCCAGCAACTTCATGAAGCCGGGCATCGGCTGGCCTGTTGCCGTGTTCCCGGAGTACGCCAATCCCAACTCGAGCGTGTTCGACCGTACAGTCGCGACCTATGCGGAGCTGTTCGCCGGAAAGCCGAATACCTATACGTTCGATACGTCGTTTGCTCCCGGCGATATCAATGAGCAGCACGAAAAGACGAAGTCCCTGTTCGTCACGGGCGACTTCGCTACCGAGGTATTCGGTTATCAGTTCGACGGTACTGCCGGTGCCCGAATCGTCAGGACCAATCAGACTTCGGTCGGCTTTGTCCAGGACAGCACGGGGTCGCACGCTGCCAACCTCAGTAACAGCTACTCGAATTTCCTCCCCAGCCTCAACACACGCCTGCACCTGAACGAGGATGTGCAAGTCCGCTTCGGCTACAGCAAAACGATGACGCGGCCAAACTTTACCGACATGGCCGCCCATGTTCAGCTGAATCCGAACATCCCCTCGCAGTACGACGCCAACGGACGCCCCACCGGCAGTTCCGGCAACCCGTTCCTGAAGCCGATGACTGCGACGTCCTACGACTTGACGGTGGAAGACTATTGGGGCTCGTCCAATATGGCCTTCCTGGGCTTGTTCAAGAAGGATATCAAGGGTTACCTGGCCGGCGGCACCGAGCCGATGAACTTCGGTGGCGTCACCTACGATATCGGCACCAGCATCAATCTGGGCGCGGGTTCGGTCAAAGGCATCGAAGCCGGTATCACGCAATTCTTCGATTTCCTTCCCGACCCGTTCAAGGGATTCGGCGTCCAGGCCAACTATACGTATGTGGATTCGAAAGTCGAGCTCAAGCCCGGGACTCTCATTCCCTTGCCGAAGCTGTCCAAGAACAGCTACAACCTGATCGGTCTCTATGAAAAAGGACCGATCCAGGCCCGTCTCGCATACAACTGGCGTTCCTCTTACCTTGACCAGATCAATGGCAGCGGTGTGTTTGGTGCGAACCAATATGCGGCGCCGTATTCGTCACTCGATGCTTCGGTGAGCTATCAAATCAACAAGGTCTTCACGCTGTCGGCGGACGCGGTGAATTTGAAGAACTCCATGTACCACACGTATGTCGAGCGCCCCTCGGGCGGTTTGTTGTGGCAACTTAACGATCGTCGATATAGTGTGTCCTTGAAGGCAAGCTTCTAGCGTATCGGGCGGTGGCGCCACGCAAAGGCACCATGAGCGAACGCGCCGCGGGTCTTCCTGCGGCGCGTTTTCAGCATTCGAGGCCAGACAAGGGGATAGGATGGTCAAGGGTAAATGGATCAGTAAAGTCGTCATTCTCGGCGGCGGCACCGCAGGATGGATGACAGCGGCAGCGTTGTCCCACACATTCGGGCGCGCCGTCGAGGTCGTTTTGGTGGAGTCCGACACGATTGGGACGGTGGGTGTCGGAGAGGCGACGATCCCGCCAATCCGCACGTTTCATCAAATGGTCGGCATCGATGAAGCCGAGTTCATACGCGCCACCGGAGCGACGTTCAAACTCGGTATCGAATTCCGCGGCTGGCTGAATGAAAAGTCGACGTATTTCCACCCTTTCGGCGCGTATGGGGTGGAACGCGACATCGGCTACTTCTTCCAGTACTGGCTGCGTTTGAAGGAGAAGGGACAGGTTGCCGATTTCTCCGAATTCTCGCTCTGTACGTTGGCTGCTCGACAGAACCTCTTTGCGCCCGCGTCCGAGCGGCCAGGTGATCCGCTGCAGCATCTCCAGTCGGCCTATCACTTCGATGCCGGCCGCTACGTGAAATATTTGAAGGGGCTTTGCATCGCGCGCGGTGTGTCGCACAAGATGGGAGACATGCTGGCGGCGGAACGTGACTCTGAAAATGGGCACATCACCGCTCTGAAGCTCAAGTCGGGCGAGCTTGTGTCCGGTGACTTGTTCATCGACTGCTCGGGAATGCGTGCGATGCTTCTTGGGCAGGCGCTGGATGTCGGCTATGAAGACTGGTCGCATTGGTTGCCCATGAACCGCGCGTGTGCCGTGCCTTGTGAACAGAAACTGGCACTGACGCCCTACACGATTTCCACGGCCAAACCGTTCGGTTGGCAGTGGCGGATACCTTTGCAACATCGCGTCGGTAACGGTGTCGTGTACTCGAACGAATTCATCACGGATGAGGCGGCAGAGCGGTGTCTGCTGGAGGGATTGGAGGGAGAAGCACTCGCTGCGGTCAACCGCATCAAGTTCACGGCCGGACGGCGCAAAACGCCCTGGTGCAAGAACGTCGTAGCCATCGGCCTTGCCAGCGGGTTTCTCGAGCCATTGGAATCTACCAGCATTCAATTTATTCAATCCAGCATCCAGCGACTCATTCGATACTTTCCGGATGCAGAATTTTCTCCAGTATGCGCACAGGCTTTCAACCAGGACGCACATCGGGAAGTCGAGAATGTCAGGGACTTCCTCATCCTGCACTACCACGCTACGGAACGCGACGACTCGGAGCTGTGGCGCTACGTAAAAACCATGCGGATTCCAGACAGCCTGCAGGAAAGAATCGAGCTGTTCCGCGAGCGCGGCCAATTGAACCTCGCTGCCGAAGAACTCTTCCAAAGCACGTCATGGCATGCGGTCCTCCTGGGACAGGGAATTCGACCGAAATCGTACATGCCGACCATGGCCCTGCAAGACGACGCCATGCTCGCGAATGCGTACAGCAATCTTGAGCGCAACTTTAAAAAAATCGTGTCGAGACTTCCGGATCATGCTGCCTACATCAGGGACAATAAGCTGACCTCGGCGGTCGAGAACCGATAATGAGGTCCTGTCACCAGGAGAAGCCGTCCATGATCCTTCGTCCACTGCGAATCCTGATGGTGGGGCTGTGTTTCCTGGCTGGCGGTGCCCACGCCGACAATAACGGCGACAAGCCGGTGAACGTCACGGCCGTCGTCAATGCCGACTGGCGGCATCCGGGCCCGCCGTTCGAAGGATGGGGAACCGCCCTAGCCTGGTTCGCCCATGTGTCCGGGAGATTCGCCGAGCCACATCGTACGCAGTTGGCCGATTTGCTCTATGGACGGGACGGTCTTGCCCTGAATATTGCGCGCTACAATATTGGTGGCGGCAATGCACCCGAGACGCCGCCGTATCTGCGCCCCGGTGGCGATATTCCCGGATTCTGGCGCAAGCCAAGCGGGCGTTCCGGGACGGATGGGTGGAATCCCGACGCCGACGATGCCTGGGACTGGTCTGCCGATGCAGGACAGCGCTGGTGGCTCGATGCAATCAAAGCGCGGGTCACGCCGCACGAACTGATTCTGGAAGCGTTTTCGAACTCGCCGCCCTATTTCATGACGCGCAGTGGTCTGGTGTCAGGTAACGCGAACGGGTTGGAAGACAACCTGATCCCGGGATTTGAAACCAGGTTTTCAAAGTATTTGGTGCGCGTCACTGCGGAACTTGAGCGGCGCCATGGCATCCGATTCAGAACCTTATCTCCGATCAACGAGCCCAACACGCCGTATTGGTTTTCCACGAACAAACAAGAAGGCGCGCATTGGTCGCCGGCAGCGCAGTCGCGCATGTTCGTTGCGTTGGCTCGAGTGTTAGGCGAGTCGGGCATGAAGACCGAGATATCGGGACCGGACGAAACCAATCCTCAAACTTTCTTTGTCGATTGGGCTGGCTTGTCAGCCGATGCGAAAGCGGCCATCCGGCAAATCAACGTGCACAGCTACGAATGGATCGGGAAAAGTGGGGTCAGGGATATTGCCGACACCTCAGCAAAACGGCTGTGGATGTCGGAAGTCGACCTGTCGCCCAGCAATGTGCGTGAAGACGTCAACGACATGCGTCCGGCCATTGCATTGGCGCAGCAGATAGTCAGCGACATTAACAGCATGAACCCACGTGCGTGGGTTCTGTGGCAAGCCATCGAAAACAGGTCTTCCGACCCGAAGAACAGCTCGAACTGGGGGTTGATCAAGGCTGATTTTTCGAATCTGGAGCGACCGGATTATCAGCTCACGAAGAAATTCTGGGCATTTGCCAATTTCACCAGATTCATCAGGCCGGGATATCGGTTCGTGAAATCCGATTACCCGGATGCGTTGGTGGTTGAAAACCCGGAGACGAACGAAGTCGTCATCGTGGCGGTCAATCCCGGCATCGTTGCGCGGACGCTGGACATCCGCCTGGCGGATCCTAAACGCGGCACATCGACGTGCAGAACTTACATCACGCAGGCACGCGATAACCTGGCGGCTTCGAAACCTGCCGCCTGCGGCGCCAGGCTATCCGTGCAGTCGCTGCCCATGTCGGTGGTGACTGTCGTGTCGACGCCCCGCCCGTCCGAGCCAAGCCGCGCGCAGCGGCCATAGGGCACGGAACGGGCGCGCGGCCGCACCTCAGCGCCGCGCCGTCGAGAGCGAGCCCGACTCGCCAGGCTGCACCGGCAGCGTCTTGAGCTCCGGCTGCTGCGCGACGAAGGGCTGGATGCCGAGCGCCGTGTCGATCTCGCGCGGGTAGATCAGGTAGCCGCGCGTGATGACGGCCGCCACCTTGCGCACATCGCCGATCGTGCGCGTGGGGTCGCCGTCGATGAGCACGAGGTCGGCCAGCTTGCCCGCCGCGATGGAGCCGCGCTCGTGGCTCGTGCGCGTGTAGCGTGCACCGTTGCGCGTGGCCACCTGCAGCGCCTGTGCCGGCGTCAGGCCGGCCTTGACCAGCATCTCGAGTTCGGCTTGCAGCGTGAAGCCGGCCAGTTCATCCGTCCCCGCCACCAGCGGTACGCCGGCGCGGTACAACATGCCGACGAACTGCACCATCTTCGCGTACGACTTTTCGTAGCGGTGCAGGGTCGCCTCATCGGGAATCTTCATCGTGCCCACGTAGAAGCCGCGCTTGACGTCCGGCGGCATGTGGTCGGCCACCGGCGCGAACGGCTCGTTGATGTCGCCGTCCTTCTGCTTGAGGAAGGCAAACGTGGCGAGCGTCTGGTCGATCACGGTCTGCTGCTTGGCAAGGCGCGCGATGAACTGCTTGACCTGCGGCGAGTCGAAGTCCAGCGTCGCCACCTTCTCGGACGGGAGCACGAAGCGTTCGAGCGTGCGTGTCTCCGTCTGCGGCGTGGCGAGGAAGTTCAGCATGACCTGGTTGATGTGCTGGATTTCGTCATAGCCGGCGTCGAGCGCCTCGAACGCGCGCAGCCCGGCCGGAATATGGCCCGACACGCGCATGCCACGGCTGTGCGCGTACGCGACGGTGTCCTTCAGGATCGCCTTCGGGAAGGAGTTGTAGACCTTCAGCTGAGGGTAGCCGTGTTCGGCATACCAATCGACTGCGCGCTTCGCTTCGTCGAGGTCCTTGATCACGAAACCGCCGTTGGACGAATACGGGCTTTCCCCTTCGAGGAAGCCGGCCGGCACGATCTGCGGACCGAGCAGATTCCCGCGTGCCGTCTCGTCGAGCATGAGCTGGAGCTGGGCGTTGTCGTTGCCCATGTCGCGCACGCTCGTCACGCCGGCCGCCAGATTCAGGCCGCCTTCCCAGCGGGTCACGTGGGCGTGCATGTCGAACAGACCCGGCAACAGCACCTTGCCGGTCGCGTCGATCTCGTGGTTCACGCCGCGCATCGGGCTCCCGGCGGGCAGCACGGCCGTGATCCGCCCGCGCAGGACGTACACGTCGGACGGCCCCGTGAGCTGGGCCTTGTCGCTGTCGAACACGCGCGCGTTCCGCACGACCGTGAGACCGTCGAGCGGATGCTGGAGCCGGGTCGCAAGGTCCCCCAGCATCTTCTGCTCGGCCAGCTTCTGGTGCTCCCGCATCGGCTTGATGGCGGCCTCCCAGCCGTGTTCGACGAGGGCCATCTGGCCCGGCTGGATGGCAGCGAACAGGCGCGGACGCGTGTCAAGCGTGGCCCACACGAAGGTCGGCGACAGGCCGATGCCGGTGGTGGCGATCAATTGGACCGTCCGCGACTTTCCATCGGCCCCCGTGACCTGCAGCTCATCGAGCTTTTTCTGCGACAACGCGCCGTTCGGAAGCAGCGGCAGCGTGCCGCCAGGACGCGCCGCCAGCGCGCCAAGCGCGGCCGACGCGAACTCGAACGAGCTGTTGAGCGGCACGTACATTGCAGTGCCAGCGACTTGGTGGCGCCCCGTTTCCGTCGTCGAGTGCCAGGACGCCGTGCCATCCTTCAGCTCGAAGTGTTCGTCCACGGTAGCGCCGAACGTGGAGGCGCCCTTGACCTCGTATTCCGTCATCGTGCCATCCGGCGCGTAGCGGATGCGCTCCGTCAGTTCCGGGCCGCGGCCGTTGTCCTTGAAGACGAACTTGACCCGCGTCAGGCCGTCGTCGTCGCGCTCCACCACCTGTTCGCCGGCGCGCTTGCCGTTCTCGACGTAGATGTCGTAGGTCGTCACGCTGGCCGCGTGCGCGCTGCCCCAGGCGGCCAGCAGAGCCAGCATCAGTCTTGTTGTCATTGTCATGTGGTCTCCTCAGGTTTGTAGCCGCTGCATGCGGCGTCGCGCACGACGCGGGTCGTCCGGCCAGCGATTATTCCATACCGCCGGGAAGCTCGGCAGGGCTTTTTGCCGTGATTTCGTTAATGCATGTACCGGGAAAATGCTTAGTAAATAGACATCCAATTTCCGGCTTGTTAATCTCCCGATAAGGAAGAGCAAGTGCGCGGAGGCGCCGCGTTCTTCCTCGTTGCAGGTCGTATCGCAAGCGTGCATTCCTTGGAAAACCGGGGTGTCGCTCACATGAGCATTCGATTATCAACACCATTACACAAGAGGCGAAGATGAAAAAGGTTTTAGCAGCCGCGCTCGCGGCAGGCATGCTGGCCGCAGCTGGCGCGCACGCCGCAGTCATCATGCATATCACTGAATCAGGCGGCAACGTGAACGTAACGGCGTCCGGTAGCCTGGACCTCACCAGCGCGGTGTATGACCACCAACAGACCTACAGCACCGGCATCATCCCGGGCGGAAGCAACTGGTATATCGCACTGGGTAACACGCCTGGACTCGATTGGTACCGGCTGACCGGCACGACTTTGCCGTTCGGTACCAGCACCAATTACTTTACCTCGGGTGTTACGTCGGGTGACGGTTTCTCGATATGGGGGTTTAGCGGCGGCACACCGCTCGTTGGTTTGGCCGGGGGCTACACCTCTGGAGACGCAATCTCCTCCTCGATGGTGCTCACCGGTCAGAGTATCTCGGGCATGACGCTCATCCCGGGCACCTACACGTTCACTTTGCCGGCTGACACAATCATCCTGGAAATCGGCAACAACGTGCCCGAGCCGGCATCCTTGGCGCTCATGTTGGGCGGCTTGGCAGCGGGTGTGACGGCGCGCCGCAAGACGCGCGCGTGACGTTTTGCCTAAACGAATTATGGATATATGACTGCTGACGTAGATCAGCGCTCGTGCGCTGATCTACCGATGTGCTGGAGACGAAGACGGGAGTCGAACCCGTCTAAAGGGGGACGAATGCTTCAACGATGGTACAAAGCCATGCCCGAGTATGCTGTTCCGGGAATCGATATTGTGCGGCTAGGTGTCGCGGTAATCATCCTGATGCATCCCTTGCACGGTTTTTATCACTACCAGGACGTTGCGCCAGGGTTCGGGGGCTACCTGGGCAGCCTCGGTTATCCGATGGGAGGCGTTCTGGCATGGCTCATCCTCATCACGCAGACCGCCTGCTGCCTCGCGCTCATCGTGAATCGATGGGTTGTTCCAGCCTGTCTGGGGCATATCGTGATCGTCACGTTCGGCATCATCCACTTTCATCGCCCGCACGGCTGGTATGTCACCGGGCCGGGGGAACACGGGATGGAATGGGGCTTCATATTGCTGGTGTGCCTGTTCGGCGTATTGCGCGCCTATTGGCGCCCTTCGACCGACGCCAGAACTTAAGCTGGCGGAATTCGACCTTCGAATTGCCGATGCCGGGCCGCGCGCAAACACTGAGACCGCTGAGACAGCGGCGAGCGCCCTTTCCTGGCCGAACTCGGCCGTCGAACTCAGCATAACGACTACGACCGGCAGGAACCGGCCGAGAGCGCTTATTGAAGGTGGATGGCGTAGTCGAAAACCCAGGTACGCCGGATTTCGATAACGTCATACCGGTGCGCCAGTGACGGCGGGAACGCCCCGTAGGGCGCTTGGCTTGCAATGACCTTGCGTATGGCATCGTCGAGAGCCGGAACGCCGCTCGACACTTCAAACGTCACCTTCTCCACGGAGCCGTCGGCGCGCACCGCGACCGTCACCATGGGTTGTGTGTGCGCCTGCTTGAGCAGCTCACGCACCATGTCGATCGTCAGATTCAGCTCGATTTTCCGGCTCATCGCGTCTGCGTACAACACCAGATCCCGGTCCGGGTCCGCACGGCCGAACAGCCAGCGCCGACGCAGGCCGCTCACTGTCGGCAACGGCGACTTGGTCTGACGGTCCACCGTGTTTTCGCGCTGCGCCCGTTCGAGGTCGAGTTGCTTGCCGATCTGACGTAGCCGATCTTCGCGCGCCGCTTCCTCCGCCTCGCGCTCAGCCAGTGCCTGTTCCTTTTTCGCGAGTTCCTGCCGTGCTTCTTCCTGCCGTGCCGCTTCCTGCCGTGCGGCTTCCTGGCGTGCCGTTTCCTGCCGCGCCGCTTCCTGCCGCGCCGCTTCCTGGCGTGCCGTTTCCTGCCGCGCCGCTTCCTGCCGCGTCGCTTCCTGCCGTGCCGCTTCCTGCCGTGCCGCTTCCTGGCGTGCCGTTTCCTGTCGCGCCGCTTCCTGGCGTGCCGCTTCCTGCCGTGCCGCTTCCTGCCGTGCCATTTCCTGCCGTGCTGCCTCTTGCCGGAGCGCTTCCTGCCGTGTCGCTTCCTGCCGTGTCGCTTCCTGCCGTGTCGCTTCCTGCCGTGCCGCCTCTTGCCGTGCGGCCTCTTGCCGTGCCGCTTCCTGCCGTGCCGCTTCCTGCCGTGCTGCCTCTTGCCGGAGCGCTTCCTGCCGTGCCGCTTCCTGCCGTGCCGCGTCCTGCCGCGCTTCTTCTCGCTTTGCGGCTTCCTGTCCGGCGAGCTCCTGCTTCGCGGCTTCCTGACGCGCCGCTTCAGCAAGGGCTGCCTGCTGCCGCGCTTGATCCTGCTTTGCGGCCTCCAGGCGGGCCGCTTCGGCATCGGCGGCCTGCTGTCGCGCAGTCTCCTGCTTCACCGCTTCTTCCTTTGCCAGCTCTTGTCTTGCCTCTTCCTGCTTCGCTTCCGACTTCGAAAGCGCTTGCTTGGCTACCTCGGCCCTTGTCGCTTCCTCCGTCGCCTCCTGCTCGGCCAATGCCGCGTTGCGCCGCAGCTCTTCCTGCCGCCGTGCTTCACGTCGAGTCTTGGCGGCAATCTCCACTTGGCGCGCCCGCCCCACGTCGGCAGGTGCCTGCGCTGCGACCTGTGCTGATGGCTCGAACTGCTCGACCGGCTTCATCACAAGTGTCTCTGCTTTCCTGACCTCCTTGGGTTGGGAAGCCAGGTCTTTTGGACGGTCGACGTCGGTGATTACCCTGCGCGCCGCGGCAGGCGCCGGCGCCGACGCTTTTGGAGCCGGGGGAAGGTGCGCCAAGGGAGTCGCTCCTTCGCTGACGCGCTCGTGCACTGGCGCGGGAGGGGCCGGGACTGCCGGTAATGGCGGCGCCAGTCGAATATGCAGCCCGTCTGCGCGAAGTGGTCGCGCTTGCCAGAAAAACGTAAAACCCGGCATCCCGAACGATTGCCCGCCGAGCGAAATGCTCAACAACAACGCATGCGCCAGCAAAGACAACAATAATGCTGTGGTTGATCGCCAATGTGCGCTCTGTGCTGTCGAAGCGGTTATCAAATGTAAGCCTTGTGCGGGTCCAGTGAATGCAGTCACCGATTTTACATACTCGACAATTCAAGCGGTAGGACAGCGGCCGGTCGAGCCAGCATAGCAAGCTGCCGGACTGAGAAACGCTCGGACTGTCCCGACAAGCTGCTCTCCGCGAATGGCCGACGGTGTGGCTGCTTCAGTGTACGGTTTTGTTACTCGTACAGCAATCCGCAGCTCGTGCGCAACTCGGCCGCTCACTGTCCTCCCAGCGGAAAACAGAAGGGACATGCAGTGCTCTAGACTCGGGAAAACTTGTGACGCGGATCAGCGCCGGAGCGCCAATCTACAGAAATTCTGGAGGCGAGGACGGGAGTCGAACCCGTCTAGACGGCTTTGCAGGCCGCTGCATAACCGCTTTGCTACCTCGCCGGAGGAGACTTGATAATGCCACAGC
>Ga0207657_10006429_pt1 | contig 12187 bp, 15 predicted proteins | sample KBSC33metaG_FD_184316 | JGI IMG/M metagenome (GOLD analysis project Ga0207657, IMG submission 184316) | Corn rhizosphere microbial communities from Kellogg Biological Station, Michigan, USA - KBS C3-3 metaG (SPAdes) (version 2) | ecosystem: Host-associated > Plants > Roots > Rhizosphere > Soil ...
TCGATCGCACGCGCGGCCTGAACGGCGTCGCTCACACCTCGAACTCGGTCACGAGCGGCACATGGTCGCTGGGCTTGAGCCAGTTGCGGCAGCTCTCATGCACCGTATGCGCGACCGCCTTGGCCGCGACCTCCCGGCTCGCCCACATATGGTCGAGCCGGCGCCCGCGATCGTTCACCGTCCAGTCGGGCGAACGATAGCTCCACCAGGTGTGCAGCCGCGCGGGCGCGGGATAGAAATGGCGGCCGAGATCGACCCAGTCATGCGCCGCCTTGAGCCGGTCGAGCGCATCGACCTCGACCGGTGTATGGCTGACCACGTCGAGCAATTGCTTGTGACTCCAGACATCCTCCGGCAGCGGCGCGATGTTGAAATCGCCGACGATCAAGGTCGGCTCGCGCAGGCATTTCGCCCATTCGGTCATGCGCTCGACGAAGGCCAGCTTCTGCGCGAATTTGGGATTCACCGCCGGATCGGGAATGTCGCCGCCCGCCGGCACATAGACATTCTCGAGCCGGAAACCCGCCTCCAGCCACACGCCGACATGGCGCGCCTCGCCATTGTCCTGCCAATCGAAGCGCCAGCAATCCTCGCTCGGCGTCCTCAGCGGAATGCGCGACAGGATCGCGACGCCATGGTGCATCCGCTGGCCGTTCAATCGCTGATGGATATAACCCATTCGCCTGAAATCGTCGGCGGGAAAGACGTCGTTCGCCGCCTTGGTCTCCTGCAGGCAGAGGATATCGACCTGTTCTTCCTGAAGAAACCGCTCGACGATGCCGATCCGCGCACGCACCGAATTGATGTTCCACGACGCAATCTTGAGACTTGCCATGTCGAGCATGTAGCGAGACGATGCCCGCTATGGAAGATTACCGACTTCCGTCGCCCCGGCGGAGGCCGGGGCCGCTGGAAATTTTGGGGTCTCCCTCGCCTATTGCGGCCCCGGCCTCCGCCGGGGCGACGATCAAGCAATTTTGACCGCCCGTCAGTTTTCCCGCTTGTGGCGCAACAGGATCATATCCTGGTGGGCCAGCGAACCCCGCGGGACGTAGCTCAAGATATCGAAATAGCGCGTCCAGTGCTCGAATATGTACCAAGGGGCATGGAAGGTGCTCTGGTAATAGTCCGGGAACGTATCTCCCCATGCACCGTCCGCCAGGAACCAGATGCCGCGCGTCTCGAGCGCCTCCTGCGACACGCGCTTGAACTCCTCGGTCGCAGGATCGTCCGCCGCGAGTGAGCCGAGCCATCGGCGATAGGCAAAAGGACCATGAACGGTCAGCGCGAGTACGCCGTCGGGCGCAAGGATGCGGCCGAGTTCGGCGAGCCAGGCATCCTGATAGGCTTCGTCGAGATGCGTGAGCACGCTGTGGTTCAAGATAAGGTCGAAGTAACCGGCCGCGTAGGGAAGTGGGGGCAGCCCCTCGTTTCGCACCGTGCGGAATTGCGGATAGTTGGCCTGCAGCCAATCGATCGCCTCCCCGTCGATGTCGCAGCCGTGAAGCTCCTGCCGCGACGGATCGACCGGCAGTTGGCTGAGGATGCGGCCGCAGCCGCAGCCCCACTCCAATATCCGTGAAACATTGGGGATATGTACGCCGACGCCCGACAGCGCTCGCCGGAAATCGGCCGCCGAGTGCCAGCCTGAGCTACCGAACTCGGTCTCGTCGGCAATGTTGGACACGCGCATGCGCAAATCCAGCGGCGGGATCGGCTTGGTCATGGCCCTTCGTAATGTGCAGCCGTCGCCATCCACAAGAGGCCGGCGCGTATCGCCGATGATTTTGTACCGCGCGGTTGGCATCCTCCGGCGGCATCGCTATATGCGCCCGCTCACCAGCGGCAGAGAAGGGGCCTTATGCCGTCGATTCTATCCGTTTCCGCCGCCACCAAGCGCTACAAGTCCGATTTCACAGCGCTCGACCATGTCGATCTGGAGATCGAACGCGGCGAGATTTTCGCTTTGCTCGGGCCGAATGGCGCGGGCAAGACCACGCTTATCAGCCTGGTGTGCGGCACCGTGTCGATGAGCTCGGGCACGATCACAGTCGATGGGCATGACATCCAACGCGACTATCGCGCGGCGCGCGCGAAGATCGGGCTGGTCCCGCAGGAGATCGCGCTCGATATCTTCGCGACCGTCTGGAACACGGTCAGTTTCAGCCGCGGGCTGTTCGGCCGCTCCGCCAACCCGGCCTATATCGAACAATTGCTGCGCGACCTCTCGCTCTGGGACAAGCGCAACAACAAGGTGATCGAATTGTCGGGCGGGATGAAGCGCCGCGTGATGATCGCCAAGGCGCTGAGCCACGAGCCCGATTTGCTGTTCCTCGACGAGCCCACCGCGGGCGTCGACGTCAATCTGCGCCGCGACATGTGGGCCTTGGTGCGCAAGCTGCGCGCGCAGGGTGTCACCATCATCCTCACCACGCATTATATCGACGAAGCCGAGGAGATGGCCGACCGCGTCGGCGTGATCGACCATGGCAAATTGCTGCTGGTCGAGGACAAGGCCGCCCTGATGCGCAAGCTCGGCAAGCGCCGGCTCACCGTCGTCCTGCACGAGCCCATGACCGAATTGCCCGCGGCGCTCGCCGACTGGCCGCTCGCGCTGGAGGATGACGGCCACAAACTGGTCTACACGTTCGATGCGGAAAACGAGGCGACGGGCATTCCCGGCCTGCTGCGCAAGCTCGACGAACTCGGCATCGATTATCGCGACCTCGATACGGCGCGCAGCTCGCTCGAGGATATTTTCGTCGGCCTGGTGGAGGGAGCGGCATGAATAGCGTCAACGGCTTCGGCATGAAGGCGATCTACAAGACCGAGATGGCGCGCACCTTGCGCACCGTCTGGCAAAGCATCGCCACGCCCGTAATCACCACCGCGCTCTATTTCGTCGTGTTCGGCGGCGCGATCGGATCGCGTATCCAGCATGTCGGCGGCGTCCATTATGGCGCCTTCATCGTGCCGGGGCTGATCATGCTGACCCTGCTCACGCAGAGCATCAGCAATGCCTCGATCGGCATCTATTTCCCCAAATTCACGGGCACGATCTTCGAGATATTGTCGGCGCCCATGTCCACGGTCGAGACGGTCGCGGCCTATGTCGGCGCGGCGGCGACCAAGTCGGTCGGGATCGGCCTCATCATCCTCGTCACCGCGACCTTCTTCACCCAGGTAGAGATCCAGCATCCCTTCTGGATGGTCGCATTCCTGTTGCTGACCTCGATCACGTTCAGCCTGTTCGGCTTCATCATCGGCATCTGGGCGCGGAGTTTCGAACAACTCGCGATCATTCCCGCGCTGGTCATCACCCCGCTCACCTTCCTCGGCGGCGCCTTCTATTCGATCGACATGCTGCCCCAGCCGTGGCGCACGGTCAGCCTGTTCAATCCGGTCGTCTATCTGGTGAGCGGCTTCCGCTGGAGCTTCTACGGCATCGGCGACGTCAGCGTCGGCGTGAGCCTGGGCTTCACCGCGGCGTTCATGGCCGGCTGCCTCATCCTGCTCGCCTTCATCTTCCGCACCGGCTGGCGCCTCAAGCCCTGAGCGCCATCCGTGCCGCCAGCGGGCGTTCGGTCCCGATCAGGCGGTCCAGGGACCAATTGCCGCCGCCCCACGCGATCAGCGGCAGGAGCAGCCCCGCCCAGCTAAGATGCGTCGGCCAGGCGTCGGGATAGACGAAAATCTCGATCACGCTGGTCATGCCGAGCAAGGCGATCGCCGCCGGCCGCGTGAACAGGCCGAGCACGAGCAGGATCGGGAAAAGATGCTCCGAATAGGTCGAGATATGCGCCGCCACCTCGGGCTTCAGGAACGGCAACGCATAATCGGTGCGGAACAGTTCGTAGGTCGAATCCGTGATCGTCAGCAGCCCATCGACCTTGGTGCGGCCGGACTGGAAGAAAACGGCGGCGATCCCGCACCGCGCCACCAGCAGCAGCAGCGACGCGGGCAATAGCCGGCCCGCGAGGTCGGACAGGCGGCGATAGATAGCGATCGGCGAAATCATGGGCATTCCCTCTACGGAAGGGCACGCGCCCGCGCCGCAGGGGCGACGACGGGCGCGGCACGGATCAGGCCTTGGGCGTCAGCGAACCCAGGCCCTTGGGAGTCTTGATCGACGTGCAGGTGCCGGCCTTGACCAGCTTCCACGCATTGCCCTGATAATTGGCCTTGGACGTTCCGGCGCAGGTGGTGCCGGCTCCCGCCTTGCAATCGTTCTTGCCGGCGAGGGACACGCCGTAGCATTTCTCCATCGGCGTCTTGCCGGTATCCGCGGCAGCCGCACCGGCGGCGAGCGTGAGTGCGAGCGTGGCGGCAAGCGCCGCATGCGTTCTGGTCATGATCTTGATCCTTCTTAACCCCCAAGCGACGGGCGCGCTGTCAGGCGCACGCCCGCCGCAAGATGACCCAAAAGGGGGAGCGTCGGGTCACGGCAGGTCGTACGCTGGCGCCCGCCCGGCGGTTACACACGACCTTCACGGCGAATTGTCCGCAAAGATGTAACCGCGTGCGTGGATTGCGCGTAAGCTTGGTTCGGGAGCGCGAATGCAGGAACGCGAGGAGCAATTGCGGGCATGGATGACGGATGGGCTCGCCGGCGATGCCGGCGCCCACGCCGCCCTGCTGCGCGCGCTCGTGCCGTTGCTGCAGAGCTTCTATCGGCGGCGCATGCGCGGCGCCGAGCATGATGTCGAGGACCTGGTGCAGGAAACGTTGATCGCCGTGCATACGAGGAGGGCCAGCTATGATCGCGATCGGCCGTTCGTGGCCTGGCTTTACGCGATCGCGCGCTATCGGATGATCGATCATTTCAGGCGGCAGCGCATCACGGTGCCGGTCGAGGACCTGGCCGACATTCTGGTTGCCGAAGGTTTCGAGGACGCCTGCGCCGCCCGGATGGATGTCGCGCGATTGCTGTCCGGCCTGTCGTCGAAGCAGGCGCGCGCGATCCGCGACACCCATATCGACGGGCTGAGCGTCGCCGAGGCGGCGCAAGCCGCGCGGATCGGCGAATCCGACGTCAAGATTTCGGTCCATCGCGGCATGAAATTGCTTGCCGCCCGCATCCGGGGCGAACGGCCATGAAGACGGACGATCTGATCCAGTCGCTGGCGCGCGACGTGCCTGCGGTACCCCGGCACGCGCTTGGCGGCCGCATCGCCTTCGGCATCGCCGGTGGCGGGGTGATAACATCGGCGCTGCTGATGGCCGCGCTCGGCATCCGCCCCGATCTGTGGATCGCGATGCACGGCTTCGCCTTCTGGATGAAATGGACCTACACCGCCTCGCTCGCGATCGTCGCGATCGTCGCGACGATGCGGCTGGCGCGGCCCGACGCTTTGCCCTCGCGCTGGCTTTGGCTGCTTGCCATTCCGGTGCTTTTGCTCGCCGGGATCGGAATCGGCGAACTCGCGGACACGCCATCGCGGGACTGGCTCGCAATGTGGCTCGGCCAGAGCTGGAAGATCTGCCCGTGGCTGGTGCTGACGCTGGCCATGCCGATCTTCGTCGGGCTGCTCTGGTCGTTTCGCCGGCTCGCGCCGACCCGGCTGCGCGCGGCGGGCGCGGCGGCGGGCCTGGCGGCGGGCGCGATCGCGGCGACCATCTATTGCCTCCATTGTCCCGAAGTGTCGGCGATCTTCGTGCTGACCTGGTACAGCCTCGGCATCGCGCTCGCCGCCGGCGTAGGTGCGCTGGTCGGCCCGCGCATTCTGCGCTGGTAGCTGTAACCGGGCGCGACGCTGCTCCGTAAGGGTGATGCCAATCGGGCATATCCTTGGAGACCTACTATGATCAGCACCCGCACCGGGCTCAGCTTCGCCACTTCCGCCGCGCTCATCGCGATTTCCGTCGCCGCGCCGACCGCGCCCGCTTTCGCCAAGCATGCCGGCGCCGCCGCCGTCCATTGTTACGGCGTCAACACCTGCAAGGGCCAGTCCGACTGCAAGACCGCGCATAACGACTGCAAGGGCCAGAACAGCTGCAAGGGCCAGGGCTTCAAGGAAATGAGCGCTAAAGCCTGCACCGCCGCCGGCGGCAGCCTGACCGAGAAGTAAGCCTGTTCGCCCGGCCGCGCCCCGCGCGGCCGGGCTTTTCTCGCTGGAAGGACACGCCATGCATGGGCAATCGCGCTTCGGCCTCGGCCTTCGCAAACCGCATTACGCCGAATTCCTGGAGCATCGGATCGCGGTCGACTTCGTCGAGGTGATCTCCGAGAATTTCATGGTCGATGGCGGCCGACCGCGCCAGATATTGCGCGACGTGCGTGCGCTCTATCCTGTGGCACTGCACGGCGTTTCGATGTCGGTCGGATCGGCCGAGGGCCTGGACCGCGCCTATCTCGCCCGGCTGCGCGCTTTGGTCGACGAGATCGAGCCGCTGTTCGTGTCCGATCATCTGTGCTGGACGCGCGTCGGCGGCTTCAATTCGCACGATCTGCTGCCGCTGCCTTATACCGAGGAAGCGCTCGAAACAGTCACGGCCAACGTCGCGACCGCACAGGACGTGCTCGGCCGGGCGATGCTGATCGAAAATCCGTCGAGCTATGTCGCCTTCGACGGTTGCGCGATGACCGAATGGGAATTTCTCGACGCCTTGTGCGCGCGCACCGGCTGCGGGCTGCTGCTCGACGTCAACAATGTGTTCGTGAGCGCGGCCAATCACGGCTTCGACGCGCGCACCTATCTCGATTTCCTGCCCGCCGAGCGCGTCGGCCAGATCCACCTCGCCGGGCATAGCCAAGGCGAGGCCCTGCTGATCGACACGCACGATCGGCCGGTCCCGGCATCGGTGTGGGATCTGTACGCGCACGTCCTGCCGCGCCTGGGGCCCGTCGCGACGATGATCGAGCGCGACGACGATATTCCGCCGCTGCACGAATTGCTGGCCGAACTGGCGACCGCGCGCGCGATCGCGATCGGGACCGAACGGCTCGCGGCATGAGCCTGCTCGCCCTGCAACGCGACTTCGGCGCTTTTTTGCGCGACGGCGATGCCGCCGACGCCGCGCCGGGCATGCGCGTCTATCAGAATAATTATCGCGCCCAGCTCGTCGCCTGCCTCGAAGACGCGTTCGCCCGCTCCCGCGCCTGGATCGGCGACGATGCTTTCGAACAGGCCGTGGTCCGCCATATCCACCGCGTGCCGCCCAGCAGCTGGACGCTGGACGCCTATGCGCGCGATTTTCCCGATACGCTCGCCTGGCTTTATCCGGACGATCCCGAGGTCGCCGAGCTGGCCTGGCTCGAACTGGCGCTGGCCGAGGCCTTCGTTGGGGCGGATGTCGAGCCCCTTTCGCCCGCGGATGCCGCGAATGTGGATTGGGACACCGCGATCCTGCGTTTCATTCCGACGATCGATTTGCGCGCGGTGACGAGCAACGCATGCGATCTGTGGTTGGCGCTTGCGGCGGGCGAGGCGCCCCCCGCCGCCGCGCTGCTGGACGAGCCGCATGCGCTGATCGTGTGGCGGCAGAACCTCGTTTCGCGCTTTCGCCTCATCGATGCGCGCGAAGAACAGGCGCTCCTGCTCGCCCGCGCCGGCCTGTCCTTCGCGGATTTGTGCGCGGCACTCGTTACATCTTGCGGCGAGGCCGACGGGGTCGCCCTGGCCGGCGCCTATCTCGGCCGATGGCTGGCCGACGGACTGCTCGCACGCGCTACAGGAGAATCATCATGCGCCTGAACCATCTGCTGTGGTTGGCCGCTTTGGCCGGCGCCACGCCCCTCGCCGCCGCCGACGTGGCGCATCCCGCCGTGGTCGAACTCTACCAGAGCCAGGGCTGTTCGTCCTGTCCGCCCGCCGACGCGGTGCTGAACGGCATCGCCGACCGTCCCGATGTCCTGGCCTTGAGTTTCGCCGTCACCTACTGGGACGATCTCGGCTGGAAGGACACGTTCGCCGCGCCCGCTTTCACCCAGCGCCAATGGGATTTTGCGCGTGCCGGCGGCCGCGGCAGTGTCGCGACCCCGCAGGTGATCGTGAACGGTCGGGGCGTGCTGACCGGTAATCGCCGTGCCGATGTCGATGCCGCGATCGCGCAGTTCGACCGCGGCCTATCCGGCCCGTCCCTGACCATCGCTGACCGATCGGTGAGCGTGGGCGCGGGACATGGCCCGGCGACGCTCTGGCTGGTCCGATACGATCCGCGCACGATCGCGGTCCCGATCCGCGCCGGCGAGAATGGCGGCCGGACCATCCCTCATCGCAACATCGTGCGGCAATTGGTGAAGCTCGGGCTGTGGAATGGTCGGCCGGTCCGCTTCGCCATTCCCGCATCCTCTCCCGCCTTGCGCTCGGCGGTCCTGCTCCAGGCGGGCACGGGCGGGCCGATCATCGCAAGCGGCCGTCTCTGAGCGGGCGGGCTCAGCTGCGGACGTTTTGATAGAGGCGCGACGTCTCGGTCCCGAACGCGAAATAGGGCGCGAAGCTGGGGCTGCCGGCGAAGCCCCACTCCGTCCCGCTGGGCGTGCGCTGGCGCAGCGACAAGAGCTGCGCGCGCGTGAAGCCCGGCGTGTCCCCGCCCAAAGCGAACAAGGCCAGCGGCCCTTGCATCACCGCGACGTGGTCGGGATGTTGCGCATCCACGGCTTCCAGCCGCAATGTGCGATCGATCACCAGCGCTACCCGGTCGCCATCGCGCCATTCGCGATCGATCGTCGCAAAATGACCCGGCACCACGCCCGGCTGCACCCGTCCGTTCACCGCGACCCGCGTGGCGGGGCCCGCCCAGGCCGGAATGCGCAGGCGTAGCGCCATCCGCACCGGCTTGGGCACCGCAACGCGCATCGCGATATCGTCGCCGAGCGGATAGCTGCCCGTCTGCGTCAGCGTCAGCGCCGGCGCACCATTGCGCCGCCAGATCGCCTGCAGCGGCAAGTACAGATTGACCAGCAGCCCGCGCTCGTCGCGCAGCACCGCGTTGATCCCATAATCCGCGGTGAGCTGGCCGATCGAGCCCGAGCAGCAGGGGCAGATCGTGTCATAATAAGTCTTGTGGCCCGTCTGGTTGTAATCGGCATAATAGAAAGCCGTGCCGTCGGGCTTGAGCGGCAGCGCACCCAACGCCGCATTGTAAAGCAGCCGCTCCATCCCGTCGCCGTAGCGGCTGTCGCCCGTCATCCGCATCAGGTAGCGCGCGACCTTCATATGGCCGTAGCTGCCGCACGGCGCCTCGAAACTGGCATGCGTTTTCTCGAGGCTCTCGCCGAGCTTGCCCGATCCGGGCACGACATAGCCCTCGTTCGGACCCCAGCCGCCGGTCGCGAAACTCTGGTCGAGGATGAAGCCCATGCCGTTCTTCGCCGCCGCGAGATGGCGCGGGTCGCCGTCGACGATATAGGCCTCCGACGCCGAGGCGAGCGCGTTCATATGGCTGTAGGCGTGTCGGCCCGGCAGCACGTTGCGCTTGTCGGCGAGCGGGAAGAAATAGGCGTCGTTCAGCAGGTAAGCGCGCGCCATGGTTCGGTAGCGCTCGCCCGCGCCGCGATCGGCGGCGAGATAGAGATTCTCGGCGAGCGTATAGGTCTCGTCCCAATTGAATGCCTGTTCGGGACGAGGCTTCTTCTCCTCGTCAGGCCGGTTGAGCGCGCGTCCCGGCAGCCAGGGCAGCACCGCGTCGGTGGTCGGATCGACCAGCTTCAAGGCCTGCGCATTGTCCGCAAACTGGTGCGCGTCGATCAGCCCCATCAGCGTCTTGTCGAACGTGTAAGCCGGCAAGGTGTAATTCTTGTAGAAATCGGGCGTGATCGTCGGCGCATATCCCGTCAGTAGCCGGTCGACCTTGGCCTTGGCGCGTGTGTCGCCTGTCACCGCATAGCCGCGTGACAGCGCCGAGATATATTGGCCGAAACTGTGGCCGGGGATGAAACCGACCATGCTCTGCTTCGAATGGAATTCGGGCACGAAATCGTACCAGCCCCCGAACCGGTCCTCCGAAATCGGCAGCCCTGCCCGCTCGCGGAACGGCCGCAGCAACCGCGCATCGTCCATTGCCAGTAGGGCATCGAGCGTGCGGCCCGCCTGCGCGCGCGCTGGGCCATCGAGCAAAGTGACGTCGCGATAGGGCAACATATCGATCGGTGCCCGCACCGTCGCCGCACGCGCCGTGGAGGGCAGCAGCGCCATCGTCGCGAACGCGCCCGCACCGCGCAGCAATGTCCTGCGTTCGATCTCCATCACCTGCCTCTCCTTATGACGAGAAGCGGGATTACTCCGACATAAGGAAGGGCAAAAGCCTCATTCGTCACGCGGGCGGAGGGCAACAACTGCCAATGCCGTAAGCCACTGGCCCCTCGGGCCCGCAAGGCCGAACGGCCGCCCGAGCTTATGCGAGGTAGCCAAGGCCGCGGACGCGGCCGCCGGCGCTTGAGGCTCAAACAAAAACAGAAGGGCCCCCGCTCCGGGGGCTGGAGCGAGGGCCGACCTGGCGTTCGTCACGCAGGTGAGGCGACGATGCACGGGCCCGGGCAACAGGGGGGAATCCCGGGGGCGGCATCGCAACCGCAGAACCTCTCTAGGCGATGGTTCCTGTCACGAAGATGAATGATCGCGTCAGTGACCGCGCGTCGTCGGCCGCGGGTCGCGCCAGCGGAACGTCTGGTCGTTGACCGGAACCCCGAACTTCTGATTCGACAGCACGGTCGTGGTGCGATTCCCCTGCGCGTCGAGCACGGTCCACCCCGCGAGCATCAGCCCACCCGGCGCGCCGGCCCTCTCGGCGAATCCCATCGTGATCGTGCCGAATTCGGGATGCTTGGGATCGCGCCCCTCGATCACGATCCGCCCGGCCGGCACGCCCGATACGGCATGCGCGTAGCGCGAAATGTCCTTTGACGGATCGATCAGCAAAGCGAGCGGCGAATTGCCGACCGGCCAGCGCGACACCTGCGCGACCTTATAGTCGATCATCGTCAACGCCTTGCCGTCACCCACGATCAGCAAGGGCACGTCCTTCTGATATTGGAAACGGATCTTGCCAGGCTGCTTGAGCGTGACCGTCCCCGTGAGCGTATGCCCGTTGCGATCCGTCTGCGCGAAGTCGGCGGTCATCGTCGTGACCGCGCGCAGATGCGCCTGGACCTTGGCAAGCTCCCCGGATTGGGCGGCGGCGGGCGCCGCGATCAACGCGGCGGCGATCATGAAACGATGCATTCAGTCTCCCTGCGGGCGGCGCTTTGAACTCGGCCTGAACCTGTCACTATTCCTTCGTCACCCTGAACTTGTTTCAGGGTCCATTGTGCCACAGGCGCCGACGGTACGGCTGATGGATGGATGCTGAAACAAGCCCGTCCTGAGCACCGTCGAAGGGTTCAGCATGACGCAGATTATTTCTTCCGTGGCTTGGGCCTGGGCCGCGTCATCGCCCAATCCCGCGATGCCGCGATCTGGTCCATCACCATTTCGACATTCGCGCTGTCATACCGGACGAGCAGCGCCGGATAGCCCTCGTAATGCGGCGTCTGCCAGAACGTATCGGGATCGATCAGCTTGAGCATCTCGATCTTGGCCTTGTCGATATGCAGGCAGAAGCTGTCGGCCTCGCGCGAAGGCGTCACCACCGCGCGGTCGTTCGCCTTGACGGCCGGGCCGCCATAATAAGCCGTGAGCTCGGTGCCGGGCAGGGACAGCGCAAAAGCGGCCACCTCATCCCAGCTCAGGCTCATTGCCCCCGCTCGTCGCGCAATTTCTGCCAGTAAGCCAGCCGCTCCTGGATCTTGGCCTCGAACCCGCGCGGGGTCGGCGTGTAGAAGGTCTGCGGCTCCATCTCCTCCGGCCAGTAATTGTCGCCGGAAAAGGCCTCGTCGGCATCATGGTCGTAGGCATAGCCCTTGCCGTAGCCGACCGACTTCATCAGCTTGGTCGGCGCGTTGAGGATGTTCTTCGGCGGCATTAGCGATCCCGTTTCCCTCGCCGCGCGCGCCGCCGCGCCATAGGCCTTGTAGCCGGCATTCGATTTGGGCGCGGTCGCCAGATACAGGACCGCATTGGCGATCGCGAGCTCGCCCTCGGGCGATCCCAGGAAATCGTAGGCATCCTTGGCGGCAAGGCATTGCACCAGAGCGTTGGGATCGGCGAGCCCGATATCCTCGCTCGCCATCCGCACGATCCGGCGCAGCAGGTAAAGCGGCTCCTCGCCCGCCACCAGCATCCGCGCGAGATAGTAAAGCGACGCCTGC
>Ga0207657_10006430_pt1 | contig 12185 bp, 10 predicted proteins | sample KBSC33metaG_FD_184316 | JGI IMG/M metagenome (GOLD analysis project Ga0207657, IMG submission 184316) | Corn rhizosphere microbial communities from Kellogg Biological Station, Michigan, USA - KBS C3-3 metaG (SPAdes) (version 2) | ecosystem: Host-associated > Plants > Roots > Rhizosphere > Soil ...
CGCTGGCGAAAGCGCTCGGCCGATGCGCGCAGCCGGGTGCGCTCGTGCAGCACGCGCTCGAGCGCCTGTCCCACGGCCGCGGGCGCATCGACGCGTGCCACGCCCAGCCCCGCGCCCGCCTGCTCGATGCGCGCGGCCGTCACCAGCTGCTCGTAATGCGCGGGGAAGACGAGCTGCGGCACTTCTTCGCGCTAGCCGTACACCCTGAGCGAGCGGCGTAAATGAACACCAGACTGCTCATGCGTGGGAGCGCCGCATTTTTGGGCGTCCTCGGGATTGGTGCAACGTTCGCACCGCAGGAAATTCTGGTCCGCGCCGGAGCACAGCCGGTTGGGCTGACAGTCGTCCTGATTCAACTCGCGGGAGCGCTATACCTGGGTTTTGCCATGCTGAACTGGATGGCACAGGGCAACCTCATCGGCGGGGTCTACAGCCGCCCCGTCGCAATCGGAAACGTCGCACACTTCACGATAGGAGGTCTGGTCCTCATGCGTTTTATCCTTGCGGGCGAACATCCCGTCGAGGTGATCGTCGTGACCGCCGGGTACGCGGCCTTTGCGGTCCTGTTTGCCCTCGTCGCATTTCGAAGCTCGCCGGCAAGCCGCGTCGAGGCATAGCCGTTCTTCCGGAGCATTCATGTTCGACCACGTCAAATTCGGATTCACCGACTACGCAGCGAGCAAGGCGTTCTTCCTCGAGGCACTCGAACCTCTTGGCGTAGCCGTCGTTTCGGAGGTAAACCCGGCGTACGGCGTCGAGCTCAGCACAGGCGGTAACGCTTCGCTGTGCCTCTACCGGAGCGTTGAGAGGCCGGCGCCTCTTCACCTCGCGTTCACGGCCGAGAATCGGCAGCAAGTCGAGGATTTCTATCGCGCGGCTCTGGCGGCGGGCGGCAAGGACAATGGTGCGCCCGGTTTTCGCCCGCACTACCACGCAAGCTACTAAGGCACGCCATGCGAGTTCAAGTTCAGGTTTCAGAACATCAGTCCGCCGGATAGCTGGAAGCTCGCCGCGGCGCCGAAATCCGGGAACGTCATATTCAAGGAAGATATCGCCGAGTATCGCCCCAACGAGGGATTCACCGGCGAGGATCGATTCGCGGTCGAGATCTTTGGACGGGTCCCCAATTGCTCGCATCAATGCAATCGCAACGGTCGCTTCGAGTTTTCCGTCACGGTACATCCCAAATCGTGAAGCACGGTAGCGGATTGCGATGGCCATCGTGATCGGCGCTATCGTCTACGTTCTGCTGCAGCGCCCAGGATGAGCCAGCGTCCTTCTACTGCCGCTCCGTCGGCGACGACGATTGCAGGCTTTCGTGGGCGCGTGATCGGCGCCGACGACCGTGACTATGACGACGCTCGCTCGGTCTGGAACGGCGCGATCGATCGTCGACCGGCGCTCATCGCGCAATGCGAGAACGAGACGGACATCGTGGCCGCCGTCCGCCATGCACGCGAACGCGATCTTCTGGTGTCGGTGCGGGCGGGTGGCCACGGGGTTGCCGGCCACGCCGTCAACGACGGTGGCATCGTGGTCGACCTCGGGCCGATGAAATCAGTGCGCGTCGATTCGCATCGACGCGTCGCGTCCGTCGAGCCGGGCGTACTGTGGGGAGATCTCGACAACGAGACGCAAGCGTTCGGACTCGCGACCACCGGCGGCATCGTTTCGCACACGGGCGTCGCCGGCCTGACGTTGGGAGGCGGCCTTGGCTGGCTGATGCGGAAGTACGCGACGAGCGCGGACAACCTCATGGCAGCAGACGTCGTCACCGCGGACGCCAGTCACGCGCAGGCAAGTGCTCGCGATGACGCCGAGTTGCTTTGGGGATTGCGGGGCGGCGGCGGAAACTTCGGCATCGTGAGCCGCTTCGAATTTGCACTGCACGAAATCGGGACGGCGCTGCTTGCCGGCCCGATCGTCTGGGCGATGGAGGATGCGCCGCGCGTCATGCGCTTCTACCGCGACTTCGCGCGCGAGGCTCCGGATGAACTGACGACCATCGTGCAGTACCGTACGCTTCCGCCGTTCCCCACATTTCCATCGCAATTCCACGGGCGAAAGGCACTGCAGATTGGCGTGGCGTGGGTGGGAAGATTCGCCGACGGCGAGCGCGTGCTGCAGTCGTTGCGCGCCTGCGGGAAGCCGCTGTTCGACCTGATCTCGCTCCGTCCCTACCTCGCCCAACAGAAATCGAACGACAAGGCCGTGCCGCACGGGTGGCACTACTACTGGAGGTCGACCGAGGTCCCCGAGCTCGACGACGCGCAGATCGACGTCCTGACCGAGCATTCGCTGGCGATGCATTCACCGCGCTCGTTCACCGTCATTTTCCAACTCGGTGGCGCGATGGCGCGGATCGGCGAGGACGACACCGCGTATTCGCATCGCTCCGCGCGCTACAACATCAACATCAATGCCGTCTGGCAGGCAGGCGAATCGATCGGAGACAGCGAGACCCAATGGGCGCGCGACCTGCTCGGCCGCTTGAACGCGAGCTGGCACGCGGTGTACGTCAATTTCCTGATGGACGAGGGCCAGGAGCGGGTGCGACAGGCGTACGGCATCAGAAAATACGAGCGCCTCGTGGCGCTGAAAGCGCGGCTCGATCCGGAAAACGTGTTTCGCATGAATCAGAATATCGCCCCGCCCGCGCGGGCGGCGCTAGGCGGATGATCCCCGCGTTCGCGGGGATCGCCGCAGACGCGACCCGCACGCTCAATCGTCACCGGGATGGAGCGGCCGAAGCCGATGTTCGTCGTCGTAGTGGCCGATGTCGATGCCCATGCGCTCGCCCGCTTCCTGATCGTAACGGAAGTGAATGCCGCCGTAGACACGCGCGTCGGCGACGTCGTCGACGATCGTACGCAGGTCGGAGTACCGAAGGACGATGCCCGGCGCCCCGGCTTCGGTGAGCGTGATGTCGTGGGTCTTGCGTCCATAGACGCGCTCGAGCACCGCGCTCGCGGCACCCGCGCCGGCGCCGTGTGCCGAAGGGTAGCCAGGAAAGCAAGGCGTCACCACGAAGGGGCGATAGGTCGCACTTGGAAGCGTGCGGCTGTTGCTGTCCTCGTCGGCGCGCACGATGGCGGTCTCCGGCCGCCATGTCCGGTAGAAGTATTTCGACTCGAACACGGTGACGTGCGCATCGCTAAGTGACATGTTCAGGATGGCGAGCGTGCGCGCGGTCCTCGTGATCTCGTCCGCTCCGTACTCCGCGGCGAGCTGCCGCGCCACCAGATTCCACCCTCGGTGCGGCGGTTGCGCGGCGTAGAACGTCGCGACGGCGGCGCGGTCGGCCGGCCGCAACGTGCTGTCTTGTCCGCCGACGGCTTGCAACTCGTTCAGGTCGTTCGCATAGTTGCCGCTGACGAGCGCGGGCGGCGCCTTGGCGCGAAACTGAGATGCGCTTTCGATGCCGAACGGCTTCACGGATTGCCAATGGAGGAAGAGTCCGCGTCCGTTCGCTGGCGCGCTCGCGCACGACGGCGTCGGTTGCCATTCATACGGCGCGTTGCTCGACGGCGCATAGAACATGGGCGGCTGCGCTCCGTCGTTCGTGCGGTTCGCGATGATGGCGGCCGCTGCGGTGTGGCCCACGGCGATACCTTCGTCCTTGGCCGGCCCGTCGGCGATCGTCGTCAGCGAAGCACTTTGCTTCGCATCGAGGGCAGCCTGCTGCGTCGGAAACAACGCGAGGAGCGTATCGTGCGCCGCGGCGACCGCGGCCGCTTCCTCGGATGCACTGGACGGGGCGACGATCTGGCCGAGATAAGGCTGATAGCGGTGGGTGATCGCGTTGACCGCCTCGAACACCGCGACCTGAACGGCCGCCATCGCGCGCGTCGACGGAAATGGCGGTGTCGCACCCACCGCGTCGACCGCGATCTGGTTCCATTCGAGCACGATCGCATCGTTCGCCGCTGCAGTCGCGCGTTCTGCGCCCAATGCGGCGCAGGACGTTGCCAAGGCGATGACGAACAGCGACTTCCGCGCGTGTCGGCGGCACGCGAAATCGCGCCCTTTCGAGATCCGGTGATGAACAACCTTCATGGTCGCCTCCATCATGTGTGAGATGCGCGTCGGTATCGAGGCGAGCCTTGCGTCGGCCTCTCGACGCTTGCGTCAACATGCGCTGGAGGACGTCTCGCGGCTAGTTCAGAAACTGAACTTGCGGGGGTGGGCGCCCCGCGTGTAGCCTCGAAGCGTGAGATCCGGGTTCGGACAATTCTGCCCAGTGGCCGTCGCCTGCGAGGTGTTCGCGGAACGGTGGACGCCGCTGATACTCCGCGAGCTTCTCGCAGGATCCGAGCACTTCAACGAGATTCACCGCGGCGTTCCGCTGATGTCGCGCGCGCTGCTCACGCGGCGGCTGCGTCAACTCGAAGAAACCGGCGTGATCGAGAGATCATGCACAACGCGCGAGCGCGGCCACCGCTACACGCTTACACCGGCGGGGCAAGAGTTCCGGCCGGTGCTCGAAGCGCTGGGATGCTGGGGCCAGCGTTGGACCGTGCGCGTGCAGCGACACAATCTCGATGCCGGGTTCCTCATGTGGAACGTTCGCCGGCGCATCGACCGCGAGCGATTGCCCGATCATCGCATCGTCGCGTGCTTCCGGTTCACCGGCATCCCGCGCATGTATCGCGGCCCGACGGTGTTCTGGCTCATGCTCGAGAAGAATGCCGTCGAAATTTGCGTGGAAGACCCGGGTGTGGAGATCGACCTGGTCGTCGATGCGGATCTCGCGGCGATGACGTCGGTGTGGCTCGGCGATGCACGCTTCGAGGACGCGTTGCGCTCGAAGGCAGTGCGACTGCAGGGCGCGCGGCGGCTCACCGACGCTTTCCCGTCGTGGCTGAAGCTCAGTCACTTCGCTCCGGTCGCTCGCCCACGCGCGGCAAACGATCCGGCGCGCGATGCGATTGAAATCGAAGCAAGTCCCCGGGCTGACACTGCAGCACGTCGCAGATCGCCTCGAGCGTCGAAAAGCGGATCGCGCGCGCCTTTCCCGTCTTGAGGATCGAGAGGTTCGCGAGCGTGATGTCGATCCGCTCGGCCAGTTCCGTGAGCGTCATCCGGCGATCGTGCAGGAGATCGTCGAGCTTGACGACGATCGCCACGTCACACCGTCCCTTCGAGATCTCTCCGCATCAACGCGCCTTCCGAAAAGACGCGCGCGAGAACGAACGCCAGGATCACGGCCAGCCAACCGCTGGTCGAAAAGCCGGCATCGAGATGCAACGGGTGTTCGGTCGTCGAAATCGCCTTGCCGATGCCGGCGATCACGAGGCTCAGGAGTTGCAGGGCGAGCAGGACCCACCCGATCGCGCGTAGACGATCGGCGTTCGCTGCGACAAACGGGTCGCCGTCGCGCACGCTGTTGACGATCATGAGCAGCCGAACGAGGACCGTGTGGTTGAGTGGGATCGCGACGAGGCCGAGCGCGGCAATGCTGCGCAAGCCCGCGATCATTCCCGGGATGCCGGAGGACGCCGCAATGCCGAGTGCCGCGAACGTCCATTGTTGCGCGACGATCGAGGCGAGCAGCAGCGCAAGGATCGCTGCGCCGAACACCCAATTGAGGACGATCAGGATGCTTAGCGCGATCCGCGCGAGGCGCAGTACGGACGATTGGGCGGTCATTTGAGCTTCCAATGGTGGATATCGATAAACGATATACTACTTATCGTTTGTCGAAAAGCACCGCTTGTCGCCTCGGGAGTGGCACCGCGCAGGATCTCGGGATTCACCGCACGCGCTTTCCATGAATAGGCGCTCCCCGAAGTTCCTCGTCGCAAGCGCGCTTCTGCTCGCGGCGTGTGCGCGAAGTCCGCCGGCGTCACCGACGCTCGAGCGGCACCTCCGCGCCGAGCTGGACGCGCTTGGTCGCGCTGTCGTGGACCGCGATGCCCCGAAGATTCAACGATGGGTCGCCGACGACACGTTCACGCAGCCCGACACGATCGTGAGCGGCAAGCGGGACCTCCTCGCGAGCATCGATCCGAAAAGCGATTTCAGGTATCTCGAGCGTCGCGTATTGGAGATCCACACGCGGGCCTATGGTGGCGTGCGTCGGCGTCACTTCGCTGTCAACGGCGTCAGCGCCCCACTCGTCACGTCCGACGCGTTGAACAGGAATGTGTTGTTCGCGCGCGTCGTGACGATGCCGAAACCGACATTCACGCCCGTCGTGTTATGCGTGATCGTGTCGTCGTCGAGAACCGCGTTGACGACCGAGCTGGCGACACCGCCTGCGCTGTAGCCCGTGCCGTTTTGCGTAATCGCGTCGTGGCTGAACGCGAGCTGCACGTTGTCGCCGGCGTTGTTCGTCTGCGCGAAGGCGCCGAAGGTGTTCCCGGACAGCACCGAGCGCTCGACGACGACCTGCGTTGGCGTTCCGCCGGCGGAAGCGACCGTCACGCCGGTCGACGTGCCGGACGCGTTGTGATTCGCGATGACGCTGTCGCTGATCGTCACCTTGGGCCCGCTCGACACGCCGATCCCCGCGGTGCCGTTGCCGAGCAGGTGCACGCGGGCGAGCGTCGCCGTGACATTCCCGGCGATCTGCACGCCCATTTGCGCATTGTCGCGAACGACGGTGTTCTTCATCGACAGATTGCCGCCGGGCGCCTGCGCCAGCACGCCATTTGCCGGCATCCCGTAGATCTCGCACTCCTCGACGGTCACCTCGGCGCCCTGCACGAAATGGATACCGTTCGCGCCGGCGTTGAACTCGAGCAGCACGAGGTTGCGCAGCGCGACCTTGATGCCGGCCGCGTTGATGACCAGCGCGTCGCCGCCGCTCGCGACGATGCTGCCGAGCGCGCCGGGAACGGCCAGGATCGTGACCGACTTGGTGATGCTGACCGGGCTCGTATTGAAGTTCGCCGAGTCGAGCATCCAGATCTCGCCGCCGGCGTTGACTGCCGCGAGCGCGGCTGGCAGCAGTCGGCAAGGTTGCGGCAGCGTGCACGGATTCGCGTCGTTCCCGGCGAGCGACAAATAGGAACGGAAGAGGCCCGCGTCGGCTCGCGCGATTGCGGACAACGCGAGAACCGCGACGACGGCGCGCAGCAGTTTTGGCACGATGGACGGTCGCATGGGCACTCCTCGTGATTTCATTTCCCGGGCAGCGCAGTGAGCGTCGCGCCCGAAAGATCGGTGGTGTTGCCGGTGAGCGTGTTGTTCTGCCGGCTGTAGACGACGCTCGATCCCGCGCCGCTCGCGACGATGCCGGTCGCGTTGCCGCTCACCACGTCGCCGGTGAGCACGATCGCGATGCTGCCGCCCGCGTTCGTCGACGCCGAAACACCCGCGCCGTTGTCGGTGAGCGAGCTGCGGCTCACCGCGATCTGCGCGAGCTTGCCGGCGCCCGCAAATCCCTCGACGCCGCCGGCGTTCGCGCGCAGTACCGAGCGCTCGACGAGCGCGCGCGTCATCGTGCCCGCATTCGCCTGTATGCTGACGCCGAAGGTGCCGTTGTTCGCGGCGACGCTGTTGGCCAGCGTGACATCGGCGTCGCCGCCGACCAACAATCCGGAGAACACGTTGTTCAGCAGGTGCACGCCGTCGAGCGCCGCGCTGACTGCTGCTGTGATCGACACGCCGTAGGCACCGTTGTCGCGAGAGACGCTGTTCGTCATCGCAAATCGCGCGTCGCTCGCGGATGCGGTTACGCCCGACGCGCCCATGCCGTACATTTCGCAACCTTCGATCGTGAGCTCGAGGCCCCGCATGAAGTTAACGCCGTTCGTGCCGTCGCCGAGATTGAGCAGCACGAGGTTGCGCAGCGCGACGCGCACACCCGGCGTGTCGATATCGATCGCATCCCCGCCGCTCGCGACGATGCTTCCGATCACGCCGGGAATCGCGAGAATCGTGACCGACTTCGTGATGTCGACGGGCCCGGTGTTGTAGTTCGCCGAGTCGAGAATCCAGATCTCGCCGCCATCACCGATCGCGAGGAGCGCCTGCGGCAGGAGCCGGCACGGCAGCGGCAGCGTGCAGGGATTGGCGTCGTTGCCGTGCGACGACAGATACCCGCGAAAGAGCGCAGCGGCGCGCACGACGTTGACGGTATACGTTTTCGTCGCGCCACCAAAGGCCGTCACGACCACCGCGATCGAATTGCCGCCCACACTCAGTGCGATCGGCGCCGATGCCGTGCCGCTCGTGACGGCGACGCCGTTGACCGTGACCGTCGACGAACCGTCGGCGACGGTCGGTGCAATCGTGACCGAAGTCACGCCGAAAGGAACGCCGTCGCTGTACCCGATCGTCGACGCGTTGAATGCCGGCGCAAGGACGCCCGTCGAGACGACGAGTGACGACAAGTTCGCATTCGCGACCGCGGACGCGGTGAGGTCGGGCGTCAGGCGCGCGGCGAATCCGTCACTGTTGGTGCCGTCCGCACCGTGCGTGGCCTGCGCACCGCCCGCGGTGCCCGGGAAGTTCGTCGACTGCGTCGGTCCCGCAACATAGATCTGGCCCGTCGCGGGATGGATCGCCAGCGCCTCGGCCATGTCGGCGCTCGAGCCGCCGAGATACGTCGATTGGTCGAGCACCGTGAGCGCGCTGTTGAGGTGCGCCACGAACGCGTCCTGGAAGCCGCCGAACGTCGATTGCGCGCCGCCGCTCGTGCCGGGAAAGTCGCCCGTCGTGTAACCGGCGACGTAGATGTCGCTCGACGCCGGATGAATCGCGAGCGCGAACGCGCGGTTCGCACCCGACGTGCCGAGGTACGTCGCTTGATGAAGCGTCGTGAGCGCGGCGTCGAAGTACGCAAGGAACGCGGAACTGCCGCCGATGAACGTCGATTGCGCACCGCCGGTCGTGCCCGGGAAGTTCGTCGATTGCGTCCAGCCGGCGACGTAGACGTCGCCCGTGGTCGCGTGGATGGCGAGCGCCTGCCCGGTCTCCTGATTGTTGCCGCCAACGTACGTGGAACGATGCAGGGTGGTGAGCGACGCGCCGAGAGATGCGACGAAGGCGTCCGAATTGCCGAAATCGACGCCATGCGTCGCTTGTGCGCTGCCGGCGGTGCCCGGAAAATTCGTCGAGCTGGTATCGCCGGTGGCGTACACGTCGCCCGACGTCGGATGGATCGCGAGACCGTGCACCGTGTCGCCACCACTTCCGCCGAGATACGTCGCCTGACCGAGCGTCGTCAGCGCGGCGTTAAAGCGCGCGACGAATCCGTCGACCGCACCCCCGCCGTCGGGCTGCGCCCCGCCGGCGGTTCCGGGCAGGATCACGGAGATCGCGGAGCCCGCCGCGTAGACGTCACCGCTCGCCGGGTGGATCGCGAGCGCATAGGCGACCGTGACGCCGCCGCCGAAATACGTCGCTTGATCGAGCGTCGTCAACCCGGCGTTCAGGCGCGCGACGAACGCAGCCATCGAGAAAGTTCCGTTGGTGGCCTGCGCACCGCCTGCCGTCCCGGGAAAATTCGTCGAGAACGTCTGCCCCGCGACGTAGACGTCACCCGTCGCCGGGTGGATCGCAATCGCATTCGCCTGATCGTCCTCGACACCGCCGAGATACGTCGCCTGCTCGAGCACGGTGAGTGCCGCGTCGAGCCGCGCGACGAACGCGTCGTTTTTGGTGGAACGCGCCGGTTGTGCGCCTCCGAGCGTGCCGGGGAAGTCGACCGACGCGGCCACGCCCGCGACGTAGACGTCGCCCGATACCGGATGGATCGCGAGGCCGTACGCCGCGTCGACACCCGAGCCACCGAGGTAGGTGGCCTGCAGCAGCGGATCGATCAGCAGTGGCAGCGCCGGATCGTAATCGAAGACGCGGAATCCATAGTCACGGCGTCCATGCAGCGCGTATGCGACGCGAACGCCGTGGCGCGCGCCGTTGCGTTCCTGGAATGCCGTCGGCGCGGTGAACGTCACGTCGCCGTTCGCGGTCGCGACGATCAATGCACCGGATGGGTCGATCCGAAGATTTTCACCACCGGCCACGTGCATGCGAATCCGAGAAGGATCGCCGCCGGGCAGCACGGTGAAGCGTTTCTCGACGCTGCTGCCGTTCGCGGCAAGATCGAGCCGGATACGCGGCCAGACTTCGCCGAACGAAATCGCGTCGAACGTGGGAACGTCGCTTCTCCAGCGCGTTGGATCGCGACCGACGAAATACGCGACGCGCGTCGGCGCGTATGCGCTGGCGGACGGGTGCGGCGAGCCCGCGACAGCGGTTTCTTCGAGCAGCGCACCACGCTTCGATGCTTGCCTTTCGACCCGTTGCGACGAACGCTCGCCGGTCGCTGCGTGCGAAGTCGGCGCACCGCCGCCACCGGTCAACGCGTAGACGACGCGACCATCGTTCGTCACGAATACGGTGCCGGCGAAGGTCGGCGCGTAGTACGACACGCGAGGGTCCAGCTGTCCGGTGTTGGCGACGAACGGAACGCGAACCGTGGCGAGGCGCGCGGCGACCGACTCGCGGGAGAGTTGCGGCTTTGTGACGGCGGCGCAAGCCTCGGGAATCGCGATCGCGAGAACGAGCGCGAGCAGACAGGCGAGTTCGTGGTAACCCGATTTGACGTGCTGCATGGCTCCGCCGCAGCCGGAATCGGCTGTTAGTGGAGCGCGAATCGCCACGCCGGTCAAGGCGTCGTACCATGGGGCGGACGTGATCTCGAGCTGCCTATCTTCCACGACGCGCGACGCAAGACGCCCATGAACGAAGTGCAGCGAGAGCGCGTGCTCGCTGCGGTCGGCGAGTCGGACGACGTGCTGGTGTGTTGTCTGCTGAACGGCAAGGTAACACTGGCCCATCGTCGACTTTGGCCGGCGCTGGTGCGGGTTGCCGATCGCTTCGAACCCGCACGACTCGCGCAGGTACGCGACGAGCATCTGCCGAGGGTCGTCATGTCGCGCGCGAAGTGCCGTTTCCGTCATGGGTGCCACCGACGGTTCACGAGGACGCCGCGATTCTTGGCGAGGAACAATCGATCACCGCGCTCGGCCCGCCGTCGCGGCGTCGCTGGTGCGGAGCAGGAGGCGAACACGCAAGTGATGAGACGCGGCCCGCCGATGTCGTCGTTGCCGCGCGTATCGCTGTACGATGCCGCGTCCATATGACGCTATGGGGAGAAGATGGGCACTCAGGTGACCTTCGACATCGACCGCAAGACGACGCTCGCCGTATTCGCGCTGATTGCGGCTACGCTGTCGGTCCTGTTGCTGGTCGCGAGCCTGGTGCCACCGCCCGCGTCGCCGAGCGAACTGCTGGCGATGGCCTCGCGCCATCGCGCCGCCTATGGAGGCTTCGCCGGCCTGGTGTTGGCGTGGGCCGTGTTCTCGGTTCCATTGATCGTCACGCTGGGTCAGCTGCTTCGTCCGCACGGAGGCACCCTGGCTGCAATCGCTCAGTTGCTTTCGGCGATCGGCGTGCTGCTCCTCGGCTTCGCGATCTTCACCCACATCGGTGCCGTGCTGGCGATCGCCGACGCGAGCGGTCCCGCACGTGCGCAGGACGCGACCTACCAGGCGGCAATCTGGTCGAGTCTCGGCTTCTACCTGACGGACCCGGGACTCATGACATGGGGGCTCGGCCAATTCCTCTTCGGGTGGATCGCGTGGAGAAGCGACCTGTTGCCGAAATGGATTGCCATGATCGGCATGGTCGGAGGGGTTGCCGGCCTGTCGACGCTCGCCGTATATCAGACGAGCTTGCTGGCACTCGTGCAACTGGCGTGCTTCACCGTGTGGGGTTTCGCGACCGGCATTGCGCTGCTGCGCGCACGGCGTACCCACTGGGCGCGCGCGTAACGCTCGGCTACCGTACGCGTTCGATTCTCCCCTGACCCAAACGACGTGAAGGCCCCGGAAGACCTGACGCCCGAGAGCTGGCATCGCTTCTTCGGGTCGACCGCGAACAATCGGGCGTGGACGCTCGCCGAATTGCCCGCGGATCAGGTCGATCGAGACGAACTTCTGAACGCCGCGCACGCGGCGGCGTGGCATTGGCAGCAGATCGGCACCGAGCTTCACAGAATGCGCGCCTGCATGCTGCTCGCGCAGGCGCATGCGCAGGCGGGTCTCGGTCGAAGCGCGCTCGACTATGCGGAACGCATGCGCCGGTTCTTCCTGATGACGCCAGATACGCCTGACTGGGAACTCGCGTTCACGCACGTCGTCCACGCGCATGCGGCGGTGGCGGCCGGTGCG
>Ga0207657_10006433_pt1 | contig 12180 bp, 10 predicted proteins | sample KBSC33metaG_FD_184316 | JGI IMG/M metagenome (GOLD analysis project Ga0207657, IMG submission 184316) | Corn rhizosphere microbial communities from Kellogg Biological Station, Michigan, USA - KBS C3-3 metaG (SPAdes) (version 2) | ecosystem: Host-associated > Plants > Roots > Rhizosphere > Soil ...
TGATCGAGCCTGAAACCGAACGGATTCTGGGCGTGGGGATTGTCGGAGTGGGCGCAGGCGAACTGATCGGCGAGGGCGTACTCGCCGTCGAAATGGGAGCTACGGTTCGCGACCTCGCTGATTCTGTGCACCCCCACCCGACGCTCTCGGAAACATTGATGGAAGCTGCCGAGAGTTTCTATGGAACAGCAACACATACACTATCGCGCCGCTCTTCCTGAAACATCGCTATTTTTCAGTCCTTTTTTCCGCCCGATTTGATGGTATAGTCGAGCCAGAGGTTGAAGGGGATTTTCATGGACATGGATCCCTCTCTCGTCGAAATCACCGGAGACGACCTCACGATCAACAGGGTCGCTTCGGTAGCCCGCCAGGATAGCCGCGTCGAGCTGTCATCAAATCGCGCCGTAATAAACAAAATTTCCTCATCCCGGCAGTTGTTGGAGAAAAAATTAGCGGCCGGAGAGGTGATCTATGGCGTAAACACGGGGTTCGGCGGCAACGTGCGTTTCCTCATTCCCGATACTGATCTAAGCTTTCATCAAACAAATCTTCTTCGTTCTCTCAGTTGCGGCGTTGGTCAGCCGCTGCCGGCGGATGCGGTTCGGGCCGCGATGCTCCTCAGAGCGAATGCCCTCGCTAAGGGGCTTTCGGGCGTAAGACGTGAAATCATCGAGCGATTGGTCGATCTCCTCAATCACCGGATTACACCTGTGGTACCGCGCTACGGTTCCGTGGGCGCCAGCGGCGACTTGATTCCATCCGCTTATATTGGCCGTGTCCTCCTCGGCGAAGGTGAAGTTATCTACCAGGGCGGAAGAGTTCCTGCCGCTGAAGCGCTGCGGCACGCAAACCTCGCGCCCTCCGAACTCACAGCGAAAGAGGGACTAGCGCTCGTCAACGGCACCACCGTGATGACCGGGATCGCTGCGCTGGTCATCTATGACGGCGCCTACCTCGCACGCCTTGTGCTGGCGTGCGCAAGTCTAGCCATCGAAGGGCTAAACGCCACCGCCGACCCGTTTTCCGAAGTGATCCACCGGGCCAAGAATCATCCAGGTCAAGTCGAAGCGGCGGCGATCTGCCGCAAGCTACTGCAGGATAGTCGTTACATTCGAAATCTCGATGAAATTCGCACCAGGGTCAGTGAGACGCGCAAGGCATCTGAAGCAAAAACGATCCGCTCCGATGAAGCCATTCAGACTCCCTATTCATTGCGTTGCGTACCGCAGGGAATCGGTCCCGTGCTCGAGGCTTTGCGCGCCCATCAGGTCATCTTGGAACGCGAGATGAACTCTGCCAACGACAATCCGCTGATTGATCCGGTAGAAGGACGCGTCTATCACACCGGCAATTTCTACGGGGGCCATGTGGCACGCGCGCTCGACAGTTGGAAAATCGATCTGGCCACTTTGGCCAACTGGCTTCACTCGATCATGGCTATGCTTATCGATGATCGATTCAGTAGCGGCCTGCCACCCAATCTAACGCGAAAACCGGGACTATCGTCGGGTTTTAAAGGGATGCAGTTGTGTCTGACCAGCCTCGTTTGCGCCATACGTCATTTGTCCAATCCAAGTATGGTCCATAGCTTGCCAACAGAACAGTACAACCAGGATATGGTCAGTCTCGGCACGCTTGCAGCGCTTACGGCTATGGAAATGACGGCGATGGCGCGAGATGCCGCCGCCATCTCGCTGCTTGCGCTTTGCCAGGCCATCGACCTCCGGGGCGGCGGCGAAAATCTCGGCATCGGCACGAGAGCCGTCTTTGAAACGGTTAGAAAACAAGTGGCGATTTTAGAAAACGATCGGCCGCTGGACAGCGATCTCGCCCGTACATCCGAGTTGATTCGAGCGAGGCTGCTGCCGCTTCCTGAACTGGAGAACGGCTTATGAACATCTTCGATGCTTTGGAACGGAGCAAAACCCGCTATCCAGATAAAGATGTCATATTGTGTCGAGGCGTTGCGATGACATACGCGCAACTCTATCACCAGGTTTGTTGTTTGAGTTCGGCACTGCAAGAAGAAAATCTGCAGAAAGGGGAGCGAGTAGCGCTCTTTCTTCCCAACCGGCCCGAGTTTTTGATATCGTATTTTGCCACTGTTCGCCTCGGCGCCATTGCGGTTTCCCTCAATGTCATGCTCAAACGTGATGAAGTAGAGTTCATTCTCAATGATTGCCAAGCTCGGATCCTGATCACCTGTGATCGGTTGCTGGATCAACTACCGCATTCTCACGAAACTCCGGCGCTTAAAAGCATTGTCTGCGTCGATGAGCCTCAGCACACCGGCGTGATTGGCATCCATAAACTGCTCGCCCGCGGCAGAGCCTCTCACCCGACTGCCAACTCAACTCAGGACGAAGGCGCGGCGATCCTTTACACTTCGGGAACTACGGGAAAACCGAAGGGCGCCCTGCTTTCGCATGGAAACCTCGTCTCGAATGTCGCCTCAACCGTTTTCCACACGAAAATGTCTTCCAATGACCGGCTCATCTGTTTTTTGCCGCTTTTTCACTGTTTCGGTCAAAATTTTATAATGAATGCAGCCATCGCGTGCGGGGCGACATTGGTGCTTCACGAGCGGTTTCAACTTGACGAGATGCTCGAATCTATAAAGACCAACCGAATCTCGATGTTTTTCGGCGTTCCGGCGGTTTATCTACGCCTTCTGTCATTGGCCGACATTGAAGAACGTTTTCGTTCGCTTCGCTACTGCTTCACTGCCGCGGCGCCGATGCCGTTAGCGGTCGCGCGCCAGTGGCGGGAACGGCTTGGTCGGCCCATTTATGAAGGCTATGGCCTTACAGAAACCTCGCCCTTTGCCAGTTATAATCATGATATTGACTATCGTGAGGGCAGCGTCGGGTCTCCCATAGAGAACGTCGAGATGAAAATTGTCGATCCCGACGGACTAGACCTGCCCGTTGGCGAGCAAGGGGAAATTGCGATCAAAGGACCGAACGTGATGCTGGGCTACTTTCGCCGGCCCGAGGAAACTGCACAGGTAATGCGGGACGGCTGGTTTTTGACCGGTGATATTGGCAAGAGAGATCATGACGGCCATTTCTATCTGGTCGATCGGGCCAAGGACATGATCAATGTATCGGGTTTCAAGGTCTGGCCGCGCGAAGTTGAAGAGGTTTTGTTGCAGCATCCGAGTGTCAGCGAGGTGGGCGTGATCGGCGTTGCAGATCCGGTTTCCGGCGAAGCGGTCAAGGCTTTCGCTGTGCTGAAACAGGGAGAGTCGATCAGAGAACGGGACCTAATCGATTACGCGCGCGGGCGGATAGCGGTTTACAAAGCACCGCGATTTGTCGAATTCATTGATGCGCTCCCGCGCAATCCCGCCGGGAAAGTGCTCAAGAGAGAGCTCAGAGCACGGGCAAACATACCGGAGAACGCAGCCTCAATAAGAGTAGCCTAGTCGCGCCGCCATGTCAGAACAGGTCGCCATTATCGGTATTGGCGTCGTCCCACTGCAACCCACCACTCCGCGCTATTCGTTCAAAGAGATGGTCTTCGAAGCGGCGCAAAAAGCCTACGCGGACGCCGGCATTTCCTTTGACGAGATCGATTCTTTCGTTACCTGCGCCGAAGATTTTAATGAAGGTATCTCGATTTTCGACGAATACACGCCCGACCAACTCGGCTGCAGGCAAAAACCGATGCACACGCTCACCCAGGATGGACTTCACGGTATCGCCGATGCGCTAATGCAGATTCGCGCCGGAGTGGCTGAGATCGTCGTTGTCGAAGCCCATAGCAAAGCGTCCAACATATTGACACCCGACTGGCTTCTCGATTACGCCTTGGACCCGATTTATACCCGACCGCTCGGCTTCACTCCCCACGCTTTAGCAGCCATGGACATGCAGGCTTTTACTCATCAGACAGGAATCACTCCGTCACAGTGCGCCGAAGTGGTCATCAAGAATCGGCTAAACGCGCGCGATAATCCGCTGGCGGCTTATGCCGTCGAGTCGAATCGAACAAGTGTCGAGGCATCGCCGTATTTTTCTTTTCCCTTGCATGAGGAAGAACTAGCCAGGGCTGCCGACGGCTGTGTCGTTGTGGTCGTCGCAAATGAAACAACGGCCAGTAAGGCTGCCAAGCGACCTGCTTGGATTTTGGGTACAGGCTTCGCGAACGACAGTCCGACCATAGAATCGCGCCGCTGGGGTCATGCTGAATATGCGCGGCTGGCAGCGCAATCCGCCTTTCGCCAGGCCGGGATTAAAACCGCCCATGAGATCGACTTCTTCGAGGTGGACGACACCTATGCGTATAAAGAGCTGCAACACCTGATCGCCCTCGGCCTTTATGCGGAGCCTATTGAGGCCGGTCGAGCGATTGAATCTGGCGCAACCCGACGCGACGGGCGAACGCCGGTTAACGTGTCCGGCGGCGCACTAGGCATGGGTCTGCCGCTGGAAGCGCATGGGCTCTACCGTATTGTCGAGCTGGTCCTGCAGCTCCGCGGCCAGGCGGGCGAGCGCCAGCTGTCGCGGGCTAAAATCGGCGTGGCGCAATCCTGGCGAGGCGTACCGACTACCAGCGGCGCAGTCGTGATTCTTGGAGCGGAACCTCCACGTGGCTAAACGTCGAGTGGCCGTGATCGGGGCGGGCATGACCCGATTCATGCACCGCGCGCTCGAGACACCCAAAGAGCTTGCTTGGCATGCGGCTCATGCCGCTCTTACTTCCAGCCAGCTGAAACTTAAGCAGATCGATTGCGTGGTTCTCGGCACCGCGCCGGACGCATTCGACGGCGTCCACATGAAAAGCGAGTATCTCGCCGACGGCTGCGGCGGCTGGGGAAAGCCTTTTCTGCGTTGTTACGTCGGCGGCGGCACCGGCGTGTATGCGGTCGCTCAGGCTTACTTTCAGGTCGCCTCGGGAATCTTCGACACTGCGCTGGTGGTCTGCGAAGAAAAAATGTCCAGTTGCCAACCGCATCCTCAGGCGGCGTTCCTCACGATCTTCGATCCCATCACCGAACAACCCTTGAAACCCAATCTGCTCTGGATCTTCGCTCTGGAGCAGACCCGCTATATGGAGACCTACGGCATCACGATTGAAGAGATCGCCCGCGTTGCGGTGAAAAATAAGCGTAACGCTCTGAACCATCCGGCGGCTCAGCTCTCGGCGGAACTGACGGTAGAAGATGTTCTGGCTTCGGAAATCATGGCCTGGCCGGTCCATCGTCTGATGGTTAGTCCAACCAGCGATGGCGCGGCGGCCATCGTGATCGCCGCGGAGGAGGTCGCGCGGCGAGTTAGCGACAAGCCGATTTGGATACAAGGGATCGGTTGGTCCCTAGATAGCGCCTATTGGACTAACCGCGATCTTGCCTACCCCGAGTATGTTGAGAAGGCCGCCTGGATGGCCTACCAAATGGCCGGGGTGAAGGAACCGCGAAAAGAAATTCACATCGCCGAACCGTACGATCCCTTCGCCTACAAGGAGCTCCACCACCTCGAAGGCCTCCAGCTTGCCCCAAAGGGCGAAGCGCCGAGACTACTGGCCGACGGCGTATTCGAGCGCGATGGTGATTTGCCAGTGACGCCTTCAGGAGGTTTGCTCGGCGTCGGCAACCCCATCGCCGCCGCCGGGATGATGAAAATCTGCGAGCTGTTTTGGCAAATGCGCGGCGAGGCCGGCAAACGTCAGCTGCCTGGAAAACCCGAGCGCGGCGTCGCTCAAGCGTGGGGAGATCTAATGCAGGTTGGCACCGTGGTCGTCATGGGAACGGAGAAACCGGACTAAAATCTCAGGGCACAAAACGATCATGCCTAAATTTCCCGGCACGCCGGTAGATAATCGCGAACTGAAGCGCGGTAAAATTTTCACGGCTTCCTATGCGCCACGGCTGCGCTACCGATGGGACACCGGCGAAGCCATCGGTCGCTATCTCGAAGAACTGAAACGCGGCCGATTGATCGCTCGCCGCTGCGATGGCTGCCGGCGGGTATTGATTCCGCCGCGTATGTTTTGTGAACGCTGCTTTCGCCCGACCAATGAATGGGTTTATGTCAAGGATACTGGCAGAGTGCTGACCTTTTCCCTCTGCTATGTCACCTGGAATGTGCGTCGATTGCGCCAACCGTTAATTCCTGCCGTTATTGAAATCAATGGTGCGTCCCCGGGTATGGGCATTCTGCATCTGGTTAGCAAGGTGCTGCCCAAAAGAGTGCGCGTTGGGATGCCGGTGCGCGCAGTGTGGCGCGCGGCTCCACAGCGCCGCGGCAGCATCACGGACATTCTTTATTGGAGGCCCGACACGGGACAGGAGCAAAAATGAAACCCTCAGCGCAAAATGAGGATTATCGAGCGTGGCCGGGAGCGATCCCGATTACATCAACGTACACTGTAGGTGTGGCGGGGCAAATATTTTTTGACGCCCTGAAGCAGAGCGGTACGCTGATCGCCACCCGTTGCCGGCCTTGCAAGCAGGTTTACTTGCCAGCACGTCTATTTTGCGAACGCTGCCTCGGCGCACTCACCGAACAGGTGGAAATCAAACCCACCGGCCGGCTTGTCAGCTATACCTTTTGCCATGTCGACCGCGATCGCCGACCGCTGCGCCGGCCGCAGGCAATGGCATTGGTGCAGTTGGATGGCGCCAGCACGGTGCTGCTCCATTATCTGCTCGATGTCACTCGCCCTGAGCAGATTGTCATTGGCGCGCGGGTAGAAGTGGTAATCAAACCAAAGGGGCGGCGGAGCGGCTCGATCCTCGATATAGCAGGGTTTCGGTTGGTCGACGGTGCCAAGTTTTCCAGCAAACGTAAGCGTAAGCGACGTTAATGACTGGAGCGGCGCTCCGGATTTTCAAGAGGCGCGTTGTATTTCATCCACCGCCAAAGGATTTTCCAGCGCCGATAAATCGCCCATCTCCTGGCCCAAATAACCAGCGCGAATTACCCGGCGCATAATCTTCGCATTCCGCGTTTTCGGCAGATCGCTGACAAACTTTATCGCCTCCGGCTTGAGCGGCTTGCCAAGAGACCGCGCGACCTTTTCTTTCAGCGCTTCCGCCAGAGCTTCATCGCCGTGCTCTCCTGATACAAGAACACAAAAACAGATCACGGCTTCACCGCGGAGCGGATCGGGAACACCAATCGCAGCCGCCTCGCTCACCGCTGGATGCTCGACTAAAATCGACTCGATTTCGGCGGGTCCGACCCGTTTCCCGCCTACTTTGATCGTATCGTCGGATCGGCCGAGGACATACCACAAGCCGTCTTCATCGATTGCCGCCCAATCGCCATGTAGCCAGATTTTCGGGAACCGGCTCCAGTAAGTCTGTAAATATCTTTGCGGGTCATGCCAAAAGCCGCGCGTCATTCCGATCCAGGGCTGGCGAATGATCAGTTCCCCGACCTGATTCCGCACCGGCCGTCCGTTATCGTCGACCACATCCGCCGCCATGCCGGGCAGCGGACCTGAAAACGAGCACGGCTTGAGCGGCGTCAGAACGTTCCCCATCAGGATGCCGCCGGCGATTTCTGTCCCGCCAGAGTAGTTAATAATCGGCAACCGCTTCTTGCCGACTTTTTCGAACAGCCACCGCCATGGCTCGGGGTTCCAGGGCTCACCCGTCGAAGCCAGGATACGAAGCTTCGAGAGATCATGCTGCTCAACGGATTCATCGCCATGGCGCATAAGCACGCGCACAAGCGTCGGCGAGACGCCGAGGATCGTCACGCCGTGCTCCTCCACGAGCCGCCACAAACGTGACGGACCAGGATGGTCGAGCGCGCCATCATAAAACAGCATGGTCGCGCCGTGCAGAGTCGCGCCAAAAAGCTCCCACGGCCCCATCATCCAGCCCATGTCCGTAACCCAATAAAGGGTGTCGTTGGCGCTGAGATCGAGACCATGCATCATGTCCTGCGCGGCTTTGATGGGAAAACCGCAATGGGTATGCAGCGCACCTTTGGGTTTTCCGCTCGTTCCCGATGTATAGATTATCATCAGAGAGTCGTCGGCCTCGGTTCTTTCGGTGGCGCTCTTCTCCGACTGTCCGGCAATGACTTCCTCCCAGGATAACCGGCCCGCGCCGCTCCTCACCGTCGCGGTTCCTAAGCGCGGAAGCACGATCGTCCTTTTGATGCTCGAAGCTCCGAGCAGAGCTTCACTCGCAACGGACGCGAGATCCACAGCTCCACCGCGGCGATAGAACCCATCCGCCGTGATCAATCCTGTGGCCTGTGCATCCATCAGCCGCGCGGCAACCGCAGCAGCACCGAACCCGGAGAATAGCGGCAAAATCAGCGCGCCGATCTTTGCCAATGCAAATGTCGCAACGGCGATCTCCGGCACCATCGGCATGAAAATTCCCACCACTTCTCCCTTTTTGAGGCCGAGCCGTCGGAGCCCGTTAGCGAAGCGATTCACTTCACGGTAAAGCTCGCCATACGTAATCACCCGGGTCGCGCCCTCTTCCCCTTCCCAGCGAATTGCCACCCGGCTTTCCGTCGGCGTTCCGATCCATTTATCCAAACAATTGTGAACAATGTTCATCTTGCCGTTGACGCACCAGTGCGGCCATTCGATCCCCTGCGACAAATCAACGACCGCGCTATAGGGTTCATAAAATTCGATTTGCAGCGCTTCCAGCACGCTGTTCCAAAACCACTCTGGGTTGGCAATCGACTTCTCATGCAATTCAGCCGCAGTCGCAATGGCATGTCGGTCCATGAAATGCTTTAGCCGGCTCTGCGCCACCAATGACTCCGAGGGCCGCCAAACGATGTCGCCGCCGAACGTGAACGGTTCCACTTATAATCCTGCTTTCGCCAGGATCATTTCTGCCGCAGTGTACGGATCGGTATGCTTATCAGCGATCCTTTGCGTCCACTGCTCGATCTCATGATCGTCGAGCTTTGCTTCGAGCCTGGCCATCAGCTGATCCCGAAGCAGCGCCAACATCTGAGCGCGGGAAATTTTCAGGCTTTTCTCTGTCCGCTTGGCGTCAAAATTCAATTCGGCCGCACGCTTCTCGATCCCGTCAATGAGCGGCGCAATGCCGTGGCTCTGAAGCGCCGACGTTTTGAAGACCGGCAAACCCGTTGCGCCGAATAGCTCGGCCAGATGAGAGAACATCTGCTCAGCCCCCGGCAGATCGGATTTGTTCATGACAAGAATATCGGCGATTTCCAAAACACCCGCCTTGAGCGCCTGTATTTCATCGCCCGCTGCCGGTGTCGTCACCACGACGACGATGTCGGCAATTTGCGCGATATCGATCTGATTTTGACCGATGCCGATGGTTTCGATCAGGATATAGTCTTTGCCCATCGCGTCGAGGAGTTGTGCCGCAGCAAAGACACAGCTCGGGAGACTCCCCTGCCCGTTTCGTGTGGCCAGGCTCCTGATAAAAACTCCAGGATCGAGAAAGTGATCCCGCATGCGCAACCGATCTCCCAACAGCGCGCCGCCTGAAAATGGGCTGCTCGGGTCAATGGTCAAAATGCCCAGGAGTTTTTTCCGTCGGCGAAATTCAACGATCATCCGGTCAATGAGCGAGCTCTTTCCGGTTCCGGCGCTGCCGGTAAGGCCGATCACGCGGGCGCGGCCAGCGCGCGAGTAGAGACGTTTCATCACTTCGTTAGCCATCGGATCCCTGTTCTCAATCAAGCTCAGCATCCGACCCACCGTGACTATATTTCCGCCAATGATCGAGCGGACAAACGCGTCAACGACGGATTTGTGCTCCGTCGTCTGTTTACCCCGCGACTTTGCCATCTGAACGTCGCAGCAACTCCTTGGCGATGATTATGCGCTGAATCTCGGACGTTCCTTCCCCGATCTCGCACAGTTTCGCATCTCGAAAGTAGCGCTCCACCGGACAGTCTTTCATGTATCCAGCGCCGCCGTGTATCTGCAGCGCCTGGGCGGTGGCGCGCGCGGCGACTTCAGAGGCGAAAAGCTTGGCTTCGGAAGCCGCGCGCTTGTACGGTAAGCCCTTTTGCTTGAGCTCCGCAGCGCGGTACACCAACAGTCGCGCGCCGTCGATTTCCATCGCCATATCGGCGAGCTTCCATTGAATCGCTTCGAATTCTACGATCGCGCGGCCAGACTGGTGGCGCTGTTTGGCATAGTGAAGCGACTGCTCCAAAGCCGCGCGCGCAATACCGACGGCCAGCGCGCCGATGCCAATGCGCCCACCGTCGAGGACCGCCAGCGCATCTCGGTAACCGCAGTTTAAGTCGCCCAGGATACTTTCCGCTGGCACGTGGACGTCCTCGAAGCGAAGCTGAGCGGTGTCGGAGGCGCGCATCCCCAGCTTATTTTCCACGCGCCCAACGGCAAGACCGCTGCGCTTGCGTTCGACAATGAATGCCGAGATGCCGTCCGCGCCGCGCGGCAGCTCGGTGGCGGCCATCACGACATAAATGCCGGCTACCGATCCCTGCGTGATAAAGATTTTCTCGCCATTGAGCACCCAACTGTTGCCCGTCGATACGGCGCGGCTTTTAAGAAACTTTGCCCCTGACCCGGCCTCGGGTTCGGTCAGGGCCCAGGCGCCCAACTGTTTGCCAGTCGCGAGTGCAGTTAAGTAAGTGTGTTTCTGCTGTTCGCTGCCAAAGGCGAAAATATGCCCGGCACACAGCGAATTATGCGATGCCAACATCAAGGCGACCGCGCCATCGATCCTGGCAATTTCTTCGATGATAATCGCAAAACTCAGCGCATCGAGACCCGCGCCGCCGTACCGTTCGGGGATCATGACGCCGAAGAGGCCAAGCTCAGCCATCTCCGGCAGCAGTTCGCGGGGAAATCGCGCCGACTCATCGCGCTCCCGCGCACCCGGCGCAATCTCACGCTCGGCAAACTCGCGCATCGTGTGCCGCAGCAGCTCATGTTGCTCGCTTAGATCAAAGTTCATGGCGTTTCGCCGCGGTATTTTTGCTACTCCGTCCGCGCCCGGGAAAAGCTTTGACAAATGCGACGATTTCGTCGATCGCAGCACCTGGGCCGAAGATTTTCTTAACGCCAAATTTTTTGAGCGCCGGAAGATCCTCTGCCGGGACGATGCCACCGCCAAAGAGTAAAATGTCGTTGGCTTTATTTCTCTTCAGTCCATTGGCAAGGTCCTGGAAAAGCGAGAGATGCGCCGCCGAATGAATGGAAATGCCGATGGCATCGACGTCCTCTTGAACCGCCGACTGGACAATCTCCTCGGCAGTGTTGTGTATGCCGAGATAAACCACCTCGATCCCGGCATCGCGTAGTCCCCGGGCAACGATCTTTAACCCACGGTCGTGGCCGTCGAGTCCGACTTTGGCGAGCAGGACACGCAGAGGATGGGAATCAGCGGAGGTCATACAGTTCCCGTCTCGCGATATTCGCCGTAGACTTTCCTGAACAGATCGCAGATCTCGCCCACTGTCGCCTCGGATCGAACGGCGTTCATAACCGGCATCATTAAATCGCCATGTTCCTCAGCGCTCCGTTCGAGTTGGTTCAAGGCCGAGCGCAGGCGTCGTTGGCTACGCTGTTTTTTTCTATCCCGTAGCTCTTGAATCTGGCGGCGCTCCACTCCCTGACTGATCCTGAGAGTTTTGACTGGCGCTTCGTGGGGCTCTGTGAATGCATTGACGCCGACAATAATGCGCTCGCCCGAATCGATCTCTCTTTGGTACGTCAGCGCTTCGCGCTGGATTTCGCTTTGCGGATAACCGATTTCGATGGCGCGAACCATGCCGCCCATTGCATCGAGCTTGGTAAAATAGCCGAGCGCTTCGCTCTCAAGACGATTAGTCAACCACTCGACGTAATAGGCGCCGCCTAACGGATCCACCGTATGGGCCACGCCTGATTCATGAGCGATGATCTGTTGCGTTCGCAAGGCGAGCTTCACCGCTTCCTCCGTCGGCAGCGCCAGGGTCTCATCGAGGGAATTGGTGTGCAGCGACTGCGCTCCGCCGAGAATCGCGGCGAGCGCCTGGAGCGTGACGCGCACGACGTTGTTATAGGGCTGTTGAGCGGTGAGCGCGCAGCCGGCGGTCTGTGCGTGAAAGCGGAGCGCCAGCGAGGCGGGATCTTTCACCGCGAAGCGATTTTTCATCTCCCGCGCCCACAGACGGCGCGCCGCGCGATATTTTGCGATCTCTTCGAAAAAATCGTTGTGCGCGTTAAAGAAAAAAGAGAGGCGCGGCGCGAAGT
>Ga0207657_10006438_pt1 | contig 12172 bp, 9 predicted proteins | sample KBSC33metaG_FD_184316 | JGI IMG/M metagenome (GOLD analysis project Ga0207657, IMG submission 184316) | Corn rhizosphere microbial communities from Kellogg Biological Station, Michigan, USA - KBS C3-3 metaG (SPAdes) (version 2) | ecosystem: Host-associated > Plants > Roots > Rhizosphere > Soil ...
CGCGCTCGCGCACCGCAACTACCGCTTGTTCTTTTTCGGCCAGGGCCTGTCGCTGATCGGGACCTGGCTGCAGCAGGTCGCGATGTCCTGGCTCACCTACCGGCTCTCGGGCTCGGCGCTGCTGCTGGGATTCGTCACGTTCTGCCAGTACATCGCCGTGCTGTTCATCGCGCCGGTCGCCGGCGTGCTCGCCGATCGCGTCGACCGCCGCCGGGCGCTGCTGATCACGCAGTCGGTCATGCTCGCGCAGGCGGCGACGCTGGCCGTGCTCTCCGCGACCGGCATCGTCGCCGTCTGGCATATCGCGGCGCTGGCGCTGGTGCTGGGCTGCGCGTCGGCCTTCGACATTCCGCTGCGCCACGCGATGATCGCGCGGCTGGTCGAGCACCGCAGCGAATTGCCGAACGCCATCGCGCTGAATTCACTGTTGATCAATTGCGCCCGCGTCGTCGGCCCGGCGCTGGCGGGAGTGCTGATCGCAGCGGTCGGCGAGGCGCTTTGCTTCGGGCTCAACGCGCTGTCGTTCGCCGCGGTGCTGACCGCACTGGCGATGATGCGCTGGCCGGCGGCTCAGCCGGCGCCGCCGCGGCACGGCTGGCTGCACAGCTGGCTGGAAGGGGCCCGCAGTGCGTTCGGATTCGCGCCTATCCGCGCCGGGTTGCTGCTGATCGCCGCCATCAGCGGGACGATAGGCACCTACTCGACGCTGATGCCGGTGTTCGCCAAGGATGTGTTCGGCGGCGGGGCGCGTACGCTCGGGATTCTGCTGTCGTCGGCGGGCACCGGCGCGCTGCTGTCGGCGCTCTATCTCGCGAGCCGGCATACGACGCGCGGCCTCGACCGGGTGATCCTGGTTGCCGGCGCTTGCGCGTCGCTGGCGATGCTCGCCTTTGCGCACGCTTCGAGTTTCGCCGTCGCGCTGCCGTTGCTGATCGTGCTGGGAGCCGGGCTGATCGCGGCGCAGGCATCGATCCAGACACTGGTGCAGACGCTGGTCGACGATGACAAGCGCGGCCGGGTGATGAGCCTTTACACGATGGCGTTTCTGGGGGCGCTGCCGTTCGGCAACCTGATGGGCGGAGCGATTGCGCGCTACGCGGGCGAGGACGTCGCGTTCTCGCTCGACGCCGTCCTCTGTCTTGCCGCGCTGCTGTTTTTCTGGCGCGCACTGCCCGGGCTTCGCGCCGCGGCGCGGCCGGTATACGTGCGCCTGGGCCTGATCGGCGGTCGCGACCGATCCGAGACGCGCGAAGACCGGCGCTAGACCTTTTCCGGCTCGCCGGCGCTGCGTTTCATTAGCAGTGCCGGAATCGGATGTGACTTACGCTGTCCCGGGCGCGCATGCGACGAGGGCGCCAGCGTCCCGGAGCCGTTCTGCTTCGCTGCCGGACGCTCGATCGGCGGCTGGTCCGGATTGCGGGTATCGTCGACGGCGTGGTCGCGTCGCGGCGGCGGCTCCGCGGCGTGTTCGCGCGGCGGCTTCGTCTGCCTGCCTTCGCGGGGCTGGCGCGGCTCGCGCACGGCGCGCGGCTCGCGCGAAACGCGCGGTTCACGACTGTGCGCCGGTGCTCGCTCGGCATGCGCCGGGGCGCGTTCGGCCGGGATGCCATCGGCCGCGGCGACCGGGATCGAGCGCTTGAGCATCCGCTCGATCTCGGTCAAGAGCCTTTCCTCATCGGGCGAGCAGAATGAAATCGCTTCGCCGCTCGCTCCGGCCCGGCCGGTGCGGCCGATGCGGTGGATGTAATCCTCGGGCACGTAAGGCAGTTCGTAGTTGATGACCAGCGGCAAGTCGTCGATGTCCAGTCCGCGCGCGGCGACGTCGGTCGCGACCATCACCTGCACCTTGGCTGCCTTGAAATCGTCGAGCGCTTCCAGCCGTGCCGGCTGGCTCTTGTCGCCATGGATCGCCGTGGTCTTCAGGCCGTCCTTTTCGAGCTGCCGCGCAAGGCGCGACGCGCCGTGCTTGGTCCGCACGAAGCAAAGCACCTGCCACAGATCGCGCGAGGTGACGATATGCGCGAGCAGCGCCCGCTTGCGCTCGGCCGATACCTTGTAGACGCTCTGCGAAACGGTTTCGGCGGTGGTGTTGCGGCGGGCGACCTCGATCAGCCGCGGCGCGTTGAGCAGTTGGTCGGCGAGCTTCTTGATCTCGTTCGAGAAGGTGGCAGAGAAAAGGAGGTTCTGCCGCTTCGCAGTCGCCGGCAACAGCGCCATGATCCGCTTGATGTCGGGAATGAAGCCCATGTCGAGCATGCGGTCGGCCTCGTCGAGCACGAAGATCTCGACCTGGCCCAGATAGACCGATTTCTGCTCGATGTGATCGAGCAGCCGGCCGGGAGTCGCGACGAGGATCTCGACGCCGCCCCGAACCGTCGGGAGCTGCTGCCGTATGTCGACGCCGCCATAGACGACCGTCGAGCGCAGCCCCGTATGTTTTCCGTAGGTCGCGATCGCCTCCTCGACCTGGATCGCGAGCTCGCGAGTGGGCGTCAGGATCAGCGCGCGTACCGGGTGTCGTGCCGGTGAGGGGCTGGTGTTGGCCAGCGGCAGCAGTTTTTGCAGGATCGGTAGGGCAAAGCCGGCTGTCTTGCCGGTGCCCGTCTGGGCGCCGCCCATGACGTCGAGGCCTTCGAGTATCAGCGGTATTGCCTGCAGCTGGATCGGGGTCGGGGTCGTGTATCCGGCTTCGGCGACGGCACGGAGGATTTCCGGCCGCAAGCCGAGCTCGGCAAAGCTCTGCGGGGTGGTGCTACTCATGCAATGGTGCTCCTGGCGCGGCCTCTCGCTTCGCGAGTTCCGGTCCAGGCAGCGAAAAATGACATCGGGACAGCGGGCTTGCGGCCTAAGGCACCGGCCCGGCTGAGGGATCGGCGGTGACCGGAACGGCCGCCGAATTCTTAGGATAGTACCTCTAAATGCCGGATTTTGCAACCATTTTCTCGCGGCCTGGGGCGCGATCGGCTATAATAGCGCGTTTCGCTCCCGCACCGCACCATGACTGGCATTGCCCGATGACCGACCCCACTCCGCGCCGAAAACTGCGCAACATTGCAATCATCGCCCACGTCGACCACGGCAAGACGACGCTGGTCGACAAGCTGCTCGTCCAGGCAGGGACCTTCGCCGCCTACCAGCACGTCGCCGAGCGGATGATGGACAGCAACGACATCGAGCGCGAGCGCGGCATCACCATCGTCGCCAAGAACTGTGCGATCGAGTACGGCGACACCCATATCAACATCGTCGACACGCCCGGCCATGCCGACTTCGGCGGCGAGGTCGAGCGCGTGCTGTCGATGGTCGACGGCGTCCTGCTGCTGGTCGATGCGGTCGAAGGGCCGATGCCGCAGACCCGGTTCGTCACGCGCAAGGCGCTGGCGCAGGGCTTGAAGCCCATCGTCGTCGTCAACAAGGTCGACCGGCCGGGTGCGCGTGCCGAATGGGTGGTCAACCAGACGTTCGAGCTTTTCGACCGGCTGGGCGCCAGCGAGGACCAGCTCGACTTTCCGGTCGTCTATGCGTCGGCGCTCAACGGCTACGCATCGCTCGACCCGAAGACGACGGGCACCGACATGCGGCCGCTGTTCGAGACGATACTCGCCAGCGTGCCGGCGCCCGCCGGCGATCCCGACGGGCCGCTGCAGCTGCAGATCAGCGCGCTCGACTACTCGAGCTATGTCGGGCGGCTGGGCATCGGTCGCATACGCCGCGGGCGGCTCGTCCCGGGCCAGGACGTCATGGTCCTGTCGGGCGATAGCGCGTCGACGCGCGGCAAGGTCGGCCAGGTGCTGGGTTTCTCCGGACTCCAGCGCACGCCGGTCGAAAGCGCGGCCGCCGGCGACATCGTGCTTATCACCGGCATCGATCAGTTGTCGATCGGCACGACGATCGCGGCGATCGATGCGCCCGACGCAATGCCGATGATCGCCGTCGACGAGCCGACGCTGTCGATGCAATTCCAGGTCAACACTTCTCCTCTTGCCGGCAAGGAAGGCAAGTACGTGACCAGTCGCAATCTGCGCGAGCGGCTGTCGCGCGAGCTCCTGACCAATGTCGCGCTGAGGGTCGAGGACACTGCCGACACCGACATCTTCACCGTCTTCGGGCGCGGCGAGCTGCACCTCACGATCCTGCTCGAGAACATGCGGCGCGAAGGCTACGAGCTGGCGGTATCGCGTCCGCGCGTCGTGTTCCGGGAAATCGACGGCGAGCAGTGCGAGCCGTTCGAGCAGCTTTCGGTCGACGTCGAGGATGCGCATCAGGGCGCCGTGATGGAAGCGCTCGGCATGCGCCGCGGCGAGCTGACGCACATGGAATCGGACAGCCGCGGGCGCACGCGGCTCGAATACCGCGTCCCTGCGCGCGGCCTCATCGGATTTCAGGGCGAGTTCATGAACCTGACCCGCGGCACCGGCCTGATCAGCCACGTCTTCGACGGGTACGCCAAGGTCGGCGGCGACATCCCGGAGCGGCGCAACGGCGTGCTTATCTCGGCCGAAGCGGGCGATGCGGTTGCCTACGCGCTGTGGAAACTGCAGGAGCGCGGGCGCATGTTCGTTTCTCCGGGCGACAAGCTGTACGAAGGCATGGTGATCGGCATCCACAGCCGCGACAACGATCTGGTCGTCAATCCGATCAAGGGCAAGCAGCTGACCAACGTCCGCGCGTCCGGCAAGGACGAAGCGATCGCGCTGACCCCGCCGATCCAGCTGACGCTCGAATACGCGGTCGAGTTCATTGCCGACGACGAGCTCGCCGAGGTCACGCCAAAATCGATCCGCATCCGCAAGCGACACCTGCTGGCGCACGAGCGCAAGCGCGCAAGCCGCGAGGCGGCGTAGGGCCGAGATCGACGATTGCGGCGATGACGCGCTTTGCCGTCATCCGACCGCCGACGTAAACTGTCGCGCATGACAACCACTATCTGGCTGGCGGTGGCAGGCGTCGCGCTCGTCGCGATTGCGGCGCTGCTCGCCGTGCTGCTGCTGCGCGTGCAATCGCTGCACCGCGCGGCGAGCGGCGCGGACACCCGCGTCCGGCTCGACGCGATCGGCGCGCAGAACGAGCGGCTCGAGCGCGAGCTTCGCGCCGAGCTCGCGCAGGCGCGCACCGAGTCTGCGCAGCAGGCGCAGCTAGGGCGCGGCGAGCTGGCCGCGGCCATCAGCCGGTTTGCGCAGGAGGTGCAAACCCTGCTCGGCACGATCGCCCAGATGCAAAACGAGCGGCTGTCGGCGCTGACCCATTCCAACGAGGCGCGCCTCGAAGCCGTGCGGGCAACGGTCGAGCAGCGGCTGGAGCTGCTGCGCACCGACAATGCGCAGAAGCTCGAGCACATCCGGCTCACCGTCGACGAAAAACTGCACGCCACGCTCGAGCAGCGCCTGGGCGAATCGTTCAAGCTCGTGTCCGACCGTCTCGAGCAGGTCCACAAGGGATTGGGCGAGATGCAATCGCTCGCGGCCGGGGTCGGCGATCTGAAGAAAGTTCTGACCAACATCAAGACTCGCGGCACCTGGGGCGAGGTGCAGCTGGAGAACCTGCTCGAGCAGATGCTGACACCGGCGCAGTACAGCAAGAACGTCGCCACCCGGCCCGGTCAGCCCTGGCGGGTGGAATTCGCGATCCGCCTGCCGGGCCGCGACGAAGGCAAGAACGAGTTCTGGCTGCCGATCGACGCCAAGTTTCCGCTCGAGGATTTTCAGCGCCTGCAGGACGCGCAGGAAAGGGCCGATCTGGCGGCCGTCGAGCTGTTCGGAAAGGCGCTGGAGGATCGCGTTCGCAGGCAGGCCAAAGACATCCACGACAAATACATCGAACCGCCGTACACGACGGACTTTGCGCTGCTCTATCTGCCGGTAGAGAGCCTGTACGCGGAAGTCCTCCGGCGTCCCGGTCTTGGCGACCTTATACAGCGCGAGTACCAGGTAACCCTTGCCGGCCCGACGACATTGGCCGCCATCCTGAACAGCCTCCAGATGGGGTTCCGGACGCTGGCCATCGAGCGCCGCTCCGGCGAGGTATGGAGGCTGCTCGCTGCGGTGAAGACCGAGTTCGGAACGTTCGGCGACATTCTCGCCAAGACGAAGAAACAGCTCGAGATGGTGGGCAACACGCTCGGTGCCGCCGAGATACGCTCGCGCTCGATCGAGCGAAAGCTGCGCGGCGTCGAGGTTCTGCCGGAAAGCGAGGCCACGCTTCTTCTGCGCGAACAAACCGCGATCGTCATCGATATCGAGACCGGCAGCAGCGCGGATCCGGAGCTCGATCTCGAACCGCCGGCGTCCAATAGCGCGAGCTAGGGTTCGCGCCCGCGCAGAAGCATGTTCGCAGCCATCCGCAACTGGCGCCGCCGGCGGACGCTGGCGACGGCGGCGATTCCCGAGCCCCTGTGGCGCCAGGCGCTGGACGCGCTGCCGTTTCTGGCGATCTATACCGAAGACGAAATTGCCCGCCTGCGCGAGCGCGTCGTCGTATTCCTGTCGGAAAAAAGCATCGTCGGCGCTGCGGAGTTCGCCGTAACCCCGCTGATGCGCGTCCTGATCGCGTTGCAGGCCTGCGCGCCCGCCCTCTGGCTCGATGAGGATTGCTACGACGGCTGGGAAAGCGTCGTCGTCTACCCCGACGAATTCATTATCGCGCGCGAGTACGAGGATGAAGCCGGCGTCGTGCACCGGCAGCGGGAGCAGCTGGCGGGCGAGTCGATGCCGGGCGGCCCGGTCGTGCTGTCCTGGTCCGACGTCGAAGCCGGCGCCGACTGGGACAGCGCCGGAATGAACCTGGTCATTCATGAGTTCGCGCACAAGCTGGACATGCGCAACGGCGACGCCAACGGTTGCCCGCCGCTTCCGGCCGACATGCGGCCGAGCGATTGGCAACGGACGATGAACGTCGCCTACGCGCACTTCCGCGCCCGGGTCGAGTCCGGCGAAGACACCGCCATCGATCCGTACGCGGCGGAGAGCCCGGCGGAATTTTTTGCCGTCCTGTCCGAAGTGTTCTTTGCCGAACCCGCGCTGCTGCTGCACGACTATGCCGATGTCTACGATCTGCTGCGACGGTACTACCGCCAGGACCCGGCGCGTCGATCCGAGCTGCTGATGGAATGGGACCACGCGCTGCCGGGGGACGGCGCCGGGCCAAGCGCGGTGTAAAAGCCTGGCCCTGAGGCCGCCATGGAATGCCGCGGCCCCGGCGGCTGTTACCTTGCAAATCGCTGACGCCAGCTTATGCTGGGCAGCGTCGGCCCCGACCTTGCCGGACGCGCGGGGCGCTGGGTAACCGTCCGGAGCGAACTCGGGGAGGGCATGTCGATGAAGGTTCGTGTCACTTTGTTTGCGGCGGCGTTTTGCTTCGCAGGGAGCGCGTTCGCGTTCCACTGCCCGCTTGAAATGAAAAAGATCGACGATGCGATGGCCAAGGGGCCCAAGATCAGCGCCGCGCAGATGGAAGAAGTGAAGAAATATCGCGCCGAAGGCGAAACGCTGCACAAGGCCGGCAAGCACCAGGAGGCGCTGGATACGCTGGCCAAGGCCGAAAAGATACTGGGGGTGCCGACCAACTGATACCGCGCGCCGACGTTACCGCGACGCCGATGCGGCAACCCGCATCGGCGTTTTTTTTCAGCCGCCGATCTGATCGAGGACTGCGGCGCAGTCGATGCCTGCCGGCAGCGTTCCCAGCGCGCCGGCGTAGCTCTCCCCCAGGCGCGATGCGCAGAACGCGTCGGCGACCGCCGGCGCGGCGTTTCTCACGAGCAAGGCGGCGCCGATCGCCAGGGCGATATCCGAGGCGAGACGGCGCGCTCCGGCCTCGTCGAGGGTGCCGGCGGTCAACGTCGCGTCGAGCCGCGCGATCTGCCGGTCGAGACGCGCGTTGCCGCCGCGTGCGAGCGCGAGCTCCGCCAGCAGCGCTGCCACTGCGGCCGGCTCGCGCCGCGCGGCGCGCAGTACGTCGAGACACATGATGTTGCCCGAGCCTTCCCAGATCGAGTTGAGCGGGGCCTCGCGATACAGCCGCGGCAGTGCGCTTTCCTCGACGTAGCCGTTGCCGCCGAGCACTTCGATGGCCTCGCCGGTGACGGCAGGCGCGCGCTTGCACAGCCAGTACTTGAGCGCCGGCGTCGCGAGCCGCGACAGCGCCGCGTCCGCTTCGCTGGCGCCGGGTTCGAACGTCGACGCGAGCCACAGCGCCGACACGACGGCGGCTTCGGCTTCGATCGCCAGATCGGCGAGCACGTTCTGCATCAGCGGCTGCTCGGCCAGCGGGCGGCCGAACGCGCGGCGATGCCGTGCGTGGTGCAGCGCCTGCGCCGCCGCGCTCTTGACGATGCCGGCGCTGCCGATCGCGCAATCGAGCCGCGTGTGCTGAACCATTTCGATGATGACCTGCACCCCGCGCCCTTCGTCGCCGAGCAGCCAGCCGGTGGCGCCGGCGAACTCGACTTCGCACGACGCGTTCGACCGATTGCCGAGCTTGTCCTTCAGCCGCTGCAGGCGCACCGCGTTGCGCGCCCCGTCGGGCAGCACGCGCGGCAGGAAAAAACACGACAGGCCCCTCGGCGCCTGCGCCAGCACCAGATGCGCGTCGCACATCGGCGCCGAAAAAAACCACTTGTGGCCGGTCAGCCGGTACTCGCTGCCGCCGGCCGGATCGGCGCGCGTGGTATTGGCGCGTACGTCCGACCCGCCCTGCCGCTCGGTCATGCCCATGCCGATCAGCGCCGACGCCTTTTGCGCGACCGGCAACACCCGCGGATCGTAGTCGCGCGACAAGATGCGCGGCAGCCACTCGTCGGCCAGCCACGGAAGGGCGCCCGCGTGCCGCCGCAGCAGCGGAACCGCGGCGAACGTCATCGTCAGCGGGCACTGCGTGCCGTTTTCGACCTGGGCGTGCATCAGGTAGGCAGCGGCACGGGCGACTTGCGCGCCGGCGCGCGCTTCGGTCCATGGCGACGCATGTTCGCCTTCGATCATCGCCAGCATCAGGATCTCGTGCCAGGCCGGATCGAAACCGACCTCGTCGATGCGATTGCCGAAGCGGTCGTGCGTGCGAAGCTCAGGTGTGAAGCGATTGGCGCGCGCCGCCAGCGCCGACAGCTCGGCGCTGCCGAGCGCCGCGCCCCACTCCTCGAGACGATCATGCGACCATGCGGCGCCGCCGCGCTGGACCGCTTCGCGCAGCGCGCGATCGGCCAGATAGAGGTTGCGTCCCTCGTAGGGCAGCGGTTGATTGCTGTCGTCGGCGGGCATCGCGCGCGTCACGCCGTCGGCGGGCGCAGCGCGCTTTTCGGACGGAACACCTTGCAGACGTCCTCGCGCGTCTCGATGTAAGGGCCGCCGATCAGGTCGATGCAATACGGCACGGCGGGAAAGATGCCGTCGAGCGTCTCCTTGATCGCCTTCGGTTGTCCGGGAAGGTTGAGGATCAGCGCGCCGCCGCGGATGACGCCGACCTGCCGTGAAAGTATCGCCGTCGGCACGTACTTGAGACTCACCTGCCGCATCTGCTCGCCGAAGCCCGGCAGCACCTTGTGCGCCACCGCCAGCGTCGCTTCCGGCGTCACGTCGCGCGCGGCAGGCCCCGTGCCTCCGGTCGTCAGCACCAGTTGGCAGCGCACGCTGTCGACGAGCTCGATCAATGTCCGCTCGATCAGCGCCTGCTCGTCCGGTATCAGCCGCGTTTCCATTCGCCACGGCGTCGTCAGCGCTGCCGTGAACCAGTCGGTGAGCCCCGGAATGCCCTTGTCTTCGTAGACACCCGCGGAGGCGCGGTCGCTGATCGAAACCAGGCCTATCAACAGCGTCGCGACGTCGGTCATCGGCGGATTCGGGCGAGCGTGGTCTGCGCCGGGCGTCATTCTCGCGGCGTCGACAACAAGGTGTTCAGCGCGCGAAAAAGCTCGCGATAGGCGTGCGGGGGCGCGGCCCGCGCCCGCTCGGCCTGGACCCGCGCCACCAGCGTGGAAAGTCGTGCGCGGTCGGCGTGGGGAACGGCGGCGCACAACTGGTCGAGCGCGGCCGGCTCCGCGAGCAGACGCTCGCGCCAGCGCTCGACGGTCGCGAGGCGCGCCTTTTCAGCTGCGGGCGCGTCGCCCCATTGCGCCAGCCGCGACCGGATAGGGTCGGGATCGACATCGCGCATCAGTCGGCCGATGTACTGCATCTGTCGGCGCCGCGCCTCGTGCTTGGTGATCGCGCGTGCCTGCTCGATCGCGTCGAACAGTCGCTCGGGCAGGCCGAGCTCGGACAGCCGCGCGGCGGAAAGTCGAACCAGCGTCTCGCCCAGCGTCTGGAGCTCGTGCATGTCGCTCTTGCGCCGCGTTTTCGACAAGACCTGCGCATCGTCGCCGGAAGCGCCGCCGGCCGATGCATCGGCGGATGCGGGCGCCGGCGCGGCGCGGCGGCCGGAGGAATGCGGTCCGCGGTCCTCCTGGCCCGTCCGCCGGGCTGTTTGGTCGGATCGTCGCATGGCGGCGCCAAGGGCGCGAAAGAGGGGTTTGCTATCATAACCGATCAGGGACCGCGTTCCGCCTCGAGTCCGTCGATGACCAGCTCCGTGAGCACGTCCGAGAATCGTTTCGCGCTCGCCGCCGGCACACTCGCCGACGTCGCCGCACAAGTGCTGGACGCTGCACGTGCCGGTGGCGCCACCGCGGCCGAGGTCGAGGTCTCGCAGGCCTTCGGCCAGAGCGTTACCGTGCGCAAGGGGGATGTCGAAACCATCGCCTACAACCGCGACAAGGGCATCGGCGTCACCGTCTATGTCGGCTTGCGCCGCGGCCACGCCAGCACCGCCGATTTCGCGCCCGCCGCGATACGCGACGCCGTCGCCAAGGCGTTGACGATCGCCCGCTACACCGCAGACGACAGCTGTGCCGGGCTGGCGGATCCGGCATTGCTCGCGCGTGACTGGGCCGATCCGGATCTGAGCCACCCATGGCCGTTGACCGTCGAGCAGGCGATCGAGCTCGGGCGCGAGTGCGAGGCCGCCGCGCTCGGCGTCGACGCGCGCATCAACAATTCCGAAGGCGCGTCGGTGTCGCTGCACGAGGCGGAATTCGTCTATGCGAACAGCAACGGATTTTCCGGCGGGTATGCGAGCTCGCGTCACGGCATCTACTGTGCGGTGATCGGCGAGGAGGATGGCGCGATGCAGCGCGACGACTGGTATACATCGGCGCGCTCCCCGGCCGACCTGATGCCGGCGCGCGAAGTCGGCAGGAAGGCGGGCCTGCGCACGCTGCGCCGCCTCGGCGCGCGCAAGCTCGCCACCACCGAGTGTCCGGTCGTCTACGAAGCTCCGATCGCGACCGGCCTCATCGGCCACTTTGTCAATGCGGTCAGCGGCGGCAGCCTGTATCGCAAGTCCTCGTTCCTTCTCGACAGTGTGGGCTCCCAGGTGTTCGCCCCGCACGTGTCGATCCGCGAAGAGCCGCACCTGCCGCGCGGACAGGCCTCGACGCCGTTCGACGACGAAGGTGTCGCCACTCGCCCGCGCGACGTCGTCGCCGACGGCGTCGTGCAGGGATATTTTCTCGGCAGTTATTCGGCGCGCAAGCTGGGCCTGCAATCGACGGCCAACGCGGGCGGCAATCACAACCTGATCGTCAGCCACGGCGACGACGACTTGCCGGCGCTGCTCAAGCGCATGGATCGCGGCCTGCTCGTCACCGAGCTGCTGGGGCAGGGCGTCAATCCGGTCACCGGCGATTACTCGCGCGGCGCAGCCGGTTACTGGGTCGAAGGCGGCGAGATCGCGTATCCGGTCGAGGAAATCACCATCGCCGGTAACTTGAGCCGCATGTACCGCGACATCACGGCGATCGGCAAGGACGTCGATCGCCGCGGTTCGCGGCACTGCGGATCGATCATGATCGGCGCAATGGCCGTGGCGGGCAATTAGTGGCCCGTCCCGTAAATTCGCGCGACAGTTCGCGGCGAAATCCGCTCCTTTGTCTTCGGAACTTACGGGACAGGACACTAGTGGCCGGCGCTATCCAGCGGAACGACGATGTACGGCATGCGCAGCCGCGCAGCCGCCGGACGGCGGCCTAGTCCGGTGGGAGTCCGGTTGGCCAAGCGCAGCGTTGGCGAGCGGATCGCGATCTGGAGAAGGTCGCTGTCGGATCCATTGCGCAATCCCGCCGCCGCCGCGCGCTGGATCGCCACCT
>Ga0207657_10006444_pt1 | contig 12163 bp, 7 predicted proteins | sample KBSC33metaG_FD_184316 | JGI IMG/M metagenome (GOLD analysis project Ga0207657, IMG submission 184316) | Corn rhizosphere microbial communities from Kellogg Biological Station, Michigan, USA - KBS C3-3 metaG (SPAdes) (version 2) | ecosystem: Host-associated > Plants > Roots > Rhizosphere > Soil ...
CGGAAACGTGTTGGTGTAGGCCCACTGACATATGCCGACGCCGAGCGGCGTGAAGGCATCGTGCACCGCGCGCGTGTATTGCACCCGCTGCTCGAGATCGATGTATTTGTCGTACGCGCCGGTCTCGCCCATGAACGGGATGAGGCCGGACCGCTTAGCGTAAGCCTTGATCTTGGCGGCATCGTCCACCAGCCGCTTGGCATCCGCGGCCGTGCCGTAGGTGCGCCCGACCTTAGGAGGCGCGGGCTTGACCCAGCCGGCGCCCTGGTGGGTGAAGTCGAATGGTTCGTAATAGTGGAATGTCGGATAGACGTTCGGATCGTCGGGCAGCTCGAGCGTCGCCAGCGAGTCGATGCCGGACCAGAAATCGCCACCGATGATGACCGGGCGATCGGGATTGCTGGCGCGGATCGCCTTGAGCGCCGGATCGAGCGTTGGCATGAGAATCGCGTTGGTCAGCTTATCGTGCGGCTCGTTCTCGATTTCGAACCACAAGCGCGAGGCCGGCCGGTCGGCGAAGTGCGCCGCCACTTGCTGCCAGATCGCCGCCAGCTTGGCGCTGTTCGCCCGCGGATCGGCATCGAGGGCGTCGAAATGATGATCGTTGAGGATGACGTTGAGGTTGGCGGCGAGCGCCTGGTCGACTACGGAGGTGACGCGCTTCATCCATTCGGCATCGATGGGATAGCCCGGTCCCGCGCCCGTCTTGTCGGACCACCGGACGGGAATACGCACACTCGTAAAGCCCGCGGCTCGAATGCGCCTGAAGTCGGAAGCTTCGATCCTCGCCCCACCGTGCGCCGTCTCGCTCTCGCCCTCGAGCTGGTCTCCCATATTGATGCAAGTGCCGACGGGAAGCGACCGCGCAACGTCGGCCCCCATCGCGCTAGAGGCCAACAGGGCTGCGGCGACCAGGGACAAGACACGCATCGGTTCCACCCTCAGAAGTTGTCGGCGAAGCGGCAGAAGGCGGCGCGCTGCCTGCCGGCTTCCATGGCTGTCGTTTGCTGCGAGAAGGCCATCTGGCGCGGACGCTTCGGGTCCCATCGCTGCCACTGGGGGCGCGCGGCCGTTCGCCCTGCCTTGCCGTTGGGATCGCCCGCCACCGCAAGGGCCGCCCAGTAGTCCTGCATCGCCACGCCGCCGGGGAGCGGCTTGCGCTCGAACACCCAGCCGATCTCGTAGGCATGACGGGTCAGGCCACCGTTCTCGCCCACGTCGAACTCGTAACGCCAGACCGGCCAGCCGTGGCTCGCCAGAAGGTCCGCCAGGCGGTCGGTCGGGCAGTGGAACTGGCCGTCGGACTGCATTCTTAGCGCCAAGTGGCCGCGCCGCGGATCGGCCTCTTCGGCGCGGTAGGCGGCGAGCGCCGGCGCGCTGTCGTCGCCGAACCAGTAGTGCGCGAACTCGGCGAGATCGAGGTTATCGTCGGCCGGGCCGAATTCGACCTTGTCGGTGCCGACGATCACCGGCTTGGGCTTGTTGCTCGCGATCAGCGCGTCAGGCGCCTCGGGCAGGACCTTGCCGTCGATCGTGGTGCGCAGGAACGTGAAGCTGGCGCCACGGGTCGCCGGCTCACCGAACGTCTCCTGCAAGCTCAACAGCGCGACCGGCGACATTGCTCGCAACTTGGCGAGATCGCCTTCGGCGTCGGCGCTCCTGGCGAACGCCTCGCCGAGCCCTTCGCCATCGCGAAGACTGCGATACGGCATGCCAAAGCCGGGCGTGCCGCTCTCCATGACCGCCTTCTCGAACAATCCCTGTGCCGCCGGGGCGGCGAGCAGCAGCGAGACATCCTGCGAGCCGGCGCTCTCGCCGACGATCGTCACGTTGTCCGGATCGCCGCCGAACCTCTCGATATTGTCGTGCACCCACCTCAGGGCCGCAATCTGGTCCATCAGGCCGTAGTTGCCGCTCGAACCGCCCTGCTCGGCCGCAAGTTCGGGCAGCGAGAGGAAACCGAGCACGCCGAGCCGGTACTGCACGCCAACCGCGACGACGCCCTGCTCCGTGAGATCGGAATCCGCCGGGCCGGCGGAAGATCCGGAGCGGTTCGAGCCGCCGTGAATCCACACCATCACCGGCCGCTTGCCGGTGAGCGATCTCGTCCTGATGTCGAGCGTCAGGCAATCCTCGCTCGCGTGGAGCCAAGAGGCGCGGTTCCAGCCTTCCGAGTTCTGCAGGCACGCGGGCCCGCTGCGCGTCGCATCGCGAACGCCCTGCCACGCTTTCTCGGGTTGCGGCGCGCGCCAGCGCAGATCGCCGAGCGGCGGCGCGGCGTAGGGAACGGCGCGGAAGACGATGTCGTCGCCAAGGCCCAGGCCGCGAACAGTGCCGCCGGGGACCTCAACGTCGACAAACCGTCCTGGCGATGCCGCCGCAGGCGCGGCGAGCAGCAGCACCGCGACGAGGAGGGCCCTCACTTGCAAGGCAGCACTTGCTGTGCGTCGGTGCCGAGGCGCACCTCGGCAAGCGAATAGTCCGCCGGGCCGGTGGTCTCGAAGATGAACGGCGCGGTGACCCTGCTCATGTCGGCGCCCTTCGAGGCAAGGCACTTCAGGGGCATGCCGTAACGGACGAACTTGCCATTGGCAGGCAACGTCACCGGCACCCGCGCGCCGCAGCCGGTCCCGTCGCAACGCAGTCCCACCGAGGCGCTCGCGGGCGCCTTGTCGAGCTTGAGCGTGAACAGCACCAGCACCTCGGCGTTGGTTTCGCGGCCGAGGTCGAGCGGGTCGTGGCTCGATACCGCCAGCGCCGCCCCTCCGCCGCTCACCTCGACGCGCCGCGCGCCTTCCTGCACCGCGGCGTCGGCGGCAGTGACATGCGCCCGGCCGGCGACGGCGTCGGCGGGAACGGTGGTGATGCGCTTCTCGTCGGCCCGGTCGATGTTGCCGAGCACCAGCGACCAGCTCGCCGCCGGCACGCCGTTGGCGAAATAGACCCGCGCGTCCCGGGCATCGCCGGCGATCTCCTTTATGACCTTCCATGGCTTTCGCGGCGACTCGTAGGTGAGGCCGTAGCCGAACGGAAAGAGCGCGCCGTCAGCCATGTTCGGCGTCTTCGGCCAGGCAGCGGGCAGCTTGCCCCTGAAGTCGTGGCGCGGCTTGCCGGCGGCGTTGCCGACCAGGACGTCCGCGAGCCCCTCGCCCTCCGTTCCGGGCAGCCATGCCACCACGAAAGCGTCGGCGGCGTTGAGCGCGGGGTTCACCTCGAGCGGCCGCCCGGTGATCATCACCGCGACGACCGGGATGCCCGCGGCCTTGAGCTTCTTCATGGTCGCATAAGGGCCGGCGAGATCGGCATCGAGCGCCAGCGTCGCCCGGTCGCCCTGGAACTCGGCGTACGGCTTCTCGCCGAACACGACGACGGCGGCATCGGGTTTGTGCGTGAAGCTCCCGTCGGGCGAAAGCTCCGCATGTCCGCCTGCCGCGGTCACGGCCTGCTTGAGGCCCTGCCAGAGCGTGGTCGAACCCGGGAACATGGTGTTGTTGAGGCCCGTCCCCTGCCAGCTGATCGTCCAGCCGCCGGACTGGCGCGAGACATCGTCCATGCCCTCGCCTGCGACCAGCAACCGCCCGCCGGCCCTGAGCGGCAGAACGCCGTCGTTCTTGAGCAAGACCAGCGATTCGCGCACCGCCTGCCGCGCGATCGCCCGGTGCGCAGGCGAGCCGAGCAGGTTCCACTGCCCCGCGAGCGGGCGGCTCGACGGCTTGCCGGCGGTGAACACGCCGAGGCGGAACTTCACGCGAAGGATCCGGGATACCGCATCGTCGATCCGGCTCATCGGGATCTCGCCCGCCTTCGCGCGCTTCAGCAGGTCATTCCGCACCGGCTTCCAGCTGTCGGGCGCCATGTACATGTCGATCCCGGCCATCAGCGCCTGGGGGCAGCTGTCGTTGGTGCAGCCTTCGACCTGGCCGTGCGCGTTCCAGTCGGTCACGACGAAGCCCCCGAAGCCCATGCGCTGCTTGAGCACGCCGGTGATCAGCGACTTGTTGCCGGTCATCTTGCGGCCCTGCCAGCTGGAGAAGCTGACCATCACGGTGGCAACCCCGTTCTCGATCGCCGGGCCGTAAGGCAGGCCGTGAATGTCGCGCAGCTGCCGTTCGGAAATCTGGGCGTCGCCCTGGTCGACGCCGTTCCTGGTGCCGCCGTCGGCGAGGAAGTGCTTCGTGGAGGCGATGATCTTGTCGCGCGCGAGAAGGTTCGGCTTGTCCGGCGGACCCTGGAGGCCACGGATCATCGCACCGACATAGGAGGCGACAAGCTTCGGATCGGACGAATAGCCCTCGTAGGCGCGGCCCCAGCGGTAGTCCTGCGGCACGGTGACGGTCGGGGCGAAGGTCCATTCCTGCCCGGTGACCCGCACTTCCTGTGCGGTCGCCGCGCCGATCTTCTCGATCAGCGCCGGATCGCGCATGGCGCCAAGGCCGATGTTGTGCGGGAAGACGGTCGCCCCGATGATGTTGGCATGCCCGTGGACGGCGTCGATGCCCCAGATCACCGGTATGCCGACCCCGCCGTCCGACTTGTCGACCGAGGCGAGGTAGAATTCGTCGGCGGCCTTGAGCCAATCGGGCGCCGGCGCGAAATCGTTACCGTTCGGGCCGCTGTTGCCCCCAACCAGGATCGAGCCGAGGTGGTACTTCTTCACGTCCTCCGGCTTCACGCAGCACAAGTCGGCCTGGACAAGTTGGCCGATCTTCTCCTCCAGCGTCATTCGCTTGAGCAGGTCGGCGATCCTCGCCTCGACCGCCGGGTCGCGCGGGACGGGGTAGTGATACTTCGGCCAGATTGAGGGATGGGCGACGCCTTTGCCGTCCGCCGGCGCCGTGGACGCCTTTGGCGCCGAGACGGCTGCTGCGCCGAGCAACAGCGCGGCAGCCGCACCGAGCACCAATCGCAGCGCTGTTCGCAAGATGGCCTTCTCCCCATGCGCCGGCCGTTGCATTCTGTGGAATTGTCGCGGCTCGGCAAGCATGGTAGCGCTATCATCGCGTGATGCAAGAGCGAGGAAGGGAAGCGGCATGGCCGTTGGGGATTTCACGCTCGACCGGCGCTCGCTGCTGGGCGGAATCGGCGCGGCGAGCCTCGCCGGCTGCGCCACGGTCCCTCCCGGCGACAGCGATCGGTTCGTTCGCCGGGCGGGAATGGGCTTCAGCCGCGGCGGGCGGCCGTATCGCTATGCCGGCGCCAACGCCTGGTATCTCGCCTGGCTCGGCAGCGACACGAAGTACGGCGACCGGGGGCGTCTCGGCCGCGAGCTGGACAAGTTGCATGCCATCGGTGTGCGCAACGTCCGCCTTCTCGGCGGGGCCGAGGAAAGCCCTGTCAAAAACAGCATCAAGCCGGGCTTCGAGGTACGCGACGGGACCCTCAATACCGCCCTGCTCGACGGCCTCGATGTCGCCATGGCCGAACTCGGCAAGCGTGACATGACGGCGGTTATCTACCTGACGAACTTCTGGGAATGGTCGGGCGGAATGATGAGCCGGCTTTACTGGGAAACGGGCCGGTATCGGAACATGAACGACCCTGCCGACCCATGGCCGGCATTTCCCGACGCGGCCAGTGCCTTCTACGCCGACGCGGCGGCAGTCGCGCGGTTCTTCGGGTATGTGCGGATGCTCGTCGGCCGCACCAACACCGTTACTGGCATCGCCTACCGCGACGATCCCGCGCTAATGGCCTGGCAACTGGCCAACGAGCCGCGCCCCGGCGTTTCGCCTGCCGTCATGCGGGCGGTCCTGCCGGCCTATTACCAATGGATCGACGACAGCGCCGCGCTGATCCGCTCGCTCGACCCGAACCACCTCGTGTCGCTCGGCATGGAAGGGACGGTCGCGACCGACGGGATGACCGGGATCGTGGCCCGCGCGCATCAGAACATCGACTACATGACCGCGCACATCTGGCCGCTCAACTGGGGCTGGGTCGACGGCAAGAACCTTGCCGGCACGTGGGACAGCGGCAAGGCCAGGGTCGTCGACTATATCGATACTCACGTGCGCCTGGCGCGCGACGCCAAGAAGCCGCTGGTATTCGAGGAGTTCGGCTTCCCGCGCGATGGCGAGCTGTACGACCCTGAAGTGCCAACAACATTTCGCCGCCGCTACTACCGCCTGATCTACGGCGCGGCCGAAGCCAGCCTCGCCGGCCAAGGACCGGTGCAGGGCACAAACTTCTGGGCCTGGAACGGGGAAGCCCGTGCGCAGCACGCCGATCACCGTTTCGTCGCGGGCTCCGACACGCAGTACATGGGCGACCCGCCGCACGAGCCGCAGGGCTGGTACGGCAATTTCGACAGCGACGGGGAGATCCTGGCGATCGTCCGGGAGCACGCGAAGGCGTTCGCCACGACCTAGTCCGCGGCGAGCGCTCGGTCGACAAACGCGCGCTCACAATCGTTCGGCTCCCACGGCGAGGCGATGAGTCCGCCGGCCCCGAACAACGCCCCGACAATCGCGCCCGCTCCATTCTCGCGCCAGGCGTCGGCGAGATCGTTCGCGAGCGGATCGTCCACGAAGGGGCCGCCACGGACATGGCGAACCCAGGCAGCCAGGGCGGTCAGGGTCGCTTCACACAGCTCGCCCCGGGATTGATGGACGGCCAGGCCGGCAAGCCATCGCTGGGCAATCTTCTGGCTTCCATCCATCGCGATCTGCGCCAGGCGATGCTGGAGCGCCGTGTTGGCGAAGCGCGCGAGCAGGACGTCGGCGTAAGCGGAAAGGTCCTGTCCGGGCGCGGGAGTGAAGCTTGTCGCCGCCTCGCGCCGCATCAGCTGCTCGACAAGCGGCCTGATGACGGGATCCGCGATCGCCTGGTGGACGAACCTGTGGCCGCGCTCGAGCCCGAGGTATGCCAAGGCCGAGTGTGCGCCGTTGAGCATCCTGAGCTTGGCGGTCTCGTAGGGCGCGACGGTGTCGACCAGCGTCGCGCCGACCTTTTCCCAGCCTGGCCGCGATCCGGCGAAGTCGTCCTCGATCACCCACTGGCTGAACGGCTCGGCGAACACCGCGCCTTCGTCGCGCAGGCCGATCCGCGCTTCGAGGGCGTCGCGATCGTCAGGGGTGGTTGCCGGCACGATGCGATCGACCATCGTGTTGGGGCAGCGGCACTCGGACGCGAACCAACGGGCGAGTTCAGGGTCACGAATGCCCAGCCACTCGCGCACCAGCCGCCCGAGCAGGCGTCCGTTGCCCGGCAAGTTGTCGCCGGCGAGCAGCGTCAGGCCCGGCAGATCGGCGTTGCGGCGCTCGGCCAGCCCTTCGGCGAGCAGAGGGTAGAAGCTCGTCTCGGCCAGCGTAAAATCGAGCCCGTCGCCGGCGCGAGCGTATCCCTTCTCAGTGACGGTGAAGCTGACGACATGGCATTGCGGCATCGCCATGCGCCTCACGATGGCCGCCCGATCGCGCGCGCCGACCAGCGCCTCGCGCACGGCCCCGACGACGCGGGTCGCGTCGGCAAAACCGCCGCGCGCGGTCAGGGTGTACAGGCCCTCCTGCGGGCCGAGTTGCCGCGCCACCGAATGGGAGCGAAGCGAGACGCCGGCGATGCCCCAGTCCCGCTCTCCGGCGCACATGGCGAGATCGGTGTACCAGGACTGGTGCGCGCGGTGGAACGCGCCGAGCCCGAAGTGGACGATGCCGATCGATTGCGCATCGCGGTCGTAGTCGAAGCGGGCGACGTCTGGTGGAAGCCGATGGAGCGTCTCGGGAGCCAGCCTCACAGGCGGTAGGCGTCCTTCGCAAGGTCGTACGCCAGCGCGCGCGCCAGCTCGGCCGCTTCCCAGTCCGCGATGCGGTGTTCGGCGACCAGCTCGGCCAGGAAGCCGCAGTCGATCCGCCGGGCGAGGTCATGCCGCGCCGGAATCGACAGGAACGCGCGCGTATCGTCGTTGAAGCCGACGGTGTTGTAGAATCCTGCGGTCTCGGTTGTCATCCGGCGGAAGCGGCGCATGCCTTCGGGGCTGTCGTGGAACCACCACGCCGGGCCCAGCCTGAGGCACGGATAATGCCCGGCGAGCGGCGCCAATTCGCGAGCGTAGGCGCTTTCGTCGAGCGTGAAGACGATCAGCGTGAAGTCGCGCTCGTTGCCGAAGCGGTCGAGCAGCGGCTTCAGCGCGTGGACGTAGTCCGTGCGCATCGGGATGTCCGCGCCCTTGTCGCGCCCCAGCCGCTCGAACAAAGCGCGGTTGTGGTTGCGGAAGCTGCCAGGATGGATCTGCATGACGAGGCCATCGTCGAGGCTCATGGCCGCCATCTCCGTGAGCGCCTGGGCCCGGAACAGCTCGGCATCCCACGACGAGAAGTCGCCGGTCACGATGCGGCCGAACAGCGCCTCCGCCTCGCCCGCGGACAAGTCCTCGGTCCGCGCGGTCGGGTGGCCGTGGTCGGTGCTGGTCGCGCCCATGGCCTTGAAGAACGCCCGCCGCTGGCGATGGGCCGCAAGATAGCCGCTCCAGGTGCGGCAGTCTTCGCCGGTCAGCTGCGCGAGCCGGTCGAGATTTGCCTGGAACCCCTCGAATTCGGGATCGACCACCGGGTCGGGACGATAGGCGGTAATGACCCGCCCTCCCCAGCCGCTATCGTGAATGGCGCGATGGTGCTCCAGCGTGTCGAGCGGGTTCTCGGTCGTGGCGAGGAGCTCGATGTTGAACCGCTCGAACAGCGCACGCGGGCGGAATTGCTGCCGCTCGAGCCTTGCGGTGATCGTGTCGAAACAGAGATCGGCGGTTTCGCCGTCCAGCCTCACGTCCAGCCCGAACACCTCGGCGAACACCCAGTCGAGCCAGATTCGCGACGGCGTTCCCCGGAACAGGTGATACCGCTCGGCGAAGACGCGCCACGCTTCCCGCGGATCGGCAGGGGCGCCGATGCCAAGCGCCTCCAGCGGCACGCCCTGCGAATGGAGCATGCGGAACAGGTAATGGTCGGGCTGGAGCAGCAGCTCGGTCGCGTTTTCGAAGGGCTCGTTGAGCGCGAACCAGGAGGCATCGGTGTGCCCATGGGGGCTGACGATCGGCAGCGACGCCACGTCGCGATAGAGCTCGCGCGCGATCTCCCGCACGCCGGGTTCGGCGGGAAACAGGCGGTCGGCGTTGAGTTCGAGCTTGCGTGGCAGCCCTTGCCTCCCTGGCTTGTGTTTTGCCGCACCCTAACGCAGTGGTAGCGCTAACGGGAGAGGAGTCTCGGGCATGAAGATCGCTTCGGCAAGGGTCATCGTCACTTGTCCCGGCCGCAATTTCGTTACCCTGCTGATCGAAACCGACGAGGGCCTGACCGGCCTCGGCGATGCAACGCTCAACGGACGCGAGCTGGCGGTTGCTTCGTACCTCTCAGACCACGTCATTCCGCAGCTCATCGGCCGTGACCCGCAGCAGATCGAGGACATCTGGCAGTACCTTTACCGGGGGGCCTACTGGCGTCGCGGCCCCGTCGGGATGACGGCGATTGCCGCGGTCGACACCGCCCTGTGGGACATCAAGGGCAAGATCTGCGGCCAGCCGCTTTACCAGCTGCTGGGCGGCAAGAGCCGCAACCGGGTGCTCGTGTATGGCCACGCGAACGGGGTCGACCTCGATCGAACGGTCGAAGCTGTCGGGCACTATATCGAGCAGGGATACAAGGCGATCCGCGCGCAGAGCGGCATCCCGGGCATCGACAAAGCCTACGGTGTCGGGCGTGGCGATACCTATTACGAGCCCGCCGACGCTCGCCTGCCGACCGAGACCATGTGGGACACCGCGAAGTACCTCGATTTCGCGCCAAGGCTGTTCGGGAAGCTGCGCGAGGCCTACGGTTTCGAGCCGCAGTTGTTGCACGATGTCCATCATCGCCTCACTCCGAACGAGGCGGCACAGCTCGGCAAGGCGCTCGAGCCTTACCGCCTGTTCTGGATGGAGGACGCGACGCCCGCGGAGAACCAGGAGGGCTTCCGGCTGATCCGCAGCCGCACCACGACGCCGCTCGCGGTCGGCGAGGTGTTCAACGCGATCTGGGACTGCAAGCAGCTGATCGAGGAACAGCTGATCGACTACATCCGCACCAGCGTGGTTCACGCCGGCGGCATCACCCACCTTCGCCGCATCGCCGACTTTGCGGCGATGTATCAGGTGCGCACCGGCAGCCACGGCGCCACCGACCTCAGCCCGGTGTGCATGGGCGCGGCGCTGCATTTCGACACCTGGGTGCCGAACTTCGGCATCCAGGAATACATGCGCCACACGGAGGAAACCGACGCCGTGTTCGCGCACGACTACCGTTTCGAGGACGGTCACCTGATTTGCGGAGAAAGGCCCGGCCACGGCGTGACGATCGACGAGACACTGGCGGCCAAGTACCCCTACAATCCCATGTGCCTGCCGGTGGCGCGCCTGCCCGACGGGACGATGTGGAACTGGTGAGGTGAGCCGGCCAAGGTCCCGCGTGGTCTGTGTCGGCGAGGGCATGCTCGAGCTGCGGCGCGAGGATGGCGAATGGCGTCTCGGCACGGGCGGCGACGTACTCAATACGGCGATCCACCTCGCGCGTTTTGGATACGAGGTCGCGTTGCTGAGTGCCCTCGGGAGCGACCCGTTCAGCGATGACCTGAGAGGACGCTGGCAATCCGAAGGGCTCGACACTTCGCTCGTCCTCAGTCATCCGCAGCGGCACTGCGGCCTGTACGCCATCAGCACCGACGAGCAGGGTGAGCGCAGCTTTACCTACTGGCGCGAGGCCAGCGCGGCGCGCGAGATGTTTGCGTTGCCCGAGAGCGATGCCGTGACGCGCACCGCCGCCGAGGCCGATCTGCTCTACTTCTCGCTCATCACGCTGGCGATCCTGCCGCCGGAGGGTCGCGCCCGCCTGCTGCAAGTGGCCGAACGGGTGCGCGCGAACGGCGGGACGGTCGCTTTCGACGGCAATTATCGAGCGCGGCTGTGGGCCACCCCGGCCCACGCCGCCGCGGCGCGCGATGCGGCAATTCCCCTCACGAATATCGGCTTGCCGACGTTCGAAGACGAGCAGAGGATTTCCGGTTCGGCCGATCCTGCGCAAGTCGCTTGGCGCTGGCATGAAAGCCGATGCGGGGAGGTCGTGGTCAAGCTGGGCGAGCGCGGATGCCTGTTGTCGTCGGGCGAGTTGCAGCCACCGCCGGCACCCGTGAGCGTGCTCGATTCGAGCGGCGCCGGCGATGCGTTCAATGCCGGTTACCTCGACGGGCGCCTGCAGGCTGTTGAGCCGGCCGAGGCGGCCTTGCGCGGCCAGCGGCTCGCCGCATGGGTCCTCACCCGCCGCGGGGCCATTCCGCCGCGCGATCGGGCTGCTCCCTACAATGTGAGCGCGATCACCTTGCCCGAATAGGTGAGCCACCTCGTCGGCTCACGCTCGAAAACGGGCCCGCCGCCGTTGCCATGAACGACGATGCCGATCTCGCGTTGGGTGGCCATGCCGGGGAAGCCTCCCTCGCGCCGGCTGATGGTCAACCGGCGCGCCTTGTCATCCCAGCGGAAGGGTATGCGCGCGAACCGGCCGCGGGTGTAGCCCATGTCCTCGCCCTGATCCTCGTAGAGCGTGAAGGCGCCGTTCGCGCCGGGGAAGACGTGGATGGTCAGCGGGCCTTGCGGATTCTCGCCGGTCCACTCGACCCTGGGACCGAGCGGCACGATCGATCCCGCCCGAATGAACAGCGGCATCCGCTCGCGTGGCGCCGCTGCCGCATAGGATTGCCCGCCCGCGACGCGGCGGCCGCTCGCTTCCTCGTACCAGCCGCTCCCGGTGGGCAAGTAGACCTTGCGCCGACGGGCGCGGAACTGCGTCACCGGAGCGACCAGCAGCGCCTTGCCGAACATGAATTCGTCATCGACGTTCCACGTCCGCCGGTCGGCGGCGAAGTCCATCACGAGCGGGCGCATGATCGTTCCGTCCTCGAAGTAGGTGCCCGCCGCCAGCGTGTAGATGTAGGGCAGCAGGCGATAGCGCAGCCGGTCATAATGGATGAGCGCGTCGCGCATGGCCGGATCGCCCGCCGAGACCAGCGGGATCTCGCGATAGGGGAATTCGCCGTGGCTGCGGAACAGCGGGCTGAACGCGCCGAACTCGAACCAGCGCAAGTACAGCTCGCGCCACTCCGGCAGGGCGGCGGGATCCTGCTTCGAATAGCGATTCTCGACCGAGAA
>Ga0207657_10006445_pt1 | contig 12161 bp, 8 predicted proteins | sample KBSC33metaG_FD_184316 | JGI IMG/M metagenome (GOLD analysis project Ga0207657, IMG submission 184316) | Corn rhizosphere microbial communities from Kellogg Biological Station, Michigan, USA - KBS C3-3 metaG (SPAdes) (version 2) | ecosystem: Host-associated > Plants > Roots > Rhizosphere > Soil ...
GCTATGAAAGCTTATCTCACAACCAATGTAAATTTTATTGCATCTCCACCAATAGAAAATCATTTGAAAACTTTCAAAGATGAGGAGAGAACGCAACCAACTGTTGACGAAATATACGACGCAGTTTTTAGAAGCGCTTTTCACGCCATGTTTTTTGCAAATAAAGAAGGCCGCATTATAAGATTTAATGAAAAATTCTGTAAGTTATTTGGGTATTCGGAAACAGAAATGCGTAATATAGAAAGACCGCACATTTTAGCCATAAATGAAAAGGCGTTTTGTGATTTTATGGATCAAAGAAATGATAAAGGTATCGCCAGCGCAGAGATAACCGGTATCAGGAAATCGGGCAAAAGGTTTCCATGCAGAATTTCTTCCGTAATTTATCATTCTGATTATGGACACGAAAGAATTTTAAATACGCTTGTAGATATTTCAGATGACCTTTCGGCCCGCTGGAATATCGGCGGATAGATTTTATTGTGGAAGTAGAATTTTTTTTATTGTTCTTTTAATTTATCAGCAAACAGTTTGTGAAGCTTTTCTACTTTAGGCTTTATTACAAAGTAACAATAGGATTGGGAAGGGTGTCTTTTATAATAATTGGCATGATACTCTTCTGCCGGATAAAACAACGTGAAAGGCTCAATAGCGGTTACAATTGGTTTATCAAAAACGCCACTTTCATTTAGCGCAGCTTTATATTTTTCAGCCTTTTCTTTTTGCGACTCATTGTGATAAAAAATAACACTTCTATACTGAGGCCCTACATCATTTCCCTGCCTGTTTAATGTAGTAGGATCATGTGTTTTCCAAAACACTTCCAGTAATTCATCGAATGAAATAATGGAAGGGTCATATTCTATCTGCAGGGTTTCTGCATGGCCGGTATCTTTATTGCAAACCTGTTCGTAAGTAGGGTTTTTTACATGGCCGCCACTATATCCGCTGCTCACTTTTTCCACACCTTTCAGTTGTTGAAAAACGGCTTCTGTACACCAGAAACAACCGTTGGCAAAAGTAGCCGTTTCAAGTTTTTTATTATCTGACATTTGTTTTTATTTTAATGAAAACCTATATTATCAAAGATAACGAAATATGCTTCGATGGAAGTAAGTTTAACTTGTATCAGCACGCTGAAATGCCTTTCGTATTTACATTTTTTTTTGCCGCAATCAGACCTTTCCGGCAGCAACTTTTAGGAAGCATGCCCTCCGCAATAACGAATTAAAAATTAATATCGTAACCAATCGTAGCAATTGCTTCTACGTATCCAAAGCCTTGTCGTACCCTGTTTCCTTTTTGTTCCTTCGTATTGACAAGCGCATTTACATATCTCACATAACCGGATTTACCTGTCAGTTCAAAAAATAATCTTTTAAAAGGGTATATTCTTGCGCCGGCCTCTGCTGCAAAATTATAGCCGGCGATATGAAACGCATTATTCAGTCTGTCTCCGCGCCATGTAAAATCTGTGCGGGGAATATTAATGCCTGCGCCAAATTTCCAGATGAAGTTTATCAATGGCCTTGACTCGTCTTTTGTTTTCAATAAAGTTGTTTGTTGTACATAATTTATGTGCAACAGATTTCCGCCATCGGTATGCTCTAAATGTAAAAACCGGGCTGCGTTTAAAACGCTATCACCATCAACGGGTACGCCGTCAATCTTTCCCGTCACATGTACTGTTTGTCCATCCGTAACAACATATTTTATGTGGTCAAAATTTACTTCGATTGATTTTGTATGCGCCTGGTTTAGATAAAAACCAACTCTGTAATTGTACTGAGGAATGGAAACCTGGAACGGTTCTTTATAAATAGCATCCATATCGGGCTTTTGATGTGCCTTTGCATTGTGCAATACAAAGTTATTGCCATTAGACATCATAAAATGGATATTGCTGCGGGTGTATGCGTCCTGATTGTAACCCCATTGTATATACATGCCTTTAAATAATTTTTCCTTTTTCTGCGAGAACGATGCCAAAACAGGAAGGAGCAAAGCAGCAGCTAAGAGTAATTTTTTCATAAAGTGTGGAATAAAATTTCGCAAAGCTAATATTTTACTTTTGCTAAAACCATGAATAGTTTTTCTTGATTCCTTTTATCAAAGAAAACTTCAACTATTTTTTCAATTTTTAGTTAATGCAAAATAACGCTGTCTTTTTTCGATTCAAAAATTCTGATTCATTTTCGATTATCCATGCCTGTTATACTTATTTTAAGGAAACAGGAATCAGGGTTATTCCTGCCCGACTGCGCCATTCAGGCGGGTGTTTGTTTACTTTAAGCGACTGATTTGTTTTACCATTTTCGTCCAAGGTACCAAATGCCGGTAAATGTCATCTTAATGTCAATTAATAAATGACAGCACCATCTTTTAGTTCTTTAGGATTATTCATCTAACGGGACGAAACTATCCAACTTTGATGCTTCAGATTTCTTGAACTTAATATGGGGAAAACAATTTTATTTATAAAAAGAATGCCGGCGCTCAAATCTGCGCAAGTGAACTAATGCAGGCTGGGACAACATTGTGTGCAAGAATTAGTAACCAGATAAAAAAAATAAAAATTACAGGCGCCAGAGTTTGCATTTTGACAAAATAACTTTTTTTTCATCAACAAAATTTCTGTTTGATAAATAAAAAAAAGACAGATTTTATAAAAAAACATCATAGCTGCAAACCAATTGATATAGATCAGGAGTTTTTTTTGATATGTAAAAATTATTCCTATAATTTTAGGTATTCATATCCTTTTTGAATCCGGCACAAAAGTTTACCCCTATGGTTTTCGAGAAAAATAATTGTGCTCATTTCTTTTCAAAACAAAAACTGTAACAAAACAAAAATTGTCTCCGATGAAATTAAACTTACGATTCACCTGCTACAGCAATCTGATTGTTATTGTAATAATGCTTTTCAGTCATTATAGTTTTGCGCAGCAGCCGGGTACCATTACAGGTCGCGTGGCAGATGCCTCAGGTAAAAGCCTTGCGAGCGTAACTGTAAACGTAAAAGGTAAAAACAGAACCACCAAAACGGATGATCGTGGGAATTTTTCCATCAATGCCGATGCAGGCGATGTACTTGTTTTTACATCTGTAGGATATGAAACAAGAGAACAAAAAGTAGGTAATCAATCTGCGGTAAATATTTCCTTAAACACGGAATCTAAAAATCTGGATCCCGTAGTTGTGACTGCTCTGGGAATACGAAGAGAGAAACGATCTCTGGGCTATTCTGTAACTACTGTTGCGGGCTCTTCACTTACGGAGGCCCGTGAAACCAATTTTGTAAACGGCCTGGAAGGAAAGGTTGCCGGTGTAAATGTAAGCAACGTAGCTACCGGCCCTGGTGGTTCTGCAAATGTGGTAATACGGGGTATTTCAGATATTACAGGGTCCAATCAGCCTTTATATGTAATAGATGGCATTCCCATGCAAAACGACACCTACACTCAAACTGATGTGGGAGGCGGCTACGGTGGCGCAGATGGAGGCGATGGCACTATCAACATTAACCCTGATGATATAGAAACCATTTCCGTGCTAAAAGGAGCTGCCGCTACTGCATTATATGGCTATCGCGGCAGCAAGGGAGTGATATTGATCACTACGAAATCAGGAAAAAACGCCAAAGGCTCTGGTGTGGAAATCAATTCCAATTTTGTAGTACAAAATGTAATGGATAACACCCACTGGCAAAGCACCTATGGCCAGGGCAACGATGGCAATAAACCTATAAATGGCAGCGATGCCTTTGAAACCGGACTATCAAGTTGGGGCGCAAAGTTGGACGGCACACCCGTTTTTCAGTTTGATGGCGTCCAAAGGCCATACAGTGCAGTCAAGGGTAATATGGGGAAATTTTATAAAAATGGCACTGCCGCAACCAATACCATTTCTTTCAATAAAAATTTGGGGGATGAAGGAAGCGTGCGTTTTTCGGCAAGTGACCTTAATAATAAAAGCATTATTCCAAATGCAGGATTTCAGCAACAGTCATTTTCACTTTCCACCAATTATAAATTATCCAAGCATCTGGAATTGCAATTGAAAGGTCAATACATCAATGCCTACACGCACAATCGCCCGAGTGTGTCTGACGCACCCGGCAGTGTAAATTTTGCTACCCTGTTTCTTCCGCCAAATGTAAATATTACTTCTCTTGCTCCTGGCTATAAGAAAGATGGTTCTGAAAATCAGTTTTTAGATGACGCCTACACTACCAATCCTTATTTTGCAGCTTATAAATTTATCAATAATACACGCCGCAACCGGTTTATTGGTTCGGCTGATCTTAGATATACTTTTGACAATGGATTGTATTTGCAATTAAGAGCAGGTGAAGATTATTTTGCTGACAGGAATACGAATGTTACTCCCAACGGAACAGCCTATCAGCCAGGTGGATTTATGCTGGAACAAAATTATAAATCAACCGAGCTTAATGTGGATGCTATTATCGGTAAAGACTTTAAAATAACAAAGGATTTTAAACTTTCCGCTCTTGCAGGTGTTAACACCAGGAAAAAAGCCGTTGATGATCTCAACGCCCAGGGCAATACGTTTCAAACACCTTACCTATACACGATCGGCAACCTGGCAAGCCCTACAGAGTTTACAAACAACCCTCTTACCATCAATAAATCAATTTACGGAACATTGGATTTTTCTTATAAAAACTATTTATACCTCGCTGCTACCGGACGCAACGACTGGTATTCAACGCTGGCTCCGGGAAAAACAAATTATTTTTATCCTTCCATCAGTGGCTCCTTTGTTTTTTCAGAATTGCTTCATATAACGGCTATGGATATGGGAAGATTAAGAATGGGTTATGCTAATGTAGGCGGTGAAGCCGATAATCCTTATCAAACTTTATTGGGTTATAATAATATTGGCAATTTAAACGGATATCCCATCGGTAATATTTCAAATGGTGGTACAGTTCCTAATGATAAATTAGAGCCTTCATCCGCTACTGAATTTGAGGTAGGTACCGAAATGGATTTTTTTGAAACCCGGCTTCACCTTGATATTGCTTATTATAACAAAAAGGAAAATAGGGAAGTAATACCCGCTGTAACCTCCAGCACGTCCGGATATAATGCGGTCTTGCTGAATTCAGGTACGATACAAAATAAAGGCATAGAATTTCTGGTAAGCGGAGATATTGTGAGGACAAAAAAACTTACCTGGACAGAAACATTTAATGGTACTTATAATGATAACAAGGTATTATCTCTTTCGACAGGATCCACCAATTACCCGCTCGGCTATTCAAGGGCAGGCGAAGACGAAGGAGTTGGCGTGGCCTATATGTCGCAGACGCTGGGAAAATCTGCTTACCAGATATATGTTGCTGACCCGGCACGCGATGATAAGGGGAAGATTGTTATTGACCCTTTAACAGGTGCTCCGGAACAAGGTACTGATTATGTAGATGTCGGCTCAGGTATCGATCCGTGGTATGCCGGCATTACCAGTGAATTCAAATACAAGCGTTTCAATTTTTCTTTCCTGGTAGATGGGAAGTTTGGCGGTAAAATATTTTCAGGCACTAACTATTATGCTTACCAGTTTGGCCTTACAAAAACAACACTCCCGGGCAGGGACTTGAGATATGGAACTTCCCAACTGTATCCCCAGGATTATTATTTCCAGATAAGCAATAATAACCCCGCTATTTTTGTTTTTGATGCCGGTTTTATTAAATTAAGGCAGATCATATTTGGATACACTTTCCCGGCAAGCCTTTTTCACAATAAAATACAGGGAATAACTCTAAACTTCGTTGCCAGGAACGTTTTCACTATATTAAAGCATACGCCTAATATCGATCCGGAATCCAATTATTCCAACGGCCCCCAGGGTATCGAACAAGCTCAGGTACCTTATACAAGGACGTTTGGGCTTAATCTTAATGCCAAATTTTAATGATCATTAAAAAAGCCATTTTACATGAAATTATCATCTAAATACTTACTCGCAAGCGCTATTATCCTGATAGTATTTTCTTCCTGCAAAAAAGATCTATTGAAAACAAATACTGATCCTAATTCAGTATCCGTTGATGTATTTGATCCGAATAATATTCTCACAGCGGCGCAGCTTTATTATACCGGCAGCACGGATAACGCAATAGAGGTAGAAGAAACAGAAATACAGGGCGCAGGTTGCTTTATTCAACATTGGGCATCCACATCCGCTTATTTTTTTGGTGATAAATATCTTTCCAGCCCCGGAGGCTGGGGATCATTTTTCGACCATGTATATCTTGACCAGGTAAAGAACGCAGTGGATCTCTATACCACCACCGCAGGCAAACCTCAATATGCAAACCTGCACCAGATAGCAAGAATAATGAAAGCGCTGATCTTCGAACGCATCACTGATGTATATGGTGATGTGCCTTATTTTAATGCCGGGCTGGCTTACCATGATGGGATTTATTTCCCTAAGTACGATAAACAACAGGATATTTATGCGGATTTGCTAAAAGAGGTTTCTGAGGCTGTTGACAGTCTTGATGAGAACGGCGATAAACCTGTAGGCGATATGTTTTATTCCAAATCAGGTGATCAGATCGGCGAATGGAAAAAATTTGGAAATACGTTGCTTCTAAGGATGGCTATGCGTTTAACTAAAGTAGATCCGGCTACGGCGCAATCTTATGTAAATAAAGTACAGGGACTTACCATGACAAGTAACGATGATAATGCGATTGTTCCTCATGGCACCAATGATCCGCTCACCATAAACCGGATTTACAGGGGAATCGGGGAAGATGGCAGCATTCAACTGTCGGGGCAGATAAGTAAACCCTTTATTGATTTTTTGCAAAAGAACAACGATCCCAGGTTACCAGTACTTGCTTACATATATCCCCCCGATTTTTCACCAGGCGATGATCCTTCCGGCGGTTCATCCAATCCTGCAGATCAGGTTGGATTACCAAATGGTTATGATGGGGGAAGTACTTCACATGGTATTATAAACTATCCGGGTTACTTAGGCAATACAAATTTATATTCCCGTCCAAGTCCGATAATATTTAATGCTACTGCGCCAACGTTGATATTAACTTATGCTGAATCTGAATTATTATTGGCAGATGCTGCAAAGCGATGGGGCATTGGTGATGCTAAAACACATTATGACAATGGCGTGCTTGCGGCTATTACCGAACTTTCTGCTTTTGGTGCTGCGGGCGCTATAAGTGCTGATGACGCACAGGCCTATTTGGATGCACATCCTTATGATGACACTAAAGGCCTTGAAATGATCAATACACAGTTTTGGGTTGCAACATTTTTTAATGAGTACGAAGCCTGGAGCAATTATCGCAGAACAGGTTATCCTGCTTTGGTACCTGTTAATTATCCTGGCAGCCAATCTCCCAATGCTATACCCAGAAGGATGGTTTACTCTACAGTTGATAAACAAGTTAATTCTGCTAATTACAATGCCGCCGTATCTGCGTTACAAGGCGGTGATAAAATAACCAGTCGTGTATGGTGGGATACTCCTTAGCGGAGAGGGTTGGAAATTATCCAAGAAAAAAGAAGTAAGTCAGGATTAAAAAAGCAATTATTTCTTTGTCTGCTACTAGCAAAAAACTTGCAGGGTTTTGTGTTATATTTTTTCGCAAGGTTACTTTACCCGACTATAACCGATATTTATTTTCAGTAAATGTTTACGTCCTTTCGGTGGAGAAATTTATATTCTTGAGCTGGGAATACGGATAGCTATCGGGAATGAGCAATGAACAAAAGATGAGGAAAAGCACGTCAGCCCCCACTGGCGCGGAATGTTGTTACCTCCTGGCTTGTCTCAATTCATTAATTGCTTGTTGAATAAAACCTTTATACTTTTAAAGATATTATATTTCTGTAACCCTAAATATTTTGTCGGGGTCAAAGATTCTTGTATTTCGTCAAGGTTAGAGTAATAAAAACTTGAAATTTTTTCAATAAATTTTTTGTCTTTAACAAGGTACACAACTCTATAAGTTCCCCACTTTGAACTTTGGTACATGTCCACAAAGCCGTCGAAATACTCGAAAGAATAAATCGTTTGTTTTCTTGTAAAAAAATTACTGAATGTAATTGATTTACCGAATGTGTCAATAGTTATATATTTTGCATCACGCCAAATTTGTGAACCGAAAAAAGTAACTCCAACAATTGGCAAGATGAATTGAAAAATCTTTGCTTTGTTTGTCGGCATCGACATTTTTATAATTTCGAAGTTGAGAAAAGTTTGTGAAAAAGCTGATATTAATAAGAAAAGCATGAAAAATGTCATACAGAGCATTAACCAAAAACCAAAAGTCTTGAATTGTGATTTTGTCATTTAAAGTTTCGCATTTAAGTTTGCAGGCAACCAACAAATAACCCCGATTTCTATTTTATTATCTCTTTTCTATCGAGCCGGTTTTTTTATTTTTTACAATAAACTTTTTTTCTCCCGAAGGAAGCGTTTCTTCTTTTATTAAATAATAATCTTCATCATAGCTTGTCATTTCTTTTTCGTTTTTTTTCTCCGCAACACCGCGCCAGTCCTCAATTTTTACAGGTTCCCATTTTTTTGTTTTGGCCGAAAGAAACGCCGCATCTAAAATCGCATTCACCACATACCCGTCATAAAAATTCTCCACCGGTTGTTTTTTGTTGTCTATCGCTTCAAACATATCAGTAAACATGTGGTTGTAACCGAGTTCGTTCACTTCATCGCCAACAGGAAAAAGCCACCCCGAATCGCTCTCGGCTTTTTCTGCCACATAGCTTCCGCTTTTCCCGGTAGTAAACATTTCAAAACCCGTGCGTAAAAAATTATTGATCCAAATGGTTCCTTCGGTTCCCATCACTTCATCTCTTAAATCCATGCCGCCACGAAAAGACCAGCTAACTTCAAACTGTCCTATAGCGCCGTTTTCATATTTTACCATACCTACCGCATTGTCTTCAGCATCTATCGGGTGCAAACGCGTATCTGCCCAACACATCACTTCCACCGGTTTTATATTTTTCCCGATATAACTCCTGCACAATTCCACGCAATGGCAACCCAGGTCAATGATAGCGCCGCCACCGGATTTTTCTTTATCCCAAAACCAGTCGCTGTGAGGGCCCGGATGTGTTTCCCTGCTCTTGGCCCAAATAACTTCACCAATACTTCCATTTTTTATGATTGCAATTGATTTAAGCGCTTTGGGAGAATAGACAAGATCTTCAAGATAACCGCCGGTAACATTCGCTTTCTCTACTGCCTGAAGCATCTCTAATGCTTCCTTCGCATTGCGGCCAAGCGGCTTGGTACACAATGGATGTTTACCTGCCGCAGCGCACGCCAGCACTGCTTCAAGATGCATGTCGTTTGATAAAGCGATGACAACAGCATCCACATCTTTGTGCGATACACATTCTTCAATACTATCTGTAAAATTGGGCACCTTATAATCATCCGCAAACTTTTTTGCGTTTGCAAGTGTGCGACTATACACAATGGAGATTTCATCTTTTCTGCGATGTCCTACCAAGGCATCTGCATAAAAGCGCGCTATAAATCCTGAACCCAGAATTGCTAATTTCATAATGTAAATTTCAATTTTTATAAAGTGAGTATGTATGTTTTTTATGGCTTCATTAATTCAATTGGAATAGAAAATGTTTAACCGAAAGCTGACCATCACTTCAACGCTTCATCTTTTTCCTTCTCCAGAAAATTAGCAGCGGCTCCGATATTTTCCGTTTCCCATTCCAGCAAAGCCTCATCCGGTACTGCATTCAGAGGAACTATAGAAGATTGGGAAGGCTCGTTGTATGGAATATTTTCACTCCTGTTGTAAACAGATATCAAAGACCAGCGGGGCGCTTCTGAAAGATTGGCTTCTGAACGGTGCAATAAATTGCTGTGAAAAAATAATGCATCACCCGCCATAATTTCCACATAAACCAACTCCATTGTTTTCAAAGCGAGATCGACATAATGTTGTGAAGCGCCCACTTGTTCACCTGCAAAACCATGTTCAATACGGCCCATTCTATGCGATCCTTTTATCACTTGTAAACATCCATTTTCTTTGTTGGCTTTTGTGATGGCTATCATTACAGACATCATTTGATCAGGAAACAAAAATTCATTTTTATACCAATATCCATAATCCTGGTGCCACTCCCATGCACCACCTACTTTGGGCTCTTTCTGCATTAGCTTGCTGTGAAAATGGCACACTGCAGAATCACCTTCCATTAATTTATCCACAGAATTTACCATTCGCTCGCTTTTAGTGAGCAAGCCGTATGCATCATTCCCGGGAGTGTACCACAAGGTAAGTTTTGTCTTTTTTCCTGACTGGTCATTCAGATCAAAGGCGTGCTGCCGCAATGTATTATCGCCCGTTGCAATCGAATATAGTTTATTGATTTCTTCGCTATTTAAAAAATCTTTTACGATAACAAAACCGTCCTTTTTATAGCTTTCTATTTGTTGCGCAGATAATTGAAACGCGGCCATGATACTTAGAATTAAAATTGTCTTGAAAAAATTCAAGCTACAAAAATATTTTGAATTTAAATACAAAAAAAATGGTAGCGGTCAACACCAAAGGTCGGGCCGGGGTTTGGCAGTAAACAAAGAAAAAAAGAACATTTCTATTCGCAATTATCAAAGAAGATTCTGATTTGTTTGCCCCTGTATTTCCCCCCTCATCCACGTTTGAAAAGTTTCTATAAAAAATACAATTCGTGACGAATAATTTGCGTGATTAAAATAAATACAATTCGTTGAGTGAATTTGGTAGAAAATGATAGTAAACAAACAAATTCATCATATTCTTATTTACCCGGGGGCTAAAATTAAGACTTACGGACCGCTATCATTTACCATTTTCGCTCGTTAAAAAAATAAAATCGTTCTAACTCTCGTAAGTTGTGGTAATTCTCAATACCCCCACCCTTTCATCGCTACCAAATCTTCTTTCGCGCATTCGATGGGCGTCTTTCCCTGGTAAGATTCCTGCTCAATAATGAATTCTGTAGTTCCGCCGGTTGTTTTAGCAAGATCTAATATTTTCTTTACAGGTAAAATCCCTTTACCCAAAACCGTACTTTCATAGCCGTCATTCATCTCGCCCTTGCCGGATGATTTAATTTCATCTTTTACATGCATGCTCGCGAACCTGCCCGGATGCTGCTTTATAATATCCAAAGCTCTTCCACCGGCGCCATACATGTTGCCAATATCCAACTGCTGTATCACTAATTTCGGATCCGTTTTTTCTAAAATAATATCGTAAATCTTTTTCCCGTTTAATGAATACTTGAATTCAAAATCATGATTGTGGTAGCCAAATTTTAACCCTGATTTTTGACAAAGCACACCGCATTTATTAAACAAGTCAAGAAATCCCACAAGGTCGTCATAATTCTCCCGAAGACTTTCATCAAGCCACGGGCTTATTACATAATGCTGGCCTACTGTTGCAGCATCTTCAATTGTTTGCTTCCATTTATCCGTAAAATCATTTTTAGATTTATCATAATCATCTGCGTTCATTACCGTATGCCCGCTTGGCATTTTCAATCCCAGGCCATCCAGTAATTTTTTAAACTCAACGGGCGTATATCCGTAAAATTTTCCGTCAACATAATTAGCATGTTCTACATTTTTGTATCCCATATCCGCCAGTTGTTTCAAAGTGCCGGAAGGATCATTTTTCATATCATCGCGCACTGAATAAAGCTGTAACCCCAATATGTGTCCGCTTTTCAAAGGAAATTTTTCCAGAATATTTTTTGGCAAAAACATAACTCCTGCCATAGACAGTGAACTATTTCTGATAAATTTTCTTCTTGATAGTTTCATAAAATTGTTTGTTTAAAAGATGAATGATGATTATGTGAGTAAATTAAAAATGTGATTTATCAAAATAAGTGAAGCATTAAAATTTTGACTGATATCCGAAACGGAAGATATTAAATAAATTGGAAACACAAGTGCAAACGTAATTGGCAAAGAAACCGGAATAGTATATTTTTGAAATTAAGGAGTATATGAGAGTCCATTAAATGTACACGCCAACAAAAGCTTTATTTTATCAATCCTAATCTTAACAACTTAGACTAAAGAGATAAAATGGAGAAGCTTTTA
>Ga0207657_10006447_pt1 | contig 12159 bp, 12 predicted proteins | sample KBSC33metaG_FD_184316 | JGI IMG/M metagenome (GOLD analysis project Ga0207657, IMG submission 184316) | Corn rhizosphere microbial communities from Kellogg Biological Station, Michigan, USA - KBS C3-3 metaG (SPAdes) (version 2) | ecosystem: Host-associated > Plants > Roots > Rhizosphere > Soil ...
ACTCGGCTGTCCCAAGAATTTGGTCGACAGCGAGCGGATCATGACCAAGCTGCGCTCCGACGGCTACGACATGTCGCCCGACTATGCCGGCGCGGACGTGGTGCTGGTCAACACCTGCGGCTTCCTCGATTCCGCCAAGGAGGAGAGCCTCGAAGCGATCGGCGAAGCCATCGCCGAGAACGGGCGGGTGGTCGTCACCGGCTGCTTCGGCAAGGAAGCCGACGTCATCCGCGAGCGCTTCCCGGACGTGCTCGCGATCACCGGGGCGCATGAATATGAGCAGGTGGTCGGCGCGGTGCATGAGGCGGCGCCGATGCCGGCCAACGCATTCCTGAACCTCGTTCCAGAGGGCGGGCTGAAGCTCACGCCGCGTCACTACAGCTATTTGAAGATTTCGGAGGGCTGCAACCACCGCTGCGCCTTCTGCATCATCCCCCATTTGCGCGGCGACCTCGTCAGCCGCCGGCCCGACGCGATCCTGCGCGAGGCCGAAAAGCTGATTGCCGCGGGCACGAAGGAGCTGCTGGTCATCAGCCAGGACACCAGCGCCTACGGCGTCGACATCCGCCACCACCCGCGCGCGTGGAAGGGCGGAGAGGTTCGCGCCCACATGACCGACCTGTCGCGCGAGCTCGGCAAGCTCGGCGCCTGGGTGCGCCTCCACTACGTCTATCCCTATCCGCACGTGAACGACGTGATTCCGCTGATGGCGGAGGGACTCGTCCTCCCCTACCTCGACATCCCGTTCCAGCACGCAAGCCCGAAGGTCCTGCGGGCGATGCGGCGCCCGGCGAATGACGCGAAGGTGCTCGAGCGGATCCGCAACTGGCGGGCTCAAGTGCCGGACCTCGCGATCCGTTCGTCCTTCGTGGTCGGCTTCCCCGGCGAGACGGACGAGGACGTGGCCTATCTCCTCGCCTGGCTCGAGGAGGCGCAGCTCGACCGCGTCGGCGCATTCAAGTTCGAGCCGGTCGAGGGTGCGCCCGCCACGTCGATGGACGAACAGGTGCCCGAAGACATCAAGCAAGAGCGCTATGATGCGGTGATGGCGCTATCGGCGCGCATCTCGGCCGAAAAGCTCGCCGCGAAGGTCGGCTCGACGATCGACGTGCTGATCGACGCCGTCGACGAGGAAAGCGGCGGCGCAACCGGCCGGTCGAGGGCCGATGCGCCCGAGATCGACGGCGAGGTGCAGCTGCGCGACTCCGGAGGCCTGAATCCCGGCGACATCGTGACGGTGAAGGTCGAGGATTCGGACGAGCACGACCTCTACGGCGTCCCCGCCTAGGCGCGCTCCATCACGGCCCGGGCGCGCGGGTCCATGATCCGCCGCCACAACGGTGGTATCAGGGCGGTCAGCAATGCCGCCGCATATCCTGACGGCAGTGTCGCCGAGCCGGACACCCTTTCCAGCTCGTCATAGGATCGTCCGGCGCCGCGATGATGGTCGCTATGTCGGCCCATGTTGAGCAGCGCGGCATTATTCATCCGCCGCTCGCTGTTCCAACTGTGCCGCGGCCCGAGCGGCTCTCCGGCCCGTCTACTGAGGCCGTAGTGGGCGACATAGTTGAAGCTCTCGAGCAGGATGACCGCGATTGCGGCCACTGCGAGCATGAAGAGAGAAGCGCGCCAGCTTGCCATCGCCAGCATGGCCAGCAGCGCGGCTTCGATCGCCAGATAGGCGATCATTCGGTTTCCTCGCGACCGGCGAGTCTCGAACTGCCACGCCTCGCGGAACTGACCTGCGATCGAGCGAATGAGGAAGGCATACAGGCCCTCGCCCAATCGGGCGCTCGCGGGGTCCTCGACGGTCGCGGCGCGGCGGTGGTGGCCGTGGAGATGGGCGATCCGGAAATGCATGTAGAAGACGCTCGCCAGGAAGGTCAGCCCGAGCGCCCGGTCGCGCGCGTCGCGGCTGTGGATCAGTTCGTGCGCGGCAACGAAGCCGAACACGCCCGTCGTCACGCCTGCGGACGCGGTCAGCCCGATGACTTCGATGAGGCCCGTCGAGTGCGATGCAACGCGGACTGCTGCCCAAGTGGTCGCCGCGATTTGAAGAACGACGTAAATGCGCGGAATCCGGCGAGACCCGGCGTCACCGCCCCGCGAATTCCCTTGATCGCCCAGCGCGCCGTCGAGAAGCGCCAGGCACAATGGCGTCGCGACCGCGGCAAGAAGCGTCCAGCCGCCTCCAAGCACTCCACCGAGGGGCAGCAGTGCAAGGAAAACGAATGGGGAGAGATATCGAAGCTGCGCCATGACCTTTCGCGAAGGCTTTGTTCGCCCGCGCGTCTGAAACGTTCACTCGATCATAGCACGCGCCCCAGGCGCAGCCGAACGCCTAGCTCGGCAGCGCGTAGGCGATCACGCTGTCTCCCTCCGGCGTCTCCATGAAATGATGGCCGCCGGCGAAGATGACGACATATTCGCGCCCGCCCTGCTGGTAGATCATCGGCGTCGCCTGCCCGCCCGCGGGGAGCGGCACCGACCAGATGACCTTGCCGGTCCGCTCGTCGATCGCTCGGAGCAGATCGTCGGTCGCCGCGGCGATGAAGATCAGCCCGCTCGCGGTCGTCACCGCGCCGCCGTTGTTGGGCGTGCCGATGGTGAACGGCAGTCCGGTCGGAATGTTGAACGGCCCATTGCGCCGGGCGGTGCCGAGCGGGTGATCCCAGATGGTCTTGCCGGTCGCGATGTCGATGGCCCGGATTCCGCCGTAGGGCGGGCGCTTGCACAGCAGCTTGGTGAACGGCATCCGCCAGCCGGCGTTGACCTGGATCGCGTAGGGGACGCCCCATTGCGGGTCGACGGCGTGCTGCTGGGTCGAGGCGATGTCGGTCGCGAAGCGCGGCTTGATCCCTTCCTTGTTGGCCTGTGCGCGCGGCACCAGCTTCAGATAGTTGGGCGTATCGTTGTAATTGGCGATGGCGACCCCGCGCACGGGATCGATCGACAGGCTGCCCCAGTCGTTCCCGCCGTTATAGCCCGGATATTCGACCGTATGCCGGTCGGCGCGCGGCGGGGTGAACTCGCCCCGGTAGTCGGCGCGGCGGAACTGGATGCGGCAGATCATCTGGTCGATCGGCGACATGCCCCACATGTCCGATTCCACCAGCGGCGGCATCTTCAGCGTGTGCCACAGCGACACGATCTGGGTCGGAGAGCGCTCGCCCGCCTCGACGCCGCCAGGGGGCGCCTGGACCGAGCCGATCGGCGCCAGCGATTTCCCGGTCGCGCGATCGAGGACGTAGAGGTCGCCCTGCTTGGAGGCGGCAAGCAGCGCGGGCGTGCCGTGATAGTCGATCAGCGATGGCTGGCTTCCGATGTCGTAGTCCCACACGTCCTTCTTGACCGTCTGGAACACCCAGCGCGGCTTGCCGGTGGTCACGTCGAGCGCGACGATCGAGCTCGAGACCTGGTTGGAGCGCGGCGGGCGGCCGGTCGAGATGTAGTCGGCCGCGAAATTGCCCATCGGCAGATAGACGAGCCCGAGCTTTTCATCGCCCGCGCTGCTCATCCAGCTGTTCGGAGTCGCCTTGGTCCAGGTCTGGCCGGGCGGCGGGTAGCCGTTCCATTCGGGGTGCTCGACATCCCACGCCCAGGCGAGCTTGCCGGTCTTCGCATCGAAGCCCTGAATCACGCCCGATGGGGAGCATCGGCATTGGCCATCGAGGATCTGGTGCGGGACGACGATGATCCCCCTGACGATCGTCGGAGCCGAGTTGATCGACGCATAGCCCGGGAAGACTGGACCCATGCCGATCTTCGTGTCCTGCTGCCCGGTTCCGTTGAAGTCGGTGCAGGGCTTGCCCGTCAACGCGTCGACAACGATCAGCCGCGAATCGAGCGTCCCTTCGATGATCCGTCCCGCGCACGGCGTCGACGCAGTGGCGTCCGGCGTCCGATAATAAGCGAGCCCGCGGCAGGCAGTCGTGTAGGGGATCCACTTGTCGGGCACGTGCGGGTCGACTCGCCACACCGGCTTGCCGGTCGCGGCGTCGAGCGCGACGATCACGTTCTTCGCGGTACAGGTGTAGAGGAGGTTGCCGACCTTCAGCGGCGTGTTCTCGGTCCCGTAGAGCTTCGCATAGTCGGGGTTGGTCGGAAGGCCACCGGTATGAACTTCCCACACCTTGCGGAGCTTGCCGACATTGTCGGGGGTGATCTGGGTGAGCGGCGTAAATCGCCACGCCGCCTCGGTCCCGCCATAAGCGGGCCAGTCGGCGCCGACGGGCATCACCGAGGGATCGGTCATTCCGGGCGAGCTTTGGGCCGGCAGCGCGGCGATGGCGGTGCCGCCGGTCGTGCCAAGGATGGCGAAGCTGGCGGCGACGAAGATGACTCCAAGCGCGATCCCGCCGCCGGCCATTTTCCATCGATTGTCGGCCCGGGTCAGAGTCGGCATCACCAGAAGCACGGCGATCAGAATGACCAGCGGCGCGACGAGCCAGGGCACCATCGCCCAGGCGTTGCCGCGCGACTCCACGAAGCCCCAGATGGCGCTGAGGACGAACAAGCCGATGTAGATCCAACCGCCGAGCAGCCGTCCGCGGAAGAGAAACCATGCCGACGCCAGCAAGCCGATGCCGGCGATCAGGTAATAAATCGAACCACCGAGGATCAGCAGCCAGGCGCCGCCAATACCCAGGACGATCCCGATCAATGCCATGAGCAGCGCGAGTAGCGTTGCGGCCCAGCCGGCTCTCATCATCGGGAACTCCCTCGGAAATGCGTCGCGGACCCGTAACGGACTGCGCAAGCTGCGCGTTCCATGAATTGCCGTTCGTCAAGCGCGCTTTTCCGCGCTTTACTCGTCTCGAAGCGCCATTAGGGTTGCGCGATGCTCCGCTTGTCCGCCGCGCTGCTCGCGCTTGTCGCTTTCCCCGCCACCGCCCAGCCGCTCACGCATGCCGAGATCGGACAGGTCGACCAGCTCGTTGCCAAGACGCTTTCCGAGACGGGCGTCCCGTCCGCCGAGATCGCCATCGTCCGCGACGGCAAGCTCGTGCTCGACAAGGCCTATGGGAAAGCCAACGAGAAGCTGCCGGCCAGCCCCGCCTTGCCCTACCAGATCGCCTCCAACTCCAAGCAATTCACCGCGATGGCGCTCCTGCTCCTGGAGGACGAGGGCAAGCTCAGCCTCGACGAGCGAGTCTCAAAATATATTCCCGGCATCACTCAGGGCGACCGCATAACCATCCGCCAGCTCCTCAGCCACACCTCGGGCCTGCAGGACTTCTGGCCCCAGGATTATTCCTTCGTCGACATGGAACGGTCGACGACCCCGCAGCAGATCCTCGACAAATGGGCGAAGAAGCCGCTCGACTTCGAACCCGGCACGCGCTGGCAGTACAGCAACACCGGCTATGTCGTCGCCGGCCTCATCGCGGAGAAGGTCAGCGGCCAGCCTCTCCTCACCTATCTTCACCGCAAGATCTTCGATCCGCTGGGCATGACCAGCGTCCGCGATCAGGATGACACCAACACCCCCGCCTTTCCCGCGGGCTACAAGCGCAATGCGCTCGGGCCGGTGCGCGTCGCTCAGCAGCCCGGCCGTGGATGGCTCTATGCCGCGGGCGAGCTGTCCATGACCGCCGCGGACCTCGCCAAATGGGACATCGCGCGGATGGACCGCACGCTCATTCCGGCTAGCGACTGGGTCGAACAGGAGACTCCTGTCCTCCGCACCGACGGGCGCACCAACGGCTACGGCCTCGGGGTCTACAATCATTACGCGCGCGATCGGCACATCATCGATCACGGGGGCGAAGCGGTCGGGTTCCTCACGCAGAACACCGTTTATCCCGAGACCAAGGACGCGATCATCGTTTTCACCAATGCCGATTTCTCGGGCGCGACCGACACGCTGACGGCGGGAATCGAGAAGATCGTCCTCAACAGCCCCGAATCGGCGCTCGACAATGAGGGCGATCGCTTGGCCGACGCGCAGGCGCTCTATGCTGCGCTGGTTGCCGGCAATCCCGACCGCTCCAAGCTCACGCCCGACCTCGATTATTATTTCAACCCGACCACGCTCGGCGACTACAGCAGCAGCCTTGCCCCGCTCGGCCAGCCGAAGATCGAGATGAAGCGGGCCCCGCGCCTTCGCGGCGGCTTCGTCAACCGCAACTACACGCTTCACTATGCCGGCGGAAAAGACCTGACGCTCGTTACCTACGCGGAACCGGGCGCCGCGGGGCGCTGGGAGCAGTTCATGATCATGCCGGAGTGACGGCTTACCGCCGCGCGCCGAACACCTTCGCGAGCGCTTCGTAGCGCTGCGCCATCTCGCCGTGGACGTCGGCGACCCGCTTCGCCCGCTCGCTCATCGCGCGCTCGACCTGTTCTCGTTCAGCGAAATAACGGGCGAAAGCTTCGTCGGTCATATCGCGCGCAAAACGCTCCGCGATATGGCGAGTTCCGGCCCGGCGATAACGCGCGTTCACCGACGCCATACAACCGTTTGTCGAGTGGGCGACTCTCCTGTCATCTGGCGTTCACTTGGGCCCGCCATGGCGTCCTCCGACAGGGTGACCAGAACCGGGGAGGCCAGGAAGTGGACATCAATTACCTGTTCCTGAGACAGCAGACCGAACGGAGCCGCGCCGCCACCGCGAGTTCGGACGTCGCCCGCAGGATCCACGAGCAACTTGCGAACGAATATGAGCGGCTCATCGAGGATGCGACGAAGGGACGAGTCAGCTTCGTGAATGTCGATCGCGCTATGCGCAGCGGTCAGGTTCAGAGTGGCACTTAGCTAACGAGAAGCGTAAGCTCCCCAAGGGACGACGCCAACTCCCCGCTCGTACTCGCCATTCCGGCGACGCCGCCCCCGGTCTCAAGACACGCCGTTTTTGGCGACGAGGGAGGCAAGCCATGCTCAAAACGATGCTCGCGATGGTCGCGGTCGCGATGACGCTTCAAACCGCGCCCGTTCCGGCCGCGCCAGCCCGAGGGCCTGCACCGGCACCGACTGCTAAGGCGCCAGTGACCGCGGCAACAAATGCGCAGGTCAAGGCTCGCGGAACGCGGCGCGTGAAACCAACGGCAGCGTCCGCCGCGTCCACCACCCGCCCGCAGCAAAATACCGCTGTCTATATCCCGCGCTGCTACGACTGCCCGATGTAGTTTCGCCCGCCGCCTTCGCGTCACTCGGATTCGCCGTTAGAGGCGGCCCATGACCGATTTCGCCTCGCTCCTCGTTCCCGACCGCGGCCAGAAGGCCCGGCCGATCCATCTCGTCGACAAGAACAGCTTCGACGGGTGGGTGAAGAAGCGGCCCGCAGAGGACCGTGTGCTGCTCGAAGCGCTGCGGTTCGACGGCAAGTCGCCCTACGCATTCGCCATCCTTCCTCGCGGAAATGAATTCGAGGTGGTGAGCGCGGTCAAGAACATCGGAGACCTGTCGTGCTGGTGTCTCGCCGCACTTGCCGAAAAGCTCCTTGAGGGCAGCTACAAGCTGTCGGATGGCGAGCCGGGCAAGGCCGCGCTCGGCTGGCTTCTCGCGCAGCACCGCTTCGACGACTATCGTTCCAAGAAGGACCCGGAACGTGGGTCGCGAGTGCTCGTGAGCGGGGAAGCCGCGAAGATCGACGAAATGGTTCGCCTGGCGAAGGCGACCGCGCTCGTCCGCGACCTCGTCAACATCCCCGCTGCCGATATGGGCCCCGCCGACCTCGAAAAGGCCGCGTCGGATCTCGCCGAGCGCTCGGCTGCGCAACTGACGGTCACGGGCGGCGAAGATCTCGCGGAAGCCTATCCACTGATCGCCGCCGTCGGGCGAGCGGCCACGCCCGAGCGTGCTCCGCGGCTGATCGAGCTCGAATGGGGCAAGCCCGACGATCCGCGGATCGCGATCGTCGGCAAGGGCGTCTGCTTCGACACCGGCGGGCTCGACCTCAAGCAGCCGGCATGGATGCGGATCATGAAGAAGGACATGGGCGGGGCCGCGCACGCGCTCGCGCTCGCGCAGCTCATCATCGAGTATCGCCTGCCGGTCCGCCTCCACCTTCTTATTCCGGCGGTGGAGAACGCGATTTCCGGAGCCGCATATCGCCCGGGGGACATCGTCAGGTCGCGAAAAGGGCTGACCGTCGAGATCGACAATACGGATGCCGAAGGACGGCTCATTCTCGCCGACGCGCTCGCCAAGGCATGCGAGAGCGAACCGCAGCTCATCGTCGATTTCGCGACTCTCACCGGAGCGGCGCGCACCGCGCTTGGGCCGGATCTGCCGGCGGCGTTCGCCAACGACGATGAACTGGCCGGGGAGCTCGAGGCTGCTGCGCGCGAGGTCGACGACCCCCTGTGGCGCCTGCCGTTGTGGGATGCCTATGACGACAATCTGAAGAGCGACGTCGCCGACATCGTCAACGCGGCTCCAACACCGATGGCAGGCGCCATTTATGCGGCCCTGTTTTTAAGGCGCTTCGTCGCGACCGACACGCCTTGGGCGCATCTCGACACCTGGGCCTGGCGGGAGGCCAAAAAGCCCGGTCGCCCGAAGGGTGGAGAAGCCCTCGGATTGCGCGCGGTATTCGCGATGCTGGAGCGTCGTTACTTACAACAATGATCATTCCGCCGCCGAAAAATACGGCGGTTCGGCGTGATTACGCTGCAACATTTCGCTGGCTTACCGGTTTATCGGGCAACTACGCGACACGATTAACGGAGAACGGCGGCAATGGCCGAGGTTTCCCTCACGGGGTGGATGAAGGCGCTCATCGCCTACGTCCGTTCTGGCGAACCCGACCTCACCAATCGGCAGATGGCCCTTTTGATGTTGGTCTACTTGACGCCCGGGCCCCACACGGTCCGCGGGCTGGCCCGAGTTCTCGGGGTTTCGAAGCCAGTCGTCACTCGCGCCTTGAATACGCTCGGCGCGCTCGGCTATCTCCGCCGCGAACGAGACCAGGACGACCGGCGCAATGTGTTCGTCGTCCGAACGAACAACGGGGCAGATTTTCTTGAAGGGTTCAAGCGCAACCTCCGCGAGAGCGACGGAAGCTCCGCGGCACACCGGCCCATCATCGGCCAGGCCCCCGCTTACGCCCACCAGAGCTGACGAGTTCGCGCTTTCGGGTCCGTCGGACCCGCCGGACCCCGAGTTCAACGCCTATCGCAAGGATCTGGCCGATGTTGCCTTGGCCGGTCGGGTGATCGCCTCGCATTATGCCGAACCCGTCAGCCGCCGGCTGCGCATTCCAGAGACCCTCCGAAGCACGCCGGCGAACGACGGAGCGCCGGTAGAAGACCTGGGCGGCGACGAGGCCTTCGAAATGCTCGACGACAGCCTCGGGTGGGCCTGGGGCTACGCCGGGCCTGAGCGGCGCGTGGGTTATCTGCCGAGCGAGGCGCTAGCCAAGGACTGAGGTATGCAGCCACACCAGGGTGTAGAGGCTGCTTCCGACGAGCACGACGAACAAGGCGATCAGCGCCCAGTCGCGCGCCGGCCACTTCGGCCGCCGTGGAGGGAAGAGCAGCCAGGCTGCGAGCGCGGTCAGCATGATCGTCACGATCGCGCCGCCCTGGATCACAGATACGACCGGAGTGCGGACGTGCTGGGTCCCTTTGGCGACCGTCTGGCCGTGCGGGCTCATCATTAGCCCGACGAGCCAGTTCATCACCGCCGCGACGAGAAGCAGCGAGCCCATGAACATCCGGCCTCGCCCGATACCGCGGTTCCTCACATCTGCCCTCGCTGGCGCCTGATTGCGTACCATTTGGCGACATTGGCGTTCTGCTCAGCCAGCGTGTTTGCGAACACGTGCCCGCCCGTCCCGTCGGCGACGAAGTAGAGCGCCTTCGTGCTCGCCGGATGAAGCACGGCTTCAATGCTGGCCTTGCCGGGGTTCGCGATCGGCCCGTCAGGCAATCCTGCGCGCTTGTACGTGTTGTAGCCGTTGTCGGCGGCAAGCTCGGACTTCTTGATTCTCCGGCCGAGCGGCTTTCCCTTGGTCACGGGATAGATAACGGTCGGGTCGGCATCGAGCTTCATCCCAATCCGCAGGCGGTTGCAATAAACGCCCGCGACCATCGCCCGCTCGGACGCCTTTCCGGTCTCCTTCTCCACGATGGAGGCGAGAATCACCGCCTGCTCCGATGTCGCAACGGGGCAATCGCCGCTCCGCTTCGGCCACAGCTCGGCTACCGCCTTGTCCATCGCCGACTGCATTCGCCTTACCAGGGCGTCACGCGTGTCGCCGCGCTGAAAGCTATAGCTGTCCGGCAGAACCGAACCTTCGGGAATCGCCGGCGTCGCTCCCGCGAGATAGGGGCTGGCCGCAAGCTTCTCCGCCACGATCACCGAAGGCATGCCTTCGGTGACGGTAATCAGCCGCGAGACGGGTTTGCCGTGCTGGAGTAGGTCGAGCACGGCCGCGCCGCCCATTCCCTTCGGGATCTTGAACTCGCCGGCCTGGATCGGATCGCGCGATCCGAACAGCCGCGCCATCACGTAATAAGTGCGCGCGCTGCCCGGGATTGCGCCTTGTTTGGCCAGCTGACGGGAAACCGAGCCGACGGTCGAGCCTTCCTTCACAATCACGTCATGTGGCCCCGGCTTGGGTCCAGGCGCCCACCAGAAGAGATAGATTGTCGCAAGCGCGGCGAGGACGATGACCCCGGCCGCGATCGGCAGCGCCCGCTTCACACCGCCTTCATGATCAGGCTGGCGTTGGTCCCGCCGAACCCGAAGCTGTTGCTGAGCGCGGCGCGCACCGGGCGCTTCCTTGCCTTGTGCGGCACCAGGTCGACGCCTTCGGTGCCCTCGTCGGGATCGTCGAGGTTCAGCGTCGGCGGCACGATCTGGTCGCGGATGGCGAGGATGCAGAAGATCGCCTCGACCGCGCCGGCGCCGCCGAGCAGATGGCCGATCGCCGACTTGGTGCTGCTCATCGAGGCGCCATGAAGGTCGTCGCCAAGAACGCGCTTGACCGCGGCAAGCTCGATCGTGTCGGCCATGGTCGATGTGCCATGCGCGTTGACGTAATCGATGTCCTCGGGCTGCATTCCCGCCTTCCTTAGCGCCATGCGCATCGCCAGCTCGGCGCCGCGGCCCTCCGGATGCGGCGCGGTGACGTGATAGGCGTCGCCCGACAATCCGTAGCCGACAATCTCGGCGTAGATCTTGGCGCCGCGCGCCTTGGCATGCTCATATTCCTCGAGCACCACGACGCCCGCGCCTTCGCCCATGACGAAGCCTTCACGATTCTTGTCGTAGGGCCGGCTCGCCTGCTCGGGGCGGTCGTTGTAGGCGGTGTTGAGCGCCCGCGCCTGGGCAAAGCCCGCGACGCCGAGCGGGTTGATCGTGCTTTCGGCCCCGCCGGCGAGCATGATATCGGCATCGCCGTCCTTGATCATGCGGGCGGCGTCGCCGATCGAGTGCGCGCCCGTCGAGCAGGCCGTCACCACCGAGTGGTTCGGCCCCATCAGCCCGTACCGGATCGAGACCTGGCCCGACGTGAGATTGATCAGCCGGCCGTGAACGAAGTGCGGGCTGACTCGGCCCGGCCCCTTTTCGGCCAGCACCAGCGATTCGCTCTCGATGCCCGGCAGGCCGCCGATGCCCGATCCGATCGAGACTCCGGTCCGCTCCTTGAGGTCGTCGTCCATGTCGGTGAGGCCGGCATCCTCAATGGCCTGGCCCGCCGCATCGATCGCATAGACGATGAACGGGTCGACCTGACGCTGGATCTTGTGGTCGACGCGCTTGTCGGGATCGAACCCCATTGGGTGATCCTTGGGCTTAACCTCGCCGGCGATCTTCGCCTTCTGATCGCTGGCATCGAAGCGCGTGATCGCGGCGATCCCGCTTTTGCCCGCGATAAGGTTGCTCCAACTCGTCTCGACGTCGCCGCCGAGCGGCGTCACCAGACCGAGACCTGTCACCACGACACGGCGCATCATTCAATCTCCAGTCTCATCCACCAAAACAAACGGCCTCCCGTAATGTTCGGGAAGCCGTTCGTGCCGCCTTTCGCGGTCGCAACTCAGCGGCAGAATTTGACCCGATCAGCCCTTGTTCTGGTCGATATACTCGATCGCGTCGCGAACGGTCGTGATCTTCTCCGCGGCGTCATCGGGAATCTCGACCCCGAACTCTTCCTCGAAGGCCATGACCAGCTCGACGATATCGAGGCTGTCGGCGCCGAGATCGTC
>Ga0207657_10006449_pt1 | contig 12157 bp, 5 predicted proteins | sample KBSC33metaG_FD_184316 | JGI IMG/M metagenome (GOLD analysis project Ga0207657, IMG submission 184316) | Corn rhizosphere microbial communities from Kellogg Biological Station, Michigan, USA - KBS C3-3 metaG (SPAdes) (version 2) | ecosystem: Host-associated > Plants > Roots > Rhizosphere > Soil ...
TGGGACACGCAGGGCGATATCTTCATCAGCGATGGCTACATCAATTCGCGAGTTGCCAAGTATGACAAGAACGGTGACTGGGTGAAGTCCTTCGGCACACCCGGCAAAGAGCCCGGCCAGTTCAATACACCGCATGGCATCGCCAACGATGCGCAAGGCAACCTCTACGTGGCCGACCGCGGCAATGCGCGAATCCAAGTGTTTGACCCAGACGGCAAATTCTTGCGGCAGATCAAGATCGAGGCGCCTGTTCCCACGAACGTCCGTCCCTGGATGGGCCCCATCCCGCCCGCCAACGGTCCCGCGACCATGCAGCCCAACACTCCTTGGACCGTTTGTATCACGCCAGGACCAACGCAATACATCTATACATCGGATGCGTATCCGGGGCGCATCTATAAATTGACGCTCGACGGCAAATTGGTGGGGATGCTAGGCAGGGCAGGCCGCCAGATGAAGCAGTTCGGCTGGATCCATGAGATCGCGTGTCCAGCAGAAAACGAACTCTACGTCGGTGAACTGCTCAACTGGCGGATGCAGAAGCTCATTCTTCACCCATCGAAATAGCGCGGTGATGAACGGGAGCGCGCTGCGCTGTTCCCAGCCTATAGTCGAGTCGATAACCGGCTTGAAGACCTGACGGCTTTCGCAAGCGAAGGGAGTTGACCGGTCCTGGTAGGGCTGCGCTTAGCGGCTATGGAGGGCGAGGATTGCACCGCGTACACATCTTCCACCGCCGCGCGCAGGATTTCCGCGACACTCCAGGCTTGTGCGATGCAGCCACGCGGGGTGTAGGGGTACTCGGCATCGGCGATCTCACAGATCTGGCCCAGCCCAGCCGTGGTCAGGTGCTCAGTGAAGCCTGCCAGCCAGGACTCGGCCTGCTGCCTCGCTGCTTCGCTGCGCTGGTTGACCTTCAGATAAGCCGTGATGAACGGACCCATCAGCCAGGGCCACACGGTGCCAAGATGATACGCGGTATCGCGCTCGACGACGCCGCCTTCGTAGTGTGCGCGATAGCGGGGATCGTGACGCGAGAGCGTCCGCAGCCCCATCGGCGTTAATAGCTCGTTCTGCACCGTCTGCACGACGGCGCGGGCCCTTTCGGGCGGCAGCATGCTATGGGGAAGGCTGACCGCAAAGATCTGGTTCGGTCGCAGGGAGCCATCGGCGTGCCCGTTTTCGACGACATCGTAAAGACATCCGGCCAGCGGATTCCAGAAGCGAGCGTTGAAAGTCTCCTTGGCTTCGTCGGCTAAGCCGGTAAATAACGCCTCAGACGAGGGATCCGCAAAACGCCGCGCGAAGTCCGTCATAATCCGCAGAGCGTTGTACCACAGCGCCTGGATCTCAACCGGCTTACCGGTGCGCGGAGTTACCACATGCTCGCCGACCTTGGCATCCATCCACGTCAACTGAACTCCGGGCTCTCCGCAGGCCAACAGACCGTCTGAGTCGACGTGAATCCCGTAGCGCGTGCCGCGTACGTGCCAATCGATGATGTCCTTTAACTTGGGGTATAAGCGCTCCCGGACAAAGCTTTCGTCACCGCTGTAGTGCAGAAAAGCCCGTATGGCCTCGAATAACCACAGTGTCGCGTCGGCAGTGTTGTATTCGGGCGTCTCGCCGGCGTCCGGGAAACGGTTGGGGAGAAGGCCCTGATCCAGCTTCTCGGAATACGCCTCCAGGATCTGCCGCGCGATGCCGTAACGCCCTGTCACCAGCGTCAATCCGGGGAGCGCAATCATCGTATCGCGGCCCCAATCCGTGAACCAGTGATAGCCTGCAACGATAGTCTTGAGCCCGCCGCGCTCCACGATAAATTGATCGGCCGCGGCCGCGAGCGACCTCACCAGCGGCTGATCGCCCGGCGCAGCGTCGATAATGGCTTCGCGCCTGCGGCGCTCGCCTTCGCGCAGAACTGCGGCGGACTCAGCAACATGCGGCTCAGTCGAGGCGATGACAGTAGCGCCGCGCCGTCTCGTCAAATCGAAACGCAAGGTAAATGGGTGAAACAGGTCTTCCTCGAAATCCAGGCCACGCTCCCGCTCGACGCGATATTCGAAATTGAGAAACCACTTGCCCTCGGTAATCAATTCCTGAGAGTTATGGGCAAAGAAAAGTTGGGGAAGACTCGGATAGGGCTGCATGCTCACCAGCCCTTCTCGGGTATCGAGTGCAGGATTCAGCGCGTCATTGTGATGGGTAGTGCTGTGATAGTCGCGAAAGGCGATCAGGGGGCGAAGCTCCAGAACACACTGCGGTTTAGTGGATTCGTCGAGGGCGCGGACTTCGTACTCTACTACAGTGGTATTTTCACCATGCACCATGAAGATGCGCTTCTCGATCTCAAGTCCGGCTACATGGTAGATAAACACTGGAAACGGATCCAGGCGGAATTCCTTCAAGTACTGATAGCCCTGGGGATATATGGCTCCCGGATACTGGTTGGCGGCGAGTTCGTATCGCTGGCCGTCGATCACCACCGTTTCCTCCAGCTTCGACAACAACAGGACGCGGCCGGTGGGCGGCGTCGTGGAAGCCGTAAGTAGCCCGTGATAGCGGCGAGTGTTGAGGCCAATTACGGTAGACGAGGCGAAGCCGCCCAGGCCGTTAGTCTCAAGCCATTCCCTCGAAAGCGTTAAATCCAGCCGCGAGCAAACACTCTGATCGAAACGAACGATTTCTGCCTTCATCTTGCAAACTCCGCAGCGCTACAACTACCATTCAAGCTGCCGTACCGGTATATTCATATGGATTGATTTCCTATCGACAAGTTACGACAAAATCGAATAATCTTTGGTGAATATTTTGCAGAAAGCGAAATGGGTTTGCTTGCGCCTATGGGATGCCTCCCCGCAGCAAACAAGTGGTTCTTGCACGAAGGGAAATTTACTACTCCGCACGCTCCGTCTCGAATCACGAGTTGGAGCCTAGGGCGCAGATACCGCTCACCTGCCATCGCGTTTACTGCTTCCTGCAGACTCGAAAACGATTAACGCCGACAGACTTCAGCAGAGGTCGTCGGTCCTTCGACTGCGCTTACAGCATACCTCAATTCGCCGCTGGTGGAAATCACTTTTGTGGAGTAGATGCATTTGCAACTTAGGATGGCGCTTTAGTATTGATCCAGGCCCTCAGTCAGTTCGATGTACGCTCCCTCGGGATCTGTTAGGAACGCGACAGCGATACCCTTGTCCGGGATTTTCCGGTAGGGAGAATCGAATTTGATTCCCTGCGCCTCCAGCTTTTTGCAGAAGGCTTCCAGATTCTTCACTTCGAAGCCGATGTGATCCATCGCACGGCCCTTAATGGGATAGGACACCGGTGCCCTGCGTAGCGGATCGAGACTAAGGTTCATACCCGGTATGTTTGCGGAACGGTGGTTGCCGCGCATCTTTCCATCCATCGAGAACGTGGTCAGATACCACGTGCGTAGCGCGTCGGGATCCTTCACCATGTAGTGCAGATGTTGGGCCACGGCCCATTGCGTTTGATCGCTTTGGGTTTGCAGTTCGACTTTGACGCCATCCGGACCGATGACGTAGGAATTTGGCACTCCCTCGGAGCCTTTGAAAACCGGCAGCGTCATGTAACCTAGGTCCGCCGCTCGCTTTAACATTCCATCCAGATCGCGGACCAGAAAACCGAAATGATCGATCGCGCCGCCGGCGGTGCCGTCGGTGGGCTTCTGATTGCGGAACAGAATCAGCATCCCCGGAACCTTCACGCCCTGCAAGGTATCGCGTTTCAGCGGAACGGCATCGAACATGACGGTCCAAAATTTCCGCTGCGCATCCATGTCGGTGACATTCAGGTGAACGTGACCCATGGTCATGCCGGCCTCGTTGGGCGGTTTTAGCTGCGCGGAGGCGGAGCCTATCGAAACCAGCGCCAAGGCTGAAGCGAGAACCAGTCGCATGAGCAACTACTCCTTCGAATGTGCAGTATAGAAGTTCGATAACCGCTAGCGGCGCTACAGCCGCTCCAGGCGCGTGGTGGCGTCGCCGAAGCGGTCGAGCTTGATTCCCATGCGGTCCATGATCGACAAATACAAGCTGCACATCCTGCGATTGTCGTCGCCGGCTTTCAGATAATTGAGCGTGCGTCCGGTCTCGAGCGTACCGCCCAAGCCTCCGGCCATGACCAGCGGCAGTCTGGTGTTGTCGTGCAAGCGGCCAATCCACAGTTCGGAGAGGAACATCAGGCAGGAGTTGTCGAGCACCGTACCTTCTCCCTCCGGCATGCTGTCGAGTTTGGTGGCCAGGTAAGCTAGCTGGCTCACATGGAAGCGTGAGATGCGCTCGTAGCCTTCGGAGAGATTGTTGTGGGATGCAGCGTGGTGTCCTTCGCTCACTTGCAGGAACGGATAATACATCGCCGAAAGATCGCGGGAAATAATCAGCGAGGCTACGCGCGTCCGGTCCGTCTGGAACGCGATGGCGATGATGTCGCACATCAGGCGCACGTGATCCCGCAGGTCCTCGGGCAGGCCGTTCTGTGGCCGTTCCATCGTGAAGGCCGCGCGGTTCTTCTGCTTTGCGAGCTCGTCGGATTGGTTCTTGACCTTGCGCGTGCTTTCAACGCGCTTTTCCACTTCGCGCACGCTGGTGAGGTACTCATCCAGCTTCGCCTTGTCCTCGGAGCTGACTTTGCGGCTGAGCGTCTCGGCGCGATCTTTCACGCGGTCGAGAATGCTGACGTTGATCTGGCTCCCGCGATTTTCGAACAAGTTGTCCCACGCGAGAGACGGGTAGACTTCGACCGGCACCGGCGAATCCGGCGTCTGCCAGGAGATGTGTGAGCTGTAGGCCATCGAGTAATTCGTCTCGTGGTAGCCGCTCATCGGCTGCTCGCAGGCGAGCACGATGCTGGATTGCGGGGTGTCCTGCCCGACGGCGTTGGCGATCATCTGATCCACTGAAATGCCCGAACGGATGATCGCGCCTTTCTGGATATCCGCGCCTGACAGCAGGCTTCCGGTTTGCGGCGGGTGAATGCCATGGCCGGTGGCGGCTTTGTTGAACAAACCGTCGATCACATTGATCTTGTGTTTCAGCGGTTCGAGCGGCGACAGAGTCTTGCTGAGCTTCATGTCGGCGCCCGAGCCTTCGGCGCTCCAGTACTTCTCATTGATTCCGTTGCCCATGAACATGACCGCAAAACGCTTCGGGAATACGGCAGGAGCGGTGGGATCTCCGAACGCCGGCAGCGATTCCAGCCAGGGAAGGGCGACTGCTACTCCGGCGCCGCGAAGAACCGCACGGCGTGAGATGCGAGCGTGGGAGTTTTGCATTGACTTCGGCATTCTAGTTCACCTTTCTCTGGTTCACATTTTTTTGGAGAGCGGCAGTTTGAGGCGCTGGTTTTTGAATCGCCTCGGCATTTCGCTGGTTTAGGAACTGGGGGCTGGTGACGATGGTCTCGACCAGCGAACTGAAGCGATCATGGTTGGCGGCGAGCTTGGCCTGCATGCGGTCGATGACGAGCTCGTCGGAAAGCAGCAGCGAGCGATTTAGCGCGTATACCAGCAGTTTGCGCTCGAAACTATCCAGAAACTGATTCTGGCGATTGTCGCGGATGTAGGCACGCACGCCTTCGAGTCCAGTGCCTTCGCCACCGCCCGGGAAAGACGCCTTGGCGTCGACGGGACGCCCGGCCAGATCCTTGGCGCGGGCTTCGCCCACTGGACCGTAGCCCTCGAATGCGAGACCGAAGGTATCAAAACGGGCATGGCAAGAGGCGCAGACTGGATTGGCGCGATGCCGCGCCAGCATGTCGCGGATGGGCAAATCCGATTTCGACTCGTCCGCCGGCAATTCGGGAACTACCGGAGGAGGCGGCGGGATAACCTGGCCGAGAACACGATGCACAACCCAATAACCGCGCTTCACGGGACTGGTCCGCAGACCGGGCGAGTTCGCGGTCAGAAAAACCGACATCGGCAATAAACCGCCGCGCTGATAGCGAGCGGCGTCGTCGACGCGAACCCAGGTGTCGGCGTCACCTTTCACTTCTGGCATGCCGTAGTGTTTGGCGAGCACCGGGTTGACGAAGGTGTAGTTTCCATAAATCAGGTCGAGAATGGACCGGTCATTGTGAATCATGTCCGCAACGTAACGGATGGGTTCCTGGAACATGGCCTCGCGCAACTCGCCTGTGAAGCTGGGGAAGCGCTCGCGGTCAACGGCATTGTAGTTCTCGAAGCGGCGGAAATCCAGCCAATTGCCGGTGAATTCAGTAGCCAGGCCGATCACTTTTGGATCTTTCAACATGCGGCGCGTCTGCGCAAGCAGCACATCGGGCCGCTGCAGGTCTCCGGCGGCGGCGTGGGCCAGCAGTTCCTGATCGGGCATGCTGGACCACAGGAAATAACTCAGCCGGCTCGCCAGCGCATAGCCACTCAGCGGACGGCCGGCTGTTGCGGACGTGGTGTGGAACGCTACAGGCTTTGTCTCGCTCAGCGACGGCCGCGAATCCAGATCGATGCGATAACAGAAATCCGGCGACATCAGAATGCTGGCGATGGAATTCCGGATCGCCTCTTCGTGCGTCAGATCGTTCTTGTCGCGCAGCGTGTGGTAATACGCCAGGATGTCGTCGCGTTCCGCTTTGGATAACGGCCTGCGATAAGCTCGCGCGGCGAATTTAAGCAGGGCGTCGAGGTGTTTGGGCTCGGCTTCCGCGTGCATCTTCTCGAAAGTTCGGAGCGTCGCATCGATACCGTTAAAGTGTTCGCGAATCGCCTCGGGAGCGATGGGATCGTTCTTCACGTTGGGATCGGCGGTAAAGAAGCGATCCTTGACTTCAGGCGGAGTAGTGTCCTTCGTAGGGTCGGCCAAGGCCTTGGCGAGATAGGCGTTCAGCAAGCCCATGATGACCGGGGTGTCGGTGATCTCATGACCCTCTGGACGCGGCGAAGCGGACTCAGCTCCTTTGCCAAAAACCTCGCCGCTCTGATTGAGGAAATATTGAATAAATGTGCGGGCTGTATATTGCGAGATAAACTCGAATTCCTCCCACAGGCGGTTGAGTTCCTTCTGGCCCTTCTCATCCAGGATCAACTCCATGAGCGGTTGATCGTCGCGGAAAAAGCCCAGAACGCTGTGATAACCTGCGCTCAGAAGTCGCCCTTTGTCCTCCGAATCATCGGGGAAGTAGCGGCCGCGCTCGGAGACGTAGAACTTATCCGGGAAGATTGAAGCGAAGCGTTCGAAGGACGCTTCGTAGCGTTTCCGCTGGGCCGCCGGAACCACCAGATCTGGGTCCCCGAAGCGGGCCTTGGCCGAAAGGGCGGCCCAACGCGGAGCCGATTCCGTGTGCAGCCCGGGATATTTCGGGATTACCGGCATGACTTCCGGCGGATCGGTATCGTTGCGCAGATCGTTAGGATCGCTATGGCGGCGGTGGGTCGCGTACTCACGCAACTTCCAGTTCAGCAGAGGCTGCGAGGCAGGTGGTATTCCATTCACCAGGGGAGCCGAGAACTGCATGGCCGTGTGCGCGCGGATCTTGACAACGAAGTCGCGCATCTCGACGCACTTGGCGCGCACGTTGTCCTCTAATGTGTCCTGTTGGCGGGCGTTTAGCCGGTTCGCCGTCGGCAGAGCGCGCCACATGGCCTGCAATTTCGCGATGGGACCCACTTCGGTTTTGGCGACCAGCGGCGCTTCTTCGAGAAGCTGCCAGATCATGGGCAGATATTTCGCGCTCACCTTGGCGTCCGCAGCCGTTGACGCTAGCGTCGCCGAAGGCTTCCCCAGCGCGGCACGATATTTGAAACGCCACGCGGCGTGGAAGTAATCCGCATAATCGGTAGGCTGGCGCTGATAGAAACTTACAATCCGATGCGTGGCGTATTTGTCGCGGTCGGTGTCGACCAGCATTGGATTGGGCGAGAAATCAATGCCGTCGGGCGTAAGCACCATGTGATCGGCGACGTCGTGAGCAGCCTGCAAATACTTCTTAAGCAGAGCGGGCGACATCGTCAGCGATTCGCCGGAATTGTCGAAGCCCGCCGTGTTGGCAGGATCGACGGGAAACTCGCGGGCCGGGCGAATATCCACGCCGGTCAAGTCGCGGATGGTGTAGTCGTATTCGGCATTGCTTAAGCGGCGCGCGAGCACGGGTCCGGGATCGCCGGCGTTTTTCCGAGCCTCCTGCGTGCGCATGGCCTGAATCCAATTCACCACCTGTTCACGCGCTTCGGCAGGCGGCTGCGGCATCTGCTTGGGCGGCATTTCCCTGGCCATCAATTTCTCACGCATCAAGGCCCAGCGAGGATGGTCCTCGACCACCTTCGCGACGTCGGTGTAAGACTTCAAATCGAATCCCGCCGCGGGTTTCGCGCCGCTATGGCACGCGAAACAATACTGCTTGACGAAAGGCTGCACTGTTTGAGCGAACTGCTGCTCAATCGATGGGGGAGTCGCGGCCTTCAGGGGAGCGACCGCGCAAATTGCGAGAATTCCAGGCCATAAACGCAATCTGCGAGGAGAGAAGAAACAAGATCCGGGGGCCACAGTGTTCAAATCGTTATCCTACCTAAATCATTCCAGCGGAAAGCATTATCCGGGCCTATTATAGAAGCGCTTAGCGAGGACCGCAACGGTCCCGCGGCATAGTGTGCCGCGGGATAGCGACTAATAGAGTTACAACTGGGCATATGCCTCAGGTGAGTGTAATAGAGTTACTTTCGATGTCAACCTAGCCCTGAAAGTTTCGTCTGGATCGATAGTAGGATAGCTTGGAGAAACGCCGTGCTGGCAGCAGGGTGGCCGGCGCAGTGCGCAGTGACGGAGGCGATGATGCGAGGAAGCACGTTCGGGGTGATTCTTGCAGGTTTGAGTATCTGGGCGCCTGCCTATGCGCAAACGGTAACCGTGTCGCCGACGGCCGTATCCGTGCATCTGGGAACTTACTTTCAATTTGCGGCTAAGGTCACAGGGACGTCCCCCACCACCGTCGGCTGGACGATAGCATTGCCGGACGGCGCCACTGGATCGCCGGGCACCATCAGCGCGGGCGGACGCTACACTCCACCGGCCGCGTTCCCCAGCACCGGTACGGTGATTGTGACCGCCACCAGCACCGCCGCGCCCACGGTTTCGGCTAGCGCCGCGGTGACTTTGTTGAATCCGTTCCCGACTCTGGCATCCGTCTATCCTGCGAACGTTGCCGTGGGGCCCTTTACGCTGATCATGAACGGCAGCGGATTCGTGCCCGGCGCACAGGTGCTATTCGACGGAGCCCCACTAGCTACCACCTACTTGTCCGCCACGCGACTGACGGCGACCAGCACCGCGAGCCAGGCCCAATCCGGTCAGCAGATCCCGCTCGCCGTGATGAATCCCGATCCGGGGTCGGAAACCTCGGCGGATGTGGTGAGCCTCCTGATTGGAACGCCGGTTACCGGGAATAAGGTTACTCTCGATGTCGCCACCCGTTTCCTGGATCAAGCCGCCTTCGGGCCCGACCCTCTTACCACGGCACATGTACAAGCTGTTGGCCTTGAGGCTTATTTGAACGAGCAATTCGCGGCACCCATTACTCCCTACCCGGACCCCGCCGCCACCGGCTTCGGAAGCGGGCAGGTACAAGCCCGATTTTTCACGAATGCGGTTCACGGCCAGGATCAACTTCGCCAGCGTGTGGCTTTCGCCCTCGGCCAGATCATGGTGGTTTCCGCAGTGGAAGAAAATTCACCCACGCAGATCGTACCCTACTTGCAACTCCTGAAGCAGGATGCGTTCGCGAACTTCCGTACGCTCATGGAAGACGTCACTTTGAGTCCCACCATGGGCGAGTACCTGGACATGCGGAACAATGACAAAGCCAATCCCACCAGAGATACCAGGGCGAACGAGAATTACGCTCGCGAGCTGATGCAGTTGTTTACCATCGGCCTGTTCCAGCTCAATCAGGATGGGACTCTGCAACTCGACGCCAATGGCAATCCGGTCCCGACTTACGATCAAACCACCATCCAGAATTTCGCCAAAGTGTACACCGGCTGGACGTATCCGACGAAACCCGGAGCCACGCTCCAGAAACACAACCCGGCCTATTACATCGGGTCCATGGTGCCGTTTGAATCGAACCACGACACCACTTCGAAGACCCTGCTGAACGGTTTGGTAGTTCCCGCGGGTGGAACGGCTGAGTCCGATCTGAAAGCCGCGCTGGACGATATTTTTAATCACCCGAATGTCGCGCCATTCATCAGCAAGCAACTGATTCAGCACCTGGTGACCAGCAACCCCTCGCCTGCTTACGTGGGACGCATCGCGGCGGTGTTCAACAATAACGGAAACGGAGTTCGCGGGGACCTTCAGGCAGTGGTTAACGCTATTCTGCTCGACCCGGAGGCGCGGGCCGGTGATGAAGGCCCGTCGCTTTCGCCTCCCGATACCAGCGGACATCTGCGCGAGCCGGTGTTCGCGGTCGCCTCCATTCTGCGAGGCTTGGGGGCCACGGTGAACGACACCAACAATCTAACCAACCAGGCGACCAATCTAGGACAAACTCTCTTCGCGCCGCCGACGGTCTTTAACTACTTCGCGCCCGGATATACCATTCCGACGGAGTTCACGCCCGGGGCCACGCTGTTGGGTCCGGAGTTCCAGTTGCAATCGCCCTCGGCCGCAGTGGCGCGCTCCAACATGGTCAACGCTCTGGTGTACGGCAATCTGGGCAACGGCGCAGTCATCGACTGGTCGTATTTAATCAGCCTTGCGGCGACACCGCGGGCGCTGGTGGATTGTGTCAACAACGTTTTTATGTACGGCAGAATGCCGGGCGCCGTCCAGACGCAAATTCTTTCGGCTGTCAATGCACTGACCGGAACTTCAACCGCGGTGTACAAGGCGCGCGCGCAAGCGGCGGTGTACTTGACGGTTTCATCGTCTTACTACAATGTGGAGCACTAATACCATGCAGAGTCCATCCCGAAGAAAGTTCCTGGCATTGAGCGCGCGTTCCCTGGGCTCGATTGGCGCCGCGAGTCTCGCCGGCCGCCTCAGCCAAGTGAGCGGCCTTGCGCAGACCGCCTGCGCTTCCGACTATAAGGCTCTGGTGTGCCTGTTCCTGTTCGGAGGCAATGACGGCAACAACTTGATTGTTCCGATCTCGACGCCCAAGAGCAACGCCGCCAATTCCTACGCTAACTACGCGGCCGTACGCGCGGGATTGGCATTGCCGCAGGCCAGCCTGAATAGCATCAACACTTCGCAGGGCGATGAGTACGGCCTGCATCCAAGCCTGGTGGAGCTGGCCACGCTTTACAACACCAAGAAGAATGTGGCGGTGCTGGCCAACGTCGGAAGCCTGGTCACGCCGCTCACACAGAGCGATTATCTTCAGCAGTCCAAAGCGATCCCGCTAAACCTGTTTTCGCACCTCGATCAGCAAACCGAACTCCAGACCTCACTGGCGCAGGGTTTTGCCACCACCGGCTGGGGCGGGCGCCTGGCGGATGCCATGCAGGGTTGCAACACCACCGGCTTTCCGACCATCGTGTCGGTGGGTGGCAACGCGCTTTTCGGGACGGGCAGCCAGACGAGCCCGGCGACGGTCACCGCCGGACAGGTGCTCGGCTTGCAAGGTTTCTCCACCAATGCCGCGTCGCAAGCGCGGCTCGCAGCGCTACAGAACCTGCTCAATTTCGACAATGGCCTGACTCTCGTACAGGCTTCGAATTCCATCGCTTCCAACGGGATCAACCAGGCGACGAAACTGAATCAGGCGCTGGCGAGCGGCAAGCCTTTGACTACGACCTTCCCGAACACTCCGCTCGGCACTCAGATGGCGCAGATCGCCAAGATCATCAACGTCCGCGGCGCACTAGGGGTCGGCCGTCAGATCTTTTTCGCATACCTGGGTGGTTTCGACACGCATGATCTGGAATTGAACGATCAGGGAACGGGCCTCGCGCAAGTCAGTCAAGCGTTGAATGCCTTTTACAATGCCACCGTGGAAATGAGCGTCAATCAGAATGTTGTGACTTTCACCGAGTCCGATTTCGGGCGCACGCTGCAGCCAAGCGGGGGCGCCACGCTGGGTACGGATCACGCCTGGGGCAGCCACCACATCATCATGGGCGACGCCGTCAAGGGCGGCGATCTTTATGGCACGTTCCCAACTCAGATCCTCAAGGGGC
>Ga0207657_10006452_pt1 | contig 12155 bp, 13 predicted proteins | sample KBSC33metaG_FD_184316 | JGI IMG/M metagenome (GOLD analysis project Ga0207657, IMG submission 184316) | Corn rhizosphere microbial communities from Kellogg Biological Station, Michigan, USA - KBS C3-3 metaG (SPAdes) (version 2) | ecosystem: Host-associated > Plants > Roots > Rhizosphere > Soil ...
GCCTTCAGCCGCTCCTCGAACTCGCCGCGGTACTTGGCACCGGCCAGCAGCGAGCCCACGTCCAGCGACCACACGCGGCGGTCCTTCAGGCCCTCGGGCACGTCACCCGAGGTGATGCGCTGGGCCAGGCCCTCGACGATCGCGGTCTTGCCGACGCCGGGCTCGCCGATCAGCACCGGGTTGTTCTTGGTGCGACGGGAGAGCACCTGGATGACACGGCGCACCTCCTCGTCGCGCCCGATCACGGGATCGAGCTTGCCGCGCTCGGCAAGGTCGGTGAGGTCGCGGCCGAACTTCTCGAGCGCCGCGTAGTTGCCCTCGGCGTCGGGCGAGGCGGCGCGCTGGCCGCCGCGCACGTCGGCCACGGCCTTCAGCAGCGCCGCGCGGTCGAGGCCGCCGGCCTCCGACAGCGCCAGCAGCAGGTGCTCGACGGCCACGTACTCGTCCTTCAGGGCCTCTGCCTCGCCGAAGGCCGCCTCCAGCGCGGCCCGCAGCGAGCGACTGGCCTGCGGCTGGGCGTTCGCGCCCTCCATCCGCGGCAACCGCGACAGCTGCTCCTCCAGCCGCGCGCGCAGGGCGGCCGGGCTCTCGCCGGCCTTCTCCAGGATGCGCGGCGCCACGCCCCCTTCCTGGTCGACGAGCGCCGCGAGCAGGTGCTCGGGCGTGAGCTCGGGGTTGCCGCGGGCGATCGCGTCGCCCTGCGCGGAGGCGAACGCCTCCTGTGCCTTGATCGTCAGCTTCTGGAAGTCCATCGCAGTGGGTGTTTCGCGGGTGTGTAGGGGACGAGATCCCGACGGTAGCGCCGATGCACCGCCGACACCTCCTGGTGCATGCGCCGCGCCTGCAGGTCGAGCTGCTGCTCGAGCGCGTCCACGCGGCTCAGCAGCTCCACCACCGTCTGCTCCAGGGCCAGCACGTGGGTGGCGCCGGACAGGCTCAGGCCGAGCACGCTGGTGAGGTGCGTGACCTTGCGCAGGCGGGCGACGTCCGAGTCGGAGTAGCGGCGGGTGCCGCCGGGCGTGCGGCGGGGGCTGACCACGCCCTTGGCGTCATATATGCGCAGCGTCTGGGGGTGCATGCCGGCCAGCTCGGCGGCCACCGAGATCGAGTAGCGGGGGTGCTCGGCAGGATCGGTCACGCGAACAGCCTGTCTCGCGGGTTGCCGTGGCTGGTGCGCTGCAGCTCATCCAGCTTCTCGAGCGCCTCGCGCTCCTGCTTGGACAGCTTCGACGGCACGGCGATGCGCAGCCGCGCCAGCAGGTCGCCCTGGCCGCCGCCCTTCAGCCGGGGAGCGCCGCGGCCCTTGACGCGCAGGGTCTTTCCATCCGTGGAACCGGCCGGCACCTTCACCTTGACGCGCTGGCCGTCGGGCGTGGGCAGCTCCACCTGGGCGCCCATCGAGGCCTCGGCGAATGTCACCGGAACCTCGACCACCAGGTCATCGCCGCGGCGCTGGAACAGGCTGCTCTCGTCCACCTGCGTGACCACGTAGAGGTCTCCCGCCTCACCGCCGCGCGGGCCGGCCTCGCCCTTGCCCTTGACCTTGATGCGGGTGCCGTTCTTGACGCCGGCCGGGATCCGCACCTGGTAGGTCTTCGTCGAGCGGACGCGCCCGCTGCCGCCGCAGACGCCGCAGGGATCCTCGATCACGGTGCCGGCACCGCCGCAGCGGCGGCAGGTGTGGCTGAGCGAGAAGAAGCCCTGGCTCTCGGAGGTGACTCCGCGGCCCTTGCACTCGGGGCAGATGATCGGCGAGGTTCCGGGGGCGGCACCGGAGCCGTGACATGCGTAGCAGGTGTTGGCCTTGGCCACCGGCACCTTCACGGTGGCGCCCTTGAGGGCGTCCTCGAACGAGATCCGCACCGCCACCTCGACGTCGGCGCCGCGCAGCGGCCGCTGCTCACGGGTGCCGCGGCCACCGGCGCCGCCGCGGGCGAACAGGCCGCCGAACAGGTCGCCGAGGTCGAAGCCCTCGGCCGCGGCGCGCATGTCGAAGCCGTCGAAGTTGGTCGGGCCCTGGCCGGGCCGGAAGTTCTGGCCGAAGGTGTCGTACTGCTTGCGCTTGTCGGGATCGGACAGCACGTCGTGCGCCTCGTTGATCTGCTTGAAGCGCTCCTCGGCCGCGGCATCGCCGGGGTTGGCGTCCGGGTGGTACTGGCGGGCCAGCTTGCGGTACGCCTTCTTGATCTCGTCGTCGGACGCGCCCTTGGCCACACCCAGGGTCTCGTAGTGGGACGGCATCAGTCGTCCTCGGTCGGCGATCCGCTGGAGACGACCACGCGCGCCGGCCGCATCACGCGGTCGCCCAGCGTGTACCCGCGCTGCCAGACCTCGGAGATCGCGCCCTCCGGATGGTCGGACGGCTGCTGTGACAGGGCCTCGTGCAGGTGCGGGTCGAACTCGCTGCCGGGCTCGCTGGCGATCTCCTCGAGGCCGCGGCGGCGCAACAGGTCGACCAGCTGCTGGCGCACCAGCTGCACGCCCTCGGACACCTTCGCCTCCTCATGATGCTCGGAGGCGTCGAGCGCCCGCTCCAGGTTGTCGAGCACGGGCAGCAGCTCGGACACCAGCGACTCGGCGGCCCGGGTGGCCTGGGCCTCAGCGTCGCGGGCGACCCGCTTGCGGTAGTTGTCGAAGTCGGCCGCGACGCGGCGCAGGTCGGCCAGGTACTCGTCGGCCGCTCGCCGGGCCTGCTCGAGCTCGGACTCGACCACCTCGGCCATGTCCGCGCCCGCGGCCTCGGGGCCCGTTCCCGCGGGTGCGGGATCGGGCCCCGGGCAGGGACGGTGCTCGGTCACGCGCGATCGCCCGCCTCGTCGACCACCTCGGCGTCGACGATCTCCTCGTCGCCCTCGGCGGCCGTGCCGTCATCGCCGGCGGCGCCCGACGGGGCGTCGCCCGCCTGCGTGCGGGCCTGCTCGTAGACCAGCTTGCCGAGCTCGTAGGAGGCCTCCTGCAGCGCCTCCAGCTTGGCCCGGATCTCGGTCGCGTCCTCGGACTCGAGCGAGCCCTTGACCGCGTCGATCTTCGAGCGGATGTCGGTGCGGGTGGCGTCGTCCAGCCGCTCCTCGTTCTCCTTCAGCGACTTCTCGACGGAGAAGGCGTAGCCCTCGGCCTCGTTGCGGGCCTCGGCCAGATCCTTCATGCGGCGATCCTCGTCGGCGTGTGCCTCGGCATCCTTGACCATGCCCTGCACCTCGTCGTCGGACAGCCCGGAGCCGCCCTGGATCTGGATCTTCTGCTCGTTGCCGGTACCCATGTCCTTGGCCGACACGTGCATGATGCCGTTCGCGTCGATGTCGAACGCGACCTCGATCTGGGGCACGCCGCGCGGGGCCGGCGGGATGCCGACCAGCTGGAACTTGCCCAGGGTCTTGTTGTAGGCGGCCATCTCGCGCTCGCCCTGCAGCACGTGGATCTCCACCGACGGCTGCCCGTCCTCCGCGGTCGAGAAGATCTCGGCCTTGCGGGTGGGGATCGTGGTGTTGCGGTCGATCAGCCGGGTCATGACACCGCCCTTGGTCTCGATGCCGAGCGACAGCGGGGTCACGTCCAGCAGCAGCACGTCCTTGACCTCGCCCTTCAGCACGCCGGCCTGGATGGCTGCGCCGATCGCCACCACCTCGTCCGGGTTGACGCCGCGGTGCGGGTCCTTGCCGATCAGCTCCTTGACCTTGTCCTGCACGGCCGGCATGCGGGTCATGCCGCCGACCAGGATCACCTGGTCGATCTGGGAGGCCGAGAGGCCGGCGTCGGACAGCGCCTGCTTGGTCGGGCCGACGGTGCGCTCGATCAGGTCATGCGTGAGCTCGCCCAGCTTGGCGCGGGTGAGCGTCGTGTCCAGGTGCTTGGGGCCGTCCGCATCGGCGGTGATGAACGGCAGGTTGATGTTGGTGGACTGCGTGGTGGACAGCTCGATCTTGGCCTTCTCGCCGGCCTCGTAGAGCCGCTGCAGGGCCATCGGATCCTTGCTCAGGTCGATGCCCTGATCGCGCTTGAACTCGGCCGCCAGCCAGTCGACGATGGCCTTGTCGAAGTTGTCGCCGCCCAGGTGGTTGTCACCGGAGGTGGCCTTCACCTCGAACACGCCGTCGCCCAGCTCCAGCACCGACACGTCGAAGGTGCCGCCGCCCAGGTCGAAGACGAGGATGGTCTGGTCGTGCTCCTTGTCGAGACCGTAGGCAAGGGAGGCCGCGGTCGGCTCGTTGATGATGCGCAGCACCTCGAGGCCGGCGATCTTGCCGGCGTCCTTGGTGGCGTTGCGCTGGGCGTCGTTGAAGTAGGCGGGGACCGTGATCACGGCCTCGCTGACGGGCTCGCCCAGGTAGGACTCGGCGTCGGCCTTCAGCTTCTGCAGGATCATCGCGGAGATCTCCTGCGGCGGGAAGGTCTTGTCGCCGGCCTGCACACGGGCGTCGCCGTTGGGGCCGGAGACGACCTCGTAGGGGACGATCTTCTGCTCCTCGCTGACCTCGGAGGCCTTGCGGCCCATGAAGCGCTTGATCGAGAAGACGGTGTTCTGCGGGTTGGTGACCGCCTGCCGCTTGGCCGGGGTGCCGACCAGGCGCTGGCCGTCCTTGGTGAACGCGACCACCGACGGGGTGGTGCGACCGCCCTCGGCGTTGGGGATGACGGTGGGCTCGCCGCCCTCCATCACCGCCATGCACGAGTTGGTGGTGCCAAGATCGATGCCAATCACTTTGCTCATACGGTGCTGCTCCTTGCGGTTGATTCAGTTGGTCAGATGTAGAAAATCTCAGTCGAGTTGTAGCAGATTTCTCGCTGCCGGGCCAGTCTTGACACGGCCCCGGTTTATACCTAGTCTCTCTAGGTATGAGCGCCACCGACCTGCGCGGGCAGATCGACCTGCTGCTGCTGAGCGTGCTGGTCGCCGAGCCCGCCCACGGATACCGCGTGATCGAGCGGCTGCGCGAGCAGAGCGAGGGGACGTTCGACCTGACCGAAGGCACCGTCTACCCCGCGCTGCACCGGCTCGAGCGAAGCGGCCTGCTGGAGAGCCACTGGTGCGACGACGCGCCCCGGCGGCGACGGGTGTACGCCGTGACGCAGGCGGGCCGCGGCTCGCTGGCGACAAGGCGACGGGAGTGGGCGGCGTTCGCCGGGGCGGTGCAGGCGGTGATCGCACGGTGATCGAGCGCGGGCTGGCGGAGTTCGACCGACACCTGCGAGTGCACGGGCGCCGCCGCCGGCGAGTGATCGAGGAGCTGGACGCTCACCTGCGCGAGGGCGCCGCCGCGCACGGCGAGCCGGAGGCGGTGCGCCGGATGGGAGACGCGAGGACGGTCGCGGGGTCGTTCACCCCGCGCGCGGCCGACCGGCTGAGCAGCGCGACCGGCTGGCGGCGCTGCTGATGCTGGCGGCGATGGCGGCCAGCCTGCCGCTGGCGCGCACGCTGGAGCAGCTGAACCGACCGGACTCGTCACATGCGTTCGCCTGGTTCCTGGCGTTTCTGGCACCGACCGCGGCCGTGGCGCTTGTTTCGTGCATGGCGGTGCTGCGGCGCCGGCCGCTGGGAGCACGGCTGGCGGCGCCGCTGCTGGCCATGGTGGCGGTGACGGCGGCGGTGGTGCTGCTCGACCTGCCGCCGTCACGGGCCGAGTTCCGCACCTACACGGTCGCCGAGACCGCGCAGACGCGCCTTCAGTGCTCCGCCTCCGATCCGGGCTGCGTCGCGGCCGACCCCGCCTCCGAGATCCGCGTCAACTACTCGCTGGGCGCGCTGGCGCTGGCCGGCTTCTACCTATGGGCCGTCACCGGCTGGACGCCACGCCGGCGCGACCGGCGACGGCGGGCCATCGCCTGACCGGCCGGCGACCGCGGCGCCGAACGGGCAGAGGTCGAGCAGCACGCAGCCGTCGCAGCGTGGCCGCCGCGCCTTGCAGGTCCGACGGCCGTGCTCGATCAGCAGCAGGTGCGCCTCCAGCATCCGGCCGGGCGGCGTGATCGCCGTCAGCAGCGGATGCGCGGCGTCGGCGCTCACCCGCGGGCCGATCAGCCCCAGCCGCAGCGCGATCCGGTGGATGTGCGTGTCCACCGGCATCACCGGCATGCCCAGCGAGAACAGGAGCACGCAGCTGGCGGTCTTCCGCCCCACCCCCGGAAGCGCCGTCAGGTACGCCATCGCCGCCTCTGGCTCCTGTCCGGCCAGCCAGCCCAGGTCGAGCCCGGCCGGCGACGTCGCCAGCTGGGCCAGGATCGCCTGGATCCGCGGCGCCTTCTGGTTGGCCAGCCCGCCCGGCCGCAGCACCGCCACCAGCTGCGCCGGTGGGGCCGCCAGCACGTCCTGCCAGCGCGGGTAGCGCTCCCGCATCGCCGCGTAGGCGCGCCCGCAGTTGATGTCGCTCGTGTTCTGTGACAGCACCGTCAGGATCAGCTCGTCCAGCGGCGCCAGCACCCTGTGCGGCCGCACGCCGTAGGCGGCGCGCAACCGGTCGACGATGGCCGCAACCGGCGCGACGGGTACTCTTTCAACAGATGACCGCACTGACCGACACTCTCGCACGGCCGCTCCGCGATCTGCGCATCTCGGTCACCGATCGCTGCAACTTCCGCTGCACCTACTGCATGCCGAAGGAGGTGTTCGGCCACGACTTCGTGTTTCTGCGCCGCCAGCAGCTGCTGACCTTCGAGGAGATCGAGCGCCTGGCGCGGCTGTTCCTGGCCGCGGGCGTCACCAAGATCCGCCTCACCGGCGGCGAGCCGCTGCTCCGCCGCGACCTCGAGACCCTGGTCTCGATGCTCTCCGCGCTGCGGCCGCAGGGCCTCGCCGACCTCACCCTGACCACCAACGGCGCCCTGCTGCCGGCAAAGGCCGGGGCGCTCCGCGACGCCGGCCTCGACCGTGTCACCGTCAGCCTCGACTCGCTCGACGACGCCGTCTTCCAATCCATGAACGACGTCCGCTTCCCGGTCGCGCGGGTGCTCGACGGCATCGAGGCAGCGCAGCAGGCCGGCCTCCCCGTGAAGGTCAACATGGTCGTCAAGCGCAACGTCAACGACGGCTCGGTGATCGACATGGCCGAGCGCTTCCGCGGCACCGGCATCAACCTGCGCTTCATCGAATTCATGGACGTCGGCACCACCAACGGCTGGCGCCTGGACGACGTGGTGCCGGCCCAGGAACTGGTCGACCGGCTGTCGGCCCGCTGGCCGCTGGAGCCGGTCGCGCCGCGCTACCCGGGCGAGGTCGCCAGCCGCCTCCGCTACGCCGACGGCGCCGGCGAGATCGGCGTCATCGCCTCGGTCACCCGCCCGTTCTGCGGCGACTGCACCCGTGCCCGGCTTTCGGCCGAGGGCGAGCTCTACACCTGCCTGTTCGCCGCCCACGGCCGCGACCTGCGGGGCCCGCTCCGCGAGGGCGCGAGCGACGAGCAGCTGGCGGCGCTGCTGGGCCGGATCTGGGGCAACCGCGGCGACCGCTACTCGGAGCTGCGCAGCGCCGAGACGCGCGATCGCCCGCGGGTCGAGATGTCCCACATCGGCGGCTGACAGACCGGCCCGGGCGGCCGCTCGATCCGTCACATCGGGTACCATCCACCGATGACGACGCTGGCCTCTGCACGGACCAGGGAACGTGTGCGGGGTGTGCGGGTGCTTCCCAAGGGATGGCCGGACTTCCTGTTACAGCTCGGGCTGTTCGCCGTCGCGGACCTGTTGTACGAGATCTCCCGCACCCTCGCCAAGGGCGATCTGGCGGTCGCATTCGTGCACGCGCGCGACGTCGTCTCGGTGGAGAAGAGCATCGGCATCTTCACGGAGCTGGACGTCCAGCACTGGGCGCTGGCGCGGCCGTGGGTGCTCGACGTGGCCAACATCACCTACTTCCACGCGCACTTCGCGGTCACCACCTGCTTCATGTTCTGGCTGTACCTGCGCCGCAACCACTACTACTACTTCGTGCGCAACATCGTCTTCTCGGCGATGGCCGTGGCCCTGATCGGCTACGTCCTGTTCCCGACCGCGCCGCCGCGCATGCTCACCGACCTCGGCTTCATCGACACGCTCGAGAAGACGGCCGATGTCAACTTCAACACCGGCGCCGTGTCGCTGCTCTCGAACCCGTTCGCGGCCGTGCCCAGCGTGCACACCTGCTTCTCCCTGATCATCGGCGCCAGCTGCTTCTTCCTGGTACGCCGGCCCGGCGTCCGCCTCCTGTGGCTGCTCTACCCCTGCCTGATCGTGTTTTCGATCGTGGCAACCGGCAACCACTTCTGGCTGGACGCGATCCTGGGCGCCGTGCTGGCCGGCGTCGCCCTCGGCGTCGCCTGGATGATCGAGCGCTTCCACCCCACGCTGCCGGCCTCGGCCCGCCACCGCTTGCGGCTTGATCCGGCCTCCTGACCGGGATTCGCGGCACTGCATGCACGTGATAGCGCGCGTGGTATAGTACGTGCGATGACCACCTCGCTCGCGCGTCTCAAGGACGGGTACACCAACGGCGGGCGCAGCGTCGCGCTGCGCTTCATGCAGAGCTTCCGCAGCATTCCGCTCACGCCCAACCAGCTCACCACCTGTGGCTTCCTGCTAAACGTGGCGGCCGGCGTGCTGATCTACGAGCAGCACTGGGTGTGGGCGACCGTGGTGTTCGTGGCCGGCTCCGTGATCGACGCCCTCGACGGCGCGCTGGCGCGGGCGCACGACAAGATGACGCCGTTCGGCGGCTTCCTCGATTCGACCCTCGACCGCATGAGCGAGGGCGTGATCCTGGGTGCCATCGCCCTGGTGCTGGCCGACCAGGGACACACCCTCGCGCTGGCCTGCGTGTTCGTGGCGCTGGTCGGGTCGTTCCTGGTCAGCTACACCCGCGCCAAGGCCGAAGCGCTGGGCCTGAAGGGCGACGTCGGCCTGATGGCTCGGGCCGAGCGGATCGTGCTGCTGGCCGTGGTGCTGCCGTTCGCCGGCGTGGGCAGCGTGCTGCCCTACGCGATCTACATCCTGGCCGCGCTGACGTCGATCACCGTCGTCCAGCGCATCGCCTATGTACGCACACAACTGAACGCGAAATCGGAGGGATAGGTTATGGCCGAAACGGCCTCGCAAAACGGACACCGCGCCTCGAGCGGAAAGGTGCGCGTCGCCATCGTCGGCGTCGGCAACTGCGCCTCGTCGTTCGTCCAGGGCGTCCAGTACTACCAGAACGCCAAGGCGGGGGAAACCGTGCCCGGCCTGATGCACGTCGACCTGGGCGGCTACCACATCTCGGACATCGAGTTCAGCGCCGCGTTCGACATCGATGCCGACAAGGTCGGCAAGGATCTGTCGCAGGCGATCTTCAGCGGCCAGAACAACACCGTCAAGTTCTCCGACGTGCCCAAGCTGGACGTGCCCGTGTACCGCGGCATGACCCACGACGGCATCGGCAAGTACCTGTCGCAGGTGATCACGAAGGCCCCCGGCGAGACCGCCGACGTCGTCAAGATCCTGCAGGACACCAAGACCGACGTGGTCGTCAGCTACCTGCCGGTCGGCTCCGAGGAGGCGACCAAGTGGTACGTCGAGCAGGTGCTCGCGGCCGGCTGCGGCTTCGTCAACTGCATCCCCGTGTTCATCGCCCGTGAGCCCTACTGGCGGCGCCGCTTCGAGGAGAAGGGCCTGCCCATCGTCGGCGACGACATCAAGTCGCAGGTCGGCGCCACGATCGTCCACCGCAAGCTGGCGCGCCTGTTCCAGGAGCGGGGCGTGCTGCTGGAACGCACCCACCAGCTGAACGTGGGAGGCAACACCGACTTCCTGAACATGCTCGAGCGTGAGCGCCTGGAGAGCAAGAAGATCTCCAAGACCAACGCGGTCACCTCGCAGCTCGATCACGACCTCGGCGCCAAGAACGTCCACATCGGACCGTCCGATCACGTCGCCTGGCTCGAGGATCGCAAGTGGGCTTACATCCGCCTCGAGGGCCGCTCGTTCGGCGACGTGCCGCTCAACATCGAGCTCAAGCTCGAGGTGGTCGACTCGCCCAACTCGGCCGGCATCGTGATCGACGCCGTGCGCTGCGCCAAGCTGGCGCTCGACAACGGCATCGGCGGCGCGCTCGAGTGGCCGTCCGCCTACTTCATGAAGTCGCCCCCGGTGCAGCACCCTGACGACGAGTGCCACACGCAGGTCGAGACGTTCATCGAGAAGTACACGCCCAAGAAGTCGGGCACCAAGGAGAAGGCCGCGGCAAAGGGCTGAGGCCGGCGTGGCCGATGCGCTGAACATCTGCCTGGTCTCGCCCTACGCGCTGGCCGGCGGGCATCCGGTGGCCGAGTACGTGCGGAACGAGGCGACGGGACTGGCCGGGCGCGGGCACCGGGTGACGGTGCTCGCGCCCAGCGCATCCTCCCAGTCGCTGCGGAGCGGACGGCGCCGGCTGCGTTCGCTGGCGGCCGGCGACGCGGAGGCGCTGCATGCGCTGCCCGGCGAGCCGCTGGCCGTGGCCGTCGGCCCGGCCGTTCCCAGCGGGGCGCGCGGCCGCGGGCGCGGCGCCGGGCTGCCGATCGCGGCCTCGGCCAACGTCGCGCTGGCCGTGGGCGAGGGCGGTTTCGACATCGTGCACGCCCATGAGCCGACCGTGCCGGGGCTGGCCACCGCCGCGCTGCGCCACACCCGCGGTCTGATCGTGGCCACCTTCCACGCCGAGACCGAGCGCGCGCTCAGCTATCCGATCCGCAGCGGCCGGCGCAAGCGCTACGGGTCGCGCATCGATGCGCTGCTCGCGGCCAGCACGCGGGCGGCGGAGCTCGCCGCCACGCTCTACCCGGGCGACTACGACGTCATGCCCGACCCCATCTCCCCGATCTTCACCCCTGCCGGCAAGACCGGCACCAGGGTCGTGGCCGAGTGGACGGGCGAGGGCCGCGGTGTCGCTCGCAGCCTGATCCGCACCGTCGCCGACACACCCGGCGCGGATCTGACGCTGGCCTGGGACCGGCGTGGCCGCAGGCCGATGCGGCCGTATGTGCCGCCGCGGGCGCGCGGGCGCGTGCGCACCGAGGGGCTGGAGCGAGACGAGCAGCGAGCCCGGCTGCTGGAAGCCGCCGACGTGTTCGTGGCGGCGCCGGATGGGAACCCGCTGCTGGCCTGGGAGGCTCGCGCCAGCGGCGCGGTCGTGGTCTCGGTCGACGACGGCCCCGGCCTGCGCTATGCAGCCGACCAGCCGCCGCTGGCCGCCGCCGCGGTGGCCCGCCTGCTGGAGCAGACCGAGCTGCGCGCGCAGCTGGCCGCCGAGGGCACACGGGCCGCCGCCCAGCGCGGCGCGGCGGCGCTGGCCGAGCGCCTGGAATCGCTCTACTCCGGCCTGCTGCGGCGGCGCCGGGCACGGCCCCAGGCCGCTCCGGCACGGCCGGTGCTGATCGACGCCGACCTGCACATGCACACCAGCCACTCGCACGACTGCGCCACAGATCCGGAGGCGCTGGTCGACCACTGCATCGCCCAGGGCCTGGGCGCCATCGCGATCACCGACCACAACGAGATCTCGGGGGCGCTCGAGGCAGCCGCCCTGGACAAGCCCATCACCGTGATCGTGGGCGAGGAGGTGAAGACCTCACAGGGCGAGGTGATCGGGCTGTTCCTGCACGAGCGGATCGAGCGGGGCATGAGCATGGCCGACACCATCGCCGAGATCCAGCAACAGGGCGGCCTGGTGCTGATGCCCCACCCCTTCGACCGCCTGCACACGATCCCGGACTCCGCCACGCTGCTCCGCCACCTCGATGAGATCGACGTGTTCGAGGTCTACAACTCGCGGCTGCTGTTCGACTCGTTCAACGACGATGCCCTGCGATTCGCGACCAAGTACAACCTGGTGCAGTCGGCCGGGTCGGACGCGCACGTGCTGCAGGGCATCGGAACCGCCATCAACCGGATTCCGGCCTTCGAAGGGCCGGAGGAGTTCCTGGTCGCGATGCGCCACAACCAGATCGTGCGGCGGCCCCGCAACCTGCTCTACCTGCAGGGATTGAAGTGGATGCAGCAGGTCGGAAAGACGGGCAGCTGACGTCAGGCGGCAGCGTCCGCCGCACGGACGCTGCCGAGCGACTGGCGCAGCACCTGCAGCGACTGCTCGCCGGCGCCATCGAGCACGGCCGCCAGAGCATCCAGGCAGGCCGGGTCGAACGCGGTGCCGGTCTCGCTCACGATCTGGGCCATGG
>Ga0207657_10006453_pt1 | contig 12154 bp, 9 predicted proteins | sample KBSC33metaG_FD_184316 | JGI IMG/M metagenome (GOLD analysis project Ga0207657, IMG submission 184316) | Corn rhizosphere microbial communities from Kellogg Biological Station, Michigan, USA - KBS C3-3 metaG (SPAdes) (version 2) | ecosystem: Host-associated > Plants > Roots > Rhizosphere > Soil ...
CACATGTGGCGGCAGCGGATCACCACCCCGACCGACAGCGGCGCCACGTGCTCCATCAGCGCTTCCGCGATCTGCATGGTCAGCCGTTCCTGCACCTGCAGACGCTTGGCGAAACAGTCCACCAGCCGCGTCATCTTCGACAGCCCGATGATTTTCCCGTTCGGTGTGTAGCCGACGGTCGCCGATCCGAAGAACGGCGCCAGGTGGTGTTCGCAATGGCTGTATACCGGAATGCCGCGCACCACGATCAGTTCGTTGTACGCTTGGGCCCCGTCCTCGAACACCTTCAGGATGCTGGCCGGGTCCTGTTCGTATCCAGACGTCCAGTGCAGCCATGCGCGGCTGACCCGTTGCGGCGTGTCGTGCAGGCCCTGCCGGTCGGGATCTTCGCCGAGATGGCGCAACAGGCGGCGCCAGTCTTGTTCGGAAAATTCGTCGTTTTGTTTCATCGCATCTCGTCCTTGGTAAACGGCGGCCTGTCGGATGGCCGGACCGCCATGAATCGACTCTCCTCCGAAAAAAAAGCCCGCCATGTGGGCGGGCTCGAAGGCCAGGATGTCCAATCGCCTGGAGGAAGCGTGTCCAATATATCGGGGGCAGGCGGGCCCGTCAACGGATATTCAGATATTCGACCGACGTTCAATAAGATTTCATGCGGTCGTTGGTTCAAACGACCGACATCGGAAAACACAGGATGTCCGCGACGCCGCCGTCGACCATGAGCATATGACCATTGACATACGAACTTGCTTCCGAGGCGAGGAAGATCGCTGCCCCGCCGAGCTCCTCGGGGTTGCCCCAGCGGCCGACGGAAATATGGCTGCGCACGGTTTCCATCATGCGCGGGTTGGCGGTGACGGTTTCCGCCATGTCCGTCAAAAAATACCCCGGGCAGATCCCGTTGCAGCGGATGCCGTGCTGGCCGAGCTCCGCCGCGAGCGACTTGGTGAGACCCGCCACGCCATGCTTGCTGGCGACATAGGCCTGCAGCTTTTCCCGTCCCTTGGTGGAGACGAAAGAGCCGACATTGATGATGCGCCCTGAGCGTTGCACGACCATCGACCGCGCCACTTCCCGCGCCAGCAGGTACGTCGCCGTGAGATTGGTATTGATCGTCTGGTGCCAGCTTTCGAGCGTCGACGTGGCGAAGTCGTTCCAGATGCAGATGCCGGCGTTATTGAGCAGGACGTCGATGCGGCCGTGCCGGTCCAGTACCGCCGCGACCGCGCCGATGATCCCGTTTTCGTCGGTCAGGTCGAAGGCCTGGACGTCGGAACGCCCACCCTCGGCGCGGATCCGCGCAGCTGCCTCATCGAGGCGCGCGACATCGCGGGCCGCGAGTACCACAGTCGCGCCGGCCGACGCGAGCGCACGCGCCATTTCAAAACCGAGCCCACGCGAAGCGCCGGTCACGAGCGCGATTTTTCCGTTCAGTGCGAATTGCTTCATGCATTCCTCTATTCTCTATTGATCAAGTCGATCCGACGCAGTCGCACGAATGCCACTGCGGCATTGACGCGCCGCATAAATCAGTCTAAAGTTTGAACATCGTTCATAAATTAGAACATCGTTCAAATCATGACCACTCAAAATTCCCAGGCGCCGGCGCACCGGCAGCCAACCAAGGAGCAGATCCGATCATGGTTGCAGGAGCGCCGTCGCCAGGCCGGGCCGCCGCCCAGCCTCGACCAGGTCCGCCGCGAACTCGGTTGGCAGCCCACCACACCGAAATCCTGATGCTGGCCTCCGGCAAAGGCAACAATGCGCCCGGGCGGGAGCGCTTCATGACCAGCTGTGTGTCAGCATCCCGCATTCCAGGGACACGGATGGTGCGCAGCGCGACCGTTGTGTCAGTGCTGGTTCGCGAACATGTACACCAGCGGATCGGTGTGCAAGGTGAACTGGGCCGGATTGCTGGCGTGGCCGAACATGGGCCTGGGGTTCTCGGCCGAAGGGGTGATCCCGCCGACGAACGCCATCAGCGCGAGCGCCAGCGCCAGCGCAACGATCGAACGGCCTGAACGAGGGCGGGCGCCATGCTTGTCAAAGCGGGCTTTCTGCAAAACGCGAATGGTGCGCATGCTGGTCTCCTGTAAGGTCGACGCCATTTTTTAACGTGGCTTTGACGGTCCCGCTCACCTGGGCCGCATTTTTATAATAGAACACTATTCGCGGGTTTGCTTAATTTTTTCGTTATCGTCGCGGCACAACGTCATCATGGCACGCTAGCGCGATCGTTTTTCCGGCCCGCCCCTCCTAAAGTTACGTTATACTTTTAGAACAGTATTCACATATAAAAATAAATGCCGAAACATGATTGCCCAATAGTAATGCCAACCGCCTGCAGCCAGGGCCCTTATCGACATTCAAAGGAGACAGCATGAGCATCAGGTTCGACAACCGCGTTGCAATCATCACCGGCGCCGGTGGTGGCCTCGGCAGCACCTATGCGCTCGAGATCGCCAAACGCGGCGGCGCCGTCGTCGTCAATGACCTGGGCGGGGCATTCGACGGCAGCGGCCAGTCGCATTCCATGGCCGACGCCATTGTGGACCGGATCAAGACGGCGGGTGGACGGGCGGTCGCCAACTACGATTCGGTCGGCACCCGCGCCGGCGGCGAAGCGATCGTGAAGGCGGCACTCGATGCCTTCGGACGCGTCGACATCGTCATCAACAACGCCGGCCACCTGCGCAACGCACCGTTCGAGGACATCGACGATACCCTGCTCGATTCCATCATCGACGTCCACCTGAAGGGTGCGTTCTACGTCACGCAACCGGCTTACCGGCTCATGAAGAAACAGGGCTACGGACGCATCGTGTTTGCCTCGTCGGCGGCCGGCATGCTGGGCAATCCGGAACAGGCCGCGTACGGCGCAGCCAAAGCCGGACTGGTCGGCCTGATGAACGTCCTCGCGCTGGAGGGTGCGCGTCACGGCGTCCTGTGCAATACGTTGTTGCCGGTTGCCGCCAGCCGCATGGCGGCCGCGATGCCGCCCGAACAGTTGAAGCAGGTTGCGGAGCAATTCACCGCCGTCGCCCCTATCGTGGGCAACTCGCTCGACCCGCAGTTCGTTACCCCACTCGCCGTTTACCTGGCGAGTGAACAATGCAAGAGCACCCACGCCATCTATTCGGCGACCTGGGGCCGTTACGCGCGTGCCTTCGTCGGCCTTGCCGAGGGCTGGCGCGGGCCACGCACGACGCCGGCGACGGTGGATGACATCGCCGTGCATTGGGACCAGATCACGTCATACGAGCGGTTCGATGTGCCCGGCTCGCTGGACGACGAATTCGCGATTCTGGCAAAGCAGATCGCCGCACAGGGCTGAGCCGTGCCCGGGCAGGCGTCCCGCCCTTGAGTTGACGATGGTCTGCTGATGGCGGTGTTCGCGCCGCACACGTCATTGCGGCACTTTTCCATGCCCCCCGACCAGAAAGCGGCCATGCGCCATCCACTGTCGTATCCCCTCTACCGCACGGTCTGGATCTGCACGCTGACGGCCAACATCAGCGTGTGGATGCAGAACGTCGCGGCCGCCTGGTTGATGACCAGCCTTACCCGGTCGCCACTGATGGTCGCGCTGATCCAGACGGCGACCACGCTGCCGGCTTTCCTGTTCTGCTTGCCCGCCGGGGTCCTCGCCGACCAGGTCGACCGGCGGCGCCTGCTGATCCTCTGCCATGCCGCAATGCTCTGCACGTCGGCCCTATTGTCAGTGCTGGTCTGGTTCGACCTGGTATCGCCGGCATTGTTGCTGCTGGCCACGTTCGTGCTCGGCAGCGGCAGCCTGTTGAGCATTCCTGTCGGACAGGCCACGACGTCCGACGTCGTCCCGCGCGCAGTGCTTCTGCCAGCCATCGCCCTGAACGGTGTGGCCTACAATGCCGCGCGCGCCGTGGGGCCCGCCCTGGCCGGGATGGCGATCGCGGGCTTCGGCTCGGGCGCCGTGTTCCTGGCGACCAGCCTGCTGTTCGGCGCTGTCGTCGCAATCTATGGCTTTCACTACCGTCCGCCGGCCAGGCATGTGCCGGAGCCCGAAGGGATGCTCGGCGCCATTTGCAGTGGTCTGCGCTACGTCCAGCACGCACCGGTCCTGCGCGACAACCTGTACCGGACCATGCTCTTCATCGGCTGCGCCAGTGCGCTGTGGGCATTGTTGCCGCTGGTTGCGAAACAACGTTTCGGCGCTGATCCCGGCGCTTATGGGCTGTTACTGGCCAGCATGGGCGGCGGTGCGGTCATCGCCGGCGTGCTCCTGGGCCGCCTGCGCGCGCGCCTGTCGATCGGAACGATGGCTGCCGGCGGTCCGGCGGTGTTCGCCGTGACCATGCTGGGCGCCGCCTGGATTCCGCACCTGCTGCCACTGTGCGCGGCGCTCGTGGCAGGAGGCGCGGCCTGGGTGACGTTCACCTCCATCACGAACGCGGCTTTCCAGACGAGTTTGCCACCTTGGGTCAGGGCACGCGCACTGGCCGTCATGCTGCTGACGTTTCAGGGGTCGATGGCATTGGGGGCGATTGCATGGGGCATGCTGGCGGGCGCCATCGGCGTGGCGCCGGCCCTTACCGTGGCGGCCGCGCTGGCAGTGGCGGGCCTGGGCCTGCTGCGCCGCCGGCCCTTGCGCATGGGCGAAGAAGATGAGGTCACGCCGGGCATGCACATCGGCGAACCGGCCGTCGTGGCCGGCCTGATGCCGCAAGACGGACCGCTGGCGGTCCAGGTCACCTATCTCGTCGTCCCCGAGCAGCGCGATGATTTCCGCCGCCAGGCCTACCGCCTCGGCATCGCGCGCCGCCGCAACGGCGCCAACGCCTGGCGCCTGTATCGCGATACCGCGAATCCGGACCGTTACATCGAGCGCTTCCTGTTCGCGTCCTGGGCCGAATACCTGCGCCAGCAGCAACGCGCCACGGTCTCGGACCACGGCGTCGAAGCAGGCCTGCTGCGATTCCTGCAGGCGGATTACCCGCCGTGCACGACCTATTTCATCAACGAGCCCTATCCGCCCGCCGAGTGACGGCAGCGGCGCCCGGTCAGCGTGGGCAGGCCGAACCGCTCGCGCGGCGCGCGACGCCCAGCAGGATCTCCTGCAGCCGGTCGAAATGGGTCTCGAAACGCTCCAGCGGCGCGCCGATCGCCATCGCCGCGATCACCGTGCCGTCCGGGGAACGGACGGGGACGGACATGCCGCCGGATTCCGACACCAGTTCGCCCTTGCTGACCGCGATACCTGTCTCGCGTATCAGCGCGAGTTCCGCCAGCAGCGCTTCGCGCGTGCTCTTGGTTCTTGGCGTGAGCGCCTCGAGCTTGACTGTGTCGAGGTAGGTATCGAGGAAAGGTGCCGGCGCATGGGCCAGCAGGACGCGCCCGGCGGCCGTGCAATACAACGGTCGCCGCTGCCCCACGGTCATCGAATAGCGCACCGACTGCGCGCTTTCCAGCACCTCGACATAGGTGACGACCTTTTCCTCGACATCGAGCACACCCAGGTAGACCGTTTCCTTGCACGCACTGCTCAGTTCGACCATGAACGGCCTGAGCACTTTCGCGAAATTCCACGCCGCCATGACGTTGGCCGACATCCGGAAGATGGCGGGCCCCAGCCGGTAGCGGGTACCGTCATGCATCAGGTAGGCCTCCAGCACCAGGGGGCGCAGCAGGTTGAGCAGGCTGCTCTTGGGCGTATCGAGGGCGACGTTCAACTCCGCGAGCGTCATGCCGTCGGTACTCGCCGCGAGCGCATCGAACAGGCCCAGCAGGCGCATCAGGGAACGCGGGCCAAGCCCCTCCTTCTCGATGACGGGTGGTTGTTCCTGCTTCATATCGCTCTTCCTTTTGAAATTATTATCGAATCGTGTCGCCGTCGTCAGCCGGATCTGTCCTGTCGCCTGCGAGGAACCGGTCGCGAGCTGTCGTGACGGTATCCTCCGCCATCAGCGTGTTGTACAGACTGCGCGCGTGCAGCATGCCGCTGTCGAAATCTGCCGCAGCGTACGCGCCGGCGATGGCATCGAGCGCGCTGCGTTGCGCTGCGGTGCCATTGGCGAACTTGCGGCGCGCGGTCGCCAGGGCGCCGTCATCGGCCGCGAGCGGGCGATGACGCACCAGCGGCAGCCCATCCGCATGCCTGGCCAGCTCCAGGGCGCTGCTCAAGGCGGCACCCGGCGCGACGACGCGGTCGAACATGGCGGTACCGGCCAGGCGTTCGGCTTGCGCGATCTCGCCGGCCATGATCATGTCGACCGTCCTGCTTAGGGACATGAGCCGCGGCAGGCGCTGGGTGCCGGACAAGGGAATCGTGCCCAGCTTCACTTCGGGCAGGCCAATCCGCGCATCCGCTTCCACTACCCGGTAATGGCACACCAGCGCCGTCTCGAGGCCGCCGCCGACGGCAAAGCCGTGGATTGCCGCAACCACCGGTTTGCGCATCCCCTCGATGACCGGATGGACATCTGCCGACAGCGCCGGCGCGGCGCTGGCCGCGGGTGTGCCGAATTCACCGATGTCGCCCCCGGCGCAGAAGCCGCGTCCATTCCCATGCAGGACGACGGCCCGTGCCATGAAGTCGGCTTCGGCGCGCCGGAACGCCTCGATCAGGGCGCGGCGCAGCGCCAGGTCCAGGCTGTTGACCGGCGGACGGTCCAGTGTGATGCAGGCCACCTCGTCGACCACGTGATAGTTCAACATGGGCTAGACCCCAAGGGCGGCGTGCACGGCACCTGCCACCGGGCGCAGCGGATTCTCTTCTTCGCTGGCGGGATTGAACAGCTTGTTGTGGCAGATCGCCACCGCGAGGCCGGTCGCGGGATCCGCCCAGCCGAACGAGTTGCCCTGGCCCGGATGGCACAGGGCACGGGCATGGCGCGCCGCCGCCACTGGCGGATGCGCACCGCCGAACCAGAAGCCCCCGATCGTGATCGGGATCGGAAAGCCGAACATGACCGGATCGGCCTCCTCGCTGTTGGCGCGCGGCGTCGCCAGCGTCGCCACGAGTTCGCGCGACAGCAGGCGCACGCCGTCGAGTTCACCGCCATTGGCCAGCATGGCCCAGAACCGCGCTTCGCTGCGTGCATTGAAGATGCCGCCGACGCCCGCGACCTCGGCGCGTCGCACGTCCGGACGGTCGAACACGCGCGGGGTCAGTGCCACCTGATCCGGCATCGACGCCAGGAACAGCGGAGGCAGATATTCGGGCGGCACCGGCGTCATCGCATCGACGTGGCGCGCCAGGCGCGGCACCGCTTCGTCCGGCAAGCCGATCCAGAGGTCCGTGATGCCCAGCGGCTCGGCGATTTCTTCTCTGACGAAGCGTCCGAGCGAACGATGCTTCGGGTCCGCACGCCGCACCAGTTCACCGACGATCCAGCCGAAGGTCATCGACAGGTACAAGGTCTTCGTGCCGGGTTCCGCCAGCGGCTCCAGCCCGGCGATCGCGCGCGTCATCCAGTCCCAGTCGCACATGCGCTCGGGCGTGACGCCTGCCGGCATCTGCGGCACGCAGGCGCGGTGCGTCAGGACATCGCGCACGGTCGTGCCCTGCTTGCCGTTGGCGCCGTACTCGGGCCAGTAGCGCACCACCGGCGCGTCGTAGTCGATCAGGCCGCGGTCCGCCAGGATGTGCAGTGCAGTGGCGGCGACCGCCTTCGTGACCGAATATACGTTGAACAGGGTGTCGCCATCGACCTTGCGCCCGCTCTCCTGGTCGGCGTATCCGCTCCAGGCGTCGATGACCAGTTTGCCGCCAAGGTAGGCGGCCACCTGGACGCCGATCTCGCCGCCTTCGGTCGTGGCGCGATCGAGCGCCTGCTGGACAATCGCGTTGGCTTCGCTGTTGATATCGTTTTTCACGTCAGGTCTCCGGTGTCTTCCATGATTGCGGGGTGTATTTCGCGGTTCGAGACTGCTCATGCGGCACCGTTCAGGATCAGGTCGGCCGCACGCCACGCCATCGCCATCATGGGGCCGTTGGTATTCCCGGAAATCATGGTGGGCGTCACCGACAGGTCCATCACACGCAAGCCTTCGACGCCGCGCACGCGCAGGCGCGAATCGAGCACCGCCATGGGATCGCTGCCCATCTTGCAGGTGCCGCAGGCGTGGAAGCCGGACTGTCCATGGCGAAGGAACAGGTCGAGGATCTCGTCGTCCGAGTGTATGTGCTTCCCGGGCCTGGTTTCCTCATCCACGAGATCGCGTAGCGGCGCCGCGGCCAGCAGCCTGCGCATGAAGCGGAACGCCCCTACCGCGACGGTGCAGTCACGCGGGTCTGTCAGGTAGTTCGGGACGACTTCCGCCGGCACGTCCGGGTTGGCCGAGGTGATGAGGACATGCCCCCGGCTTTCGGGGCGCAGCGGGTAGGCAAACAACTGCATGCCCGGGAACGGTTCGAAGCCGTAGCCGCCGGGGCGGAAGGCGAGCGAGTACGGCGCCATCATCAACTGCGAATCGGCGCGCGGCGAGGCCGGGTCGGCGCGGAAGAATCCACCGACCTGGTAACTGCCGAGGGCCATCACGCCGCTTTTCAGCAGAAAATACTGCGCCGCGTTGCGCACCAGGCGCGCACCGGCAAATTCGCGGTTCTGTGAATCCCGCCAGTGCTTCAGTCTTGCCTGCAGCATGTAGAGCAGGTGTTCGCGCATGTTCTTGCCCACACCGGGGCTGTGCGCCACCACCGGTACGCCGAGCGCGCGCAGGCGGGCGGCGTCGCCCACGCCCGACAACTGCAGCAGCCGCGGGCTCTCGAGCGCGCCGGCCGCCAGGATGGTCTCGCGCCCTGCGCGCCACGTGATCTCCTCGCCGCCGCGGCCGCATGCCACGCCGACCGCCCGGATGCCTTCGAACAGGACACGCTTGACGACGGTGTCGGTCAGTACCGTCAGGTTGCCGCGCCGGCGCGCGGGCTCCAGGAATGCGTGGGCAGCGCTCTGGCGGCGGCCGTTCGCGATCGTGTAGGCCAGGTAGGCCGCGCCCTCGTGGTCGAGACGGTTGATGTCCTCGTAGCGCCTGAGCCCGAGCGCGCGGCAGGCCTCCAGCACGGCGTCGCCGAGCCGGTTGCGCTGCGCGTAGGTTGAAATCTTCAGGGGACCGCCGACGCCGCGCAGGTCGTCCGCGCCGAGCGCATGATCTTCGATGCGCTTGAAACAGGCCCCGACCTTGTCCCAGCCCCACCCGTCCACGCCCAGTGCCGCCCAGCCGTCGTAATCCTCGGGATGGCCGCGCATGTAGACCATGCCGTTGATGGCGCTCGAACCGCCGAGCATTTTGCCGCGCAACCAGACTTCGTTGCCCGCATTCTGGTCGCTCGTCACCGGAACGAAATGCGCATGCCTGGGGTCGCCCAGCAATTTGCCGAAGCCCTTGGGCATGCGGATCAAGGGGTTGGTGTCTTCCGGACCGGCCTCGATCAGCAGGACGCTGTGGCGCGGGTTTTCGGACAACCGGTTGGCCAGCACGCAGCCGGACGAACCGGCGCCCACGATGATATAGTCGAACGTTGCCATCACAGTGTCTCCCCGCCTGGGCGGTATATATTGTTATGGATCGGTGGTGGCGCGTTCAGTCGAATATGACGTGGATAGCCTGCGGCACGCGCATCATGATTCCCTTGATGGCCGGCGCCGGCATGTCCGGATCGAGCCGCACATTGGGCAGGCGATCGAGTACGGCGTTCAGGGCGCGCGTCATTTCCACCCGCGCCAGGTGCTGTCCGATGCACACGTGAGGGCCATAGGCAAACGAGAAGTGGCGCGCCGCCTGGGTGCGGAAGATGTCGAAGCGGTCGGGGTCGACGAAGCGCGACTCGTCGCGGTTGGCCCCACCGGCGATCACATCGATGAACGTGCCGGCCGCGATCGCGACGCCGCCCAGCACGGTGTCCGTGGTCGCCATGCGCGACTGCATCAGCACCGGGCCATCCCAGCGCAGCGCCTCCTCGATCGCTTTCGGCACCAGGGTGCGGTCGCGGCGGACGGCGTCGAGCTGGTCCGGATTGCGCAGCAAACCGGTCAGCAGCACGCTCGTGGCGCGGTAGGTCGTGTCGCCGCCTGCGTTGACGAGCTGGCGCAGGAACGAGATCAGGATCTCTTCGGGCAGGTATTCGCCATCGACTTCTGCCGTCGCCAGCATGCTGACCAGGTCAGCGCCCGGATGTGCGCGGCGCTGCGCGACCAGTGCCTTGAAATAGGCACCGAGCTTGCTGGAGGCTTCCACGCCGTGCTCGCGATCGAAGATGACGACGGTTTGCGCGATGGCCAGTTTGTGAAATACCTTGACGTCGGCAGCCGGCAACTGCAGCTGGCGGAAAATCACGTTGAACGGATAGTGCAGCGTGAACTCGTTGACCAGGTCCGCCCGGCCGCGCGCCTGGAATTGCGCCATCAGTCCGTCGACGACCGGGTCGACCAGCGTTTCCCCCCATTGCGACACGATATTCGGCAGGAAAGCCTTCTGGAACAACCGGCGGTAACGCGTGTGCTCGGGGGCATCCATCGTCGAGATGCTGCGGCCGAACGAGATCCCCAGGTTCGGGCCATAGGCCTGGTTCGAATAGGTCGCCGGATCCGCCAGCACCTGCGCCACTTCATCGTAGCCCAGCACGGTGACGTGCGGGACGTGGTCGGCCGTGATGTCCGGCGGTCCGCCGAGCAGGCTGCGGTAGGAGGCGACATGCACGGACGCTTCGCGCCGCAGCGCGGCAATGCGCGGGTACGGATCGGCGGCGTCGCCGAACATCAACGCGTCCTCGATGAAGGGATCGTAGGCAGGGTCGTCGAAGTCCTGCAGTCTCGGGATATCGCTCATGATCACGTCCTTTGCTCTTGTGGGGTGGAAGTAGTGTTTGTCGGCATCAATGCCGCGAGTGAGGTATCAGGCGACATTGCTGGCCTCGACCCGATGCGTGGCCGGCAGCGATTCCTTGCTCCTCAACAGGAAGTGCGACAGCGCGGGAATCAGTGTCAGGGCGCCGACCATATTCCACAGGAACATGAACGTGAGCAGGATGCCCATATCGGCCTGAAACTTGATCGGCGACCACGCCCAGGTGATGACCCCGGCGGCCAGGGTGATCCCGACCAATGCCACGACCCGTCCCGTGAACATCAGGGCGCGCTGGTAGGCGGTCCGCAACGGCACGCCACTGCGCTGCAGCGCCAACTGGACACTGAGCAGATAGAGCGCATAGTCCACCCCTACCCCGACGCCGAGCGCAATCACGGGCAGCGTTGCCACCTTGACGCCGATGCCCAGCATCACCATGAGTGCTTCGCACAGGATCGACGTCAACACCAGCGGCACCAGCGCCACGATCACCGCGCGCCAGCTGCGGAACGTGACGAAGCACAGCAGCGCCACGACCGCGTAGACCAATACCAGCATGGTGCGGTTGGCCTGCTTGACGACGATATTGGTGATGGCTTCGATACCTGCGGAGCCGGCTGCCGGCAGGAACCTGGTCGCACTTCCCGGATTGTTCTCGGACGCGAACCGGTCCACTGTCGCCAGTACCTGGTTCAGCGTGGCCGCCTTGTGATCCTTCAGGTAGGCGATGACGGGCAGGAACGTGCAGTCGCGCTGGGCGATGTCCGGCTGCGCCATTTGTACGTTGTAGACGGCGGACGACAACGCGCGCGGGTCGCGTGCGATCGTCAGCCATTTGGGATATCCCTCGTTCGCGCCTGCATTGAAGATCTTGGCGGCGCCGACGATCGACCTGGTGGTCTGCACCCCGTCCAGCTCGCGCAGGCGGGCTTCGAGGCGATCGACGGCCACCAGGTTCTGGTAATCGAAGCAACCGTCGCGCGGCAGGGTCACCATGGTCACGAACAGGTCGGTGGACAACCCGTAGTGCGAGGAAATATAAGCATTGTCGAGGTTGTAGCGGGAGGTCGGGCGCAGCTCCGGCGCGCCCGGGTCGAGGTCTCCGATCTGCAGCCGCCCGGAGACGACGAAGCCGCCGACCCCGAGCAATGCCGCCACGACCAGCGCACCGGTCGCCCAGTGGCGCGTCGTGAACAGTTCAAGCCAGAGCCAGACGCGGCCCAGGCCGCGGCCCTGCGCCTCGGTCGACGCCTCCTGCAGGCTGCGGCGCGCCGCCCTGGGGCTGACGCCGACGTACGACAGCAGCACCGGTACCAACAGGAGCTTCGTG
>Ga0207657_10006455_pt1 | contig 12154 bp, 10 predicted proteins | sample KBSC33metaG_FD_184316 | JGI IMG/M metagenome (GOLD analysis project Ga0207657, IMG submission 184316) | Corn rhizosphere microbial communities from Kellogg Biological Station, Michigan, USA - KBS C3-3 metaG (SPAdes) (version 2) | ecosystem: Host-associated > Plants > Roots > Rhizosphere > Soil ...
GCCCCGGCGCATGGAGCCGTAAGCCCGTGAGTAACTGCGATCCAGTCTTACAGCTTTCAGCCTGACCTTTCAGCTTTGCCGTGGAACTCCCGACTCCAAACTGATTCAACTGTCCTTCGAATCAGCCAGCCCCGGCTCCGACGCCAAAACTGCGCGAGCGATCTCCACCATCGGCACCGACTTGTCCTGCGACGTCCGCTGCAGGATCCGATAGGCCTCCTGCTCCGACGACCCTGTGCGACGCATGAGGATTCCCTTCGCGCGCTCGATCGTCTTGCGGTTCTCCAGCGCGCCGCGCGCGGCCTGGGCATCCTTCCGCGCGACGGAGATCTCGCGCGCCCGTGACACCGCGAGGCGCAGCGTGGAGTCGAGCAGGCGCGGGGGCGTGGGCTTCGGCAAAAAGGCGATCGCCGCCGTCGCCGCGACTTCGCGCTCCGAGAGCTGCACCGATTCATCGCCGCTGAACAGCACCACTGCCACGCCGGGCACGTGCGCCGTGATCTGCTCCGCCGCCTCGATCCCCGAGCCGTCCGGCATGTGCACGTCGAGCAGCACGACGTCGGGCACCACGTCCTTCGCGCGCTCGATCGCCTCGCGACCGCCGCTCACCTCCGCCACCACCACGTGCCCCATCGTGTTCAACAGCTCCACGAGGAGGGTGCGGGCGTTGTCGTCGTCCTCAGCGATGAGGATGCGGATGCTATGCGAGTCTGGCATTGATGCCGGGGGTTACTGCGAGAGGGAGGTCGTCGGCGCGACATCGCGCCGAGCGTGGGTGAAGTCTGACGGGTTCACCCGTCCCCCGCAATCTTGTCGAGCAGGTCGGCGGCGCCAACCGGCTTGCGCAGGGTGAAGTCGCACGCCGGATCCTGCTCGTTGCGCGGCTCCCACCCGGTCACTACACCGATGCGCAGTGCCGGCCGCCGGCCGCGCGCGAACGCCACGAGGTCCCAGCCGCTGCCGTCGGGCAATCCGATGTCGGTCAGCAGCACCTCGTAGTACGCGCCCGCCTCGCGGTCGAGCTTCTCGCGCGCTTCCTCCACCGTCTTCACCGACTCCACCTGGTGGCCGTCGGTCTCCAGCAGCGCCTGCATGAACTCGCGGCTGTCGGTGTGGTCTTCCACGAGCAGGATGCGTCGAGCCGGACGCGTCCGCTTCACCGGAGACTGGCTCATCGCCGGCGTCGGCTCGTGCGCGCTCGACGGGAACACCAGCCGCACCGTCGTCCCCTGGCCGGGCGCCGACTCGATCTCGGCGCGTCCGCGGTGCCGGCGCGCGATCCCGTACACCTCGGCGAGACCGAGGCCCGTGCCGTTGACGCCCTTGGTGGTGAAGAACGGCTCGAAGGCGCGCTCGCGCACCTCGGCCGACATGCCGGTGCCGGTGTCGGCGACGGAGACGCTGATCTCGCGCGCGTCCTTCGTCGTGCGGATGCGGAGCGTGCCGCCGCCGGCCATCGCGTCGAGCGCGTTCTGCACCAGGTTGAGCAGCGCCTCGCGCAGCTCGCCGGCGATGCCGCGAATCATCGCGCCGTCGACGAGCTCCTCGTCCAGGTGGACGACGCCGCCCTTCGCGCGCTCCTGCCAGAGCGGCCGCGTCATGGCGACGACCTCCTCCACCATCACCGACAGGTCCACCATGTCCTCGCGCGCGCCGAGCAGCGGCTCCTGGCGGATGAACCGTCCAACGCGCGCCGCGGTGGCGGCACCCGTCTCCGCCGCGCGCGCGATGCGCACCGCGTAGTCGCGCACCGCGTCCGGATTGCCGGCGTTCATCTCGAGGAGATACGCCGCCGCCATGATCGGGTTGAGCGCGTTGTTGACGTCGTGCATCACGCCGGCGGCGAGCTGGCCCACGGCGGCGAGCCGCCGGTCGCGCGAGGTGGCTTCCTGGAGCGCGAGCAGCTCGCGCGTGCGCTCCTGCACCATGCGCTCCAGTCGCTCGGCTTCCGTCTGCACCTGCTGCTGCAGTCGGGTGCGCTCGGTGACGTCGCGCTCCACCGTGACGGCGCCGCGCACGCGTTTGTGCGGATCGTAGAGCGGGTTCGAATTGACCTCGATCACCGCCGGCTCGCGTGCCGGGCCGCGGCGCACCTCGAGCGTCTCGCCACGCACCGTCTCGCCGCGCAATGCGCGGGCGGTCGGATGCTCGTGCACGAACAGCGTCGTGCCGGTGAGCGTGCGCGGATGGTCGAGCTGCCAGAGCTCGCGCAGCGACTGCGGGTTGCTCGACGCGTGCTCCTGCTGCGCCTGGGAATTCGTGCGCACGGTGCGACCGTCGGCGTCCACCACGCGCACCGAGTCGGGGATGACGTCGAAGATGGACTCGAGCTGGGCCACGCTGCGCGCGAGGTCCTCACGCAGTCCTTCGCGCTCGGTGACGTCGCTTCCGGTGAAGAGAATCCCGCGTCCACCGCGTCCGTCGACGACGGGGGCGAACGTCGCCTCGACGAGCCGGCGCCCGCCGCGATGCTGGAAGGGCACGCGCACCGACACCACCGGCGCGCCGCCGGCGGCGATGTCCACCTGCTCGGTGAGGTCGGCGAGGGCGTTGGGGAAGGCGTCGTAGATCGGCCGTCCGCTCGCCTGCGCCATGTCCAGACCGGTCAGGTCACGGTAGCGCGCGTTGGTGGCGACCAGGGTCAATCCGCCGTCGAACAGCGCCACGGCGAGCGGGACCGCCTCGAGCAGCGCGTCGAGGCGCTGGCGTTCGGCAGCCGGCATGCCCGGCGCGAGGTCGAGGGTGGCGGAGTGCATCGTGGAATGACTGGCGCCGGGTGGCACGGGTCACGACGCCTGCGCGGGCATTTCGGCGGCGATTTCCCACGCGATCGGATCGCCGACGCGGATCACGCCACCATCGAGCACCTGGGCGAACACCCCGGCGCGCCAGTCGGATCGAAGGGCAGCCTGGAGACCTTCGTGGACTTCGTCCATCCGCTCGCACGGCGTGAGCTCGCCGCCCACGGCGAGGCGCGCATTCCCGATGCGCAGCACCCTGCCCCGCGTGTGCGCGAGCGAGATGCCGGTGACGACGATGTTCGCGCGCCGGCGCGAGGGGTCGGCGTGGCTGCCCACGTCAGCGGTGCTCTGCTGCCAGTTCTCGAGCTCGAGGAGTGTGACCTGGCGACGCCGGCTTCGATCGACGTTGCCGTCGAGGCCCTTGCCGGCAACGAGCGTCGCCTCGGCGACCGGGTCCATCGGGCCGCGGTGGGCGCGCTTGAGGTAGATGGCGACGATGCGCGGGTCGGAGGGTGCTGAACGAGATGTCATTCCGCGATCTCCTGTCGCGTCACGAAGTCCTACCAGTCACCCCGCTCCTGCCCACGTCGATACGCGGAAAGCACAGCGGCTGAGACCCCACCGATCCACACGACACAGCCCATCCACCAATACACCCGACCGAGCTGAAGGTCGAACGTGTGAAGGGCGAGACCAAGGCACCCGAGCCCAGCGAGCGTCCAGAGCACGATTTCGCCGACTGCGCGGACCCAGGCCAGTCTGGTATCGCGACGCGCCTCCCGCTCGGCAAGCAGTCGCCCCTCGAGCTGTTGGCGAAGATACTTCTCAGGAAGTGGCATGGCCGTCGCCCTTACTTGCCGTACGCCAGGGAATCCATCAATTCGGCAAAGCGCGTCCACGAAAGCCGCTTCCGCTTCTGCCGGTGCCCGCCCCACCAGTACAGTCCGCCGCGGCCGATCTCCAGCTCGCCGATCTTCTCGCCGGCTGCGCTGATCTCGAGGTTCAGCGACGTGCCGGCCTTCGTGAACTCGTGCACCCGCATCGTGCCGCGCACCGCGTGCTTCCGTTCAACGCGCCGCTTCGTCGCCATGGGGTCCTCGCAAGCCAGGTCTGGATTCGGTTCGTCGTGATCGCGCCCTTCCTGCGATAGCTCCGCTTCGCGCTCAGGGCGCCTTGTGCCCGGGCTGCTTGTTCGGGTCGCGCATCGTCCCCGTGTCCGGTCGCTGGCGCGCGCAGTCGTCGGCGCCACTCGATCCTCTCCGCTTTGCCGAATCGGCCATCACGCTGCACGCGATCGTCGAGACCCACCACGGCGTGTCGCTCGGCCCTTCGCGCGTCACGAGATCGGAGCCGGGACGGCGATACGGCGTGCCGCCCACGCACGCCGTCAGCGTGGTGACCGATGCGAGTGCGATGAGCAATGAGGCGCGCGAACGGGGTGAGATGCGCATGACGACCTCGAGGATGGAAACCTGACCGGATGGGTGGCGGCGGGAATTCCTACCCGCTCACGCCACCAGCGTTCGCTTCGCGTACCATGTACAAAGACCGGCGATGACGAGAATCGCCACAGCGCCCGGCCAGAGGCCGGCGCGCGCGTCGGCATCCAGTTGCAGGATTGGCCCGAGCAGGACCACCATCGTCGCCGCCTCCAATCCCCACAGCACGATCACGACCGGCGCCCAACGCGTGCGGCGCCAGAGCCCGATCCCGGCCGCCGTCGCGAGGGAACCGGTGATGAGCTGCAGCCACGCCAGCGCGACGGGGGTGTCGGCCGGATCGATCAGGCGCTTCAACGCCTCCTCGAAGCCGTTCAGCGCCAGCAGCGCGAACAGGATGACCAGCAGCTTTCTCGCAATCGAACGACGCATCTGCGTCGGCCTCATCACTGGGGACGCTGAATCCTGCATCGGCGCGCTCGTCATCGCGAGTCCCCGATCTTCAGCCGCCGCTGCGCCATCGGCAGCGTGATCAGCCGCGACCCGCGCTCGAAGGTGAAGTAGCTGTAGCCCCACTCGATCAGGACACTCAATCGATTCCTGAATCCGGCCAGATACATGATGTGCACGAAGAGCCAGAACACCCACGCCACGTAGCCGGTGAGCTGCAGCCGCCCGAAGTCGGCCACGGCGCGGTGGCGGCCGATCGTCGCGAGGTCGCCCTTGTTGCGGTAGACGAACGGCTTGCGTTCACGCTGCTGCAGGTCGCGCTGGATGTTCTTTGCCGTGTGGCGCCCCATCTGCATCGCTGCCGGGGCCACGCCGGGCACGGGCTTTCCGTGCGACTGGACCGTCGCCATGTCGCCGACGACGAAGATCTCCGGATGCGCCGGCACGCTGAGGTCCGGCGCGACGAGTACGCGCCCCACCCGATCCACCTCCGCGCCGAGCGTCGTGCCGAGTGGCGACGCGGCATTGCCCGCCGCCCAGATGATGGTGCGCGTGTGGATGACTTCGTCGCCGACGTGCACGACGCCGGCCTCGATGTTCGTCACCAGCGCACCGGTGCGCACGTCGACGCCGAGGTTCTCGAGATCGAGTCGCGCATGCTCGGCGAGCGCGTCGGGATAGGTCGAGAGCACCTTGCGTCCGCCCTCGAGCAGGAGGACCCGCGCCTTCGCGTTGGCGATACGACGGTACTCGCGCGGCAGCGAGTGTCGCGCGATGGTGGGGATCATGCCGGCGAGCTCCGTACCCGTCGGGCCCGCGCCGACGATGACGAACGTCAGCCACGCATCGCGCTCGGCATCGGTCATCGCTTCTTCGGCCCGCTCGAAGGCGAGGAGGATGCGCTGCCTGATGTCGATCGCGTCACCGATGCTCTTCAGGCCCGGCGCGAATTCCTCCCACTCGGGATGCCCGAAGTACGCGTGTCGCGCACCGGCGGCGACGATGAGATAATCGTACGCAACCTCGAACGGCTCGGCGTCGATCACGACCACCCGCCGCTCCGGATCCACGCGCTGCGCCTCGGCGAGGAGCACGGTGGTGTTCGCCTGATGGCGCAGCAGCCAGCGGATCGGCGCCGTGATGTCGGTCGGGGCGAGGGTGGCCGTGGCCACCTGATAGAGCAGCGGCTGGAAGAGGTGGTGGTTCGTGCGGTCGAGCACGATGAGCTCCACGTTCGCCCGCTTCAGTGCCCGCGCCGCATAGAGCCCGCCGAACCCACCGCCGATGATCACCACCCGTGGACGGCGACGCTCGGCTTGCCAGATCGTGGGGGCGGAAGGGTGGGTCATGGATCGTAGCGAAGACAGAAAAGCGAATGAACGGACACGGCCGGATCTGAACTACAGAACTGCAGGATTCTCTCCTCCACACTCGAATCTCCATGCGCAGTGGAGAGCCCCGAGGCCGTTCCAGGCAATTCAGGAAAGTTTGGGTTTGTAGGGGAAAGTCTCGGTGCCTGGAGCATCGATCTCGAGCGGAACGGATCCGGCAGTTTCAGGCATCTCTCCGGCCTTTTCCGATCATTCGCTTTTCGACGTGCAAGAGAAGTTCTACGCTGCCTGGATCACCCGCTCCCCATCCGCCACGCGACCTTCCAGCCATCTCGCGCCGACGACGATCAACAGAACCAGCAATATGAGAAGTACGCTGTACGCCGCCGCCGTTCCAAAGGAGAGCGAGCGGAGCTGCGCGAGGATCTCGACCGAGATGGGTCGGTTGCCGTGGGTGTACAGCACGACGCTCGCCACGAACTCGCCAACCGCCGCCACCGCCGCGAGCATCGTGCCGGCGACGAGTCCGGGACGCGCCGCGGGGAGGATCACCCGCCGCAACGCCAGCCAGCGCGAGGCGCCGAGCCCGCGGGCCGCGTCCTCGAGCGTCGGATCCATCTGGCGCAGCGAACCTTCCACCGCGCTGGTGACGATCGGGATGTTGCGGATGAAGTAGGCGAGCGGGAGGATCCAGAAGGTCCCGACGAGCAGCACGCGCAGCTGCGATGGCGCGTTGCGGTCGAACGTCGCCGCGAGGCCGAGTGCGATCGCCGTCGCCGGAATGGCCCACGGAAGCTGGGACAGCAGCGCGAGCAGGCGCCGGCCCCGCGCGCGGGTGAGCACCACCACATAGGCGATGGCGAAGCACACGAACGCATTCGCGACCGTCGCGATGAGCGCCATCGACACGCTGTTCCGGATCGGCTGCCAGAGGTCGCGATCCTGCGCGAGCCGGCGGAAGTTGTCGAGCGTGTACTCGGGGGGCAGGAGCTGGGTCGTCCACGCGCCGTCGCGCGCGAAGCTCACCAGCACGACCATCGCGTGCGGCAGGATGAGCAGGATGACGATCGCCGTCGCCACCACGGGGAGCAGCGTGCGCGCGAGTGGCGAGCGCAGTGCGGTGCGCGTGGCGCGTCCCTTCCCCGCCATCGCGTAGGCACGCCGGCCTTCCATGCGCCGCAGCAGGAACAGCGCGAGCACCGCCGTCACCGCGAGCACCGTCGTCTCCACGTACGCGAGGCCCATCGCCCCGTTCAGCTTGGAGACGAGGATCTGCGTCGACAGCACCCGTGCCCCGCCGCCGAACACGTACGGCGCCGAGAAGGAGCCGAGCGCGCTCATGAAGACGAGCAGCATCGCGCCGGCGATGCTCGGCGTGAGGAGCGGCAGCGTGATGCGCCGCAGCAGGAGCGCGCGCGATGCGCCGAGCCCGGTGGCCGCCTCGTCGAGCGTGGTGTCGTAGCGCTCGAGGCCCGCGCTCACGAACAGGAAGACGTACACGTACATCGTATACGCATGGACGAAGATCACCGCCGGGAGTCCACTCAGCGTCCACGGTGGCTCGCGCAGGGAGAAGACCCGCTGCACCACGCGCGTGACGACGCCGCTCTCGCCGTAGAGGAAGAGGAACGCCAGCACGCCGACGAGTGGTGGCAGCGCCGCGGGCAGCGTGGCCACGCCGCTCAGCAACCGTCGCCCGCGGAACTCGGTGCGGGTGAGCAGGAAGGCGAGCGGGATGCCGACGATGAGCGCGGCGATCACCGAGCCGACGCTCACGATGATCGTGCCCCGCAACGCATCGATGTCCGCCGGGCTGGCCGCGAAGTCGCGCCAATCGGCGAGCCCGCGCTCGAAGCTGCCGACGATGACCGACACGTTGGGGTAGACGACCGACCAGCCGAGCAGCGCGAGGAGCAGCAGCGCCGTGACGGTGACGCCAGTGCCGAACGACCGCCGGCGCGCGCTCACCCCGGCACCGTGGCGACAGGAACTCCCGCCAGCCGCACTCCTGCCTGCTCGCCCTCACGCGCGCCGCTGCCGTCGCCGAGCACTTCCACCTCGACGCCGCCGGCGAGGCGCACGCGATACACCACGTGGCCGCCGGCGAAGCGGCGCACCGTCACCTCGCCTCGCCACGCCGGCGTGCCGTCGTCGCTCGTCAGCGCGAGCGATTCCGGACGCAGTACCGCCAGCACCTGCTTGTCCGGCGAGGCGGCGTCGGCGTGTCGAGCGCCCGTATTGAGCGCCACGCCGCCGATCGTCACCCACACTCGATCACCGGCGCGCTCGGCCGGCACCACCGTCGCGCGGCCGACGAACTCCGCCACCGCGCGCGTGGCGGGCGTGTCGTAGAGCGCTTCCGGCGTGCCGACCTGGAGCAGGCGTCCCTTCTCGAGCATCGCGACGCGATCCGCCACGGCGAAGGCGTCCTCCTGGTCGTGCGTCACGAACAGTGCCGTCACGCCGGAGCGGCGCAGCGTGGCGCGCAGCTCCTCGCGCGTGCTCTGGCGCAGGGTGGGATCGAGGTTCGACAGCGGCTCGTCGAGCAGCAGCACCCGCGGCTCGATCACCAGCGCGCGCGCCAGCGCCACGCGCTGCTGCTCGCCACCCGACAGCGCCTGCACCGTGCGCTGCGCCTTGCCACCGAGTCCCACGCTGTCCAGCGTCTCTCGCGCGCGGGCGAGACGCTCGGCCTTCCTCACGCCGCGCGCTTCCAGCCCGAACGCGACGTTCTCCTCGACGCGCATGTGCGGGAAGAGCGCGTAGTGCTGGAACACCATCCCGAAGCCGCGCCGCTGCGGCGGCTCGCGGGTGAGGTCGCGCGTCGCGCCGCCAGGTTCGGTGAGCAGGACGCGTCCCGCATCCGGCACCTCATAGCCGGCGACGATGCGCAGCGTCGTCGTCTTTCCCGACCCCGACGCGCCGACGAGCGCGAGCAGCTCTCCCGGCGCGACGCTGAGCGACAGGTCGTCCACCGCCGGCTCGGCGTTCCCCTCGTAGCGGCGCGTCACCTGTTCCAGCACGAGCGCGCCCGCTTCCCCGCGCGTGAGCGGTGACGTCACTTGCCTCGGCGGCTGTTCCTGATGTTCGCGTCCCAGTACTTCATCCACGCGTCCAGGCTGTCGCGCACCAGCTTCGCGTCGCCGGGCATCGGCTTCACCTCGACCCGCGCGCGACGCACGTCGGCGGGGAGCGAGTCGGCGGGAATGTCCGCCCGCACCGGGATGCGCACGAACTTCCGCGCCGCGTCGGTGAGCGCCGGCACGGTGGTGACGAACTCGTAGAACTGCCTCGCGACGTCGGGATGCCGGGCGCCGTGCACGATGGCGATCGCGTCGACGATGAGCGGCGTGCCGCTGGCCGGAAAGACGTACGCCACCGGCACCTTCGTGCGCTGCTCCAGCGTGGCGATGTCCGGCATGTTGTAGAGCGTGATCACGCCCTCCTCGCGGCCGAGCTTCTGGTAGAGCAGCGCCGGGTTGAGGACATACTCCTTGGTGTTGCCGTCCAGCTTGCGCAGCCATTCCCAACCAGCCGCCGTGTTCCCCGTCTGGGCGATGGAGCGGCCGAGGATCCCGCCGAAGATGGCGCGCATCGAACCGCTGGCGATCGGATCGCGGATGAGGACCTTCCCTTTCCACTTCGGATCGAGGACATCGTCCCAGTCCTTCGGCGCGTCCGCTTCGGTGACGGCGTGAGTGTTGTACGCGATCACCTCGGGAGTGAGGTACGTCCCGAACCAGAGGTCCTTCGGATCGTGCGCGCTCGCCGGCACCTGCGCGGCCCACGTCGGGGTGTACGCGTCGAGCAGCCCCTCGCTCGCCCCCCGCTCGAAGATCTCCGCCGTCGCCCCGAACCAGACGTCCGCCTGCGGATTCGCCTTCTCGGCGCGAAGGCGATCGAGCACTTCCTGCGAGCCCATGTCCACCCACTGGACGTCGACGTCGGGATGGGCTTTCTCGAACGCCTGCTCGTAGTACTGGAGGAGGTCCTTGCCGTGGGGGCTGTAGACAGTCAGGACAGTCCGGGTGTCGCGCGAGCAGGCGGCGAGCGCGAACAGCGTAAAGGCTACGGCAGTACGCGAGTAAACTCGGTACCTCGTACGAAGACTGGCAGACTGGCCCGAGGAATTCGGGGCCACGTGTGGATGAATCCCGGTGCCGGCGCTGACTGTCGGTGCGCTGCGAAGGTCAGTGGCCGCCGCCGCAGAGAGCCATCTGCGCATTCCTGTGGCCAACATGCCAATCACGATACGCAGTACCGTGTTTACCCGTGTACGGCAGTTGTAGTTGAACTTCAAGGCACTACTCCCGCCGCCCCACTACCCTTCGCGCCGGCCAGCAGATTCAGGAAGATGCGTGCTCCCCCCGGCACTCCCGCCGGCAGCTGCCGGAACAAGGCGAGCGTCACGTACTCGACGACTCCCTTGCCGAGCGGCGCAACGAGCACCGCCGCATCGTTCGGCGCTTCACCCGGATCGTTCATCCGCAGCACCGTCTTCCAGTGCGGATCGAACGTGCTCGGCATGTACGTCGCGCGTTCCTGCACCCAGCCGGTGAAGTCGGCGCTCGTGATGCGGTTCGGCGACGTGAGCAATGGTGAGCGTTGGTCGAGGATCGTGACCGGGGCATTTTCATCCGTCACCCGCTGCGCCGGCCGCGCGAGCGTGATGGCGTAGGGAAGAATCCCCGGCTGCTGCATTTCGTTCTGGCCGTACTGCAGCACGAGGGTACCGCCGGCACGGGCGTAGTCCTGGAGCTTCTTCGCGTCGCGCACCAGCGCGGCGCTCGCCGCGAAGGCGCGCGGGCCCACTACGACTGCGCCGAAGGAAGACAGGTCGTACGCCCCGACCACCTCCGGTGCGATCGGAGTGACGGCCATGCCGAGCTGCGAGAGCATCGGCATCACGTTGTCACCCACGCCCTGGATGTACGCCACGCGCGTGTTGGCGGGGAGCTTCGAATCCACCGCCTCCACCTGCACCGTCGCCGCGCGGTAGTAGCGAAGCGGCGGGATGTGGGAGTACACGATCGGGATGTAACCCGAGACGAAGGTCTCGCCGTTGCTCGCCGCCGACGCACTCACGTTGAACCGGCCGGCGGGAGGCGTGCCGCGCACGCGGAAGGTCAACGTGGCGGAGCCGTACGGCTGGAGCGCAGTGCGGCGCACCGCGCTGTCGGCGCGCAGTCCGGCTGGCAGCGTGACCGTGACGGTCACGCCACGGGGCGCTGACGTGGCCGACCTGAGATGCACGGCATACATCCGATCGAACGGCACGCCGGCACGCGCGTATTGCACTTCGTCGTCGAACAGCACGCTGATCGCCGGCACTGCCGCCACCGGGCGGCGCAGCTCCCCGCGCGCCGGGTCCGCTTCGCGGAAGATCACCGGCGATGCGTCCGCCACCACCTGAGCGCCCGCGATGCGCAGGTACGCCTGGGCGTGCGTATCGAACAACCGATCCTCGCCGATGGCAATGTTTTCCGCCGCTGTCGCGCCCTGGCCGGGCGGCACGAACATGTCGCCGCGCAGTCCGATGGCCAGCCACCACGGCACGCTCGCCGCCTGCGCCATCAGGGGCACCGTCACGTGCGATGCGCTGTCAGGCGCGATGACACCGCTGCCGGCGACGTGGCCGCCGTTCGTCAGCGTCGACACTCGCGCGCTGTCGAACGTGACATCGGCGTTGCCCTGGTTGTACACGCTCACCGTGACCGGCATCGTGTCGCCCACGGCGAGCAGCTCGCGCGGCGCGGTGGCCTCCACCAGCACCCCCGACGCAGCGAGGATCGCCGACCGCGCGCGACGCTGCGCTTCCCCGAGCGAGACGACGAGATCACCCGTCGCCTGGTCGCACCCACCGATCGCCAACCCACCGAGCGCAAACCGCCCGCAGCGCACGTTCTCCCGCACAGTCGACATCAGCCGCACCACCCGCGCGAGCGGCGTCACCATCGGCGCGGGCTCGACCAGTCGCTCCACGCTCCGCACGCTGGCGATCGCCGCCGGCAGCGAATCGAGCGCCGCGCGCGCCGACGCCGGCAGCGACACGCCGGCAAAGCGCGACCAGTCCGTCTGCACGCCCTCGAACATCGAGCGCTCGCGCCCGACCGGCACGCCGAAATGCGTCGCCTCGAGCGTGAGGTAATCCATCGACGTGCCGCGCCGCTCGAGGATGCCGAACCCCTGCGAC
>Ga0207657_10006456_pt1 | contig 12153 bp, 9 predicted proteins | sample KBSC33metaG_FD_184316 | JGI IMG/M metagenome (GOLD analysis project Ga0207657, IMG submission 184316) | Corn rhizosphere microbial communities from Kellogg Biological Station, Michigan, USA - KBS C3-3 metaG (SPAdes) (version 2) | ecosystem: Host-associated > Plants > Roots > Rhizosphere > Soil ...
GCTGACGTAGCCGAGGCCGGCGCCGCCATATTCCGGCGAGATAGTCGCGCCGAGGAGGCCGAGCTCGCCCATCTCGCTCATGATCTCGCGGTCGAAGCGCTCGTCGAGATAGGCCGAGGTCACCCGCGGCTGCAGCTTCTCCTGCGCATAGCCTTCGGCCGTGTCGCGGACGAGCCGCTCCTCGTCCGAAAGCTGGTGATTGAGATCGAACGGATCCTGCCAGTCGAACGGCAGGATGGCTGGCTCGGCCACGGCTTTTGGTCCCCGCTGTTGTGAAGTCGCGGGCGCTTTAGCGGTGCTGCGAGGGCCGCGCCACCCCTGCGCTATTTCGCGGGGGAAGCGCCGCTGCCGCCGAACGTCTGCTTGACCGACAGGCCGACGCTGATGTGCTGGTCGCGCTCGCGATATTCGTTGATGATCGCTTCGGGTTGCGCGCGGTTGGGGAAGAACAGCAGCCGGTTGCGCTTGCCGAAGGTGTGATCGAGGTTGAGCGTGATCGAGGTCCGGCCGCTCGGCCGGTATTCGACGAACGCATTCCACCCCGGGGCACCGCTGAAGCTCGAATCGAACTCGTCGGTGCGGAAGAAGGTGAAATGCTTGTTGTCGAACGCCTCGAAGCCGTACGAAAAGGCGCCCGCGTCGCGGCGGACCGTCAGGTCCCACTGCCAGTCGGGGAAGAATCCGCTCCAGTTGCGCTGGCGGCCGTTGATCGGATCCTCGACGCGCGTGCGCTGGATGGTGCCGGTGAGCTTGGCGCGCAGGCCCTTCCACAACTTGCCGAGCGGGGCGTCGAGCGTCAGGCTTGCGAAATAGCGCTTGCCGCTGCCGAGGTTGCCCGGCGCGTCGGCGCAGAACTTCGGATCGCCCGGGTGATTGACCTCGTCACAGATCAGGATCCGGTCCTGAAGCATGCTGACGAGGTCATGGCCGAGGTCGAGCTTGAACAATCCGTCGCCGAGCAGGGCATGATCGACGCTGGCGCGAAACTCCCACGTCCGCTGCGGCACGAGGTTGGCGTTGCCGCCATTGACCCGGCTGGTCGACAATTCCCCGAAGCTGATGAAGTCGTAGAAGTCGAGCTGGGCGACCGTCCGCTTGACCGAGAACTGGCTGTGCCAGCCGCCGCCCGGCTTCCAGTCGAGCGAGATATTGGGCTTGAGGAACTTGAGCGTCCGGTCGGCCGTGGCGTCACCGCGCACCGTCAGGGTGGAGAATTCATAATTGACCCCGCCGTCGACGCGAAGCGTGGGCGATAGGGTCTTGCCGACGCTGACATAGACCTCTCCGCGCTTCTCCTTCACCGTTGCGTCGGCGATCGAGAGGTCGACGGGCACCTTGGTGCCGTCCTCGTCGACCTGGTTGAGCTCCACATGGTCGTCGAGGGTGTTGTACGACGCCTCCGCTCCAGCTTCGAAGGAAAAGCCGAGGAGGCTCGATCGGGTCCAGCTGACTCGGCCGATGGTCTCGTTGCGCCTGGCGTCGATCAGCTGGTCGAAACCGCCGTTCGTCACCCCGCCTTCGTCGATCAGGCCGTCGCGCTGGACATATTGATCGAAGTCGTGCCGCTTGCGCCGGGTGGCCAGCGCGACGAACTTGATCGCGCCCTTGGCCAGCGGTCGGGTGACGTCGCCGCCAAGCTCGATCACCGGGTCGCGGTAATGCTGGAACAGGTTGTCCTCGTGCTGCGGGTCGTCCGCGGGGGTGACGATGTTCTTCTGGAACAGGTCGAAGCGGCTCGGCTGCCAACGGACGTTCAGCCGGTAGGCATCGTCCGCTCCGTGCTCGAGCGCATAAGCGGCCGAGATGAACGGGTTTTTGTTGGCATAGACATTGTGCTTGCGCCGGAACTCGACAAGCTCGCCGGTCTCGGCGTCGGTCAGCGTATCGGTACCTTCTTCGAACTGCTTGTTGAAATTGTTCCCGGCCGAGATGTTGAAGCTCGACGGCCCTTTCCGGATCAGCGCGTTGGCCGAGACGTTGGGCTGGATGAACCCCTGGTAGCGCCGCACCGCGCCCACAGTGACGTTGGCGTCGAACCCGCCGGCGTTGGACAGGACGATGTTGAGCACTTGGCTCTTGCCCGCATAGTCCGAGCCGTAGAGGTCGCCCGAGCCGAGCTCGACGCGGACCACGCGCTGGGCGGGAATGCGCTGCAGCGTCGTGTCGATCGTCTCCGACTTGGTGCTCGGGCGAGCGCCGTTGATGACGACGTTGCCGGCAGTCCCGGCAAAGCCGCGCACGTCGACATTGCCGGTCCCGCTTTGCGTCGCGCCGAGGTCGAGCTGGAAACCCGGAACATGCTGCGCGATGTCGAGCGCGTTGCGCGGAGCGAACTGCGCGAAATATGCGGCGTCGTAGACCGTCGTCCGGCTGCTGCTCGGACCCGGCGACGCGACCGATCCGCCAGGAGCGGCCGATTGCGCGAGTGCCGGAGCGGCGAGAGCGAGCGCCGGAATTCCGACGGTGGACAGCCAGATGTGGCGCACCACGTTTGTTCCCCTTGTTGTTGAGCGGCGCCTAGGCACGGCATTGTCCGGACCGCGACGGAACTTCGATCAATCGACAGACGGATCGACCGAAGCCCGCGCCGCGACTCATGAACGGTCGAACGGCTGGGCTTCAGCGCACCCGGCCGAACAGCCGGCGCTGGACCAACTCGTCGACCGACAGCTGGCGCTGCCCCGAAGGCTCAGCGGAGCGGACGAATTCCGGCGTGATTCCGAGCGCCTTGAACTGGGTCAGCGTTTCCGCCGGAAGGTTGCGGTAGCCGATGCGCTCGAAGCCGGTGATGAACTCGGGCGAGATGCCGAGCGCTCGGAATTGCACCAGCTCGTCGGGCGGCAAATTGCCGTAGCCTGCCCGGGCGAAGCCGCCGATCCATTCCGGCGTTATTCCAAGCGCCTTGAACTCGATCAGGCTGTGAATGCCCGCCGGCCGGTATCCGGCCTGGGCGAGGTCGCGGATGTAGCGGCCGTCGACCTGGAGCGCTGCGAGCGCAGTCAGGTCGTCGATCGTCGGCGTCGGATAATGCGCTGCGGCGATCGCGTCGATCACGTCGCGCCGCGCATTGACCGCCATCAGCCCGAACGCCTGGTCCTGCGTCGGGCGGCCGATGCCGCGGTCGATCAGCAGCTGGGTGAACCGCGCGTCCGCGGTGAACCCGCAATCGCCCGCCGCATAGGATTCGCCGCCATGCCCGGTGCAGTCGAGGCGCCCGGCTTCGCGGATCAGGGCAAAGCGAACCGGCCGGGAGCCGGAAGCGCGAAACCCTGCGGTATCGAGCCCGACGAGCTCCGAGGGCAGGAACTCGGTCGACCAGTCGTGGCGGTCGCGGTTGCGGTCCTGGTCGCGAAAGGTGGCGTGGATCCGCGCGCCGTCCCCCCGCTGCGGCTCGAGCGTGAAGTGGATCCAGTCGGACGGGGCTGCGACGCAGGCCGAGGACACGGTCAGGGCCGCGACCATCAGGGCCAGCAGGAAGGTGAGACAGCGATTCATCGGGAATGTCCTTTCGTCAGGCAAGGCTCGCCCGTTCGCCCGGGCCAGGCGTTGAAAATTCGGCAGTGTGCGGTCTTGAGGGTTGCGGCGGCGGATCAGCCGTCGTCGGTATCGTCCTCGGGCGGTTCGGGCGGCCGCGGGGCAGCAGGCGGGCGTGCGCCTTCGAATGGCCAGCCCTTGAACTTGGGTCCGGTGACGTGGACGTCCCCGGGGACGCCCATCGCCCGCTCGACGATCTGGCTGTTGGTCACTGCTCCCGTTGCCCGCGCACGCGCGATCTGGGCCGGGCTGATCCCGAGCGTGCGCAGCTCGACCAGGCCTTCGAGGTCGGGCCGGGCGCCGGCGGCGATCGCGCCGCGGACGTACGAGCCGTTGAGGCCGATGGCGCGGGCTTCGACGAGCTCGTCTAGGCTGAGGCGAGGAAGCCCGGCGCTGGCCAGCTCCGCGACATAGTTCGGAGTGACCCCGACCGCCTTCATCTCGACGAAGCGGTTGGCGTCGACCCGGGCAAGGTGCGGAGCGGCAGAGCGGATCGCTGCGACATATTCGGGCGTGACTCCGACCGCGCGCATTGCATAATCCTTGTCGCGATATTTACTGGCCTGCTCGCGCGCCCGCTCGGCGACCCGCTGCGCCTGCTCGATCGCGCGGTCGCGGGCTTCGGAGGCGCGCTCGAGTGCGGCGTCGCGGGCGTCCTGCGCGCGGTCGGCTGCGTCCTGGGCAGCATCGGCCGCGTCTTCGGCTTCCTCGGAGTCGTAGCGGGCCTGGCCAACCGCTGCGACAGCAGTCGAGACCGACGTCGAAACGCCTTGGGCGATGATGTGCGGCAGGTCCGACGCCGGCTGCACCGGCTGATAGTAAGGCTTGGACGTGTCGACCTTCCGCGCGGCCAGGGCAGCCTTGGTTTCGGGCGTCTGCTTCGGGGTGAGCGTCAGCGCGGCGAGCGGGGCTGCAACGACTAGCGCACCGACGAATACGCCGAGCCCGAACGACCGTGCGGCGGGTCCGCGCACCGTCTTGCCGTCGAGCACGCGCGCAACACGGCGGGCAAGGGAACTGCGCGACGGGGCGACGCCGTGGGCGCCGAGCAGCAGGCCGGGGCATTCATGCCGGGCCACGCCGACCAGCAGCTGGGCATAATCCGTGTCGACAATGTCGGCTGCGAGCACCGCATCGTCGGCGGCTTCCTCGCGCAGCTGGTGCGCCTCGCGGGCGAGCATCCACACCAGCGGGTTGAACCAGAACAAGGCGGTCGCAACACGGGCGAGCAGCAGCTTGATCCAATCCATCCGGGCGACGTGGGCAAGCTCGTGCGCGATGATCGCTTCGGCTTCGTCCGCGGCTTCTACCGCGCGGCCGTTGAGCAGGATCACCGGACGCATCAGCCCCCAGCTGATCGGCGAGGCGAGCGCGTTGCTGGTGAGCAGCGCAGTGCCATGCTTGAATCCCATGCGCTGCTGGGCGCGGGCGAGGGCGGTCAGCCAGTGGCCGTCGATCAAGACGTCGGCCCGGGCGCGCAGCGCCACCAACCGGAAGATCGCGAGGAAGGTGATCAGCAGCAGGATGACGGCGGGCAGCGCGTAGAGCGCGGACGCAGCTTCAACCGGCCCGATCGAGAACGACGGTCTGGCCGCAGCCTTGCTCGCGGCCGAAGGCACGACTTTGCTTGCAGCGGCGGCCGTGGCTTGCGGCGCGGGTGCGACGCTTGCCGGTGGCGCAGCCTCGGGCGCCGGGGCCGCGAGCACCGGAATCTCCAGCGGCACGGTCGGCAACACCAAGGGTGCGAAGGCGACCACGACCAAAGCGAGCAGGCCGATATGCGCCACCCACGACCGCTCGGCCGCCGAGCGGTGGGTCATCAGCTTCAGCAGGCCGAGCGCGAGCCCGGCGACGATCAGCGATTTCAGCGCGATGCCGATGAGCACGGACATTATTTGCCCCCTTTCGCCTGCCGGGCGCGGGCGATCATCTGTTCGAGCGCGTCCAATTCGTCGTCCTGGATCTTCTCCGACATGCCGAGCAGCGCCGAGGCGGCGCTCGCCGGCGAGCCGTCGAAGAACACCCGCACGATTTCGGTCAGCGCCGACTTCTTTGCCGCGGTCTCAGAGACGACCGGGCTGTAGAGAAAGCCGCGCTCCGAGTCGCTGCGCTGGACGAAGCCTTTGTCTTCTAGCCGCTTGAGCATGGCGCGGATCGCCGAGCCGCTCAGCTGGTCGGGAAGGGCTTCGGCGATGTCGGCGACGATCACCGGCCCGCGCTCATAGAGGATATCGACGATCTGACGTTCGCGCGGCGGAAGCTTGCTCAGCATCATTATTCCCTTCCAGGCGCGGGATTCGCCGCGCTACGTTTGTAGCGTGTGCTACATTTGTAGCGTCGATGCAAGAGCAATTTCGACGAACGGTGGCGGAGAGGGTGGGATTCGAACCCACGGTGAGCGTGAACCCACGGCGGTTTTCAAGACCGCTGCCTTAAACCACTCGGCCACCTCTCCTTAATCGAGGGCCGCATATCGTTCGGAGCGCCGGGCTGTGCAAGGCGCACGATGAACCAAGCTGGTCGTATGTGGGTTGGACACACTAGCCTCGGTTGTAGCGAGGAGGCGTTGTGAGCGTGAGCAGCTGGATTGCAATCGGAGCAGGGGCGGCGAGTCTCGCCTCGACGACTCCGCAGCTCGCGCAGGTCTATCCGGCGGCGGCCCAAACTTACCAGCCGGCCTATTCCCAGCCGGCCTATACCGCTCCGGCGGCCGATCCGTGGCAGAGCTACAAGGTCCGGCTGACCGCGCTCGCCCGGCAGCAGGGGGTGCGCGAAGCCACGATCCAGTCGGTCGTCCCTGGCCTGCAGCTCAACCGCCGGGTGATCCAGCTCGACCATGCCGAGCCGCTCGCGTCGAGCTCGGGCGGGGTGCCGTCGATGCAGCCCTACATCCGCAAGCATGTGACGACGTCGCTGATCAGCCGCGGGCAGAGCAATTACGCGAATCATTACCAAGGCCTGCGCTGGATCGAATCGCGCTACGGCGTCGACCCAACGATCCTGCTGGCGATCTACGGGCACGAGACCAGCTACGGTCTGGTCACCGGAAGCAACGACCTGCTCGAGGTGCTCGGGAGCATGGCCTATGGCGGCCGCCGCCGGGCGATGTTCGAAAATGAGTTCATCGCCGCGCTGAAGCTGATGGACCAGGGCGTGCCCCGCTACATGCTCAAGGGCAGCTGGGCAGGGGCCACCGGTTTTCCGCAATTCCTGCCTTCCGTCGCTTTGCGGTTGCGCGCCGACGGCGATGGCGACGGCTATGCCGACATCTGGCGCGACGAGCTCGACGGCCTGGCCTCGATCGCCTCATACCTGCGCGATGCCGGATGGAAGCCGTCGGTGCCTTGGGGCGTTCGTGCGCAAGTCCCGCTGAACCTCAATCGCGCTGCGCTGCGCAGCACGATTACCGCACCCAAATGTCCGCAGGTGTACAAGCGGCACACCCGCTGGCTCACCGTCCGCGAATGGCGCTCGCTCGGGGTCACGCCTTATTATTCGGGGCTCGGCGACAATGAGATGGCGACCCTGTTCGAGCCGGAGGGCGCCTCGGGCTCGGGCTATCTCCTGACCAACAATTATCGCGCGATCCTCGATTACAATTGCTCGAATTTTTACGCCATGTCGGTCGGACTGCTGGCGAATGCGATTGGTCGGCGGTAGACAGGGGCTCCCGCCCATCGAGCAGTAGGATTCTGGTCCACTTCATGCGCCGCTTTGCCCTGTTTGCCACCGCCGCTTCAGTCCTCCTCGCAACCGCTGCGCCAGCCGCCGCCCCGCAATTCGATACTCCGGCCAAATATGCCTATCTGATCGATCTCAGCTCCGGCGCGACGCTGTACGAGAAGAATGCCGACGCGCGCATGCCGCCGGCATCGATGGCCAAGATGATGACCACCGACGTCGCGTTCGAGCTGATCGACAGCGGCAAGCTGCCGCTCAGCAAGATGTGCACCGTGCGGCCCGAGACCTGGCAGAAGTGGCATGGGCCGCAGGCCGGATCGACCATGTTCCTCAGCCCCAACGAGCAGGTCAGCGTCGAGAATCTGCTCAAGGGCATCGTCACCTTGTCGGGCAACGATGCTTCGGTCGTGCTCGCGGAGTGCATTTCCGGGACCGAGCAGGCCTTCACCGACCAGATGAATTCGCTCGGCAAGAAGATCGGCTTGACCAACAGCCACTTCGGAACCGCCAACGGCTGGCCCGACAATGGCGTGACCTACGTCTCGGCGCGCGACCTCGCGACGCTCGCCCGGTACGAGATCGAGAACCATTACAAGCTCTACAAGCAATTCTATTCGCTGCCGAGCTTCACCTGGGGCAAGACGCTCGGCTCCGGCCAGGACATCACCCAGCAGAACCGCAACCCGATCCTCGGCGTCATTCCCGGCGCCGACGGCCTCAAGACCGGCCACACCGACGAGGCCGGCTACGGCTTCACCGGCTCGGCCGAGCAGAACGGCCGCCGGCTGATCATGGTCGTCGCCGGGCTCGACAGCTGGAACGCGCGGGTCAACGAGTCCAAGCGGCTGATGGAATGGGGCTTCAATGCCTGGCAGGCCAAGCCCCTGTTCCAGGCCGGCGCCAAGGTCGGCACCGCCAAGGTCCAGCTCGGAAGCTCGAGCGAAGTCAGCCTGGTCGCGCCGCGCAACCTCGCCGTCACTGTGCCCGCGGGGCTGATCTCCAGCGCGGTGACCAGCATGAAGATCCGCTACCAGGGCCCGGTCGCCGCTCCGATCAAGAAGGGCGACCATGTTGCCGACCTGGTGATCACCACCAGCGACACGCCGCCCCAGGTGGTCCCGCTCGTCGCCGGCGAGGACGTCGGCCAGGCCGGCTTCTTCGGTCGCATCTGGCTCGGCTTCAAGCAGCTGCTCGGGATGGCGTGACCGCCCGCGGCAGGTTCATCAGCCTCGAAGGCGGGGAGGGGGCCGGCAAGTCGACGCAGGTGAAGGCGCTGGCCGCCGCCCTCCGCGAGCGCGGCCTCACCGTGGTCGAAACCCGCGAACCCGGCGGCAGCGAAGGCGCCGAGAAGATCCGCGAACTGCTGCTCGACGGCCCGGAGGAGCGCTGGGGACCAGAGGCCGAGGCCTTGCTGTTCGCAGCTGCCCGCGCCGACCATGTCGCGCAGACGATTCGGCCAGCCCTTGAGGCGGGGCAGTGGGTGCTGTCCGACCGCTTCGTCGACAGCTCGCTGGCTTACCAAGGCGGCGCCGGCGGCCTCGGCATCGAGGCGGTGCGGGCGATCAACAGCTTCGGCATCGGCGACGCCTTTCCCGACCGGACCCTGGTGCTGCAGCTCGACGAGGGCGGCGACCGCGCGCGAGCGCGCGATGCCGCCGGAGCCGACCGCATCGGCGGCCGCAGCGCTGAATATCACCACAAGGTCGAGCTCGCCTTCCGCCTGATCGCCGTCGAGGAGCCCGATCGCGTGAAGCTGATCGACGCGTCGGGCGTCCCGGCCGCCGTCACCGCGCGCCTGCTCGACGCGATCGCGGACCTGCTGCCGTGATCGTCGGCCAGGACAAGGCGGTCGAGCAATTCGCCAGCGCCTGGGCGTCGCGCAAGCTCCACCACGCCTGGCTCCTCGCCGGGCCGCGCGGCGTCGGCAAGGCGAGCTTCGCCCATGCCGCCGCTCGCCGGGTGCTCGCCGACGCGGCGGGACCGGCATCGAGCCTGCCGGGCGTCGAGACCAGCGATGACCATCCGATGGTCAGGCTGGTCGAAGCCCGCAGCCACCCCGACATGCGCCAGCTCGAGCGGCTGGTGAACGAGAAGACCGGCAATCTCGCGCGCAGCATCAGCGTCGACCAGGTCCGCTCGCTGGCCGATCTGTTCGATCTCAGCCCGGCGATGTCCGACTGGCGCGTGGTGATCATCGATTCGGTTGACGAGCTCGAGCCCGCCGGCGCCAACGCGCTCTTGAAGATGCTCGAGGAGCCGCCGCCCAACAGCATCTTCTTCCTCGTCAGCCACGCCCCCGGACGGCTTCTCCCGACGATCCGATCGCGCTGCAGACGGCTGGATTTTCAAGCCCTTGACGATGACGCCATGACGTCGGTCCTCGAGCTGGCCGCGCCCGAGACGAGCGCCAGCGAACGCGCGAAGATCGTTGCGATGTCGTTCGGCTCGGCGGGCCGGGCGCTCGCCTTCGCCGCGCTCGGCTTGGCCAAAATCGAGGATGCGGCCACCGCCATCCTGCGCCAGGGCGACCCGACCAACGCCCGCCGCTCGGAGCTCGCCTCGGAGCTCGGCAAGCGCGGCGCCGGGGAGCGATACGCAGCGTTCCTCGAGCTCGCGCCGACCCTGATCGCCCGCGAAGCGCGCCAGGTCGACGGCGCGCGGCGCGAACGGGCGCTCGACGCTTATGCCCGGGCCCGCGAGCTTGCGGCCGTCGCGCCGCGCGTGTCGCTCGATCCGGCCGCAACCGTGTTCCAGCTCGGCGGCATCCTCGCTTCGGTGGCGGACCCGCCGCTTCCTTGAAGCTCCGGCGAGGGGCGGTTAGGGCGGGCACGAATGTCCGAGCCCTTCTATATCACGACCGCGATCAGCTATCCGAACGGCCCGCCGCACATCGGCCACGCCTATGAGGCGATCGCCGCCGACGTCATCGCCCGCTTCCAGCGCAGCCAGGGCCGCGACGTGCGCTTCCAGACCGGGACGGACGAGCATGGCCTGAAAATGGCCCAGGCGGCCCGCGCCGAAGGCGTGGAGCCGCGCGCCTTCGCGAATAAGATGTCGCGTCTTTTCCAGGACATGTGCGACATTCTTAACGTGTCGTACGACCGCTTCATCCTGACTTCGGAGCCCGAACATTATCGCGCCAGTCAGGCGATCTGGAAGGCGATGGAGGAGAGGGGGGACCTCTACCTCGGCCGCTACGAGGGTTGGTACTCGGTCCGCGACGAGGCTTATTACGACGAAACCGAGCTCGTCTCTGGCGAGGGCGGCGAGAAATTGTCGCCCAACGGGACGCCGGTCGAATGGACGGTCGAGGAGAGCTGGTTCTTCAAGCTCTCCGCTTACCAGGACAAGCTGCTCGACCATTATTCGGCCAATCCGGAGTTCATTCGGCCCGAAAGCCGCCGCAACGAGGTCGTTCGCTTCGTCGAGGGCGGTTTGAGCGACCTCTCCATCTCGCGCACCAGCTTCGACTGGGGCGTTCCGGTGCCGGGCAGCGACGGGCACGTGATGTATGTGTGGCTCGACGCGCTGACCAACTACATCACCGGGCTCGGCTATCCCGACGATACGGAGCTCTGGCGGCGCTACTGGCCGGCCGACATCCACCTCATCGGCAAGGACGTCGTGCGCTTCCACGCGGTCTATTGGCCGGCGTTCCTGATGTCTGCCGGGATCGCGCTTCCCAAGCAGGTCTACGGCCACGGTTTTCTGCTCAGCCGCGGCGAGAAGATGTCGAAGAGCGTCGGCAACGTCGTCGACCCGATCGCGCTCGCCGAGCGCTTTGGCGTGGACGCGCTGCGCTATTTCCTGATGCGCGAAGTGTCGTTCGGCCAGGACGGGAGCTACAGCGCCGAGGCCATCGTCAACCGCGCCAATGCCGAGCTCGCGAACAGCTTCGGCAATCTCGCGCAGCGAACATTGTCGATGATTTTCAAGAATCTCGACGGCGTTCTTCCGGCTGCTGGTGATGCTCCGGAAGATCTCGAGCTGCTGGCCCTCGTGCGCAGTGCAGCGAGTGAAGAATTGCCCGAGGCGTTCGAGCGGCTCGCTTTCTCCGTCGGAATCGACGCCTGGCTGCGCGCGGTGTTCGCGTGCAACGCCTATGTCGACACGCAGGCGCCGTGGGCGCTGCGCAAGACCGACCCGCAACGGATGGCAGGCGTGCTCGGCACGCTGGTCGCGGCCGTCCGCGAGCTCGCCGAGGCGATTGCTCCGGTCATCCCGGATTCGGCCGGCAAGCTCCTCGGCGTAATTGATGCTGGGCAGGCGGGCGCTGCCATCACTCAGCCAACCCCTCTGTTCCCGCGCCTCGAGCTCGAGGAGGAGACGGCCGAAGAGGCAGCGACATGAGGCTGATCGATAGCCACTGCCATCTGAATTACGAAGGCCTCGCCGAGCGCCAGGAGGAAGTGCTCGAGGCAGCCCGCCAACGCGGCGTCCAGGGCTTCCTCAACATCTCGACCCGCCAGCGCGAATGGAATGACGTCGTCGGAGTTGCCGAGCGTAATGCGGACGTCTGGGCCACGGTCGGCGTTCATCCGCACGAAGCCGATGCCCATCCCGACCTTGGCGCGAAGGCGCTCATCGAGGCTGCATCACATTCCCGTGTGATCGCGATCGGGGAGTGCGGGCTCGATTATTTTTACGACAAGTCCGATCGTCAGGCGCAGCGCGAGCGTTTTGAGGCGCATATCGACGCCGCGCGCGAGACCGGACTGCCGCTCGTCGTTCACACCCGCGAGGCCGAGGCGGACACCGCCGAGATACTCGAGGCTGCGGTGAGGGAAGGGGGCGTGACCGGAGTCCTCCACTGCTTCACCGGCTCGGCCGAGCTGGCGCGCAAGGGGCTCGACCTCGGTTTCTACGTCTCGCTGTCGGGTATCGTCACGTTCAAGAATGCCGCCGATCTCCAGGAAACCGCCAAATGGCTTCCGGCGG
>Ga0207657_10006459_pt1 | contig 12148 bp, 5 predicted proteins | sample KBSC33metaG_FD_184316 | JGI IMG/M metagenome (GOLD analysis project Ga0207657, IMG submission 184316) | Corn rhizosphere microbial communities from Kellogg Biological Station, Michigan, USA - KBS C3-3 metaG (SPAdes) (version 2) | ecosystem: Host-associated > Plants > Roots > Rhizosphere > Soil ...
CGACCAGGACGTCATCCGCACCTGGATCCAGGTGCGCTACGTCTACAACAAGGGCGACATCGATTACAACTACCGCTACGAGTCGAGCGACGTCGGCGCCGAGGACGCATTGCGCTTCTATGCGTCATCGGGCAAGTCGATCCTCATCGCGCTGAGCGCGTACACCCCGACGTCCACCTGGCCGCTGCCGCAGGGTGACGCGTTCGTGGACTTTCTCACCCAGACGCTGATCCACTACAAGAGTCGCTACCCGAACATCCGTTACATCCAGGTAGGCAACGAGCCAGACGCGAACGACGAGACGATGGCGACCTACTATCCCGTCTACCGTTCGTACTACCGCGCCGTGAACGCCGCCAACGCCGCGCTCCATCTCACCGGTGACGACCGGATCCTCATCAGCAACGGTCCGTTCACGAGCAACGTGCCCAACATGCTGGAGTACGCCGACGGCTTCCTCGCCGCGTATGCCGCCGATCCGGACACGGCGAAGAAGCTCGACTTCTTCTGCTTCCACAGCTACGGCGAGACCAATCGGCCGATCGAGCTGCTCACGGCGCGCCAGCGCATCGATGCCGCAATGGCGACGCACGGACTCCCGTCGATTCCCGTATTCGTCGACGAGTACGGAGTGTTCGGTGGATCCTCGCTCCCGGTGCGCTTCACCAAGGCCGACCTCGTGACGATGCAGCCAGCCGGCCAGCTCACCAAGGCGTTCTATCTCTACGAGGGCGGCATCGACCGGGTGTTCAACTGGGCGATCTTCCACGCCACGCTGCCAATGAAGTCCCAGCTCGCCGACGTCGAGACGGCGATCCCGTATCCGTACGGAAACGCCCTCCTGCTCGCGCACCGACTCTCCGAGCGCGGGACGCGCATCGCCGCCACCTCCAACGCGATCAACGACCTCGGACTCGGCACGCACGTCGTCGCTGCGATGAAGGACGGTCGCGGCATCGCCATCCTCCTCTGGAACTTCAATTGGCGCGACTCGGTGGAGACGCCGACGTTCAACGTCATGGTGAAGAACGTGCCGCACTCCGCCGTCGGCGGCGGCAAGGTGCGTGCGACGATCACCATGATCGACTCGAAGACCAACAACTATTACACCAACCACGCCCAGAGCTCGCTCCAGGCCACGTCCACCACCATGCTGGACTACGCACCGACGCTGAACATCCCGATCCGCCTCGAGCGTTCGGCTGTCGCGCTGATCGAGCTCGAGCACGTCGACGCCGCCTGTGAGCACAGTGCATCCGGCGCCGGCAACTCCGGGAAGTGTGAGTAGGCTGTCATCTCGGGCAGGCGCGATATGAAGCAGGTGTCATCCCGCAGGCGCGAAGCGCCTGTCGGGATCTCCCTCACCCGGCGCGAATTCCTCGCGGCTGGCGCCTCCCTCGCCGCCGCGGGGCTCGTCGGGTGCGCTGCCTTTTCGAATCGCGGCGCGTTCACCCGCAACGGACGATCACTCGCCGAGTGGCTCGGCTACCCGGCGAGCACGCCCCTCCTCATCATCCACGCCGACGACGTCGGCATCGCACGCTCGGCGAACGCCGCGACCATCAGGTCGTTCGGGCGACGCACCATCACGTCGTGCAGCGTGATGGTGCCCTGCCCCGACGCTCCCGCCTTCGCCGACTGGGCACGCGTGCATCCCGAGGCCGACGTCGGCGTGCACTTCACCCTCACCTCTCAGCCGAGCGAGCGGTGGGGACCGGTGGCCGGTGCGTCGCGCGTGCCCACGCTCGTCGAGGCTGACGGGATGTTTCCTGCCCGCCTCGAGCGCGACCATCACGTGGATCCGCGCGAGCTGGAGATCGAGCTTCGCGCCCAGGTCTCGCGCGCGCGTGCGTTCGGCCTCGACCTCACGCATCTCGACGGTCACCAACACATCGTCCAGCGACGCAGCGCCGAAGTGTTCGACGTCCTCCTTCGCATCGCGCGCGACGAGCGGCTTCCCTTCCGTTTTCCGCGCGACTGGCTGCCGCAATCACCGTGGGGCGCGCAGGCTTTCGGTTCGGCGACTGTGCCGCTGGAGCGGATGATCTCCATCTCGCCCAAATCGGCGACGCCCGACCGCTGGACCGAGTGGTACGCGTCGCAGGTTCGCGCGATTCCCCCCGGGCTCAGCGAGCTGTTCGTCCACCTCGGCATCCCGGACGACGAGCTCCGCGCCGTCGTGCCGGACAGCGCCAACTGGGGTTCCGCATGGCGCGGCCGCGATCTCGCGGCGATCGAGAGCGTTGCGCTCGCGAACGCCGAACGGGATGTTGGCGCGCGGCGCATCGGATGGCGCGAGGTGCGGGACTACCTGCGTGCGATGTAACGGGCTCGCGCTACTTCAGGTGCGCCACGACGTCCTCTCCGTCGTGCTGGTGCCGCGCGACGAGCCAGCCATACAGCACTCCGTCTCCTGACGGGATCGCGCCGTACACCGCCTCCACCCAGCCGGTGACGCGCTTCGACGGTGCATCCGCTACGGACGAGAGGCGGATCGCGGGCACGTCCACGCACCGGCGAAACGGCGTGCCGTCTCGCACGAGTGCTCGCGCCACGCCGCCGCCACGCGTGTTGATCCAGCTCCACGTGAGCATCGTGTAGCGGATTCCGCGCGCGCGATCCGCCGCCGGGCCGAGATCCTCCGACGGATCGCCGTAGATCGTGTACGGGATGGCATTGGTCTGCGCCGAGTTCAGATACTTCATGTCACCCGGGATCGACTGCACCGATACGATGGAGGGCGTGGCCGACAGCGTATCGCACGCCGTGCCGTTCCCCGCCTGCTGGCCCTGTCCCATCCACGGCGCCGTGCGTGCCGGGATCCAGCGCGAGGCGGGCGCGCCTGTGTCGCGGCTCGCCGAGTCCGCGCGCTCGAATCGCAGTCCCGTCGGATCGATGTCGGAGAGGAGCAGGTGGCCATAGTGCACTTCGCTCGCCGGGTCGTCACCGGAGAAACCCCAGCCACCACGATGAAACAGCATCGGCGCACCGTCCGCGCCCGTCACGATCTCGCGCGCGTCGAGCCGTGCGAGCCCGGGATCCGGACACGAAACGCCGTTGCCCGCATGCGGCCGAAGAATACTCGAGGTGAGCGAGAATCCGGTTGGCGTACCATCGGCGTAGCGCAGTGCCGCGGTCGGCACCCGCAGCTGCACGCAGAAATCCGCGTGTCCCTGGTTGTCGTTGTTGTATCGCCCGCGATAGCCGCCCGTCACCGGCGGGCGCATGGATGGATCGGTACTCATCAACGTCGTGCCCCGCGTCACGCCACCTTCGCCGATCGCGTCCACCGTGAACCAGTAGCGTTCGCCCGTGTTCAGCGAATTGATCGTCAGCGTGTCGACGTCGTTCACCTGGTAGTTCGCGTACAGCTTGTCCGGCGCGATGCCGAAGCGCACGACGTATCCTGTCGCGCCCGGTGACCGCGTCCACTGCAGCCTCGCCGACCGTTCGTCACCGGCGCTGCGATTCACGCTGAGTCCCGTCACCGGCGCCGGTGCCGGGGCGTCGCTCACACCGAACACGCGCAGGTCGCGCACGGCGAACTTCCCGCCCGCCGCGGTGCGCACGTTGGTTATGCGGAGCCAGCGCGTCGTCACCGGCGTGTCGAGTTGCACGTACTCGTGGGGCGCATCACGCGTCGTGCGGCTGCGATCGATCAGCATCGTCCAGTGCATGCCGTCGTCGGATCGCTCCACCACGTACTGCTCGGCGCCGGTGCCGGCGCGGTCCGTGACCCTGGTATCCTGTTCGCCGAAGTTCACCTGCAGCGCGTACACGCGTTCCGCTCGTCCCATGTCCACGGCGAGCCACTCGCCGGCGTCGCCCGTGCGTGCGCTCCATTGAGTACGGATGTCCTCGTCGAATGCGAGCGCCGGCGCATGCTGCGGCAGTGATGACGACGCCGTGGCCTGTTTCCATCCGGTGAGAAGCATCCACCGCGTTCGGTTGTGCTCCAGCGGCGATGTCGCGACGCCCGGATAGAACTGCGGATAGTCGCCGAGATACGTGTTGGCGCGCATCACGCCGTCGGCGTCGAAGCCGGCTGGGATGATGCCGATGCGGCGCTCGAACTTGTGGTGGACGGAGATGTCCATCGTCACCACGCGCCACCACTTGCCCTGCTTGTCCTGGAAGGTATTGCCGTGCCCGGCGCTGCCGATGAACCCGCCCGGCTTGTACGAGAAGGGACTGTACGGCGCGTAGGTGAAGCCGCTCATCGCCGAGCGAGACGTGTACACGCCGTCAGCGTACGTCTTCCACACCGTGCCTGGCGCCGAATACTGCAGGTAGTAGATGCCGTCGTGCTTCGTCATCCACGAGCCTTCCACGTACGGCCCGATCCGAAAGCCCTCGCTCATCACCGCGCCGAGGTTGTCGGCGCCGGATCGCTCCCAGCCGTGATGTCGGTAGTCGGCGTGCATCAGCTCGACCGGGCCGCCGATCACCTTGAAGTTCTGCTTCGGATCCAGCTCCACTTCCGAGATCCCGCCGTTGAGCGACGATCCGTAGGTGAGGTAGAGTCGCCCGTCGTCGTCGAGCCAGAGATTCGGATCGGCGTACTCCGCCAGGTCGGCAACCTTGCGCCAGTGACCCGCCTTCGGATCATTGGTGGTGTAGATCGCCTTCGTCCGGTGAGACGTGTAGTACATGCGGCCACCGATGAGCACGACCGATGGCGCATAGTTCTCCAGCGGATAGCCGTCGGGGACGACGAGCGTCCACTCGCGCATGTCCGGTGAGTACCAATAGCCGCCGCTCTTCGAGGCAAACAGGAAGTAGTCGTCGCCGTACAGCAGGATCATCGGGTCCGCCGCTTCGCGCCGACTCGGCGCGTCCGGCATGAAGCGGTAATCGATGTCGAGCGGGTTGGCGAAGGTGCTATGTGGCGGCGCGGCGTATGGATCGCGCGCGCCCACGGTGGGCGACGTCTGCTGGCTGGTCGGAATGACGGACGGGGCGACACAGGAGGCGAGGAGCACCGCGAGCAGCAGGGTCTGGGCAGGACGGCTCATGCCGCATCATAATATGGATCGCATAAACTCCGAGAGGCCGTCGTGTCACTGCGCTCCGTCATGATCGCGTTCCTTGTCGCCGCTCCTGCCCTTGCCTCGGCGCAATCCCTGAGCAGCCACGCCCCCGCGCCTCGCTTCACCGACCCCGATCGCCTCGCGAAGCTCGAGCGCGCCATTCCGGCGATCGACAGCCTGATGTCCGCCTTCGCCGCGCGCAATCGCGTGCCCGGAATCGCGTACGGCATCGTCGTCGACGGCAAGGTGATTCACATCGGCACCGCCGGCCTGCGCGACATCAAGGCGAACGCGCCCGTGGACACCAGCTCCGTATTCCGCATCGCCTCGATGACCAAGAGCTTCACCGCGCTCTCCATCCTGAAGCTGCGCGACGAAGGCAAGCTCTCGCTCGACGATCCCGCCGAGAAGTACGTGCCCGAGCTCATGTCGCTCAGGTATCCGACGAGCGACTCGCCGAAGCTCACCATCCGATATCTGTTGTCGCATTCGACCGGATTTCCCGAGGACAATCCGTGGGGCGACCAGCAGCTCGCCGACAGCGACGAGCAGCTCTCGCGGATGCTCCGCCGAGGCATTCCGTTCTCCACGTCGCCCGGCACCAACTACGAGTACTCCAACCTCGGCTTCGCCATCCTCGGCCGGGTCGTCGCCAACGTGTCAGGCATGCCCTACGCGCGCTACGTGCGCCAGAACGTGCTGCTGCCACTCGGCATGACGTCCACTACGCTCGAGCACGCGCAGGTGCCGGCGAACCGGCTCGCGCATGGCTATCGATTGCAGGACGGCCAGTGGCTCGAGGAACCGCAGCTTCCCGACGGCTCTTTTGGTTCGATGGGCGGCATGCTCACCTCGGTGAGCGACCTCGGGAAGTGGGTCGCCTGGATGCTCGACGCCTGGCCGCCGCGCGACGGTGCGGAGTACGGCCCGGTGAAACGCTCGTCGCGGCGCGAGATGCAGGAGGTCTGGCGCTTCAGCGGCGCGACGGCGGTGATGGACACGGCGGCGAACACCGTTTCACTCAGCGCTGGCGGCTACGGCTACGGGCTCGGCGTCACGCGCACCTGTCTCTTCCCATCACTGGTATCGCACAGCGGCGGGCTGCCCGGCTTTGGCTCCATCATGCGCTGGCTGCCCGATTATGGCGTCGGCATCGTCGCGCTGGGCAATCTCACCTACACCGGCTGGGGCGGCGTGACGACGCAGGCGCTCGACGCACTCATGCGCACCGGCGGCCTCGAGCCGCGCGCGCCGCAGCCGGCGCCCGTACTCCTCACTCGGCGCGATCAGGTGACGCGCCTGGTGAATCACTGGGACGACACGCTCGCCGATTCGCTCGCGGCGATGAATCTCTTCCTCGACGAATCGAAGCCGCGACGTCGTGCCGCGATCGAGCGCCTCACCGCCGCGGCCGGCGGAGAGTGCCACAACGAAGGCCCCTTCGTGGCGGAGAATGCCCTGCGCGGACGCTGGCGGATGCGCTGCGCGAACGGCGACATCGGTGTCGGCATCACCCTCGCGCCCACCGAGCCGGCGACGGTGCAATATCTCGAGGTGCGGGCGTTGCGACGCGAAGCATCCATCGCCGCACAACCGGCATGTCGCTGACGAGCCTTACCGCGCCTCCCCGAGCTCGCTGCCTTCCACGTGCCGCACGCTTCCCACCTTCGGCGGTTCCCCCGTCGCCAGCGCGTGCATCACCTTGAACATCGCGACGACGCGCGGCTGGTTCGACTTCATGTAGGTCACCGACCGCGCGTCCACCTCGATCAGGGCGATGCGCGGATCGTCCGGTCCGCCATTGCGCGCCCCGCCCTGATCCTCGAGCCACGCCTTCCAGTCCGGCTTGTACAGGTCGTGGATCTTCGACCGATCCTGCGTCACGCGTGCGCGTCCGCTCACCGACACCCACTCCCGCGAGCCGTCCTTGTAGTACGAGACGTTCACCTCGGGATTGGCCTGCAGCTCCTCGACCTTGTGGGTGTCGGTGCTCGTCATGAACCAGAGGTCCACGTCGTCGGTGCGCTCCTGGGTCTGCAGCGGACGCGACACGAGCGAGCCGTCCAGCGCGTGAGTGGTGAGCATCGCGATGTCGATGCCGTCGATGAGCTCGTACAGGTCGTCGAGCTTCTTCTCGAGCGGCACTTCCCGGTCGGTGTTCTTCTCGGTCGCGTTCGCCATCGGCTCCTCCAGCAAGCGTGTCGCGGCTGAGTCATTCCTGCCGCCAGTGCCGACAATGGAGGCAACGCCCATGCCGCCTCACCGCCCGATCCAGTATGACGCCTTCACCAGGAAGACATTGTCCGGCCTCGCCGCGAACAGGTTCCGGTAGTCGCGCCGTGCCGCAAAGTCGCCGATGTCGAGGTCGCCTTGCGACCGTGCCTGCGTCCACACGACGAACAGCGTGGACGCCGGCCGGTACTCCCACCGCAGCACCGCACTCGCATTGAAGCTCTTCTCGTTGAAGTCGGCGTTTGGCACCGTGCCCAGGTATGGCCGGAACCGATTGTCGTAGCTCGCTGCACGCGGGTTCGCGATCTCGCGCACGTTGGTGAAGTGGCCCGCTGACACGAACGGCTCGGCGTACATCTGCAGCGAGAGCGTGGGGCGCAGCGTCACGTCCAGCCGGCTCGTGAAGCTGAGCAGGTCCTGCTCCAGGTAGCCGAACAGGTAGTGCGTCGTGTCGGCGCCGACGACGCCCACGTTGCCCAGCCACTGCGTGTTGTCCTGGTTGCGCTGGTAGCGCGTGCCGATCTCGAAGTTCACGCGCGTGTTCGGCCGGATCGTGACGTATGGTCGCACCCGCCAGAGCATCGACCGTCCTTCGTCGGCCGTCGTGTAGATCGCCGCCACGTACGGCGACACCCGGCGCTTGGGATCCGCGCTCCAGTTCACGAGCACGTTCCAGCTCGGCGAGAGCCGCAGCGCCGGCCCGCCGCGCGCGCACCGGTCGCAGTAGATGGGGAGCGCGTTGTCCACCCACGAGTCCACCGACAGCGATGACCCGTTGGGCCGGTTCCCCTGCGCCAGCAGCTCGAACGTCGCACCGGTGGGCAGGCCGGCCGCCGTGAACTGCTGGTAGGTGAACGCCGCGAGCTGCGCGTTGCGCCACCCGCCATGCGGCTTCTTCGGCACGATCCCCCACTGCGTGTTCAGGTTCTGCAGGTCGGCGCGCGCGAGGTAGCCGAGATCGTTGCTCTCGTAGCCCGGCGTGATCCGCTGGTAGGCGACGTTCGCCCTCAGCACGCCTCCCACCTTTCCCGCCGATGCACCGAGCGCCAGGCCATCGAGCGAGGTGCGTGTGGTGTCGACGACGAGTCCGTCGTCCGGGCGCTGGTACTCGTGCACCCCCGACCGCTGCGTCGACGTGATGGCCCGTCGCGAGCCTCGCACCGTGCTCGCCGACAGCGAGCCGTCGATCTCGTAGCGGCCATTGCTGAAGCGGTGCCGCCCGTCCACCCCTCCCAGGTACGCGCTTCGCCGCAGGTAGAGCGCGCTCGTCGCGTCGAGCGAGCGGTCCACCGCGGTCGCGATCACGCCAAGTGCACTCTCGCCGCCACGGAAGTCGTGGCTTGCCCGCAGCACGCCATACGACGTGCGTGGCTCGACGACGAGGCCACCGGCGCGCACCCGATCGGTCATCGCGCCGAGCACGCCGAGCGACGTCCCGTCGGCGAGTCGCCCCGAGAGCTTGCCGGCACCGAGGATGCGCGACGCGCCCGGCACGTCGAAGGATGGATCGCTGACGAGCCCGCCGAGCTGCGGTGCGCGGCCGATGCGCCGCGAGTAGAACAGTCGCGTCGGATCGTCGCCGAAGCGGAAGATTCCCGTTCCCTCGAGGAAGAATGGCCGCTGCTCGGCGAGGAAGGTCTCGAACGCCGTGAGGTTGAGCTGGGCCGGATCGGCTTCCACCTGGCCGAAGTCCGGATTGATCGTCGCGTCGACGGTGAGGTTGGAGGTGAGGCCGTACTTGATGTCGGCTCCCATCGTGGCCTGCTGCGAGCGCGCGAAGCCGTCGGTGCGCGCGCTGCTCGTGTTGCGCGAGAGCACGTACGGCGAGACCTCGAGCCGCGTCGGTGAGCCAAGGCCGGTGAAGCCGCTCACGTCGCCGAACTGCGACGCGATGCCGGCATGCGAGCGCCGGTACACCGGCCAGCTGTAGCGCTCGTTGCGTCGCGCGACGTCGCGCATGAGCATGATCCCGAAGGTGAGTGTCGGCGCCGGCTGGTAGCGGATCTGGCTGAGCGGGATGCGGAACTCCGCCGTCCAGCCGAGCGAGTCGATCCGCGTCGCGACATCCCAGACCGCATCCCAGCTCACGTCCTCGCTGTTGTCGTCGTAGGTGTAGTAGTCGCGCCGCACCCCCGCCGGGTTGACGGCGAATTCGTACCCCGTGCGCCGGTCGTGGTACGAGTCGATCATCACCTTGATCTGGTCCGACGTCGTCTTCACGTCGCGCCGGCTGAGGAGGGCGATGATGCTGTCCGGCCTCGGATCGAAGGCGCGGATGAAGAAGTAGAGATTCGCGCCGTCGTAGGCGATCCGCGCTTCGGTACGGAAGGCGGGGTCGGCATCCTCGGTGGGGTCGAACATCCGGAAGCCGGTAATCGGTGGCGCAGCCCGCCACGCATCGTCGTCGTCGCGGCCGTCGATCACTGGCGGTCGCGACGCACGTGCCGGCCGAACGGCGCTCGATACCATCCGGGTCGCTGGTGGATCGTTCGTCTGCTGGGCGCCGCCGATCGACGGGCCAAGAAGGAGCACCGCTGCGCAGTTATATGCTAGTTTTTTAGCACTCATGATCGCACCTCTTGTCATCAGTCTCATCCCGCAGCGCGCACCGTCATCGTGTCATCCCGCAGCGCGAAGCGCTGTCGGGACCTACCGTCTCGCCGCCGCAGTCAACACTCGATTCGCATCTCCTGCCGCCAGATGCTGTGCCGCGTCGAGGTATGCGTCACGCACCTTGGTGTCGCGAAGTGCACCGCTGTTCGCCACTCCCAGCAGGACCGCCGCACGGTCGCCGCTCGAGGCAACACCGCTCGACGCGGTGATGATGCCGAGCGCGACCGGCTGCGATGCGCCGGCGTATCCCATCACCGCCCCGGTGAGCACGCTTCGCATGTCCCCCGATGACGGCACGGTGCCGAGCGTGTGGAAGAATGCCTCCCGCAGCTCGGCGTCGCCGCCGTCGAAGTAGCGCGGGGCGAGCACGGACAGAAGTCGCGCCTTGTCGCCGCTGCTCGGAATCGTTGCCGTCATCTGCATCACGCTCAGCAGCATCGCGTGATTCCGCGTTTCGCCGAACGCCTCCAGTACCGCCGTGCGATCACCGCTCGACGGCACCGCCGCCGCGGCCTGTTCCACCGCTGACGCCGAACGTGACTGATCGCGCACCAGCGGCGCCGCCGCGATCAGCACGGCGCGCAGGTCGCCGGACGATGGAATGTCTCGCGCCGCCTGTCGCACGAGGCGATCTGCCTCCGTCGACGTCAGTCCGCCTTCGTTCAGCAGCGCAAGGTAATGCGCCCGCTTCGATCCCGAGCTCTGGATGTCGGCAACCATGCGCAGCACGGCGTCCACGCCGCCCTGCTTCCGGATGCGCGCCACGCGTGGTTCCACGTTCACCGCCCCTTCGCGCAGCACCAGCTGCACCATGTTGGCGAACCAGGACTGCGCGCTGGCGTCGAACGGCGCCGACACGCCATTCCGCGTGTACAGGTATGACAATGCCGAGCCATTCGGCCGCACGATCAGCTCGCGCCGTTCGTTGCCGATGCGCTCACGGAAGACGGCCACCGCATCGGGCGCCATCGCGACGATGCCCGTTTCGTCGTCGTTGAACGTCACCTTGCCGGTGAGCCGGGTCTCCGTGCAGTGATCGTCGTTGACGTTGAGGTATCGGACGCTGTTGCGCGATCCGTCGTCGTCCTCGTCGCTGTGGACGGACCGGATCACCGTTCCGCGCACGACTTCATCGTCGCAGCTCTTCGGGTTCGTCGTCGCCGCGCGCGCGAGTGACCGCTGCGTCGCCGTCAGCGCGCTGTCCGTCTTCGTGACGCTCGTGGCGAGTGCCGCCAGACCGGCCACGAATGCGTTGTTCGAATCGCTCCCGGTATCCGGCGCGATGTGGATCTTGAACGACCGGGGGAATTCGTCGCTGCGCTCGCCGCGCTTCGTGCCCGTCGAGTCCGCGACGACACGTGCCCCCGCAGCTGCCGCCTGATGGTACGGCCGCAGCGCCGCGAGCGGCACGACGACGAGCAGCGATGCGAGCACGCCGATTGTCCCGCGCGCGCGGCTCAGCGGACGCCGGCTCATCGCCGGATCGAGGATGGACAGCATCCGCCCCTCGAATTCCGACCGGCGTGCCATCGCCAGCGCCGCGAACGCCGGCTGTACCCCGCCCGTCCGCGTCGTGCCGAGTGAGCGCACCATCGCCAGCAGCTCTTCGGCATACTTCGACGCCGAAGTGCCATGCCGGAGCACGTAGTCATCGCACGCATGCTCGCGCTCGAGCTGCATCCGCCGATTGGCGATCCACACCAGCGGATTGAACCAGAAGAGCGCCAGCACGAACTGGCCGACGAGCTGGGTGAGTGCATCGAGCCGCTTCACGTGCGCCATCTCGTGCACGAGCACGAACTCGCGCCGCTCGTCGGGCCACGCGTCGGCATCGGCGGGGAGGAGCACGACGGGATAGACGACCCCCCACGTGATCGGCACACCGACGCGATCGCCACGCAGCAGCGTGAGCGGTCGCGTGATCCCCAGCGCGACGGCGAGGCGCTGGGCCTGGACCAGCCAGCGTCCGTCGTCCACGCGTGCACCGCGCCGTGCGAGCGCGGCGACGATCACCGTCCCTGCCGCCAGACGCGCGAGCACGATCAGCGCGCCGAGTGCCCAGACGACGAGCAGGAGCGTACGCCACGAGATCGGCGCATGCGAGGCCGGCGCCACGGTATCGCTCGCGACATTCGTCTCGTGCACCGCCCGGGCACTCGATGACTTTTCCGTCGGCGCGATCCTGACCGGCTCGGGCCGCACGGGTTCGGCGCCGTGCGTCATCGCTGCGCTCGACGTCGCCGTCACGCTCGGCGGAATCGTCGCTTGCAGAG
>Ga0207657_10006462_pt1 | contig 12146 bp, 9 predicted proteins | sample KBSC33metaG_FD_184316 | JGI IMG/M metagenome (GOLD analysis project Ga0207657, IMG submission 184316) | Corn rhizosphere microbial communities from Kellogg Biological Station, Michigan, USA - KBS C3-3 metaG (SPAdes) (version 2) | ecosystem: Host-associated > Plants > Roots > Rhizosphere > Soil ...
ATGGCCTTCAGCATGGTCGTTTTGCCCGCGCCGTTCGGCCCAACAATGCCCAGGAAGTCTCCGGGAGCGACGTCAAAATTTATATCGGTGAGGACACGGCGGCTGCCGTACCCCAGGTCCACCTTATCAAAGGCGATCAGTTTATCCATAAATGCTCCGCTCGAACCGCAAATTTCGCAAAACCTGGCTCCACGTCATTCCGAGCCTGCGAGGAATCTGCTTGTAGGTATCTCAAAAGCAGATTCCTCCTTCGTCGGAATGACACTGGGCGAGGGTCCTTAACCCGTACGGGTTTCGTATCGTTGTTGAATCTGTTTCAACCGCCCAGAAACGTTACAACAGTTACTACCCTACTTGAATGCCGCGGCCATGCGACCGACGATGGTGTCAAACAGCTTGAAGTAGTTGTCCACCCCCGGCTCCGCATCCACGGCCAAAGGCACATAGACCGCCTTCGCGCCGGTCTGCTGCGCAATCAGGTCCGGGAAACGATGTGAACGGAAGTCTTCCACCAACATCACGCGAACCTTGTCCGCCTTCATCTCCTGAAGCAGCTGAGGCACGCGATGCATATCTCCCATCGCGCCGCGGGCATCGAAAGCCAGATTTTGCCCGAGCGTGTAGCCGCGCTGCGCCAGCACACGGATAAGAATCGAGCCGAACGGGCTCTTGTCGTCGAAAGGATCCCTGGGGCCGAGCGTGCCGAGGCGAAAGATGGACGTTGTCTGTGCCGAAGCCGCGCGCGGCCAACAAACCGAAGACGCCGCCGCGCTGCCGAGAAGCGTGATGAATTCTCGCCGTTGCATGTGATGCCTTCGAAAAAAGCGCATTGCGCAAGGCGCGGAGCGTACCATTTCGCGACCCGGCGGCAAGCGGGAAATGGCGCATCGGCAACGCAAAAAAAGACGGAACTGTGGACACGTGAATGTGCTACGCGGCTGGCGTCAGCTCACCATTGGCAACGCGACGCGCCGCCTGCTCGGCCTCGCGCGCGTTGCGAAACAGTTTGCCTTCCAGCGGATTGAAGCGAAGGGAGGCCGCGAAGAAACGATAACCGCCGGCCTCGCGCACGACGATTCCCGCCGCCTGCGAGCCGACTTCGATGATGTAGGTGTCCGACATTGCCCAGCCTCTGATTCAGTGCGGGCAAATAACGGAGCGGGCGGAAAAAAGTTCCGGCTGGGTCAGGCAGAAATCGGCGGCTCGTCGCGCTTGATTTCCTGCGGACGACCCTGATCGTCGATCGAGACGTAGGTGAAGTTGCCGTCGGTCACCAAAATCGAATGGGTTTCCTTGCGGCGTATCACCCAGGCCTCGAGGTGGACGGTGACCGAGGTCTTGCCGATCCGGACCAGATTGGCGTGAACGGAGACCACATCGCCGACGAACACCGGTTTGCGGAAATTCATGGCATCGATCGCGACCGTGACCGTGCGCGACCTCGCGATCTTGGAGGCGAAGATGCCGCCGCCGATATCCATCTGGCCGAGTAGCCAGCCGCCGAAGATGTCGCCGTTCTGGTTGGTATCGGCGGGCATCGCCAGCGTGCGGATCGACAGATCGCCGCAAGGCTCGATTTCCGCATTCGGCGGGGCGTGAACGGCTTGCGTGTCGGTCATGTCTTTTGCCCCGTCAAATCGGATCGGAAATTCTTGGTTATTTGAAACTATCCCAGCCGGCATCCGGCGCGAACCGGCCACCGAATTTCTGCGCCAGCACGCGCAACGCCGACACCACGTTCTCTGGCCCCCGGGTTCGCGCATAATTCAGCGGCCCGCCGCGAAACGGCGCATAACCAGTGCCGAAGATCATGGCACCGTCAACGGTGTCGGCGTTGTCGACGATACCCTCACGCATGCACGCGACGCAGACATTCGACATCGGCAGGATCAGCCGGTCGATCATTTCCGGCGTCGGCTGCGCGGTGGCGGGCGAAGCGGACGCCTTGGCGGCCTTGCCGTCCTTCCAGACATAAAAACCCTTGCCGGTTTTGCGGCCGAGCTCGCCGCTGGCGACCTTCTCGCGCAGCCACGCCGGCGTCGGCGGCAGAGAATCGCCGAATTTCGAGCGCAGCATGTCGCCGACCGCGAGACAGATATCGAGGCCGACCTGATCGGCGAGTTCGATGGGGCCCATCGGCATGCCGAATTTCTCCGCAGCCGCATCGATGGTCACCTTGTCGATTTTCTCATCCAGCATCACCATCGCCTCGAGCATGTAAGGCGTCAGCGCGCGGTTGACGAGAAAGCCCGGCGAACTCTTGACCGGCAGCGGCAGCCGGTCGATGGCGCCGACAAAGGCCAGCGCCGCTTGCAGTATTTGCGGATCTGACCCGTCGTGGCTGACGACCTCGACCAGTTGCAGCCGCGATACCGGATTGAAGAAGTGCAACCCGACCAGCCGCTCCGGTTTTTGCAGCGTAGTACGCAGATCCTGCAGCGGAATGCTCGAGGTGTTGGTGGCGAGGATCGCGCCCGGCTTCATTTTCGGCTCCAGCCCGGCATAGACCTTCTGCTTCAGCTCCAACTTTTCCGGCACCGCTTCGATGATCAGGTCGGCATTGCGGACACCTTCGCCGTCGAGGTCGGGAACGAGCCGGTCCAGCGCATCGCGTATATCGGTGGGCTTGCGCATGATCTTGCCGAACAGATCGGCGGCACGCTTGATCGCGCCGGCAACTGGCTCCGGCTTCATGTCTGATAGTGTCACCCGCAAACCCTGGCTGGCGCACCATGCCGCGATGTCGCCGCCCATCGCGCCGGCGCCGATGACGTGAACCCGACTTATCTTGTTGCCGAAGCCTGCAAGCTTCTTCATCTGCTCGCGCAGGAAAAATACCCGGATCAGGTTTTGCGCCGTCGGCGTCACCATCAGATTGGCGAACGAGGTCTTTTCGGCGGCCAGCATCGCAGCCCTGTCGCCGCCGTGCTTCTCCCAGAGCTCGATCAGCGCGTAAGGCGCGGGATAATGCTCATGCGGCGCGGCTTTCTCGGCCTCGCTGCGCATCCGCGAGGCAAGAAAGCCACGTACCGGGGTAAAGTTCAGGATCGCGTTGAGCGGGCCCGGCCTGGCGCGCTTCAGGTGACCGAATACCGCGTCCTTGACGGCATTGCGGATATGCCGCTCCTGCGTCACGGCATCGACCAGCCCAAGCGACTTCGCCCTGCGCGCGTCGATGGTCTTGCCGGTCAGCATCAGCGTCATCGCCTGCATCGGATCGACCAGGCGGGTGAATCGCACGGTGCCGCCGAGACCGGGATGCAGGCCGAGCATGACTTCCGGAAAACCAAAGCGGGCACCGTCGATCGCAATACGCGACTGACAGGCCAGCGCTACTTCGAGGCCGCCGCCGAGGCAGAAGCCGTTGATCACCGCGACCGTCGGAATCTTCAAAGCTTCGAGACGATCGATCACCGCATGCGCCCGGCCGATTGCCGTCTCGACCGGGCGGGGATCGCTCGCGCCGCGAAACTCGTTGACATCGGCACCGGCGATAAAGCCGGATTCCTTGGCGGAACGAACGACAATCCCCGTGGGCCGCTGGCTTTCCAGCGCCGCCAGCACCACATCGAGTTCCTCGACGACATCGGCCGACAGCGTGTTGGCGCTGGCGCCTTCCCGGTCGAACAGCAGCCAGGCAATGCCATCGTCGTCCCGCGTCAGCTTGAAATTGCGATAGGGTCCGTCGGCGTCGGGCTTCGGCCCGAGTTCGAGCACGCGATCGGCGAGAGTGTTCATGATGCGGCTGTCCATGGTCACGCCATCTCGATCAACATGGCGCCGCCCTGCCCACCGCCGATACATTCGGTGGCGATGCCGCGCCTTGTGCCCAATCGCTTCATCGCGTTGACGAGATGCAGCACGATGCGATTGCCGCTGCAGCCGACGGGATGACCGAGGCTGATCGCGCCGCCATCGACGTTGAGCCTGGCGTGATCGATTTGTCCGGCGGGGCCGTCGAGGGCCAAAATCTCGCGGCAGAATTTTTCGTCGTTCCAGGCCGCCAGGCACCCCAGCACCTGCGTCGCGAACGCCTCGTTCAATTCCCAGGTCTCGACGTCCCCGAGCGATAATTTGTTGCGCTTTAAAAGTTCGGTCGCCGACAGCACCGGGCCGAGGCCCATGATAGAGGGATCGAGCGCCGACCACTGGCTGTCGACGATCGCGGCTTTTGGCGTCAGGCCATGCTTTTTGACCGCTTCTTCCGAAGCAAGAATGGTCCACGAAGCGCCATCGGTGATCTGCGAGGAGTTGCCGGCGGTGACCTGGCCCCAGGGCCGCTCGAATACCGGCTTGAGCTTTGCGAGACTCTCGGGCGAGGAATCCGGCCGCACGCCGTCATCGTGATCGTAGAATCTGCCGTCGCGCGCAAACGCGGTCTCGATCTCGCCCTTGAGAAAACCCCGGGCCTGCGCGTTGGCCAGCCGCTTGTGGCTTTCGACCGCGTAGGCGTCCGATTGCGCGCGCGTGATGCCGAAGAGATGGCCGACCACTTCCGCGGTCTGTCCCATGTTGAGTTCGGTGATCGGATCGGTCAGCCCGCGTTCCAGGCCGATGACCGGCTTGAAATAAGCCGGGCGCGCCTTTGCGATCGCAGCGATCTTGCCCAAAATTCCCTTGGCGCCGGCGAGGCCTGCGAACCAGCGCACGCCCTGCTGCGGCCAGACCAGCGGCGCATAGCTCAGGGCTTCCGAACCGCCGGCCAGGATCAAATCCGAGACGCCTTCGCGGATGTAGCGATAACCGGTGTCGATCGATTGCATGCCGGAGCCGCAGTTGATCTGCACCGTGAACGCCACCATCGATTCCCCCATGCCGAGCCGCAACGCGGCGACCCGGGCCGGGTTCATCTCGTCGGCGATGACGTTGACGCAGCCGAGAATCACCTGATCGAAGGCTGTGGCTGCGAACGGCTGCCGGGCCAACAGCGGCCGCCCGCACTGCACGGCGAGATCGACCGGGGTGAACGGGCCCGGCCCGCTGCGCGCCTTCAGGAACGGCGTCCGGCTGCCGTCGATGATAAAAACCGGTCGCGCCATCAGCTCGCCGCCCTCGTTTCACCCAGCTCCTGAAAAAACTGATGCACTTCGGCAGGTCTTTTATAGATTGGCGACAGCGTCTCCGGCGCGAAGTCGTCGACCTCGATCACCTTTGCGACCGCCTCATGCGCCGCCGCAAGCTGATCGCCCTCGGCTTGCGTAATCACGCCCTTCTTCACCGCCTCTTGCCAATCATGAATGTGGGCGGCGCGCATTCTCCTGGCGATATCCTCAGCGCCGGTAACCAAAAGGAAGGCCTTCTCCAGCCGCGCCGCGCCGCGGTCGTCATCGATATGCGAGAGATCGGGCGTCAGCCGATCGCGCGCCGCTGACGGCTCCAGCACAAGCTGCGCGCATTGATGGATCACAAGGTCCGAGGGCCCGAGCACACGGGCGCCGAACGGCTGGACCAGGAATTTCAGCACGATGGCGACAAAACGATTCGGCAGGTTTGCCAGAATTTCCGCGAAGCGGTTTTCGATCGTCTTGAAGCCGCTCGCCATGCACCATTCAAGCGCGGCAAAGTCCGCAGTTTGGCGGCCCTCGTCCTGCCAACGTTTCAGGGCGGCAGACAGCAAATACAATTCCGACAGGATATCGCCGAACCGCGCCGACAGCATTTCCTTGCGTTTCAGCGCACCTCCCAGCGTCAGCAGCGCCATGTCGGCGCACAGCGCAAAGCCTGCGGAATAGCGCGACAGCTGGCGATAAAATCGGGTCGCATCGCCGGCGTCGGGCGCCGGTGCAAACACCCCGCCGCTCCAGCTCCGGCCCCACGCCCGGAACAGCGCGACCACGCTGTGACCGACATGTTTCCAGAACGCCTTGTCGAAGGCGTCCAGCCCCTTGGCGCGGTCCTGCTCGCCCAACGCGTTCATTTCCTCAAGCAGATAAGGATGCGCACGAATCGCGCCCTGCCCGAACACGATCAGGTTGCGGGTGAGAATGTTGGCGCCCTCCACCGTGATGCCGACCGGCACCGACCGATACAGGTTACCCAGGTAATTCTGCGGGCCATCGATCACGGCCTTGCCGCCATGGATGTCCATCGCGTCGTCGATCGCGACCCGCATCCGCTCGGTGGCGTGCAGCTTCATGATGCCGGAAATGACCGCGGGATGATGTCCCTGGTTGAGCGCGGCGCAGGTCAGCCGCCGCGCCGCATCGAGCAGATAGGCGGTGCCGGCGATGCGGGCGAGCGGCTCCTCGATGCCTTCGAATTTTCCGATCGGCACGTTGAACTGTTCGCGTATCCGCGCGTACGCCCCGGTCGTGCGTGCCGCGTAGGCCGCACCCGCGGCCGATAGCGACGGCAGCGAGATGCCGCGCCCGGCGGCCAGCGCCGTCATCAGCATTTTCCAGCCCTGGCCGAGACGCGGCTGACCGCCGATGATGTAATCCATCGGAATGAACACGTCGCGACCCCGGTTCGGGCCGTTCTGAAACACCTGCATTGCCGGCAGATGACGATGGCCGATTTCGACGCCGGGCAGATGGGTCGGGATCAGCGCCACGGTGATGCCGAGCTCTTCCGTTGGGCCAACAAGATGGTCCGGGTCATAGGCCTTGAAGGCGAGCCCGAGCAGCGTCGCGACAGGGCCCAGCGTGATGTAACGCTTGTGCCAGTTGAGGCGCAGCCCAAGCACTTCGCGTCCCTCGAAATGGCCCTTGCAGATGATGCCGCTGTCGATCATCGACGCGGCGTCGGAGCCGGCCTCCGGACTGGTCAATCCAAAGCAGGGGATCTCGCGTCCGTCGGCAAGCCGCGGCAGCCATTGCTGCTGCTGCTCCGGGGTGCCAAAGCGCATCAGCAGTTCGCCGGGGCCCAGCGAGTTCGGCACCATCACGGTGACGGCGGCCGTCACCGAGCGCGTCGAAATCTTGCGCACCACTTCGGAATGCGCATAGGGCGAGAAGCCAAGCCCGCCAAATTCTTTCGGGATGATCATGCCAAAGAATTTTTCGCGCCTGATGAAGTCCCAGACTTCAGGCGGCAGATCGCGCCATTCCCAATTGATCTTCCAGTCGTCGAGCATCGCGCAGAGCTGATCGACCGGGCCGTTGAGAAAGGCCGCTTCCTCCGCTGTCAGGGTCGCCGGCGCGTTCGCAAGCAGCTTCGACCAGTCGGGATTGCCGCTAAACAGGTCCGCGTCCCACCAGACGTCGCCGGCCTCCAGCGCCTCACGCTCGGTGTCGGACATGGCCGGCAACACGCCACGCGCCCAGGAGAAGATCGGCTTGGTGATGAAATCGCGGCGAAAGGCATGCATGCTCATGGCGATGTCCTCCTGGTCAGGGTAACTGCGCGATCCGGCGGTCACGAGAATGCCGAAAGACGACTCATTGTAGCGGAAAGCATCGGAGTGCGGTGAACACTTCGTATTGAAAATAAAGCGAAATTGATCCGGGCGATAACGGCAGAATGCAGCATCAGTTCCGAAAACACGGCGGTTCACCTCTCCCCGCTTGCGGGAAGGGCGACGATTCAATCCGGTCGGATCATTTCGAACATGGCCTCGGGGCGAACCTCAAAATAGTCACCCTTGCGCCCCGCGCGCGCGATCGGGCGCGCCATCGCGGTCTGGTAGACGCCGTCCTTGATGAAGGCCTTGTCGATGTGGACGGCGACGACCTCGCCGAGGGTGAGCCAGGCCTGCGCCTTCTTGCCATCGGCGCCCTGCAACTGAATGATCTGCGACAGCTTGCATTCGAACGAGACCGGGCTTTCCGCCACCCGGGGCACGTTGACGCGCTTGCCAGGGGCCGCCGTCAGCCCGGAGATATTGAATTCACTGACGTCGCGGGCGACATGCGCCGCGGTGGCGTTCATCTGCTGCGCCAAATCCATGGTCGCGAGATTCCAGACGAATTCTCCGGTCTCCTGGATATTGGCGACGCTGTCCTTCCAGGAGGTGGAGGAAAACCCGATGATGGGAGGATGGTAGCAGAAGCCGTTGAAAAAGCTGTAGGGCGCGAGATTGACGTTGCCCTTGGCATCCCGCGACGAAATCCAGCCGATCGGGCGCGGGGCGATGATGGCATTGAAGGGATCGTGCTTGAGGCCGTGGCCGTTCGCCGGCTCGTAATAGTGCAGGTCTCTCGGGCTTGATGTGTCCACGTTGGTGGGTTCCTTCCAGATTCGGCTAGATCGTCATTGCGAGGAGCGAAGCGACGAAGCAATCCATGCTGCGCCATTTGATGCCATTGGATTGCTTCGCTACGCTCGCAATGACGGAACGAACCTCAGGAGCCAGCGCGCGGCGCAAGGCCCGCGAGGACAAAGTCGATCATCTGGTCGAGCGACGGTCCCGGCTTGGTGGCGCATTGCGCGATCATCTGCGGATGGAAAAACCGCATCATCGCGGTGCAGGCGCACATCGCCGCCAGCGGCACGTCCGGGGCCTCGAATTCACCTGAGGCGGCGCCCTCGGCAATGACGGTCCCAATCGTCTCGGTTATCCGCTGCATGTGGGCCACGCAAACTTCCCAGCTTTCCTCCATCGCGATCTCGACCATCTCGTGCAGCTTGGAGTCGCCGGTATAGCGTTCGCTATTCATGCGATGGATCGTGGTCATGAGTTCGCGTAGACGGGAAGCCGCCGATCCGCGCCTGGTTGCGATGGCCTGCGCCGCATCCTCGACCCCACCCATCAGAGTGCGCGCGACGCCCTCATGGATCTCCTTCTTCGAATCGAAAAAGCGATAGACGTTCGCCGGGCTCATTCGCAGCACTTTGGCGATGTCGGCTACGGTGGTCTTTTGATAGCCGATTTCGCGAAACAAACGCTCCGCCACCACGAGAATCCGTTCTCGGGTGTCGGGTTCGATATGGTCGGAAACCAGCGTCATGGCAGTCTCAACTCGGTGTACTCAATGTTCAATTATTCGGCGGCCGCAGCAAGCGGAAATGCGGGCTGATGGCCGTGATGTTGCGGCGCAAGATCAATCTCCTTGCTCGGGCCGCCTTCTTCAAGGCTCTTGCGGAACCAGAGGGCATAGAGGCCCGGCAGGTACAGCAAGGTCAGGAAAGTTGCAACAAACAAGCCACCCATGATGGTGATTGCCATCGGGCCCCAGAACGCGGAACGCGACAGCGGGATCATGGCCAGGATCGCGGCCAGCGCCGTCAGCACCACCGGACGGGCGCGCCGGACGGTGGCCTCGACGATGGCTTCCTTGCGGGTCAGGCCGTGGGTCACGTCGGTTTCGATCTGGTCGACCAGGATCACCGCATTGCGCATGATCATGCCGGCCAGCGCGATCAATCCGAGCAGCGCCACGAAGCCGAACGGCTGGTTCGCAACGTTCAGCCCCAGCGATGCGCCGATAATGCCGAGCGGCGCGGTGAGGAACACCAGCAGCAGGCGCGAAAAGCTCTGCAGCTGGATCATTAGAAGCGTCAGCATGACGATGACCATCAGCGGAAACAGCACGAAAATCGACGCGTTGCCCTTGGCGGACTCCTCGAACGCGCCGCCCTTCTCGATCCGGTAGGCCGGCTGCAGGCTGTCGCGGATTTCCTGCAGTTTGGGCCAGATCTGGTTGGTCACGTCGGGCGCCTGCACGCCATCGACGACGTCGCCGCGCACCGTGATCGCCATGTCGCGGTTGCGCCGCCACAGGATCGGCTCCTCATGGGAGTACTCGATTTTGGCGATCTGCAGCAACGGCACCGCGACCCCGTTGCGCGAGGTGACGGTGAGGTCGCCGACGCGGCCGAGATCGAGCCGTTCGGACGGCACCGCACGCGCGACCACGCCGACCTTCTCGATGCCGTCGCGGATCGTCGTCACCGGCGCGCCCGAGATCAGCATGCTCAGCGCCGTTGAGACGTCCTGCGGGGTGAGGCCGAGCGCGCGGGCACGGTCCTGATCGACCACGAGCTTCAGGTACGGCGACTGCTCGTTCCAGTCGAGTTGCGGATCCTTGACCTTGTCGTTCTGCTTGACCACGTCGCGCACCTTGTAGGCGATGTCGCGCACGACATTGGCGTCGGGGCCGATCACCCGGAACTGCACGGGAAAGCCGACCGGCGGGCCGAAGTTGAAGCGGTCGACGCGGACGCGCGCTTCGGTCAGCGCACCATCATAGACCGCCTTCTCCAGGCGCGCCTTGATCCGCTCGCGCGCCTCGACGTTTTTGGCCACGATCACGATCTCGGCGAAGGCCTCGTTCGGCAGCTGCGGATTGAGCCCGAGCCAGAACCGCGGCGAGCCCTGGCCGACATAGGCGGTATAGGTCGAGATGTCCTGGTCGTCCTTCAACAGCGCTTCTGCCTTTTTCACGGATTTTTCGGTGACGTTGAACGCCGTGCCTTCGGGCAGCCGCAGCTGCAGGAACAGTTCGGGCCGCTCGGACAGCGGGAAGAACTGCTGCTGCACGTGAGCGAACGCCAGAATCGAGAGCGCGAACACGCCAACGGTCGCCAGCACCACCTTGACCCGGTGATCGACGCACCATTGGATCATGGAGCGGAGAATCCGGTAGACGCGGGTTTCGTAAACCGCGTGCGGATCATGGTTGTGGCTGACCGTGATGTTCGGCAACAGCTTGACGCCGATATAGGGCGTGAAGATCACCGCCACGAACCAGGACGCGACCAGCGCGATCGCCACGATCCAGAAGATGCCGCCGGCATATTCGCCGACCGCGGAGTTGGCGAAACCGATGGGGAGGAAGCCGGCGGCGGTGACCAGCGTTCCCGTCAGCATCGGAAACGCGGTGGACTCCCAGGCAAACGACGCCGCGCGAACGCGGTCCCAGCCCTGCTCCATCTTCACCACCATCATCTCGACCGCGATAATGGCGTCGTCGACCAAAAGCCCGAGCGCGATGATCAGCGCGCCGAGCGTGATCCGGTGCAAATCGAGCGACATCGCATTCATGACGATAAAGACGATCGCCAGCACCAGCGGCACCGACATCGCCACCACGATGCCGGTGCGCCAGCCCAATGCGACGAAGCTTACGAACAGCACGATCGCCAAGGCCTCGATGAAGGAGTGCACGAATTCGCTGACCGCATGCTCGACCACTTTTGGCTGATCGGCGATCAGCTCGACATTGATACCCTGCGGCACCGCCTTCATGAACTCCGCGGTCGCGTCGGCCACGTCCTTGCCAAGCTCCAGGATGTTGGCGCCCTTGGCCGTGACCACCCCGATACCGAGCGCGGGCTTGCCTTCCTGACGCACCACAAAGCTAGGCGGGTCGACGAAACCGTGGGTAATGGTGGCGATATCGCCCAGCCGGAATACCCGGCCGTTGCTTTCGACCGGCGTCTCCGCCACCGCCTTGACGCCATCGAGCGCGCCGGTGACGCGCAGCGGCACGCGCTGCGAGGAGGTCTCGACCGTGCCGGCCGGCACGACGTTGTTCTGCTTGGCGAGCGAATCAAACAACGCTTGCGGCGTAATCCCGAGCGTCGCCAGCTTGGCATGCGAGAACTCGACATAGATCTTCTCGTCCTGGGTGCCGTAGAGGTCGACTTTTGTCACTCCCGGTACCTTTAACAACCGCTGCCGCATGCCTTCGGCAGCTTTCTTCAACTGCGCGTAGTCGGCGCCGTCGCTGGTCATCGTATAGAGGATCGAGTCGACGTCGCTGAATTCATCGTTGACGACGGGACCTAGCAGATTGGCCGGAAGCTGGCCTTGCACATCCGCCAGCTTCTTGCGCAGCAGATAAAACAGATACGGCACGTCCTTTGGCGGCGTCGAATCCTTGAACGTGACCTGCATCGCCGTGAACGCCGGCTTCGAATAGGTCTGCACCTTTTCGAAATAGGGCAGTTCCTGCAGCTTCTTCTCGATGGGGTCGGCGACCTGGGTCTGCATCTCCGCAGCCGTCGCGCCGGGCCAAATCGCCGAGACGTTCACCACCTTGACTGTGAAGAATGGATCCTCGGCGCGGCCGAGCCGCTCGTAAGAGAAGAAGCCGGCGGCGCCGAGCGCAACGACCAGGAACAGAATAAGCGCGGGATGGCTGACGGCCCAGCCCGAGAGGTTGAAGTGCTTCATCACATTGCTCCCCGCTTAGAAAGATAACGACGAGACGACCCTTACCTTCTGGGCCGGATCGAGTTTTTGCACGCCGAGCACGACAACC